>Ga0265301_10001438_pt1 | contig 31192 bp, 25 predicted proteins | sample AusTroGonzalo_MG_2_FD_193488 | JGI IMG/M metagenome (GOLD analysis project Ga0265301, IMG submission 193488) | Bovine rumen microbial communities from tropical cattle in Woodstock, Queensland, Australia - Gonzalo_04 | ecosystem: Host-associated > Mammals > Digestive system > Stomach > Rumen ... | reverse complement strand
TTGTTACCATGTTTTTGCATTGTGTTGTAATTTAATGATTTAAAGATTTAATATTTAAGATTTAAAGATTCTATTGGCATTTGCCGAGTATTTTTTCGCTATCAAGACCTCCTTGTTTGATGATTCTTTCAAGAATAGCCTGAAATTGTTCCTTGCAAGGATTGTCTTGTGGACAAATCGGACACTTGAATAAAAACTCCATTGTTATTGGCCCGTTAGAAATCGACAGGCTGATTGTTGGTTGTAACCCATCAATAATCTCATAGGCAGAGGTTTTCATCTTTGTTGAAATGAATGTTGATGCCGCCACATAACAATCTCCCGCAAGTTCATTGAAAACTTCTTTGGAGAGGTTAACGATAGTGTCAGACATGGTTTTTGAACGATGATGGTGATTCGATTTTGCTACACCATCCTGAACCGTTGTCGAACCGATGCTGTAGAGAGTTCTTGTGGAGGAAACTGTCAACACATATCGATTTGTGAATACATCGTACAACATTTCAATATGTTGCTCGTCCTTTGGGGAAGTTGGGTCAAAGTAGTCCATATTGACAATCAACCCTTCGTATTGCGCCTGCAATTTCATTCCTCCCGCCATCAGTAGGAGCACAAGCAAAGTGAAACATTTTGTTGCTTTCATCACAATAAAGTTTATAAAAGTGCTTTCTTATCCTTTTATTAATTTCTCGGTTTAAGCCCAAGGATTTCGCGAGCCTCGTCAGAGGTGGCAATCGGGCGACCGAGTTCGTTGGCGATGCGCACGACCTTGGCGACCAGTTCACCGTTGGACTGTGCCAACACGCCCTTCGAGAGGTAGAGGTTGTCCTCGAAGCCCACACGGACGTTACCGCCCATGGCGATGGCAGCGGCGGCCATCGGGAAGGCATGACGACCCACACCCGTGACGGTCCAAGTGGAACCGGCCGGGATGCCGTTCACCAGCCAGCAGAGGTTGGCGACGGTGGCGGGGGTGCAGCCGGGCACGCCCAACACGAAGTTGAACTGCATGGGAGCGCCAGGGGCCTGACCTTTCTTGGCCATGTTGAGAATGGTGTCTAAATGACCCATCTCGAAACATTCGTATTCGGGCTTGATGCCACGTTCCATCATGCGTTTGCCGAAGGCGCGCATGGTCGGCATCGTGTTGTCGAAGATCTCGTCGCCGAAGTTGCAGGTACCACAGTCGAGGGTAGCCATCTCGGGCAACGGGTTGGTGTCAGTTGATTGGAGACGCTCGTCGGGAGTCATACCCACGGCACCGCCGGTCGAAGGGATGAGGATGACATTGGGGCACACCTTCAAGATGGCCTCTTCGCACTCTTGGAAACGGCCACGGTCCTGGGTGGGCGTACCGTCGTCCCAACGGACGTGCAGGTGCACGATGGCGGCACCGGCGTCGACGGCCGACTTGGCCTCGCGCACGATCTCCTCCACGGTATAAGGCACGTTGGGATTCTGTTCCTTGGTGACTTCCGCGCCGCAGATGGCGGCAGTGATGATCAATTTATCCATTTCGTTGATTTCAGATTTAAGATTTAAAAATTCAAAATTCAAGATTTTCTGGATTGCTTCGTCGTTCCTCCTCGCAATGACGAAGACGCGCTTTGCGTCATTGCGAGCGAAGCGTGGCAATCTAGACCATCAGTTATTTACGCTGGCAGTCTTTAGGTGTCACGCAGGTACCCGAAGCACGGCAAACCAGGATGGGCTCATCCAGTTCGTCGGCGGCCGACGGGGAAATGTCGGGGCGGGCGACGGCCACCTTGCGGGCCTCAAACAGCATGTGGCGAGAGGTGTTGCCTTCGCGGTCGATCCAGCCTTCAGCCTCGATGAAGTCGCCTGCATAGACAGGGGCCTTGAATTCAATCATGTCGTATGCGCAGAACAGGCCTTCGTCGCCGTCACGCATAATCAAAAGCTCGGTAGCCACGTCACCGAAGAGGTGAACCATGTGGGCGCCGTCAACCAAATTGCCACCGTAGTGGGCATCCTTCGCGCTCATGCGAAGTCTAATCTTTGTTCTGTATTCCATAGTGTCGTTAATTGTTTATCGTTGTTTGTTTAATTGTTTTGTTTTCAGCTTTCAGCAATCAGCTTTCAGCTCGGTTTGACCATGCTGATAGCTGACGGCTGATGGCTGATAGCTTTTTATTTTTCCACATAAATTGCATCGACATAAATACCCGAAGCGTGCACGCATTCAGGCTTGATCTCGCCGACCTTCACCAGCTTCTCGGCTTCGACGACGACATAGTCGGCGGCGGTGGCCATCAGCGGGTTGAAGTTGTTGGTCGTACCGAGGAACACCATGTTGCCGAACTCGTCGACGATGTTGGCGCGCAGGAAAGCGATGTCGGCCTTCAGGGGCTTTTCAAGGAGGTAATCCTTGCCGTCCACGTTGACCACTTGTTTGCCGTCGGCCATGATGGTGCCCATGCCCGTGGGAGTCAGCACGCCGCCGAGACCCGCACCGTAGGCGCGGATGCGTTCTGCCAGGGTGCCTTGCGGGACGTATTCCACGATGAGGGTGCCCTCGTTCTTCTGGATGGCGGTCTGCTTGTTGGTGCCGGTGTGCGACACGATGGCCTTCTTCACTTGGTGGTTGCTGACCAGCTTGCCGTGGGCCACTTCGTCGTAGGCCGTGTCGTTGGCAATGATGGTGAGGTCTTTAACGCCTTTAGCAACGATGGCGTCAATGATTTGAGTGGCACTTCCCACGCCGAGGAAGCCGCCGAACATAATCGTCATGCCGTCATGAACCTTTTCGACGGCCTGCTCTAATGTAATCTGCTTGTTCATAATGTGTTATGATTTTAAATTTGAATTTGTTACTTGTATAAAAGTCTGCAAATTTAATGGGTTTCCGCGCACTTTCCAAATAATTAATTATTTATTTTTTAAAGAGGTATATAATTCCAATGTTTACAGCGTTTTGCGCAAAAAGAAAAAGTCGCCGATTGCTCAGCGACTCTTTCAATTCTTCCTTCCGTTTCGATTAGTTGTTCATGTATGAGACATGACCCATCAGTGTTGTATTCATTGATTCGTATGCGGCGGCGTAGCCAAACAGGTAGCGCAATACGTTGCGACTGGGTTTCTGTTGCTCGCTCTCCCTACGGAAAACCTCCCTGATTTGTGATACCAACACTGCGTCTTCAACGGATGAGGGGTAAGAGGTGTAACTATTTGTCATAGGCGTTTGTTAGGTTAGACTTTACCTCTTAAACGCGACTTCTACGGAATTATTATATACGGAGAAAGATTTTTTTTTCAACTACGGATTTCACGGATTGAACGGATGGTGGCTCAAAATTATATGGATGCAAGCATCCGATGGGTACGGATAGACTTACGAGAATTGGAATCCGTATAATTCGACGCTTGCGTCGCCAAATTATTTATCCGCATAAATCCGCTTCATCCGTATAATCCGTAGTTTGATGAAAGCGATTCAATAAGTAAGCGTCATATTGTTGGCAACCATCATCTTACGCAAGTTGATCAAGGCGTAGCGCATACGGCCCAGCGCCGTGTTGATGCTCACGTTGGTGACATCGGCGATGTCTTTGAAGCTCATGTCATCGAAGATGCGCATACGGAGCACCTCGCGCTGTTCGTCGGGAAGGAAGGCAATCATCTTGTGGAGGTCGGAGTGTACCTGGTCCACGATCATGCCCTGCTCCACCGAGGCGTCGGTAATCGGCACGTTGTCGATGTAGTTGTAGTCCTCGCTCGACGACTCCACCGTGGGGATGCGGCTCTCCTTGCGGAAGTGGTCGATGACGAGGTTGTGCGCGATGCGCATGGCGAACTGCACAAAACGGCCGTCGTCTTTGTAGGCCTTCGACTTGACGGTCTGGATGACCTTGACAAAGGTGTCCTGAAAGACATCATCAGCCAACTGCTTGTCTTTCACGAGCGTAAGTATATAGGAATAAACTTGTTTCTGGTATCTACCAATCAATAATTCAAAACTGTGAACGTCGCCGTCTTGGTAGCGTTCAATCAATTCTTTGTCGCTTTTCACTATGTTGGACATCGGGTCCCCCTTTCTTTGTGCACTCAACGTAAGTGCTTGTTAATAAAGGGTATAAATCTTTCGATAGTGTCTCTCCTATGGATTGGTTAGTGAATAATTCACAGCGCAAAGATACGGCTTTTTTGGAAAATGCAAGAAAAAAATGCGTTTTTTTTTGCGGGAACGCAATAATTGTCGGAGTTTTGAGTAGGACGGCACCTCTCTCCTGTCAATGTTACTTTCCAATCATAGAACGGCCAAATACTAATATGAATTCTTATCCTCAAAAAACATACAAGCTGCCGAAAGTTGTTCTAAAGATGTTGCAATACTCTTGGAAATATTAGAGAAAACAACCGCATAGCCATTTGACAAAGCTTTCCTTTGTACAATAATATTCTTCATATTAAAAAGAGTATTTGTAATATCTGTATTTGTACCATATAGTTGAAGAATATCATTTACAAGTTTTTCATGTGCTTCAATGGAATTATTATTTACGATAAGTCTTGCAGCCCATTGCCTTACAATATCGATGATCGCAGCATCATCTTGATGCATTTTCCATTCTTTAAACACAGAAAGCTCAGCATTCCATTGTTCACAGCATGAGACGGTTTGTTTGTTATAGGCATCATAGGCTTTCACTATCTCGCTTCTTGTTTTTGACAAGAAGTCTAAACAACTGATTATATTATAGATATGGATGGAACATTTATTCTTATCGCCTTTGAAATCGGTTAAAAAAGCATCCATCATTTGCTCAACTGTAAGTGATCCAAGTTTGTCTGGTATTGTTGCTGGCATCGCATAGCGTTCTGGTTGCATATTGTCTGATTGCTCTATAGAATTTGACAAATCAGATAGTGATTCTGATAAGTCATTTTCAATTGGAGTTATTAGTCTTATCCATTCAATGACTGTCTTTCGATACCTCTCTTTGCTTTTTTTCTCTTTTTTATTATTGATACATTTGTCAACAAATCTCTCTAAAAATACCACAATAAGTGTTATACATACAGGCAAAAGAAGTTGTGTCCAACCGCTGGGTTGCCCGTCTCTAAGCCAATTTGAGTTTCCTTTGGTATCGGGCTCGGATGTCTCACAAACGAATACATCCATGGAATCTATCAATAACGAATCATCCCTCTCAGGTTTAATAATGGGTGGAGAGGTTAAGGTGCAACATACACTTATAGAGTCAACAAATGTTTTCATTACAAAAGAGTTTAATTATTAATAACCCACACATGAAATAGATGTTGGTGAAAAATCATCTTATTCTATTGTCGTTTCTATTGCCGTATAAATCAATTGTCATCTTCTTCCCATTTAGCATTACTTCGCAATGGTTTTCTTCAAAAAATTGAATTACTTCATCGTATGCGCATTCTATTACCTCACGTCCTTTTCTGTTGATGAATCCCCATTTATTATCTCTGCACACGGCAAGACGACCACAAGCAAATCCATAATCACTTATCTCGTCATAGATTAGCGGAGTGATACTCCGTCCATTTTTATCGAGAACGCCCCACTTGCCATCATTGCATACGGAATACGTCCCAGAAATAAAATCGGGAGTCTTTATATCGTCATATTCTATCGGGATAAGCAACTTCCCTTTCTTGTTAAACACTCCCTTTTTCCCATCTTTTGTTACGGTAATAGTTTCTATAGACGGTTCTATTGAATCATACTCAAAAGGCATTATTATCTTTCCTTTTTTATCAAACAGTCCGCATCGATTGTTTTTTCTTGCCAACAACAGGCTTCTTTCGTAATCGGGTATAACTTCATCATACGATAATGGTATTAGTTGCCTACCGTCAACCGAAATAGCACCCATTTTATCTACGGTTTTAACTATTAGTATCTTATCGAAATAGTCCATTTGATCATAAATAAAAGGAACTATTTCTTTTCCTTCAGAATTGATTACACCCCATTTACCATTCAACCTCATGATCATTGCAGTAAATGAACCCATAAATATTTCTATGTGTTTGCGTTCCGACATACCAAACGCAATATCGTTTTCTTCTCCATAGGTTTTTATGTCTTTCGGCTCAATTGGATCGTAAATCATTGGTATTACTTCGTTCCCATTAATATCAATAATCCCATATTTATTCTCTTTAATCGCTGGCATTGTTTTCCGAAAATAATCATAGCATCCCAGATAATCAAACTGTAAAGGAAGGACGGTGTTTCCAGTGTCATCAATAATCCCAAATTTGCCGTTTCTTGAAACCTTACAGAGGTCATCATGGAGTAAAGTAATAGAATCATACTTTTGAGGAGCTATGTTTTTATCGAAAAAGAACAAAGTGTTGTCTATAATTGCAGACCTGCTTGACAAAACATGTATATCTTTGTAACATACAGGAAGTATTTCATTTCCTTCCCAATCGGACAAACCGTACTTCCCTGCTTTTGTAAGAATAATATAAGCGGAATTTAGATCAATGGACGAATACTCAATAGGAATAACAGTTTTTCCATCCTTGCTTACAATGCCAAATTTTCGGTTTCGTTTTACAAGGAAATGATTGTGAGATAACAACCCAGATGTCCAATCATACTCTTCTGGCCCACTGTCTATATCATCATTTACAATAATGTATTTCCATTTATGTCCAGATGTAACAGCAAAGACGTTTTCTGGTGCATCTTGAGGAAATTGACAGTCTTCATCTGATGACAATCCTTCTTGCGGGAAAAAATAATCGATCTTTACATATTTGTTGGGAACAATAACTTTACCATTAAGATCTATTATCCCAAATAAACCTTTTTGCTTTACAATCAGATAATTATCTCGAAGATCACAGATATCATCGTATATTAAAGGAACTCTGGTTTTACCATAAATGTCAATGACACCGCATTTGTTGTTACTGGCTGCTTTGAAAAATATAGAAGATTTGGTAAATGGTTTTAAGTAAAAATACTGACATGGAATAATAATGTCTCCTCCTTTATCAAGCATTCCCTTTTTGCCATTCATAGACACAATTGCTCTTTCGTGTCTGAAAACTATTTCTTCATCATACACACAAGGAATAATATCATTTCCTTTACGGTCAATAATTCCCCACTTGCCATTCCGTTTTGCACCTGTTGTGTCCAAAGGGTCTTTCCCGAAAGGGAAAATCCAATCATAAACCAGAGGGATAACAGTATTGCCTTCCAAATCAAGACAGCCCCATTTGTCATTTTTGCAAACATTAATCAGACCCGAAGAAAAGGTCCTAATTATCTCATCGTATTCAAACGGAACCACTATGGTATTGTTTTTGCCGACAACGCCATAGTATTTTCCTTTATCTTTTATTTTTAGAGTCTCCATATTAACAATCTCTCCCTTATTATTGGGTACAAAAATAGATAAAAACAATGAATTGAGGCGAGGTATTGAATGTTTGAAGTGGTTTTTATCGTGTATTATTGCACGTTATTCTTTCCTAATGACTAACAAAATCCACTTTTCATTACGGATTTGTGGCAACATTGCCAGAAATCCGTAATAAAGATGCGACAATTACCCTATTTACCATTAGGAAACGATTTATTTCTCCTTCCCCCTTCCCTATTTCCCAGCTTTTCCCTACCTTTGCAGGTTCAAATTTTCCGAACCTTGAAAGAGCAAACAACCTCCTATATCACCATCCGAAACGCCAAGGTCAACAACCTGAAAGGCATTAGTTTACGGATCCCAAAGAACAAGCTGGTGGTCATCACGGGCCTGTCGGGATCGGGCAAGTCGTCGCTGGCCTTCGACACGCTCTACGCCGAGGGACAACGCCGTTATGTGGAGAGCTTGAGTTCCTACGCACGGCAGTTCATGGGCCGTCTCAACAAGCCCGACGTGGAGAGCATCACCGGACTCTCGCCTGCCATCGCCATCGAACAGAAGGTGAACTCGCACAACCCGCGCTCCACCGTGGGCACCAGCACCGAGATCTACGAGTTCCTGAAACTCCTCTACGCCCGCATCGGCAAGACCTACTCCCCTGCCTCGGGCAAGCTGGTCAAGAAGCACCAGGTGATGGATGTGGTGAACTATATTCTGGGCCTCGCCACAGGCACCACGGCCTATATCGTTGCGCCGCTGATCCTACCCGAAGGCCGCAGCCTCGACGAGCACCTCAACATCCTTATGCAGCAAGGCTTCTACCGCATCCTGTTGAATGGCGAGATCGTCAAAATCGAGGATTTCCTCGACCAGAAGAAAAAAGTCAACGAGAAAAAGGTGAAGCTGCTCATTGACCGCATCAAGGTCAACGAGAGCATGGAAGACGCCGTAGGACGCATCTCCGACTCGGTGCAGACAGCCTTCTATGAGGGCAAGGAAAACTGCCAAGTCATCAGCGAACTGAACGGCGAGCGGCAGGAAGCCGACTTCTCGTCGCGTTTCGAGGCCGACGGCATTACCTTCGAGCCGCCTACGGCTAACATGTTCGCCTTCAACAACCCCTATGGTGCCTGTCCCACCTGTCAGGGCTTCGGCAGCGTTATCGGCATCGACCCCGACCTGGTGGTGCCCAACAAGAGCCTGTCGATCTACGAGAACGCCATCGCCTGCTGGCGCGGCGACAAGATGAGCGAGTGGAAAGACGCCCTCGTCCGTGTGGCCGACAAGGTGGGCATCCCGATTTTCAAGCCGTTCTACGAGCTGACCGAGGAACAAAAGAGCCTGCTATGGACGGGCAACCAATACTTTGAAGGCATCGTGGACTTCTTCAACTATGTTGAAAGCCAATCCTATAAGATACAATACCGTGTGATGCTGTCACGCTATCGTGGCAAGACAGTCTGCCCCGAATGCCACGGCACACGCCTGCGCCGGGCAGCGCAATATGTGAAGGTCGGCGGCAAGAGCATCACCGACTTGGTGATGATGCCCTTGGACGAGTTGAAGGCCTTCTTCGACCACCTGAAACTCGATGAGACCGACAGCAAGATCGCCTCACGCCTGCTGGTGGAGATCAATAACCGCCTGGACTTCATCATCGAGGTGGGCTTGGGTTATCTGACCCTGAACCGCCTCTCCAACACGCTCTCGGGCGGCGAGTCGCAGCGTATCAACCTCGCGACCTCGTTGGGCAGCAGCTTGGTCGGCTCCACCTACATCTTAGATGAGCCGAGCATCGGCCTGCATTCACGTGACACCGAACGACTCATTGCCGTGCTTCGCCGTCTGCGTGACATTGGCAACACCGTCATCGTGGTGGAACACGACGAGGAGATCATCCGCGCCGCCGACTACATCATCGACATCGGGCCGATGGCAGGTGCGTTTGGTGGCGAAGTCGTCTTCGAAGGCGACATCAAGAACCTGATCAACTGCGAAAAGAGCCTCACCACGCAATACCTCACGGGCAAGATGCACATCCCCGTGCCTACCCGTCGCCGCAAAAGTGCCAATGCCATAATAATAAAAGGTGCGTCGCAGAACAACCTGAAAAACCTTACCGTGCGGTTCCCGCTCAACACGATGACCGTCATCACGGGCGTGAGCGGCTCGGGCAAGTCCACCTTGGTGAAGGATGTGCTCTGGCCCGCCATGAAACGCCATCTCGGCGAGGCCGTGGAGCGCTGCGGCAGCTTCGGCGCCCTGGAAGGCGACCTCGGCCTCATCCAAGCCGTGGAGTTCATCGACCAGAACCCCATCGGCAAGTCATCGCGCTCCAACCCAGCGACTTACATGAAGGCCTACGACGAGATCAGACAGTTGTTCTCGGAGCAGAAACTGGCCAAGTTGCGCGGCGTGAAGCCCGCCTTCTTCTCGTTCAACGTGCCGGGCGGCCGTTGCGAGGAATGCGAGGGCGAGGGCGTCGTGAAGATCGAGATGCAGTTCATGGCCGACGTCTATCTGCCTTGCGAGGCCTGCCACGGCACACGATTCAAGGAAGAGGTGCTGGAAATCAAATACGACGGCAAGAACGTCTCCGACATCCTGAACATGAGCATCGATGAGGCCATCGACTTCTTCGAGGGCTCCTCGGAGCGTGACACCGCCGTCGTGAGACGCATCCTATCGCGCTTGAAACCTTTGCGTGACGTCGGGCTGGGCTACCTGATGCTCGGGCAATCGGCGAGTTCGCTCTCCGGTGGCGAGGCGCAGCGTGTGAAGCTGGCCACCTTCCTCGTCAAGGGACAGGTTGAGAAGCCTACCCTCTTTATCTTCGACGAGCCGACCACGGGTTTGCATTTCCACGATGTGAACAAGCTGTTGGAGTCGTTCAACGCCTTGATTGCCAACGGCCACAGCGTCATCATCATCGAGCACAACATGGAGGTCATCAAGTCGGCGGACTGGGTCATCGACCTGGGTCCCGAGAGCGGCAACAAGGGCGGCGAGATCGTCTTTGAGGGCACGCCCGAGGACTTGGTGAAGTGCAAGGCATCCTATACTGGTGAAGCATTGAAACACAAACTGAAATAGAACATTACTGCCGCTTCGCGTCATTGCGAGCGAAGCGTGGCAATTCAGAAAACAAGCTTAATTCCTGGATTGCTTCGTCGTTCCTCCTCGCAATGACGCAAAGCGCATCAAAGTAGAAACCGAATGAAATCAACCGAAATAAACCATCCTTTAAGCGAGCGTCAGCAGAAGGTCGTCGATACGCTGATCGGCCTCGGCATCGAGTTCGACATCAAGTTCCACCCGCCGTTGGGCTCCATTGAGGAGTCGCTGGCCTACTGGGGCAAGTTCGAGGCCACGCACTGCAAGAACCTGTTCTTCAGGAACCACAAGGGCAACAAGCATTACCTGGTCATCTTCGAGTGCATGCACCAGATGGACATCCACGACTTGGAGCAGCGCCTGCACCAAGGCAAACTGACTTTCGCTTCAGAGGCTCGCATGGAGAAATACCTCGGCCTGAAACCGGGCAGCGTCTCCCCTTTCGGCCTCGTCAACGACGAGAACCACGAGGTACACCTCTTCATCGACAAAAACCTCCTCAATTCACCCCGTTTAAGTTTCCATCCCAATGACAACACTGGGACGATTATCATTAGTCAGGAGGACTTTATTAAGTTTTTGGATGCTATGGGGAATTCGTATGAGTTTGTGGAGTTGTATGACTGAGGTCGTTCCGGTTCACCATCCTATATTTCCTTCATAAGCAGGAACTTTCTGAGGAGAATATGCTTGATGCCCTCATAATCAGAGTTTTCATAGACTTCATCCATGGAAACTACATATTTGGGATAATTGTCCTTGATCAGTTGCAGGTTGCCAAACTCGCGCAAGACGGTCTCCTCGGATGCCAATTGATAGGTTGCTTGAACATAAACTACATGGTCTTTTCTACGAGCCACAAAATCAACCTCCGACTTCTGCACATAGCCAACGGTTACCTCGAAGCCAAGACGTACAAGATGCAGATACACGGCATTTTCTATGACTTTCTCTATACTCTGGGCCAGTCCGCCTTGAACAAGAGAATTCCTGATGCCAATATCCTCAAAATAGTACTTGTCGTTGGTCTCAAACAGGCGTTTTCCGTGAATATCATAACGTCCCACTCGATGAATGATGAAGGCATTGCATAAATAGTCCAAATAATTGAGAATGACCTTGGCGGATGTATCTATCTGTTGGCTTTTCAGGTATTTTACAATGTTGGTAGCCGAAAACGTTTTGCCAATATTGTCGCTGATGAAACGCACCAAATTCTTCAATAGAGACAGGTTTCTAATTTCCTCCCTCTCAACGACATCTTTCAGGATAATAGTGTTGTAAACACTTTGTAGATAGTCGTTTATTAGTTCCTGCTCATCAAGGCCAAGACGACTCAATTGTGGCATGCCTCCGTTTTTAAGATAACTGATTAGAGAGGCGTTGCTGTCCTGCATTTTATGGAAAACAAGAAACTCTGTATAATCAAGGCTTTGAACATGGTATTCAATACAACGACCTGAAAGATAAGTGCTTAGTTCGCTCGACAACATTTTTGCATTGCTTCCCGTAATGACAATCTCGCAGGCTTCTCGTGTATGAAGACTTCGCAAAGTCAATTCAAACTCGCTGATGTTTTGTACTTCATCAACGAAAAGGAAGTTAGTTTTAGCAGCAACAAGATGGTTTTCAACATAATCCGTTAACTCCACATGCGATTTGATAAAGCTAAACCGTTCATCATCTTTATCTATATAAATGATATTATTTTCTTCATTGTGCATTAATCTATTGATGAGTTGCTTCATAATGAAACTTTTACCTACTCTTCGCTGCCCTGTCAGCGCAATGATAAGCCCCTTCCCATATAGGCGTTCAACCTTTTCCGTGTAATCAGGTCTGTTGATGATTTCCATAATCGTTTTGTTTTGAACGAACATGCAAAAATAGGAAGAATTTGTGAATTACAAGAAACAAAATAATAAAATTTTCGATTTTATTTCTTATAAGAAACAAATTTTCAAAATCTATAAAGTTTGTGGAGTATGATTTTTTGTCTATATTTGCACCTGAAAACAATCTTTAAATTTTGAAATGCGAAGCATTCGACGAAGTCAATCTTAAATCTTTAAATCCATGAATAACGAAGAAAAAATCAAGCAAGCCGCTGAAATCCTGTCGAAGGCGAAGAACATCGTGGGCTTCACCGGCGCGGGCACTTCCGCCGAGAGCGGCATCCCGCCTTTTCGTGGCGAGGGCGGCATCTGGAACCAGTACGACCCCAACTCCTTGGACATCGACTTTTACTATCGCCACACCAAGGAATCGTGGAAGATTATTCGCGAGGTGTTCTATAACTTCTTCAGCAACAAGGACATCAAGCCCAACCCTGGGCATCTCGTTTTAGCCAAATGGGAAAAGGAAGGCCGCCTGAGCAGTGTTATCACGCAAAACATCGACGACCTGCACACCGTGGCGGGCAACACGATCGTGTATGAGTTCCACGGCAATATGTCGCGCTTCGTGTGCACCAAATGCGGCCACAAGGTCGATGCCAAAAGCCTGACACTCACCGAAGAACCGCCCCGTTGCGCCCAGTGCGGCGGCCTGATGAAGCCCGATTTCATCTTCTTCGGCGAGGGCATCCCCGAAGATGCTTATTACGGCTCGGTGAGGGCTGCCGAGAACTGCGACGCATTTGTCATCATCGGAACTTCGGGACAGGTCAGTCCGGCCAACATGATTCCCGGTATCGCCAAACGTCATGGCGCCAAGATTATCGAAATCAACATGGAGCCTTCGACCTACACGCACTACATCACAGACATCTACCTCGAAGGCAAGTCGGGTGAGATTCTGCCAGCGATTGATGCCTTGATGACGCGGTGATTACTCCCCAATCGATTTCACAAACTCCACAATCATTTCGAGCACTTCGGGCGAGATGGTCTCGTCAATGATGTAGTACTCGTTGGGATTGCCCGTTTCGCAGTGTTGGAAAAGATGGTTCAAATCGGGCAGCTCGCAAAGCGTGAGGTTGGTTTTGCCGTATTCAGCAATGATACGCTCGTAGGCAGGAAGATTTTGCGTCGCCAACACCTGCAAATCCTTTGAGCCATTGAGCAGCAAAGCGGGACAATCCGTCTTGACAATGGCCTCCGTGGGGTCGTATTTCAGGAAATAATACATCCAAGGCGTCGCTAACTCCTTGATAGTCTTATCGGTCAGCTCTTCATTGTAGCCCCAGCCTTTCAACAACTGGCGCAGCAGCGTGTCAGCCTCTTCCCTATTGCTGGATGCCTCAATGATGTCAAACAGTTGCGCATTCGCGTTGCTGCTGAACTGAACGGCCTCTTCCGTCACGCCCGATGCTCTAAGGATGGCCGCCTGTTGTTCTTTAAGGATCGCAATTCCGTTCACGGCAGGGCCCGCCAAAGAAACCAAGAAAGCCACCTCGGGACGGCGCGCCGACACCATGAAGTTGATGATGCCACCTTCACTATGGCCCAATATACCGACTTGGAAGGCGTTGATATTCTTTTGTTTGCGAAGGAAGTCGAAAGCAGCCTCGGCGTCGTATGAGAAATCCATAGACGTGGCGTTCTCCACCTCGCCTGTCGAGCCGCCCATACCGCGGTCGTCGTAACGCAACACGGCGATGCCATGACGCGCACAATAATCCGCAATGACCCAAAACGGACGGTGGTTCATCAGCTCCTCGTCGCGGTTCTGCTGACCGCTACCGGAAACGAGAACCATAGCTGGAAACGGGCCGTCGTCATTAGGAACAGTCAAGGTGCCGGTCAAAGTGTTGCCTTCTTTTTCATTGACAAAACTCACCTCTTCCACACGATAATTGAACGGCGGCTTAGGGTCTTGCGGACGGGCTTGTTGGGTCTCTTTTTCGCCTTTTACAAGGTTCAAAGGGAACTTCATGCCACGTTGCTCGAACTCGCCTTCAATGCGGCTGTCCTTCAGCTTGCCCGAATACGATGCACCCAAGTCGGAAAGCGTCATTTGTAGACGGTTGTCTTGGAAAACCATCTCATCCACGGGCAAGCCCATGGCACCTTGTGCAGGAATGTCCAATGTGGCTGAATAGCCATTTTCTACGGCTTGGATGTCGAATCCAACCTCCAACTCAGTAGCTCCAAGGTTCATTTTTCCCTTCCAATAGCCTTCAATTTGAGCGAATGAAGTTTGGACGGCCAACAATAGCAAGATTACGATGTTGATTTTAGTTTTCATATTGATTTGTATTGAGATTAATCATTTTAATGTGTTCCAAAAACAGCCACGAACATTTTCCGATAGGCTTCAACCTTTTTATCAAATGACAAAGGATAAGCTCTTGAAGATGAGGGTAATCGATACAAGGTTAAACCATCTTCGAGAGCTACTTTTGTATTAGGCGAAGGGATCGTATCGACGTTGAAATAGGCGCACACCTCGGTAGTTGCCTTTTCGCCCGTCGTTGCGATGGCATGGCATTGCGGCATCTTGGCAAGCAAAGCCCTAATGTCGGTATGCTCAACGATTTCCAGAAAAGCGTCCGAAGCGTTGTCTTTTAGCCGCTTGACTGCTGTAGCCGTGTCGAAGAAGGCTATGCCTTTCTCTTTGATGAAAACTATGATTTCATCCTTTTTGAAACATTTTTGCTCTGTATCAACGAAATAATTCTTATCGTTGAACCAAATTTGCCCCTCGATTCGCCAGTGGTCGTTGATGAAATTGGGGTAGAAAAAGTCCATGCACCAACGCTTCTTTGGAGGCGGGAAACTGCCCAGAAACAACACCTTGGCATTTGAGGGAAGGAATGGCTTTAATGGATGATGCTCTATCATATCAATTGTTTAATGCGGGCCCTTTGACAAGCACAGGGACCCTTTGACTATTATTAATCTGCTAGATATACGCCCACTTGATTGATGCACAAAGTGCCCTTGAAGACCTTAAATCGGATTCTCAGCTTGTCGGCCTTAACGGTTTGGAAACGCAAAAGCCGCTTGTAGCCGATGGTGGTCGTCGGTTCGTCCACTTCTATGGGCAGCCACTTGCCATTAAAGTAATAGTCCAAATAGAACGATTCAACATTCTGTCCTAAAGGAATATACTCTTGCAGTAGCAAACGGTTGAAAGCGGTAGTTTCAGGAAAGTCGAAAATGAGTTCTGCGCGGGTCACACCGTCTTCTGTTGCCCAATAGGTTGTGTAATCTTCATCCATGACATATTTCGGTCCAAAACGCCTTCCTCGTGTGTTGCTGGCAGTAACCTTGCAGTCTTTCAGCAGGTTATTGGAGAAATCTTTTTGTAACTTCTGATACCAATTCACGGCGTTGGCTGAGTCGATGCAGGGAATCCTACCCTCTTGATTCACAGGGAAATTGAGCAGCAGATTAGCGTTATGGCCGACACTTTGATAATACAAATCCATCAACTGTTCCACTGTCCTCACTTGGCCGTCCTCACTCTTGTGGTAGAACCACCCAGGACGAATTGAGACATCCACTTCGGCGGGCAGCCATGCCTCGCCATCGCGGAAACCGCGCACAAGTGCCTTTTCGTTATTAAGCGATTCATAGTCAGTTTTATACATGCACCATTGCGTGGCATCGGCAATGCCCTTTTCGTTGCCAATCCAGCGGAGTGTGGGCACTGTACCGCCAAAAATGGCCGCCTCGGGGCTGTATTTCCACACGAGGTCGCGGGCCTGTTCATACCTGTAATACTTCTCCGCCACGATGGAGCGCATTTCATCGGCACCGCCATACCAACCCGTGCCGCCGTTGGCACCGTCGAACCAAAACTCAAACAAAGGACTGTAGTTGCTCACAAGTTCCTCAATCTGACGGTGATAGATATCGACATAGCCTTCATATCCATATTCAGGCTGATAGCGGTCCCAAGGCGAGAGATACAACCCGAACTTCAAGCCGTGCTTCTTGCAAGCCTCACAAAGTTCCCTCACCAAATCGCCTTCACCATTCTTGTAATAGGTGTTTTTGATGGAGTATTCTGTGGTTTCGGTCGGCCAGAGGCAGAAGCCGTCATGGTGTTTCGCGGTGAAAATCACGCCTTTCATGCCGCTGTTTTTCAAGGTCAGAACCCATTGCTCGCAGTCCAAATTGGTGGGATTGAAGGTGTAGGACGGCGTGTTACCATAACCCCATTCCATATCGTTGAAGGTATTCAGCCCGAAATGGATAAAAGCATAAGTTTCAAGCTGTTGCCATTCCAATTGCTGTTGGGTCGGAATGGGATAGCTACATTCAGGGCGATGGGTGCATGAAAAAGACAAGAGTATCAAACAAGCTCCAGCGATAGTTTTCAAGGAATTACGATTCTTCATGTGCTGAAATTTTCGACAAAGATAAAAAAATCAATCCGCACTATTGTTTTTTTTCCTAAATTGCGCCCAATTTTGAAAAAACAAGACCTTTATGACCACTCAAGAATTACAAACTATTTTCAAGCAACGCTTTGGCAATGAGGGCGTTGTTTACACTTCGCCCGGGCGCGTCAACCTGATTGGTGAACACACCGACTACAATGGAGGCTATGTTTTCCCCGGCGCCATCGACAAGGGCATCTACGCTGTGATTAGGCTCAACGGCACCGATAAAGTCCGCGCCTACTCCATCGACAAGGAGGATTACTGCGAGTTTGGCATGAACGAGGAAGATAATCCGCATGTACATTGGGCCAACTACATTTTTGGCGTATGCCGCGAAATCATTAAGCGGGGCTACAAACTCGAAGGTTTCGACACGGTGTTTTATGGCAATGTCCCGATTGGCGCGGGTATGTCGTCATCGGCAGCCTTGGAGAGCACTTTCGCCTTCGCACTCAATGAGTTGCTGAATTTGAACATCGACAAGTTCGAGCTGGCGCGCATCGGGCAGGCCACGGAACACAACTATTGCGGCGTGAAATGCGGCATCATGGACCAGTTTGCCTCGCTCTTCGGCAAGAAAGGTCACCTGATGCGCCTCAACTGCGCCACGATGGAGTTCGAGTACTTCCCCTTCAACCCCAAGGGCTACAAGGTGGTGCTGTTGGACACCGTCGTGAAGCATGAGTTGGCTTCGTCGGCCTACAATAAGCGCCGAGAGTCGTGCGAGAACGCCTGCGCCCACATCGCCAAGAAGCATCCCGAGGTGAAATACTTGAGCGACGCCACGATGGCCATGCTTGACGAGGTGAAGGCTGAGATTTCAGCAGAAGATTACATGCGCGCGGAGTATGTCATCGGTGAGAAGCAGCGTGTCCTCGACGTGTGCGACGCCTTGGAAAGAGGTGATTATGAGACCGTTGGTGACCGCATGTACGGCACACACTACGGCATGAGCAAACTCTACGAGGTCAGTTGCGAGGAATTGGATTATCTCAACGACATCGCCAAGGAATGCGGTGTGACTGGTTCCCGCGTGATGGGCGGAGGCTTCGGCGGCTGCACTATCAATCTCGTGAAGGAAGACCTTTATGACGCCTTCATCGCCACGGCGAAGGAGAAATTCAACGCCAAATTCGGTCACGAACCGAAGGTTTATGATGTCGTGATTTCAGACGGCGCAAGGAGATTGTAAAATTTTGTAGGGATGTCACATTGTGGCAGCCGCACAACAACGGCTCCCGTGATACGACAGCCCTACAAGCCAACAATTCAACGATTAAACAATAAACAATTCAACATAATGAAACCAACACTATTAGTATTAGCCGCAGGCATGGGCTCCCGTTACGGTGCCCTGAAGCAGATGGACGGCGTCGGCCCTAACAACGAAGCCATCCTCGATTATTCCATTTACGACGCCAAGCGCGCCGGTTTCGGCAAAGTGGTCTTCGTCATCCGCGAGGACTTCGCCGAGGCATTCAAGAAAGTCAACAACACGGAGAAATTCGGCATCCCCGTGGAGTATGTCTATCAGTCTCTCGACAAGTTGCCGGAAGGCTTCAGCGTTCCCGAAGGGCGCGTCAAGCCTTGGGGCACCTGCCATGCCGTGCTCATGGCCAAGGACGTGATTCACGAGCCATTTGCCGCCATCAACGCTGATGACTTCTATGGCAAGGAAGCCTATGAGGTTTTAGCCAAGTATCTCACTGAATGTGAGGGAAAAAAGGGTGCTTACAGCATGGTGGCCTACAAACTTCGTAACACCATGTCGGACTTCGGCACGGTGAGTCGCGGCATCTGCACCGCCGATGATGAGGGCTATTTGCAGACCATCGTCGAGCGCACGGCCATCGGGCACACCGAGGATGGTGGTGCGGCTTACACTGACGAGACGGGAAGCCATCCTTTGGACATGGATTCGCTCGTTTCCATGAACTTCTTTGGTTTCACGCCTGATTTCTTCGCGTATTCCGAAAAGGGCTTCGTCGAGTTCCTGAAAGGTCCCGCCCAGACCAACATCAAGGCGGAGTTTTTCATCCCGCTGATGGTGAACCAAAGCATTCACGATGGCTCGGCCAAGTTGAAAGTGCTGTCGAGCAATGCTTCGTGGTTTGGCGTCACCTATAAGGAAGACAAGCCCGAAGTGATGCGCAAAATCCGTGAACTGATTGAAAAGGGAGTTTATCCAGAAAACCTATGGTAAAGTCGGCGTTTCGACAGGCTCAACGACCTTAACTTAATTAGAAAGCGAAGGTGCCTAAGCATGTCGAAGGCCCGTTTCAAAACGATTTATATGAACATCGAAGTAAAAACTTGGGGGAAAACCCCTGACAACAAAGACATTAAGCTCTACACCCTGATCAATGCCAACGGTGTGAAGGTGCAGCTGAGCGATATCGGTGCAGGCATCGTGAGCATCATGACGCCCGACCGTTACGGACACATGGAAGACATCGTCCTTGGTTATCCACATCCGTGGGATTACTACCACGATGGTCCCTGCGCGGGCAAGATCCCCGGACGTTTCGCCAACCGCATCGCCAACGGACGCTTCAAGATTGACGATGTTGAATACCAGCTTGAGCTGAACACTGGCGACGGCAAGCACCACCTCCATGGGGGCAGTATCGGCTTCGCTAACCAGAAATGGGCCAGCCGCATAGAGGGTGAGAGCGTGGTGTTTACCTACCTCAGCGCCGATGGCGAGGCGGGTTATCCTGGCGAAATGTTGGCTCGGGTGCGTTATACCCTCAACGACGAGAATGAGCTGAACATCCACCTTAGCGCGCTGACGTCGGACACGACGATCGTCAACCTGACCAACCACACCTATTTTAATTTAAAGGGCGAAGGCAAGGGCGACATCCTCGATCATAAGCTGAAATTGAACGCTTCGCGCTTTTTGCCCGCCACCAACGAACTGATTACCACGGGTGAGATGGCGCAAGTGGTTGACACGCCGATGGATTTCACCCATGCCAAACCGATTGGCCGCGACATCAAGGAACCCTTCCCAGACCTTATTAATGGAAAAGGTTACGACAGTTGTTGGGTCATCGACGGCATCGAGAAGGACAAGCTTTGTCTGGCCGCCGAGCTTTCGCACGAAGGTGTGGGACGTATGGTGAAGATTTACACCACGCAGCCTGGCATCCAAGTCTATACGGGCAATTGGCTATCTGGCTGTCCGACAGGCAAGAACGGCCATGTTTACGAGGACTATTCTGGTGTGGCTTTGGAGTGCCAAGCCCTCCCCGACTCGCCGAACAAGCCTAATTTCCCGAACACGGTGTTGCGCTCGGGTGAAGAATACAAGGAAACGATTATTTTCAAATTTTCAACATTCTAACTAATTCTTTATCAAATGGAAAAGACTGTAAACAAACAAAACTACACGATTCCAATTATCGTGATGATCCTGCTGTTTGGCATGATTTCCTTTGTCACTAATTTGGCATCGCCCATGGGCGACATCCTGAAAAACCAATTCAACATCCCCAACTGGCAAGGCACTTTGGGCGTGTTCGCCAACTTCATCGCCTACGCCGTGATGGGCATTCCAGCTGGTAACCTCTTGCAGAAGAAAGGCTACAAGAAAACCGCTTTAGTGGCTGTCATCGTGGGCTTTGTCGGAGTGGGCATCCAAACGCTATCGGGCGTATTTGGCAGCTTCGGCGTCTACCTCCTTGGCGCTTTTGTGGCGGGCTTCAGCATGTGCTTGCTCAACACGGTCGTCAACCCCATGCTGAACCGTTTGGGTGGTGGCGGCAACAAAGGTAATCAGCTCATCCAAGTGGGAGGCACCTTCAACTCCCTCTGCGGAACGGCGGTCATCGTCATCACGGGTCTGCTGATTCCCAACATCGTTGATGCCAAAATCAGCGACGTTTTCCCGCTGATGTACACGGCCTTGGCCATCTTCGCCTTCGCTTTCGTCGTCATCCTGCTCACCGACATCCCTGAGAACAAGCAACAACAGACGGCTTCAGTGCAGTCCGAAACGGGCAAAGGTCCCATGGCGTTCCGTCATTTCGTGCTCGGCGCCATTGCCATCTTCATCTATGTTGGCGTTGAGGTCGGCATCCCGAACGTGCTGCACAAATGGCTCCAAAACCCCGAACTGAATGTCTTGGGCAACATTTCCGATCCCGATGACGTAGCCGCTTCGGTAGCAGCCACCTATTGGTTCCTCATGCTGATTGGCCGTTTGGTCGGCGCCATCATCGGTAGCAAGGTCTCCGCCAAGTCGATGCTGAGTGTGGTTTCATGCATCGGCATCGTTCTGACGCTGTTGGCCATTTTCATTTCGCCCACCAACATGGTCAAATTCCCCGCTTTCAACGGTGCCAAAGGCTTTGGCATTGAGAACATTCCGTTGAATGCGGCCTTACTCGTGTGCATCGGTCTCTGCACTTCCGTGATGTGGGGCGGCATCTTCAACCTCGCCGTTGAAGGCTTGGGCAAATACACCGAGAAGGCTTCGGGTATCTTCATGGCCTTGGTTTGCGGCGGCGGCATCCTACCTCTGCTCCAAAACGCCATCGTCGACGGTCTTGGCGGCACGGGCTATCTCCCGAGCTACTGGGTCATTGTGGCCGGTCTGGCCTACATTTTGTTCTACGCCCTCGCGGGTTCGAAGAACGTCAACAAGGACATTCCAGTGGAATAATCTATTGGTTTACATAAAAGAAACGGCCTGCCTGAAGTGATTCGGGCAGGCCGTTCCCTTATAGTACGTAGGGATTGCAGACAAGAGGATCATTCCACTTCCTGCACCAAACGCACTTGGCACAGATAGATACCTACATCAGTGGTGACATCAGGGGAGCCGCCGTAGAAAGCTTCCATAATATAGGGCTGTCCCCAAGGAGAATCGGGATTGTTCCAATATGATGATGTCCAATACATGACACCAGTTCCAGGGCATTTCACTTCAACATTACCTCCTACAAAATCAGGGCTGTAATTGCTCCAGCCACCGCAGGGCAGGAACACCACGCCTTTGGCCTCAAGTGTTGCCCAGGCCGACAGGGAGATGACGTTAGCGTCAAGCGGGCACTCCGGGCTGTTAATGTTGTTCAAGTTGTAAGTGCTTGTGTTCCAGTCGTCAGGAAGCAGGAGGAAGCCGTACACCTCGTTCACCTTGGCGAAAGCGAAACGACTGCCATTACGTCCTTTGAGAACGTATTCCCACTCGCTATGGGACAGTGTGCGCCACAGGCCAGGACGGTTGCCGCCGTTCGAAATAGTATTGTAAACGCCCCAGTCGGCATTGGCGAAGTCACCCGTCAAATCGGCCAAAGGACCAAATCCATAATTGATTTCACCTTGCCAAGACGTTGATTCTGACCCCACATCATAAGGATGATAGTAGATATTACCGTTGTCCCAACCGCTCGTGCCGAAGCCGAAGTAGTCAATCCAGCCGCTGTAGGTCGGGGATACATAGCTGTTTGAACTTCCTGATACATTGCCATAGTGGACACCATAGCAATCTGAGCCACCCACATAGTTCCATTGCTGGTCAGCGAAACGCCATGTTTGGCTTGAGGCTTGATATTGCAGGTTGCCCTTCGAGAAATACACCTGTTTACCGCTTGAATTGATAGTGAACTTGCCAGAGATAGTTCCAGTGGGCGTTTCGGGTGTGGGAGGATTGTCGCCACCGCCATGTTCAAGGGTGGTGAAAGTCTTGTCTACACCATAATAATACTCGCTGTTGTACAAGACATAAGCTCGCACATGATACATGGTATTGGGTTCAAGCTCTTCAAGCTTAAAGGAAGTGGTTGTAGTGCCATCTTTGATGGAATGGTGCGGACCGCTTACCGTTGGATTTTCACGTGTACTCCAGCACAAGCCAAGTTCATTGATCCTAATGTTATTTGGTGACAATATCACACCACATCCACACTCTGCGGTTGTTTCTGTGATGTTGCGCGGGTCGAATGTGTACACGGTGATGGACACTTCCCCGTTTCCACCGTTGTTCGGTTCATCGGGTTTCGTACATCCAGCGGCAAAAACAACTGCTGCCGCCAACATCAGAATTGATGCAAACTTTCTGGATTTTTTCATAGCGTGTTGATTTTAAATGAGATTACTTTTTAGATGCTGTACTAAACACTCGGCATTCCTATGCCGAGACCATGCAAAGTAACGGAAAAAACGTATTGAATGGTAAAATCGTCCTGTTTTTTCTGCTTTTTTCCTATTTTTGCCCATCAAAACCATTGCCATGACCCAAGAACAAGCCCGACAGCGCATCGCCGACTTGAGCGAAGAACTGGAACAGCATAACTACAATTATTATATTCTCGCCAAGCCCACCATCAGCGACTATGAGTTCGACATGAAGTTGGAGGAACTGGCTCGTTTGGAAAAGGAATTTCCCGAGTTTTTGTCGCCCTCATCGCCTACCCAGCGCGTGGGCGGCGGCATCACAAAGGAGTTCAAGACGGTGGAGCACCGCTACCCAATGCTCTCGTTGTCAAACTCATACAGCCGAGAGGAAATCGAGGAGTTCATCAACCGCATCAAGAAAAGCATCGACGGCGAACTGGAGTTTTGTTGCGAGCTGAAGTTTGATGGCCTAAGCATCAGCCTGCAATACGAGAATGGCGTACTGGCTCGCGCCGTGACGCGCGGCGACGGCACTCGTGGCGACGACGTGACCACCAACGTGCGCACCATCCGAACCGTTCCGCTCAAGCTGCATGGCGACTTCCCCGCTTTTTTCGAAATGCGCGGCGAAATTGTAATGCCTTTCGAGAGCTTCAATAGACTCAACGAGGCTCGCGCCGAGGCCGGCGACGACCTCTTCGCCAACCCGCGCAACGCCGCCGCAGGAACGCTTAAGTTGCAGGATTCCAAGGAAGTGGCGCACCGCCGCTTAGACAACTACTGCTACTACATGATGATGGATGGCCTCGAAACGCGTTACCAGACCCATTACGAAAGTTTAATGGCGGCGCGGAAATGGGGCTTCAACATCTCCAATTTCATCGCCTTGTGCAAGACGACGGAAGAGATCTTCGAGTTCATCGACTATTGGGACGAGAAACGCCATGAACTGCCTTTTGCCATCGATGGTATCGTGCTGAAAGTCAACAGCTACGCCCAACAACGCGCTTTGGGCTTTACGGCCAAGTCGCCGAAATGGGCTATCGCCTACAAGTTCAAGGCGGAGGAAGTGGAAACCGAACTGCAAAGCGTTGATTTCCAAGTCGGACGGCATGGAACCATCACGCCTGTGGCCAACCTCGCGCCTGTACAACTGGCCGGCACCACCGTGAAACGTGCCACCTTAAATAACGAGGACTTCATCCGCCAATTCGATTTGCACTATGGCGATACCGTCACCGTGGTGAAAGGCGGCGAAATCATCCCGAAAATCATCGGCGTGAACTTGGACAAGCGTCAGGCGGGCGCAAAGCCTGTCGAGTTCGTCAAGACCTGCCCGATTTGCGGAAGCCAACTTGTTCAGAATGAAGGTGAAGCGGCTTGGTATTGTCCCAACAGTTCAGGCTGCTCGCCACAGATTCGAGGCCGCATCGAGCATTTCATCGGGCGTAAGGCCATGAACATCGAAAGCCTCGGCGAAGGCAAGGTAGAGTTGCTTTATGAGGAAGGTCTTGTGCGCAATGTCGCTGATTTATACGACCTTACCTACGACAAACTCTTTGGCTTGGAGAAGGTTATCACCATTGAGGACGAGTTTAGCCTTTTGCCCGTGGCCACACGCAAGGTTAGCTTTAAGGAGAAGACCGCGCTGAACATTCTAGAGGCTTTGGAAAAGTCCAAATCGGTGCCGTTTGAGCGAGTGCTTTTCGCTTTGGGAATCAAGTTTGTAGGCGAGTCGGTGGCTAAGGTACTGGCCAAGGCCATGCACGACATTGACCATATCATCAATGCCTCCGTTGAGGAAATGACCGAAATCAACGAAATCGGTGAGAAGATTGCGCTTTCCGTGAGAAACTTTTTCGACGACGAGCGTAACATCGACATCGTCAACCGACTGAAACAGCACGGTTTGCACTTTACCATGGCCGAACAGCCCGTTTCCGACAAAGAACAGGTTTTGGCGGGAAAAACTTTTGTGGTCAGCGGTGTGTTTGCCAACTATTCCCGCGACGGCATCAAGGAAACCATTGAAGCCTACGGCGGCAAGAATGTCGGCAGCATCTCCGGCAAAACCGATTACGTTTTGGCCGGAGACAAAATGGGTCCCGAAAAACGCAAAAAAGCAGAATCCTTGGGCGTTCCCATCATCACTGAGGCCGAGTTTGAGGCGATGATTGGGGTGAAAAGGTCGCCAGAAGAAAACGGATTGCTGTTTTAAAACACCGCCTTCAGTCTTCCCATCGCCTCCTCCACCGTCGCACGAGGACAGGCGAGGTTGATGCGGAAGAAACCGCTACCCTCAATGTCGAAATCCTTTCCTCGGTTGAGACCCAATTGCGCCTCTTGTGTCATCTTGCGCCAAAGCTCTTCCTCAGAAAACTCATAACCATTGAAATCGAGCCACATCATGTAGGTGGCTTGGGGCTTGCTGAACACCACTTTGGGCAGGTTTGCAGTCAGGAAATCAGAAACGTAATCGATGTTGCCTTGCACATAATCAAGCAGTTGCGCAAGCCAGTCGTCACCGTAGGTCATGGCAGCCTGAGTGGAGACTTTGCCGAAAATGTTGCCTAACTCGGCCTCCATCGAATGCACGTAGTCGTTAAACCGTTGGCGCAACTCGGGATGGGGAATGATGGCCGTCGAAGTGGCCAAGCCCGCCAAATTGAAGGTCTTGGAGGCTGCATGGAAGGTGATGCTGTTCAAGGCGTATTGATGCCCCAATGTGGCAAAAGGCGTGTGTTTGAAGCCTGGTAACACTAGGTCGCAATGGATTTCGTCAGAGATGACCAACACGTTGTTTTTCAAGCACATCTCGCCCAACAAAAGCAACTCGTCCCTTCTCCAGCAACGTCCCACTGGGTTGTGCGGATTGCAGAGAATCAGCATCTTGGCCGTCTTAACCTGTTGTTCAAGGAGCGAAAAATCCATTTCGTAGCCTTGGGAGCCCCTATTAATTAAGGTGTTACAGACTAGCTTGCGTCCGTGGCTTGTCACTGCATGATGGAAAGGCGGATATACCGGGGTCTGGATGATGATTTCGTCGCCAGGCTCGGTGAAAGCCATCACGGCCATGTTGAAGCCGCACACCACACCCGGCGTGAACGACATCCATTCCTGTTTCACATCCCAATTATGGCGTCGTTTCAGCCATCCCATAATCGACTGGAAATAAGCCTCATCCTTGAAGTGGTAGCCGTAAACGGGGTGTTCAGCGCGGCGTATTACAGCCTCGCGGACGAAGTCGGGCGTCTCGAAATCCATGTCGGCCACCCACATAGGCAGCACATCGGGATTGCCAAAAACCTGTTGCCGCAAATCATATTTGACGCAGTTGGTATCAGCGCGATTGATGATCTTGTCGAAATCGTATTTCATGGCATTGTGAATTAGATGCTGCAAATTTGCAAAAAAAATCGGTCTTTTTTGCAAGGGATTGGGAAAAAGTGCGTAATTTTGCCGCGTCAAAAACGAAAAACGTTCTTTGTAAGCATGGGGGAGTCGCATAGTGGCAATTGCAACAGACTGTAAATCTGTCCGGGAATCCGTTCGGTGGTTCGAGTCCACCCTCCCCCACGCCAAAACGGGTCGAGAAATCGGCCCGTTTTTCGTTTTTGGCCTTCGCAAAAGAAAAAAATGTCGATTTTCGGCAAAAAAAGTTGCTTGCATTTCAATTTTGTCTACTTTTGCGATAACCTAATCATGACAAGCCATGCAGATTTTCGTAGCAAAATTGTCGCCGAAGACAACAACAGAGGACCTGAACGACCTATTCGCTCAATTTGGGGAGGTCAGTTCGTGCAAAATCATCAAGGACCATGAAACGGGTCTTTCGAAGTGTTATGGATTCGTTGAGATGCCCAATGAAGCCGAGGCGTACAAGGCCATTGTGGAAACCGACGAGACCGTTTTTATGGGTAACGAGTTGCAAGTCAAGAAGTCACGCCCGCAGTCCGATTCCGCCAAACCTGCGAAACCCAGGAGGCCGAAACGCCCGTTCACTGCCCCATTGACCCATCCAAAAACGGAAGATTCGGCATTGGTTTGACTTTTTTTATCCTAAAGCGGTTGCCAATTGAAAAAGATTCACTAATTTTGCAGCCGCAAAAGCAATGGTCTGGTAGCTCAGCTGGATAGAGCAACAGCCTTCTAAGCTGTGGGTCTTGGGTTCGAATCCCAACCGGATCACGAAAAATGGAACGACTAAACAGCCGTTCCTTTTTCATTTTCAGTGTTTTAAGCCTTAGGCTTCCGTCAAGTCGACGATTTCGGCGTCGGCGGCGTTGCGTCTCACGGAGGCAATGCCGTTCTTCATGTTGGTCTCGTTGGCATACATTTGGCTCGAGCCGATGACTTGGCCATTGGTGGCCATCAGGTTGAAGTAAGGCTTGCCATTGGTGGAAGTCTTCACTTCAAAACGCTTGTCCTCTTGGCTGTTTTTCTTGACAGACTCAACGCCGTTGAGGCACGATGCCTTGGTCTTGTAACCTTGGCTGGTGAGGATGACTTGGCCGTTGGTGGCCTTCAGGTTGAACTGGAACTCGCCGTTCTTTCTGCTTGTGATTTCGAATTTACCCATTTTTTTCTTAATTTAAGGTGTGATTAGGCTGCAAATATACATTTTTTCTCACAATGCAAGTCTTTGAGACACATTTTTTTGAAAAAATCACTGCAAACGCGCCAAGAGTTCGTCGCGGTAGCTGGCCCCTACTGGAACCTTGTTTCCAGCTACTGTGACATCCGACTTGTCCAAGTCCTGTATGTGCTTGAATGACACGATGTAAGACTTGTGGACGCGCACGAAACGGTCCTTTGGCAACAGCTCTTCCAAATCCTTCAAGGCGAACAAGGCCGTGATGCGGCGCTGCGTGGTATGGAAGGTGACGTATTCGTGTTGCCCTTCAATGAACAGCAGGTCGTCGTAATTGATCTTATAGAGCTTGTAGTCTGCCTTTACCGTGATGAAATCGTTCGACTTGCTGATGGTGTCGGCGGCTGGTTTTTCCGTTGTGACCTCCTGCGGCTTCACGTTGCCGATGGCCTTGTTGATGGCCTGGATGAAACGCGGGAAGTTGAACGGCTTCAGCAGGTAGTCCGCAACGGCCAAGTTGAAGGCATCGACGGCATACTCCGAATAAGCTGTGGTGAAGATGACAGCAGGCTTGTTCTCCAAACTCTTGACCAGCTCAAGTCCCGTCAAATCAGGCATTTGTATGTCCAAAAGCATGATGTCCACACGGTTGTTTTTCAAGGCTTCCATGGCCTCGAAAGCGTTGGAACAGGTGGCCACCAACTGCAAGGACTCCACCTTCGAGACATAGTCCTGTAACAGCTTTTGCGCCAAATATTCGTCATCGACGACAATCACGTTATATTTCTCTCTCATAGCTCAATCTTGACTTTGTAAGTATCTTTATCTTGCTCAATATCAAATGAAAAGTCTTCACCATAGTGTAACATCAGGCGTTGCTGCACGTTCTTTTGCCCTATGCCCGATTTCTTCTCCACTCCTTCGCGGCTCATCATCGGAAGGGCATTTTGGGCCACCGTGTTTTCCGCCTCAAAGCAAAAACTGTTGCCTGCCTGCCGGATGCTGACATGTACGTAACCGTCGGGATGGGTCTCCAAACGGCTGTATTTGAAGCAGTTCTCGATGATGGGCTGGAGCAGCATGGGCGCAATCATGAAGTCCTCCTTCTCCACTTCCTTTGCGAGATGCACGTCGCGCCGACCGCTCATGCGCATCATCTGGAAGTCGATGAAGTTCTCGATGTATTTGATTTCCTTGCTCAGAGGAATGGTCTCGGCTTGGCAGTCCACGAGGACGTACCGCAGCATCTCTGAGAGCTTTAACACCCCGTCGGCGGCGTTGTCGTCGTGAGTGTAAACCATTGAGTAAATGTTGTTTAACGCATTGAACAAAAAGTGCGGGTTGATTTGCGACTTCAGGTAGCGTAGTTCCATGTCGAGCTTCTCGCTTTTCAGTTGGTTGGCGGCAATTTTGCCTTCGTTTTCCTTGCGCTGGTAGTAGAAAATCACGGTCACGGCGTATATGGCAAGTAGCCAGACGAGGCGCACCATGTAAACGACCCAAGTGATTGGAAAGACAAAAATTTCGCTGAAAGGACGCCCGTCGAGGAAATGGATGACGCAGGCGTCGACGAGCGTGGAGGCTACTGCCCAAACGGGGATGATAAGGATGGAAAGCAGGATGAAAAACACCATGCGGCCTTCCTTCAACAGCTTGTCGATCAGCACCTTATTGATAAAGGTAACCATCAGGATGACCATCCCCACGAAACATAGCGAGCTGAAGGCGCGGAAAAGGTAGTTGCCGTTGGAGTGCACTGCGAAAAAGACGACGAACAGCACCATCCAAATGACGCCGTGCTTATAAAGGCGCTCTAACAGGTCGAGGTTCGCGGTCCGCAAGGTCGGTCGTTTCATTCCCTTGATTTTCATGCTGCAAAAATACGGCGAATCGCGCTAATAGGGAATGGTTTTCAACGAAATAATTGAAAATGTCAATAAAGGGAAACGGCGGATTTTACTTTTTCTTTCCTACCAACACCCCTATCCCTGCCAAAACCACTCCGCCACCGACAACCCAAAGCCAAAGGGATCTTTTCTCCGTTTCTTCAACCGCGCCAAGCGTTTCCGGTTCAGGCTCAACATAATAGATGTACTTTCCCTCGCGGATGAGTTGCTGGGTGTAGTTCAAGATGGAATCGCCATGGGCGAAGGAGAGTTCCTCGGGCGTGAAGTTGACGGGATAGTCGGGCAGCACGCCACGACCGAAGGGGAAACGTTCGTTGACCACCGTGTCAGCTACAATCTTGATCATCGGAATCTGAACAGTGATCCCGGAAGCGGGCAACGTGTATTGCGTGAAATGCTCGGCTTTCATCTGATGGTAGGCTGAACCCGTCTCACGCCCGACCAGCACACCACGGTTTTGCTTTTTCACATAGCCCGCAAAGGACGTGGAAGCCGAAAACGAAGCCTCGTTCGTCAGCACATATAGCCGACCCTTGTAGTTGACCAAACTGTCAGGCTCGACCCATTCCGGCTCGTTCTTCACGAAGCCTTCGCCGTTGGCAAGAGGTTCATAATCAGGGAAAACTTGCATTGACTCCTCGTCCACGGGACAACTGCCGCCGAAGCATTTGTAGCCGCCTTTCTTGTTCACGAATCGATAGAGTGAGGTGCAGAACGGCTTCTGCGCAAGGTAGGAATAAATGGTTTCCATCACCTCACGTGGACCGCCGTAGTTGTCGCGCAAGTCGATGATGAGGTTGGGGACGCTGTCGGCTATGATTTGTGCAAAAATCGTCCTAACGCTGTCTTCCTGCATTTCGTCCAGTTCGAAAGTGCGAATGTCGAGATAAGCCACTGAATCCGAGAGTTTTTCATATTGGAAAAGTGCTTTTTCACCCAAATGGTAATGATGGTATTGGTATTTCGTCCAAAGCGGTTCTCGGTCAGGGTCTTTGCGCCCCATCTGCTCAAAACGCTTTGTCTCGCCATCGGCAAAGGTGACGATGATACTGTAATCTTTTGCGATTTGTCCACAATAATAATAGTCCATTCCATTAATCAGTACAAGATCCCCGCCGCTTTTCACATAGCCATCGGAAGATGTGTTAAATTCCAACAACATGGTTTTCAGTGAGTCGGCAGGGATGCCGTTCACCGAAACCACCTTCTTGCCGAGATATTCTTTGTATTTCGGAAGTGCGCGCCACACCTGAAGCGTGTCGTTGAACCAGCCTAACAACACCGAAGAAGGCCTCAATACACCCTCCATTTTCGTTTGAGAAATGATAGAAGTATGGCTATCGCGCACTTTGGAAATCATGGAGCGCACCACCACTTCAAAGTCGCTGACAGGAATGGCTTTGCCTATCGTGGCCTTCTTTCTGGCGAGGAAAGCGTCAAACTCGTCCTTCGGGGTGTAGTCGTACAATCCGGGGAAGGCATCCTCAAAGGCTTCTATCAGCCCGTCGAGGTCGGCAACGGCCTCATCGTGTGTCAGTTGGGTTTTGTTGTTTGCCTTGGGCGGGATGAAAGTGGTCTTCAGGCCAAAAGGTGTCATCGGGTCGTCGGCTTGCGAGTTTTTCGAGATGCTGACCACCACGCAAGGCTCCTTGATGCGCTTGTAATAATAGCCCACGGTGCCCAACACATCGCCCCGATGCACGGCCTCGCCCGTCTTGAACAGTCGCAGCGGGCGCATACCGCT
>Ga0265301_10001435_pt1 | contig 31218 bp, 16 predicted proteins | sample AusTroGonzalo_MG_2_FD_193488 | JGI IMG/M metagenome (GOLD analysis project Ga0265301, IMG submission 193488) | Bovine rumen microbial communities from tropical cattle in Woodstock, Queensland, Australia - Gonzalo_04 | ecosystem: Host-associated > Mammals > Digestive system > Stomach > Rumen ... | reverse complement strand
ATGAATAACATTATCATCACTTCTAGTAATTTCGCTACTTTGCATTGTTACATTACTTGCAAGAGTGGTTCTAATATATACAGTACCATAATAATATGATCTAGCTTTTTCTGCTCCAATAATATTAAGATTTGCGGCTATGTATTCAGGTTCTAAGTTTGCAACTATAGTATTTTCAGTTTCACTATCTAAATAAACATTTTTTAAGCTAGTAACTCAATCTTTTAAAGCATGATTAACGCTAGTGTAATAAATTAAACAAGTATCTTTATCTTGTAAGGCAGCACTTCAATCTTTGTGGAATAAACAATACACTGTATCACCTACAATATGTCCGCCTCCAATATTATAAATTCCATAGTTATAACTATCAATATACATTTGAGAAATATAATTTGTTCCTCAACCATTAATTGCAACTTGTTTTGAACCTTTATAAATAGTTCCATCTAAAATTCAAGCATGAAAATTATTAATAAAATTTGACATTCCATTTAACATTATTCCTGTATGACAATCACACATAAAAATATTATTAAGATGAATATCATTACCATCTATTTGTATACCAATTGAATTTATTCCTTTTCCTCAAAAACGCAAATTTTCATATACCATTTCATATCCTGAATCATGTCTTAATCCAATATTATAAAAATTACTAAAAGAACAATTTCTTACTAATCCTTTATATCCATAGGTATCTTCAAATAATACGCTACATTTCGAACCTTCGAAATTTAAATTCTCAATAGTTCCAGCATATGCAGTGTGCATACTTGCACTATTTATATTAAGAGCAAAACCAATACCTGAAGATCCAGAACGGATAGTAGCAAAATTTCCTTCTACTAAATATTCTTTAGTAACTGTAATTGTTGAATTGCATAAATAAATTTGAGAGCTATTGAATTTTATCTTTTTAAAATATGATTGAGAAAAAATTCAATTCAATAGCTCAGAGTTATCAAAAATTCCATCTCCTTTGCAACCAATTTGATTAACGTAAACTTCTTTATCAACCATTAAAGTTGCATATAGGCCAGAATCTAATAATTCTTGATAAACATTATTATTTCTTGTTGCGGTAATGTGATAGCAAGCTCCACCACCATCATCAGCCGCATAATATCCTAATGTAACAACATAACTACCATTTTTTAATGAGTTATCTTGTTTCATATCTTTTACTCTATCATAAGTAAAAATTTTATTTTCAATTTTTCCTAATTCATTTTGAATTATACCTAGTTGTTGAGCTATATTTCCATTATTATCAATATCAATATTACCAATCGTTTCTTGTACATTTCTTGCATTTGCCATATCTACATAAGATGCATTTACAGTTAAAAAATAATCATTAGGATCGATTGAACCATCTAAATTTTTGACTCTAACATTTTTTATTTTATTTGTCATAATTATTTCCTTTCTATATTATTTTATACTGCTTCATAAACTTCAAAAGGTATTGCATACATTGCCAATGGAATATATTTTCCTTTTGATAAATCATAACCTTGAATTTTAATATAATGACTATAAACTTCCATAACAGCGCATTCAGAACCTACATAATCATTAGTAATACTTCCATCAACTAAAATTCTAGGTCTTCCATCTGATGGAATATGTACTCTAATTGGTAAATCTTGTGTAGCTAAAGAAACATTAGCTGTTGAAGCTACATCTTGCAAACGATATGTTAAATGTGAATGTCCGCTAAAATATGCAACATGAGTGTTATGTAAAGACAATAAATTACGAATAGTTGCTCCTTGACTAGAATTAGGAATACCATCATTGTCAAGATAGTTAGCGTCCCCAACTGGATCAGTATAGTAATGGATAAATAAGAATACCCTATTTGAACCATATTCTTCTAATTTAGATTGTAACCAAGCTAATTCTTCATTAGAAAAAGGGTCTGATGCATAATTACGATATGCTCCACAAAATAAGAAAACATCATCATTTGGCATAACTTGTTCATAATATAACGGATTTCCTGTGATAGTTTCTAAAGTTGAATAATTATCATGATTTCCTGCTATTGAATATAAAATTGTATTAGGAAAGTTTGAAAGAATATTTGTAATAGCTGTATAATCAACTTCTCTATTATCTTGTGAAAAGTCTCCACAATGAGCTACAAAATCAACATTTTGATTGTTAAAGAAAGTTAAAGTTGAAGTTAAATCAGAAATACTTGCGGCAGTATCATCACCATCGCCATCAATATGAGTATCACTAATTAAACCAACTTTATATTGCATAGTTTCTTCATAAGTATTACGAAGAAAAGCAGGTATTGGAATTTCTGCTTTAATTATATTATTTTTTGTTAACACAATTCTAGTTGCAGATGAAGGGGCAACATTTAACTCAGTTAATCCTGAGTATGATCCCCTAACACCTTTCATAGATGCAATATAATCATAATTCATTAAGATTCCATTTCTATCTGCATATCTTAATTGATAAGTACCACTTTCTTTTGCTGTATATGTTAAATTATATGGAGCTATATATTCTAATGTACAATCTTGTTCTCCAGATCATACTACGTGTCCATTGACTTTTCCTAAAGAAATTTCTTTTCCAGCTATTTTAATTTGCTTAATTTCTTTTCCATTTACTTTAATAGACATTTTATACCTCCTAACTTATTTTAATTTTCATCGGCCTCTGCAATTATAATATCACAAGTTCAATTATCAAATATATTTAATTTTTTAGCTTGCATTGATATTGCACATGTATCATATGCTGTTGTAAGTGTGAAATAATATTTATCATAAATTTCTTCTAAAGGTCTTTCATCAGCTTGAATTGGTCTTTCTAATTCATTACCTTCAACATCATATGTCATAAAGTTAACACTAGTTACCATTCCATCATCTTCAGCTACTCTTACACTATTATCAATAGAGCCACTAGTACGAACAAATTGGATATAATATTGTTTATTAAGATCTAAATCCATTCCTGAGAAATGAGGTGTCCATCCATATACAGATGAAGTATCATTACGTCCATCAATTGAAACTGTTTGTCCTGAGAATGTAACTGTAAATCCATCTGATTCAGTATGACCTTCTTCAATACCAGGATATAAATTTTGTACTGGAGCTCCACTTGAATATAATTCCAAGCTATCAAAAATAACAGTTCCACTTTCTGTAACATTTGTTAAGTTTCCATAAAAATCAAATGAAATTTCTCCACTACTATTAGATGTTAAAGTTAAAGATTTAGACATTAATGCATCTGTTCCCATAGCATGATTATTATTATTTTCAAAAAGCCCACAATATAATTGAGAAGAATTAGTAATTGATGCTGAAAGAGTATAAACCATGTTTGGATCTAATCCTGTAATTACACAATTTGTACGAGCTCAAGCCTCATATACGCTAAGAGTTAATTTAGTAGCTGTATTAACAAGATGGGTTGCATTTTCATCAACTAAAGTACAATTACTATTTAAATCAATAAGATTTTGAGCTGATCCACCATCAATAACTAAATATAAAACATTGTTTTGTTCAATAGTAGGTAATTTACTAACAACTTGAATAGAAGAAAAACCAACTAAAGAGCTAGTAGGAACTGCGTTATCAGCTTTTGTTAAACTAGCAAGTACACTTTGAGCCAAATCTGTTGATGGAATTCCAGTAACTGGTTTCATATATTTATTATTCCAAGCAATTTTTTCTGCTGCAGTTGTAAATTTATGAGCACTAGAAGTATCATCAATATGGTCACTATCAGTAGAGAAAGGAATTGCATCAGAATAAGTTCCATCAGGATTTTCTAATTTTACATATCTTATTTGTTTCATTTTTTATCTCCTTTCTTTTAAAAAATTATTCTTCGTTTTCTTCAACTTCTCAAGTAATTTCTTCTGTATTTGTACTAACATTTGCTAATTCTACAATTCCATTAATAGCTTTTTTAGCATGAGCTATAATAGAAGAAATAACAACAGTTAAAACTCCAACACTTGAGAATGTATTTAATAAATCATTTGATAATAATACTACTCCAAAAGTATTTGTAATCATATTATTAATAAAAGGTAATATTGTAAATGCAATACCTGCGGCAACCGCACATGCATAGAAAATTACTACTTTACAAATTCCTTTTATCATTTTTTTCTTATCAAATTCTTCTTTTCCTGACCATATATTTACTAATGTTTTTGTTACAATATTAACCATTGCAAGAATAATTAGTACAATACCTAGCCATCCCATAATTTTTAAAGTTTGTAAAAGCATTTGTTCCATAAAAACCTCCTATTTTAATTATTATATATTATTGTAACAACATTTGATGTATTGTTACTAGATAATCTTATTCTAATATATCTACAATTAGAATCTAAATCTGCAATAGTTCCAGATCCTCCCGTAATATTACGATACCCATATCCTTCATTTCAAGTAGATATATGATTTTTATTTTCATCATAACAAGTAATCCTCATTGTTACTGCTTCAGAATTAGATAAAGATAATTTATAAACATCTTTCGTAGGTATAAAACCTGTTCTAGTATAACTACTACTAGAACTTTCTTGACCGGATGAATCAATACTACCAAGTTCAATAGTAGGATTAATTGGATAAACCTCATCTTCTTTTTCAATTTTAATATTACAAACCCAATTATTAAATATCATATATTTTTTTGCTTGAACAGATAACATATACTTATCATAAGTTGTAGTAGGTGTAAAGAAATATTTATGATAAATTCCTACTCTGTCTCTTTCCCTACGCTCTAAAGTTGTTTGATTATCTTGTGAATCATATCCAGAAATATGGAAGTCAGTAACTATACCATCACTTTGAGCAATTCTTGCTGACGCATCTAATGTACCTCCAGTATTAGTTAATAATAAAGAATAAGTTTTATTTGGTTCTAAATTCATATTAAATTTTTCTGTTCATCCTCAATAAGATTCTGAATCATTACGACCATCAATTGTTAAATCTGTGCCTTCAAAAGTAATAGTAAAACCATTACTTCTAGAGCTTCTATTTTGACTTGGATAAATAGGTGCTAAATATAAAGTTAAATCTGAAAAGGTAACCGAACTAGGTGTATCATCTTCACCCATATTACCATAAAATTCAACATATAATTGACCATATTCATCTGTCATTAAAGTAATTGATTTTGTCATTAAAGTATCTGATCCCATTGAATAAAGACTTCCATTATAATAGAAACCACATAAAAAGCCATCATTATTAATAATATGTCCACTAAGTACATATGCAGTATTTGGACTTAAATTATAAATCATACATGCAGTACGAGCTCAAGATGTTGAAAAACTAACTGTTATTGAATCTGTATCATTTATAGTATGAGAATCAGCTCTTTCATCTCATAAAGAAGTGTTTGCTGACGTTAAATCTATTAAACTAGTTACATTCGGTCTTCTTAATCAATAATATACAGGTGTATTTCCTATCCCTTGTGTACCTATTTGTTTTCAGCTTCCTGTTAAAAAAGTTCCAGGACTTAAACTTGCTGATTCAGTTATATACACAGAACCGACAGGAAATAAAGAGTCTAATGTTAAAAGTCTCCTTGTATTTCCATCTTCAATATTATCAAGAGAAGCTAAACTATTTAATATCTTCATTTTAAATTATTCTCCTCTCTTAATAATTATCCAATAATAACAACTTTATAAGTAGCATTTTTTGCTGGAGCGGTCGCAAAACCAACTGTTATTGCGCTTGTACTTGTTCTTATAATATCAACAATAACTTCATCATAAGTTGTCCCATCATAAACTTGTACAATAATATCTCTTGTTCCCAAATTATGTGTAATTGTAAAACTTGAAGCACTTCCATCTCCAGTTATTGTTCCAGCATATTTTTGTAAAATTGTTACCGCATTACCTAGTTCAGTAATTTGTCCTTGTTGATTAACTTTAATTGGATAAACTCCACTAGTAGTTTGTGCAGCTGATAATTGATTTGCTAATCCAACAGTAATACTACCACTGCTTGTTACTGGACTACCAGATACGCTTATACCAGTTCCTTCAGTAATACCAACACTAGTTACAGTACCTGTATTTGTTGTATAACCTTGATCTGATGCTGCGGTAACACGTCCATATTTATCAACAGTTAATCCTTGATAAGTACCTGCGGTAACACCTGATTTAGTTAAATACAAAGTACCAGTTGAAGTAATTGAACCACCATCTGTGCTAGTATCATCACTAGTTGTATTTAATCCAGCTCCTGCAGTAACTTGAGTTACATCAGTATCATCACCAGATGGAACATAAGCCCATGTTGGAGTTGTTGCAGTAGCTATAAATAGATCTCCTACTTTTGCAGCTTGACTCGCATAAGTTCCTGCTGTAACAATTTTATATGTATCTCCAATTTTTACTCCAGTAGTTGGTAATGAAGAACCAGCGGTTCCACTTGTTCCAATAGTACCTTTAAATACCATTGCTCCTGTAATTCCACTAATCGCAGTAGTAACAAATGCAGTTGTTGCAATTTGAGTTGTATTTGTTCCTGCACTAGCTGTTGGTGCAGTTGGTGTTCCAGTTAAACCTGGACTTGCTAATTTTGCATAAGTTGTATCAATTTGAGCTCCATTAGCATCTTGTTTAGCTTTTAAAGTATATCCCGCAGTACCATCTGTGTATGTAGTATCATTAAAAGCATTCGTAGGTAATTGTGCATACTTTCCTGTAGAAGGATCTCAAACATAATCAGTTGAAGCAACCTTTGTTGATGTTTTATTACTTGAACTAAAAGCAGGAATTAATCCATCTGCAGTAGTTGAAGCATTACCTAAGGCAGTTCCATATTCAGAAATATGTCCATTTTTATCTATTTTAATTGGATATATTCCAGATGTTGTTTGAGCATTAGCTAAAACATTACTATGTCCAATACTAATAGTACCTGCACTTGTGACTGGACTTCCGCTAACAGTTAACCCACCATTAGTAGCATTGTCTACGCCAACACTTGTTACAGTTCCTCCACCAGTACCCATTTCATCTCATGCACTACCAGTATATACTCTAAATCTATTTGTAACTGTATTAAAGTACATTTGACCAGGTTTTGGATTACTAGGATCAGTAGCTAAATTTTGAATTACTGAATTTTGTAATTCATTTTTATTTAAGTTTACATCTACTAAAAAACTTTTTGCCATGTTTTTTATTCTCCTTTCCTTAGTTTAAAGTTGCAGTTCCTTTAAAACTTCCTTGAAATCTTATTGTTACTGAATTTATATTATCATAAGAAACTTCTCCAAAAACTTCATTTCCCGCACTATCAATAACAGTTACACTAGGATATTTATTTAAATTATGTGTAATAGACCATTCTGCGGAAGCCTCGTTCTGTACATACAAAAAATTTTTATCAGAAGAGATATGAAGATCCTCTTCTGATAAATTACCTTCTAATGTAACACCATTAATAGAAGGTTTATGTGTTAATGAATTGTAATTATTAGAACCTCCTGCACTAGTGTTTATTGAAGATTGATTATTTGAAGTATTTATATTAATCGAAGGAGCTCTTGAAGTTTGTACTAAAATATTAGAATTATTCTGAGCCGAAATATCTAATCTAATCGGTGGTGTTGTCATTATGTTTGTTACCATAATGCTATCCCTCCCCGTTTAAATCCGCTGCCTCAGGATATAGAATAAATTCTTTTGGACCATTCATATCATATCCAATTAAAGTATTTATTCCATTGTATTCAATTTCATATCAATAAACAACAGTTCCAGTTTTTATAATGTTTTCCAATTTAGTATCTTGAGAAGTTAATGTCAATAAAAATTTTGAACATCTTTCATCAACAGTGAAAGTTTTTTGTAAAACAACTGCACTTGCATCTCCCTTTTTCATAATTGAAAACTTTAATTGATCTCCTTGTGAAAAGGAAGCTGTAGAATTACTTAATGTAATGTTTAATTCATCTCCACGATTAATATGGATGTTTTGTTTTTCATCTATAAAATACATTAATATAGCTCCTCCTTTTCTCTTTTTATTTTTATAATTTTTCTAAAGCGTCTCTTTTATAAAAACCTGTAGTTCCAGCGTTATTTCCAACTTGATAAGGATAAGCTCTGCCATCTCATATTCTTAAAACTTGTCTTTGCCATCCTATTCCATAAGCAGTATTAGATGTTCCATATGAGCTTCCATTTCCAGTTCCTATAATTTTTACTTTATCTCCAACTTTTAATTCTGTTGAAGGTGTAGGTGCTGGTGTTGGTTCAATATATTTAGTTAAACTACTTTCATCACATCATCCTAAATCTCCCGTTGTATTATAAGGATGTGCAGTTCCTGGAACTTTTCTAGTAACTGTTGTAACTTTATTTTTAATAGTATTTGCAGGTGATGTCGCATTACTGCTTACATAAATTGGTCCATTTAATACAACTTTATCTCCTATATTAAATTTATCTGATGGAGTAGGTTCTGGTTTAGGTGGTTCAGGTTGAGTTTCAATAAGTTTTTGAACATCATCAGGTAAATAAATAAAACATCTAAAATAATATGCTCCTGAACATCCCCATCTACCATTTGAATTTGTTCTTGTTTGATTCCAGAATATTGCACTTGAACCCCATCCAGATTCAGATGTATATACTGAACCATTTGAATTAACGCGTTCTACAATAGCAACGTGTCCTGCTCCACCTTCTTTTCCTCAGCACATAATTGAGCCAAGTCTTGGAGTAGAACCAGTTTGTAATCCTGCGGCTTCTGCTCTTTCTTTAAAATTTACAGCATTACAATTTAGTGTTTTATAAGTACATCCGCTAGTTTCTCTTGCAATATTAATAATTTCATTAAATCTACCACTTGCATATCCAACACAATTTGCTAAAGCATTGGCAGGTTCATATAATGGATTACCTTTAATACAAGTGTTCCAACCTCCAGAACCTGTAACTATAAAATTTTTATTGTTAGCAGGTCTGCTAGTTCTCATTGTAAAACCAATTGCGCCAATCCCTTCAGGATCATCTGCGTTTAAGTTTTCAATACAAGCTTCATCAATATTTTCATTTAATTCTTCTGGTGTGTCTGTGTTAAATAAATATTGTATGTCTTCGTCATCAATATCATCTCTTAAAAAAGCTTTTGCAATCATAGTTTGAACTTCACTAGGTGCTTGTTCAACTCTTTTAATTCTTTCTTCACTTGATAATTGTGCCATATTTTAACCTCCTTGTTCTTCTCTCTTTCTTTATAAATATCAAAAAAAGGTTAAAAACATTATATATTTTTAACCTTTTTTTAGTAGTCTTTTATTGTCATTCTCTATATGAATAAACTATACGAATTGATGTATCTGCAGCATGATATCTAAATCTAAAATATTTTGCTTGTTCTGGAATTGTCATTGTTTCACCTGTATGATAAGCATGATAATTTCCATCGCTAGCTTTACCAGGAAATTCAGTAATTATATTATGATTTGCATCAAAAAAAACTGTCGTAATTCCACTAGATAAAGTTTGATTAGCAGAAATATCAAAGTCTGTTATTCCAACTGGCAATTCTACATAACCAACTGTACGTATATATTCATCATTCGCTTTATCGCTACCATCAGTAGTAGAAATACTACCTATTTCTACTTCTGGAACAATAGAATTTACAATATATCTATGAGGATTATTATTATATAAATCTATAACCCTATCTTCTCCAGCTCCATAATGAGTAGCATATATTTTAAGATTAAGTAAATCAACAGCTACTATACAAAATGCAGTATCTTCTGCAGTTTTTGCTGTTTTATTATAAGTTTCAATAGTTCCATATTCTATTTGATTTGAATCTGTGTCTTCATCTTGTCCATATTCATTGTTTCTATAAAAACAAACATTTGGCATAGCAATTCTCTTAATAGGTAATTGAATCGTTCCTTCTCAACGTTGTAATTCAGCATTACGTTCTACTAAATATAAATCATCTACTTTATAATTATGAACATGTCCATGTATACACGCTATAATAGATGCATGATTATGTTCTGAAAAATTTGTTTGAAATACAACATCATGATGTTCAGCACTATAAGACTCACCATTTAAATAAGCTTGTAAAACAGCTGTAATGGCGTGAGCATCTTCTCCTCAATCAAGAGGATGATGTGAAAAGAAAATAACCTTTCAGTCTTTATAATTTTCATCTAAATATAAAGCTTTTTCAGCAACTCATTTTAATTGTTTTCCACTAATTCTATTAATAGTATGTCCATAATTATTACTATAATCTTTATCTGTATCATCGGCGGTGTTCATAACTATAATTCTTAATTTATATTGAGGATAATCTTTATAACAATATCCTCCTGCTAAATTATCTAAATCATATACACAATTTTTATTATATTTACAAATTAATGGAAATAATTCTTTACAATTGTAATAATCATTATTAATAGCTCCAGAAGACCTTAAACCATCATGATTACCATTCGTTCTAAAATTATCAATATTTCTAGAAACTTCATTTGTACATTTATTAAAATATTCAAGAGCTTTAGTTCCCATTTCAAGAGTAGTATTGCTTCCACCTCAAGTAATATCCCCTAAAACTACAAAAGCATCTAACCAATTTTGTTAGCTATAATTTCTGCGGCCATACCAGCATGAGTCATTGTTTCCATTGTTTGTGCGGCCTTTATTGCGGATTCTGCTTCACTTGTTGAAATATGCGTATCAGACATTGCTAAAAAAGTAAAACAATCTGAGGTTTGTAAAGCTCTAGTTTTTGTAAGCACATTTTCAGCTTCTGTTTTCACATATTCTGGAACTGTATCATCTCCATCTTCAACAAAAGAATGTGAAAAATTAATATAATCATATACCAAATCTGAATTTGGTCCAACATAATATTCAGCTTCAGTAGGGGCTGTTTTATAATTTACAACATTTCCTCTAATTGGAGCATCCATATTTCAAGAAAATCCATAACTGTAACGGTCTGATTTACTCTCTCAATTAGTAATTTTTGTATAATTAGAATTTCCAAAGACTACACCATAATTATTATTATAAGTTGTAATATTAACAATATTATTTCCTTCTGCAGGAGTCATTCAATCACTTTCTCAAGGAGATTCTCTAACACTTGGATTATATCCAGATTTAATTTGTAAACCACAATCGTTTCCACTCAAATAAGCATTAGCAATATTGTTATAAGAGCCTCCACCCCATATCATTAAACCTGTATAACCATTATTTTCACAATGAATATTATCTACTACAATTCTATTTCCTGCAATTAATAAACCATGAAAACCATTATTATTAAAAATACAATTAGAAACATTAGTATTTGAATGTAATCCTTCTAAATGACATCCACTTGCATCTTCTTGATAATATCCATTATTTAAAAATTTACTATTACTAATAATTAATATATCGCTAGGCTTATAAATGTAACATCCTTCAATTAAAGCATTTCGTATAATTACATTATCTAATATAACTTTTCCAGGTTGATATAAATCTATACATGTTGTATGGTCATATTTTGAAGAGCCATTATGTAAAATATCTAGTTCATAATCATCTTTATTTGCGTCCAATACAATATTTTTTAAAAATAAATTATATCCTGTATTAATATTTTTTTCTTGAGCTATCATATAACAATTATAAACAAGTCTATGATTATACTCTTCCGGTCTTGTTTGATCCGCAGGCATTAATTTTATAATAGATGTTTCTCCATCTCCAACAAAATTAAAATCTATATTTTGACTTAATTGTTCATATAATAGATAAGTTCCACTTGGAAAATAAACTGGATTTCCATTAGCATCCGCTATAGCCTTTTTAATTGCTGCGGTATCGTTTGCAATCCCATTTCCTTTTGCTCCATAATTTTTAATATTATACACGCCTTCTAAAATACATTCTGCAACCAATCCATTTTCTAATTCTTCATAGTTTTTTGTTGAGGTATTTTTAATAATATAAAAAGCACCTCCACCATCATTAGGTTCATAATATCCTAAAGTACGTACTATATTACCATTTTGAAGTTTTATATCTCTTTGCATTTCTTCAACAGAATTATAATAATTATTTTTACTTGCTATTGCAATATCTAAAGGAATGCCATCTTTTGTAATAACATTTTCTATATCTACTCCAATAGGAATATAATCAGTATAGCTACCATCTTCTTTTCTAACTTTAACCTTTTTAATTAAATTAGTCATTGTTGTCATTTTTAAAAACCTCCTTTCTCTCTATTAATTAAATACCTGATTCATTATTGCATTTTTTATTTGTTGCATACCTTCTTGATTTGGATGCCCACTTTCAACAGAAACAGTAGGCATAATAGCACAATTAACGCCATAATAATTACAAGCCTCAATCATTCCATTTCTAATTTCGCTACTAACCATATGTAAAATAACATTAACTATTTTACAACCAGGATTTCATTTCTTTAAATAATGTAACATATAACAAAATGCTGGTAAAACACTTTTTAAATCATTGGTAGTTCAATCACTATATTGTAATTGTCCAACCGGAGAACCTGCCCAAGTATCATTTGTACCACCTACAATAAAAATATAATTAGGTTTAGACTGAAGACTTCTATGTTCTCCCATTGTATTTTTCATTCTTGTTACAAAGGCTTGATTAGTATAATCGTCTCCATTATATCCAGTTGTACAAATAGTTGCTCCACTATATGAATCATTTATTAATAAACTTGCATTAATCTCATTTAATAATAAATGTCATCAGGTTTGAGAAACATCATTAACATCATTTGGTTCTGCGTTTCCCTCATCTCTATAAAAACATGGATTTCCAGAAGGTACTCAATTTCCATAAGTACTACAACTATCTCCAATAATAGATGCACATCCAGCATATCCACCAATTATTCCATCATTATTAGCTAATCCAATAGTATCATATATAGTTAATAAATTATCAAAAGAATTATAAATATATCTATTAAAAATAATTCCCATTTCTCTAATTTCAAGTTGACCAACTAAAGAAGAAACCTCGCCTTTATTACTAGGTAAACAAACTTGAAAATAAAGTTCTTGTGGTAAATTTTCATTGTACGTATGTGAAAAACTAAGATAATAACGAGTATATTCTTCACTATCTAAAATTTGAACTTTATCTATTGTTCTAACATATCAATTATCATCCATAATACGTAAAATAAAGGGGATATCATTTTCACTATTTTTTTTCATATCAATATATGCAAATCCATATACCGTATTATTTCCATAATTATTTATTAATGGAAATCTTCTATAAAAACTATATTTAAAATTTGATTGTATTTCTTGATAATTAATATCAACTTTTAATGTTTTTTTATAAATTTTTTCATTATTATAAGTTATTACAGAAGGAGAGACATTTATTAAATAAGTTCCATCTAAAACTCCATCTGTTATAAGATTATGTTGACCATCCTGATAATAATTTAATTTTGAATTAATGTTATTTTTAGTATAATTATTTGTAATATAAATATTATCATAATGGTCATTATTTAAAGTTAATATGATATACTCATCTCCATATTCAGCAGTATATTCAAAAGAGTATAATCTAGAAGTGTCTTCTACTGTAAATGTTTTATGTCCATATACAACAACACCATCATAATATTCAACTACTGAAATTGGAGATACATATATATTATCTGCACAAGTATCTATATGAACAGTTTGTCCATCTTTTAAAAGAAAAGGTTTTGTTATTGAATATCCTGCATAAGGAAATTTTTCATTTGCAGTATTAATAATATATCCATCTTCACGATCTGTTAAATCTACATTTTCAAAACCTATTACTTTTCTCAAATTACTATCTATATTAGAATATTTTACTTGTTCTTCTGTCAATGTTGATTGTTGATACACTCCTCCAGCAGTTCATTCTGTATTAATTTCATTGTAATAATATCATTTTCCATCAGTTAATACTAAATATATTTTAGTATGATCTGGGTCATTTGTAGTTAAATCTTCAACAGTATCAAAAACTCCTGCGGGACTTCCTGACGCAAGAGTTTCTATTCGATTTTCTAAAGATTCTATATTTGCGGTAACTCCTTCTATTTCAGATTCAATTCCACTAAATTCCGTTTCGATAACAGTCATTTGTGAATTATCCATTTTATCAGAAAGCACATCTGTTAACGTTCTTCCATTAACATCAACATAATCGCTATCTGCTCCAATGGGAATATATTTAGAATAAGTTCCATCTTCTTTTCTAATTTTTATTTTTTTTATTGAAGTTGTATTGCTCATATTTGCCTCCTTTTTTATTATGATACAGGTTTATATTCTATTCAAACATTTCTTGCAGTAATTTTTAAATTATCAAAAATAACACTTCCTGTTTCAACAGTGTCAGAAAAGTTTCCATAAAATTCAAAATAAATATATCCATCTCCATCTGATTGAATTTTTATGGATTTGTGCATTTCTGCACTCGTACCCATTGAATAATTATGATTATCTACATAAAATCCACAATAAAAATTAGATTCATTTATAATGTCTGCTTCAATTCAATATTCTGTATTAGGTCTTAAATTACTAATTTCACATGAGATACGAGCTCAACTATTATCTATATCAACTTGAATTTTATTAGATGCAAGGATAGTATGGCCAGCTCGAGTATTATCTATATCTACTGATGAATCATTTAAATTTATATTTTTTATAATTTTATCTATTTTTTTATAAATAAATTTAGCTATGCATCAGTTAAATCTATCTTTTTTATACCAAACTTTACCTGTTGTTCATAATTCGTTATCAGGATTTTTCATTCATACTGTTGCCTGATCTAATTCTCAAATTGCATACAAAGTTAGACTTTTACTTGGAACATAATCTCCAGTTGCCCCAGATGAGGCTGCAGGATTTTCTGCCCAACCTAAGAATATATAATTTTGTCTTTGCGGAACTGGCAAAACAATTGATGAAAAATTTCCTTGTGTAGCAACATATTGAGCATATAGAGTTTCAGTGGCACTAGGCGTATAAGAAGTGCCTTGAGTACCTTTTTTAGTTCCTCCTGATGTTGCTGTGTATCATCCATCTTGTGCATATGTAGTTATTGAAGTTGAACTTAAACTATCTGTTGCACAAGTACCACCATTTGCATTAAAAGTAACAACTCTAGTAGTTGTTGAATTTTCTTTTGTCGCAGTTGGTAAAATAACACTACTATAACTACCTGTTTGAGAACTTCATTGTTGATATAAAGTTTCTGTTGCCGATGGAGTGTAAGATCCACCATTATTGCAGCGTTTTGTACCTCCTGAGCTTGCTGTATACCATCCTAAAGCAGAATAACTAACAGTAGCATTGGAAACCAAACTGTTTGTTGCACAAGTACCACTATTTGCATCAAAAGTAATTGTTCTTGTTGCTGTTGTGTCTGCCTTTGTTGCGGTTGGTGTAGCTATAGATCCCTTAGTTACACTAGAAGTTCATTGAGCAGTCATTGTTGATGCTGCATTTGTAGTATAAGACGCTCCTGCACTATAAGTTTTTGAATCACTACTACTTTTCCATCCTGCAAAAGTATATGCAACAGTATCTACCGCAGTTTTATTGGTAGGACTAACTGATCCTGTGTTTGGATTAAATGTAACAACATATCCATTTGTTGTTGTAGAATTCTTTGAAATTGCCCCTCTTAAAGCTAAACTAACATTATAAGTTTTAGTTTGAGAAGAGGGTGTCGAAGTACCTCCATTAGCATTATAACCAACTGTATAAGTATCTCAAGCAGAGTACATCTTAACAACTTTTCCTTCTGAAAAAGTTCATGAAAACGATGATGCCCCAGATCCAGTAACATCATTTGTTGTATAATGTGCTCCTGTAACATTTGTTCTAATATTAGAAATGGTTGCAGTTGTACCAGGAATTTTATAAAAATCTGAAGGTTCATTAGTAATATTTGATCAGCTGCTTCCATCGCTTGTACTTAAATTAAAAATCAATCCATTTTCAGTACTTCCATCAGGTTGATAAGCATTAATATTATTTCAAATAGTAGGCATTGCTGGATAAGGAACGCTAAAAGTATATGTATAAGGAGTACTACCAGCTCAATCTGTTCAACCTGCAGACATAGTAATAGAAAGGTTTCCACTACCAGTTCCAGAAACAGTAGTAGAAAAAGACCAAGGATAAGTTTCAGTTGTGTTATATCCATTTCCTTGACCAGCTTTACAATAAATAGGTGTATTTTTTGCTGTTTGATAACTTCCACTTCCACCGGTTCTGTTTTGTGCATAATATTTTGTTCCATTATATACACCACAAATTGAATTAGAAGACCATGAATTATTAAATTGAAAACGTAATCCCAATTGACCAGAAACGGTATTGCCATTTCTAACAATATTAGCATATCCGCCAGCTATTTGTAAATTTACATTTCCTCCTGCACTAGTTTGTGTTCAACCTACTCATGCCATATTTTAACTCACCTTCTTTACTATTCTATTCCTTCGTATTCAATATAGATATCTCCATTTTTCCCTATATCGCTTGTTGGTGCAGCGATACCACCTAAAATACTTGGAGTTTCATCTAATCAATATTGTAATGAATGTCCATTTCCAATTGCTACATATTGAGCTTCAGTACCTATTTTTGCTTGATTTCCAAAAGCACTTTTTACTCTTTTTACAACGGTATCTGTATCTACATATGGTTGATAAACAAAATTTTCTATTGTAACGTCAGTATCTTCAATTACACTAACTCTAAATTTTGCAGTGGGTAATCCTCCTGATTGCAGATCATCTATTCTTAAATCTAATAATTCTGAATAGCTAGAATAATTACTAGAAGAACATAAAATAATATAAGTTCCTGCTGTATTAAAATATGTAGTTCCATCAATTGGAAGTAATTGAGGATGATAAGAGCTAGAATTTTCTATCCCTATAGATGCTCCACTAATTGACTCTATTTCTAAAACTACAGCATAATTTGTATTACTTTGAATTCTATTATTTTTCATTCCTCCATAATTCCTTTCAACATGAGGTCTTGAAGAACCACTTGGGAAATCATAATGAATTCAACCATCATTATCCATATCTCCTCGATACTCTATTGCTGGTATATATAATTGTTGTGGTGTAATAGATGGAATAGCAAAACTATCTGTAATCTTAATATTTTTTTGATTTTGTTGTGAATTACTATCTCAAGAAAATCAACGAGAATAACTAATTGTAGTGTCAGTATCATTTATAGTTCAAGTTTTACTTGTCCAGCCATGTTTTTCATAATCTCCGCCACTCATTGCATATCACGTACCAGTAGATGGGCTAGAAATTTGTCCATGTCATACATTAGTAGTGTCTCCTCAATCAGAAGTTGGTCTTGCTGTCATATTAATAATTGCAGTTACTTGATTTCCATTACGACTAACACTTCCAACTCACATTTTGATAGTTAATTCAACATCTCCGCCATCTGAAGTAGTTACTATTTTCATATATTATTCACCAAACCTTTCATTAGTTTATATTTTAAAATCATAATTAAAATCTCCTTTCTCACTTAATGTTTTAAACATTATTCTAATATTAAATCAAAAAAAATAAAGAAGAATAAAAGAAAATTGTCCATAGCAAAAAAGAGGGAATAAAATTAATTTTATTCCCCATTTGTTTTTATATTATTATTTTTTTCTTTTTGTTCTTCTAAATAACAGTATTCAAAATATTTTTCTGATATATCTTGCATAATACTTCTCATTACAAAATATATTCCATCTATTGGCAGTTTGCTATCATTTATAATTTGAATAATTTTTTGTTCTATTTCTCTTAAAGTCATTTCATCTTCTCCTAAATACTTATATTATTTTCATCAATTATTTTTTGAATATATTGTTTAATAGTATATGTACGACCTATATCATCTATAATTGTTAAATCATTTTCATTAGCAGTTAAATTTCCTCTAATATTTCCATGTGCAATTGTTGTATATCCATTTTTTTGAAGTGAAAAATTACCAATCTCTATAAGTTTATCCGTTGCTGCGGCGGAGCTACCATTACTTGTAATTTTTATATTATCAAAAGTTGCATAACCATTAGTGCCTAAAATTGTTCAATTCGGACCTCTTAAAGTTCCAGTACTTTCTAAATGAACAGTTCCATTTGTATTTGTTAATTCATTTGAATAAATATTAAAACCACTAATAGTTCCTTCATTAAGCATTGCTTTTCCAGTATATCCATTACTATCTAATAAAAATTTCCCATTACCATGTTTAATTAAAGCATTATTTAAATCAATCAATATTCCTTGCCCATTCAAATTATTATTTTCATAAGATGTTGGGATACCATTTGATAAATAATTTTTTCAATAACTATGACTAAAAAGCATTGCTTTATCTTCAATAGGATCAATTAAAAATTTCCCAGAATTCTTTTTCCCTATTATTGAATATCCATGTTTAGCATCATAGAAGGCGGAACGAATACCATTTGAATAAACAAAAAATCCACTTTGAGACTCTTCGTCATTTTCTTGCTTAACATCTCCAATAAAAGTTCCAGATAAACCAGTTTCATCATCGTAATATCCAATACCAACTTCAGGCGCTAACGCAATGTCATAATTATTTTCATTTAAATATAATGCATTTCCACTTCATTTTTCAATTTTATTTTTATTTTGATATTGTAAATAAAAATGAATAGGGATATGAATTTTTGCAACAATTTGATTATTAATATTTCTAATTAAACATTCTAATCCTATATTAACACACTGTCCATCATAGCTATCTATTGGTGAACAATATAATATATTTTTTATTTCTTCGTTCTTTAATAAGTATTCGTATGCTGTTAATGTATGATTTAAAACATTATATTTATTACCTTTTATTTGTCATTCATAAGTAACAGAATGAGTTTTTGTTAAAAGAGTAATGTTTTCTATATTACCATTAATAATTTCAGTAACCTTTAATTCAAAAGGTTTAGCATCATTATATTGTGGATTTTTTTGATTAATATTATATATAACCTTATTAAATCCGCTATTATTTAATGATATTCCATAGCCAGATTCTGTTGTTGCGGTAATTAAAGGCAAAGTAGCATAATAAGCAATATTATTATATACAACAGTTGCTTTTATAATGTTAGCAGGAGAAATTCCTGTAGCATGATAACTTAAATAAGTAAAAGAGCCATCTTCAGTAACACTAATATCACTAACATCAACATAACCATCTGCATATGAATTTTTTAAGATTTCTCATTTTATTTCAACATCTTGATTATCAGAAGAAGATCCAGAAGTATAATTATTATAAATTCTATTGCCATTTTTTCATACTTCTACATTAAATCATTTTTGTTGATTAATATTAGGATTTACTGCAAAATTTAATTGACCATTTAAAATCATTGGTATAAAATTTGTATTATCAATCTCCATAGAATTTGGAACAATTTTACAAACAATATCTGTTCCACTAATACTTAAATTACCTTCTTTTGAAAAGGTAAAATCAGTTTCTGCAACTAGAATAATATCTTTATATTTTATTTTTAATCTAATATTATTATTTGTATAATTAACATTATATTTATCTTGAATTTCATAAGTAATTTGTGATAAATTTTTATTTTTTATTACTTTATAATTTTCAACAATATCATAATCATATTCACTTGGTAAAATTAATAAAGAATTTTCCGCAGGAAACATCCATTCAATAGTACAATTACTCATAACATCATCATTAATAGATTGTCCAAGAGCATTGTACATAGTGCAACTTAATGGCATTAAAGTTTGCGGATTGTCTAAACTTTTACTTGTTGGCGCAACGCCATCTATATTATACTTAAATAATTGAGAACTATTATCAATAACTACTGTGTAACCTTGATTTTTTGTTAAATCATTACTAATAGTAATAGAGGCGGTTCCTATATAAATTTCATTATAATAAACTGAACATTTATAAGTGCTATAATTACTAATAGTATTAACTTGTAAATGATATATATGATTACTTTCTATTCTCGTTTCTGCATTACATGCTTTTATTACAGATAAATATTCATTTAATTGATCTTGACTTGCAGCAGCATAAACCTCTTCTTCCGCAATTTGTTGTAATAAATTTGTATAATTTGTTACAGCAGTATGATATCTATTATTTTCTGAAACAGTTTCTAATAAAAATGAAAAAATATCATTACTATCAACCATAGCTCATTGAAAACGACATAAAGAAGGATCTAATGCTTGTTGATTCATAGTAATTGAACAAGTTAAAGTAGGATCTCCTATATCATAATAAAATTCAGTTCCCTGGTCTGAAGATATTGTAATATCATACACAGAAGAATAATCAATAATAGTAAAAGTTTTACTTAATACAATATTATTATAGATAACTATACATTTATATTTTGTTTCTTTTACTTTACAATCACTTTTTGCAACAAGATATTGATAGCTAGCAGGAACCCAACGAATAACAGATGTATTAGTAGCTTCATCTACAGCTTCAACTTTATTATTTAAACATTTTCATCCTTGACCCCCATAAGAATAGTAATAATCGCTTACAGTGGTAACACTATTATCTTCTATAAATCAATAATAAGGTAAATTTTGTGCCTCTTGTCCAAGGTCTTTTCCTTTTACTTTAATTTGAGCTTCAATTAGCCTTGTTGAAGTTGGACTATCTCCAGTATCAAAATAAACACCTTGAGGAGTATTAAAACTTAACACATAAGATTCCAAATCTGTTACGCTTAAATCTTTACTTGCATAAAGTTCCAAATTACTAATAAATATATCATTAGGATAAAATTCATCATCTGATTGTCTTGAATTCGGAAAATCACGACAAAATAAATAGATTTTATTTATATATAAAAAATTTTCTGTATCTATATCAAATTTAATTTGTTGCTTTGTAGGGTTATTCATTACATAGGGATTACCCTCAAATTGATTAACATCTAATGTATATTCTTTAAAAGTAGTTTCTTCTACACTATTATTCATAAATGCTAATTCATATGTAATTCCATAAACGCCTCCAATTTGTTGTGCAATAGGTAAATCAGTTTTTACAGTCATAGCTAATAAAATTGAAGACGCATTTTTAATATAAGTTTCTACGCTAGTTTCATTTAAATTTACAAGATTAATTCCAGAAGTTTTATTATATAACATATATATTTGATTTTCAGAAGAATCATATGAACATAATTCAAAAGATTCATTGTTTTCAATACAATTACTTCCAATTGTTTCAAAAGAACTTCCAGTTTCTGGAGTAGAGATATAAGTTTGACCTAAACCATTTACTGAACCTAAAATTGTTTTATTTCTACTCATATCATTTTCAGGTACTAAGATATAAACCTCAGAACCTGGATTATAATTAATTTCTGCACTGATAGAATAAGCATAAAAAATACTATCTTGCCATTGAACTTTATATTTTCCAATTGCTGCATTTTCTACATTAAGAATTGTTGCTTGAATAGTTTTATCATATTTTGCTGTATCTACTCTTTTATCAACAATAGTTTCAATAGCATCAAGTATTTGATTTTCATACTTCATTTCTTTATCATCTCCTTTTTTCTCCACTTTCTTAATTTTTCTTCAATCTTTTGCTAAAAATATTAATTATATTTACCCAAAATAAAAGAGAGGAAGTAATTCCTAAATTATCTTCCTCTATCGTTTATTAGCTCTCATACTAGCCATATTTACTAAATTATTTAATGCTTCTTCAATTTCTCTTGAGTTTGTTACATTAGGAAATTGAGCATCAATATGAACATTTTGTTCTAATATATCACTATTTGTATTAGTATTAACATTTCCTGCAGTTGCCGCAGCTAATTTACTTAATACTGTACTTCCTAACATATCTGTTATATTTCTCATAATTGTAACCGCATTTAACATATTTTTAGTATCTTCTTGATTTAATACTAATTCTTTTTGATGTAATAATGCTAAGCGTCCATTATTACCTCAAGCTCCAGTATATCCACCAGTATCATAACCACTAATTTGACTTAAACTTACCCAACCAAGTGCTCCACCTGATGTTGTAGCAATATGAATTGGACGAGCTCTTCCATCATTTTTAACAATGGTAATTTTAACTTTTCCTCCAAGGCCTTTAGATCCAGACGCTCCTCCACCGTAAGAGTCAGCAGTGTATTTTCCACTATTAAAGTTTACAACATCCCCTACTCTAGGAACTCCATCTCCGCCACCAGAACTAGATGAACTAGTTGTTGTAGTTGCTTTAGGAGTACTAGTTGTTGTTGTTGTAGCAGGAGTTGATGTTGCAGTAGTGGTTGCTTTATTTGCAGATGCTGCTGCTTGACGTTGTTGTTCTTGTCAATATTTATATGCAGCCTCTGTAGCTTCTATTGCAGCTTTCTTTGCTGCATTATATTTAGTTACTAACGTATCTAATTGATTAATAACATTATTAATTGCATCTAATTCTTTTTTATAAGAATTAATTAACTCTTGATTATTTTTAATTAATGTTTGAGTTTTATCAATATTTTCATCAATTCCAGCTTCAAGATTTTCAAAATCAATAACACCAGTCTCTTCCAATTTATTTAATGCTTGTTCATACTCTTTAGTAGCATTATCTAACTCTTCAAAAGAATCTTTACATGTTTCTAAAAATCCACCTTCACCAGCAAAAACATCCATCATATGTTGAACACCAGAATCCCAATAAGGAATTAAGTCATTCATTAAAACATCTTTTTCAGTGTTTGCCAATTCTTGAACTTTATCATTATCTTCTTCATATAATCTAGATAAATCATCAAAAGCAGAATTATATAAATTAGTTCTAATAATAGTATTTTCTTCAACAATTCCATTAATTAATTTACCATATTCATCTTGTAATAATAACTCTCTTTCACTTCTTGCAAGCGGATCATTAATTTGTGCGGCTTCCGCCATTTTTTCTTGAAATTCTTTTCAAACACTATATAATTGATTTAAATTTTCTTGATATCTAGATTTATCAAAATTATATAATGAATTATACATATCATCAATTTCATTTTGTAATTGATTTACTTGGTCTGCATCTGATGTATATTCGTATCTATAATTACCTTGACTATCTCTTCTTAATCTCATTTTAGTTTTATTTTGTTGAGCTTCTTGAAGAGCAATTTGTTTTAATGCAATTTCATATCTTTTATTTGCGCGTTCTACATCATATTGAGTTAATTTATCTTTTTCTCTCAATGCCGCCAATTCTTCATTCATAATATCTTGAAGTTGTCTACGCATTCCTAAACTATCAACATCATCTAAAGATTTTAAATATTTATTTTCAAGTTTTTGAATTTCATAAACTGAATTTACAGTGTCTAGATATTGATCTGCATTTTTATTTATTAAATTTCATTCTTCCTCAATATATTCTAATCCTAAATTATCTGTTAAACGATTATTTAAATTATAGAATATTAAATTAATTGTATTTAAATATTTATCTTGTAAATTTTGAATAGAACTTTCAATTAAATCATTAAGTTCTTTTACTGCACTAGCTCATTTTTCTTTTGCATTTTCTCACGCATCAGAACCTTTTTCTAATGCATCTAATTGTTGTTGTCAGAAAGTAACTTGTTGTTTTTGGAAATTTAATTGACTATTAAAATTTTGTTGTTGTCTGTCATAATATTTTGCTAATTGACTATAAGACTCTTCTCCATAAACTAATGAAATAACCTTCATATCATGTTCAATCAAAGCACTTATCATTTCATAAGATTCAATCTGTTCATCGAATTTATCTTGAGCCTCATCCATCATCTCCATATAAGAGTCATGAATATCTTTTTGTAAATCTGCAACATCACTTAAATTAGTCATTAGCTCTTGATAATACTTTTGTAAATCTTCTAATGCAGCACTTCGATTATCTCCATAAACACTAGATTGACCAGTTTTATCCATTTTATTTAATTCAGCTAAAGTATTATCTACTTGTTGTCTTAACGCTTGAATTATACCAGTATTATCTTCTTTATAATAAGAAGAAAAATCAACTAATTTAGCCATTGCATTTCCAAGAATATCATCTTCTGCTATGTCATCAATTATTTTCTTTTTAAATTCGTTCCAATCTCTTTCGGCTTCTGCAAGATCTAAACGAATTTCAATTTCCATATCAAATTCTTCAATTTGCAAATCTATTTTTTTATCTATTGCATCTTGAATATCTGATTCTAAATCTGGAATTAAACTTGTTACAACCTCATCATATCGACTTAAATTATCAACAAATTTATCAAAATCTTCTTTTGCTTGTTCAACAGTTTCTTTATAACTTTCTTGTGCTTCTGCACTCATACTATTATATTTATTAATTAAACCATTTACATAATTTAATTGTGCTGCATACGCAGAAGCATAGTTTGCAATAGTGCCATCAGCATTAAATGCTACACCTTTTGCGCTAAGTTTATTTTGTAATTCGCTAGCTTCTTGTTGAGCTACTTGAATTTTTTTATTTGTAACTTCTATTTGTTCATCCAATAACTTAAGTTGCTTATTTATATTAGAAATTAAATCTTTACCAAATAATTTTTTCTTTTGTTTATCAATTTTATCCATATCTGTTGATATTTGTTTTAATTCAATATCAACATCATGATATCTATCAATTTCTTTTTCAAGCGGATCCATCTTATCTGGTTCTTTAGAGCTTCCACTACCTCCGCTTCCGCCTTTTCCACCACCAGATCCTTTAGAACCCGGTCTCGCATTTGAACCTTTAGTTGCGCTTTTGAATGTACTTGCTCTAGTCCCTTTATCAGATGTTTTAGTTATACTTCTTAAATATGGAACTTCTGTTTTTGTCTTAGTTTTAACTGTTCCAATTTTAAAATCTTTTCCAAGAATATTACCAGATACTTCGGAAACAGTTTCTGTTTCTGGACCAGGTTTATAATCTATTTCTCCTTCATATCCAATTCCTGCTAAATACTCATTAACCTGTTGTTCAGTTAATTCTCCATACCTTAACATATCATTCAAAGAATCAACAAAAGGATTAGTATCCATGCTTGCTGTAAAGCCTATATCCTTACCAGAATATTCATCTATAAAAGCATTTAATTCATTACGAACTTCATCAATTCTTTCGGTATTAGCATTAATTGATAAATTAGCAACATAGTCTTTTGCGGCAGCCGCTTGTAATCTTTCAAATGCCTCTACATCGCCATCGACCATTTTTCTTAAATCAGCTAAATTATCTTCTATAAATTTAGTAGATACTGGAATATTAAATACATCTCCCATGGCTTCTGCCATTTCACCTAATGTTTTATAATAATCTGCAGTTCCTTTATCTACTTTTTCTAAATCTTTTTCTCAAGTATCTCAGTTTTTAACTACTGTTTTTAAATCATGAGCTAAATCCATTTGTGCTAACGCAACTTGTTCAGTTAATTTTTGATTTTCTTTTAATATAGGATTTGTTTTTTGAAGTTTTTTTGTATATCCTTCTAAAGCTTCAGTAGTATACTCTAATTCTTTAGCTTTTTGTTTTGAAGCTGCACTTAATCCGCCTTTTTCATTAGCATTTAAATTCATTGATTTAAGAGTTTTATTTAAAACTTCTTCAATATCAACAGCTTCTCCATTTTCCCCTGCTATTTTAATTTCTTGATTTAAATATCCTATAAATTTATTTGCAAAAGTTGCAGTATCAAGATTTTGTAAATCAGTTTCACTTAAACTATTTTGTAAATATTTTTCTATATTTCCTGCTAATACAGTTCTATCTCCTGAAAAACTTGAATAATTTAATCCAGATAAAGATTGACCAATACTTCTAGCTACTCCTTCTCCAGACGTAACAATATTTCCACCATTATAACCAAGTTGAGCTTTACCATTTTTTCATTGTGCACTAACACTTTTTAACCCAAACATAGATGGTAAATAACTTTTAATTTTATTAAATTGTTCTTCTGAATTAATTTGTTTTAAAAACTTCTCAATTTTAGAAATCATGATATCTTCATATTCTTGTGAAGTTAATCCTACCATATCAGTATTTTCTAAAATATCTTTTAATTGAGCTTTTAAAGCATCTCCATTTTGTGTTTGAAATAATGCTATTAATTCAGTTTGGAAACTTTTTACATTACTTCTAATTTTATCATATTGTAATTTACCCTTTTTGTCTTTAAATTCACTTGAAGATACATCAATACCGTTCATATAAGATTCTAATATTTGATTCATTGTATCTTCACCAAGTTGTTCAGATAAATTTTGATAAGAACCATTTTGAGAAGGGTCAAACATTAAATTGTTTAATATATAAGATAAATCTACTGATTGAGATCCTATAGTTGAAGCTTTATCACTTTCATAATTAGATTTTATATTTGATAATTCTTTATAATATCTATCAATATAACTTTGTAAACCTTTTAAATTATTCTCTTTAGATTTTTCATTAAATCAATCAATATAGTCATTATCTTCTAATCATTGAATATAATCTTCTACATATTTTTCAGCTTGCTTTTTCCACTCTTCTGGATTACGCATTTGCTCTTCTCATTTATCTGGTTCAGTAAATAATTTTAAAAAATTCTTTGCATTTTGATTATCAGAATTTGCAAAAGATAATAAAGTATCTGTATCTCTATTATTAGTAAAATCTCTAATTCCTCAACCTAATGCAATAGAATTCCCATATATATCATGCTCTCTAGTTTTATCATGTAAATTTTTATAATATTTGTCTTGAGTTTTTTCTCAAAGTTTTTGTTTATCATTAAAATCTTTTTCTTGTTGCTCAGAATATTTTTCTCAATTATCCCCACCATAAGTTTGACTTAACAAGATTTTATTTTCTTCTTGTAATTTATCAATAGTTTTTTGAATTGCATTTGTATTATTAGTTATCATATTACCCTGTTTATCATAACTAATAATTATATCGTCATTATATTGTTGAACTTTTTCTAAATAACCTTCATATTCAGCTCTTAAATCTTGAGTTAATAAACCTTTTTTAGCTAAATCTTGTAAATATTCAAATCTTTCTCCAATAGTTTTAAAATATTCTAATGCAGAATTTTTATCTTTAATATCTGATGCGGCTTGTTTTTGTAATTCTTTAAATTTAGCCATTTCTTCATTAAGCTCTTCAAGTTTTTCTTTAGTTGATTTAAAATGGTCTTCAAAATCACTTCATAAACCAGTTGCTTCTAAAATACCTTTACCAACTGCCCCAAGACCTTGAACTATAAAACCGGATCCAGGTAAAATTGCATTAGCTACTGCAGATCCAACTCCAAATACACCTTGTCAAGCAGCATTTGCTTTTTCAGCTCCTGTTGCATTAGCTTTCCCAAAAGCACTCAATGCTCCTGTTAACGCTGTTAAACCTTGAATTGCAGCTGATGCATATTGCACACCAGTTGAAGCTACAGCATTTTTCTTTCCTGTTTCTAATGTATTATTTATATTTGCTTGTGTAGCATTTATTTGATTTCTTTTTTCTTCAGTAATATGATTTTCATCTCTTAAAATGGCTTCAAGAATATTTTTATTTTCTCTTAATTGATTATTATGTTGAGTTGCTAAACTAATTTTTATTTTATCTAATTCATTTAATTGAATTTCTGTTAACTGTTCCCCATTTTCAATTGAAGCCTGCATTTGTTCTAACTGAGTAGTTTGAACTTCAGAAATATATTCATCATTTTTTAAACTGTTTAATAAAGTTTGAGCCTCTATTCTTTTTTGAGCCTCAGCACTTTCAATTTCTGCGACATTTTCTGTAGCGGTTCCAGCCTGAGCATGTAATTCTACAATTTCTTTATTTGTTGTTTTTATTTTAGTATAAATTTCAGATAAATATTCTAAACTTTTAGTTTCTGCTTCAACCCCTTGTTTTGCAGATACTGAATCTGTTATAGAATATTCTTGTTCAGCATAATCTCTAATAGCTTTATAATAAGCTTCTTCATCTTTTAATTGAGCAAGTTTTTTAGCTTCGTTCTGAATTTCATTTAATTGAACATCAGTTAGTCCTTTTCTAACTTTATACGCTTGTTCAACAGTATTTAATACTTCATCAGTATTTTGCTTATAGGCTTCAGAGTACTCAACTTCATAAGATTTTCCTCCACTATCTACTTGATTAGCTAAAGATTCATCTCTACTTTTTTGAACTGTGTCTCTCAAATTTTGAATAACTTCAACGCCACGTTTATTTTCATCTCAATATTTTTTAAGATTATCAGCACTACGAACAAGAGATTCACCTATTTGTTTCCTATATAAATTAGCAATTTGAGCACCCAAACTTAAAAGGGCATTCATACCTCCGCCAACACCACTAATATAATCATTAAATTGTTTTAATGCTCCTGTTAAAGCATCTGCAAATCCATTAATAGTATCTTGATTAAATACTATATCATAAGTACGTTGAGCTTCTGTTCTCATTTGTTGTAAATGAGCTTCAGTACTTTCCATATATATATCTTGTTGATGTTGTAAAGATCCCGCAGCTTCTTGAGATGTTTTCAAAGCATTATTATACATGTTTCAATTTTCAAATAATGATAATAAATTATTATATTGTCTTGTTCCAGCCATTACTTTTGATAATGCTACTTGTTGTTCTCTAGACATAGTATTTCATTTATTACCAATTTCTTCTATAACTTCGCCCATTTTACGAAGTTCACCATTAGCATTTAAAACATTAATACCATATTCAGCCATCTGTGATGTATAATTACCAAGAGTTGTTTCATCATCTAATCCTGCTTTAATATCAGCCATACGACCGTAAATTGTTTTTAATGCAACACCAACAGATTCTGGTGCTTGTCTAGTTACAGAAACAATAGTTGCTAATTGAGCATTTAATTGATCAATATCTATACCCATTAAATTTGCTGCAGAAGCAACTTTGCTCATACCTGTTGATAATTCCTCTAGATCTGCTGCTGTTGTGGCGGCAACGGCAGCCACTTTATCTATATATAACTCAGCTTCTTCAGCTGTTACTTTATAACCATTTCATATTGAAGTTAATTGTTCTGAAACTTCTGCGCTAGCTTGCCCAGTAACGTTAGCTGCTTTTAAAGTAACTTCAGTTCTAGCCTTAACTTCTTCATCAGATAAACCTTGTTGATAATAAATTGTAGAAGCACGCGTATAATCTAATGTACTTTTACCTAAACTTTTTGCAGCTTTATTTGCATTAATTGCAAAACGTTCCATTTCATCTGCACTTTTATCTGATACTATACGAATATCATTTAAACTAGTGTCTAAATCTTTTGTATAATCATAGGCTTTTTGAATAGAACTTGATAAATTGTTAAAAATACTAGATGAAATACCATATCTTACTGTATTTTTAAAAGTTACTGCAAATTTATCTAATAATTGACTAGAAGTTTTTAATTGTAAGTTAGTTGTTGCTATATTCCTTGTCAAATTTTCAAAAGCCATTTGTGCAGAGGCAGGTCCTTTACTTAAAGATGTCATTAATCCATCTACTGTTGTTCCAGCTTTTTTAATAGTTTCCTGAAATTTACTTAAATTTAATTGATTTAATTTACTATTTCAAGAAATATCTAATGCATCTTCTAATTTTCCTGCGGCAATGCTTGCTTTTTCTAAGTCTTCTGTTAATTTACCGGTTAATTTAGCATTTGCAGCCTCAACACGAATGTCTGTTAATTGTTTTTTTAATTCATTTAAACCGGTTTTATCAACTGTATAACCGACTTTAACATTAACATTTGCCATATTCCTTTTCCTCCTTTTTTATCTCACAAAAAAATCCCTTCATTTACTATATCTTGTAAATAAAGGGTGTTCTATTAATTTAAATTGGCCATTATTCTATTTCGCGTCCACCATTTGCAGCTTTTGCAAAGTTAATTACATTTTGATATTTTTCCGCATCAAAGCTATCTACTATTTGTTTAGCTGCCTCAGCCTGTTTTGGTAAATCGACAATAAGGCTTTGAATTAAAGCACTAGTACTATGTTTATATTCTACCAATTCTCTTTTTGTATCGTCCAACATATTAAATAATTCACTATAATCAAACTCATTCATTTGTTCAATAAAAGCATCAATTAAGCCATTACTTTTTAAACTATCATAAAGTTTATGTTCATCTTCTTTTTGTTTTTCAGTAAAATTAATATTAGTATACATATAGATTAAATGTAAATGAAAGAATTCATCAATTTTAATTGGATTATAGTATCCATCTTCAAATGATTTTTGTAAAGTAATCATAATTAAATCATATTTATCTTCAATAGGTAAATAATCTAATACTTCTATTTCATTTCCATTCCACTCAAATTTATGAGTAGTTGTTACAGGTTTTAATTTCATATTTGCATAACTTATCATAAATATCTCTCCTTTTTCTCTTCTAATTATATTATATAACTTTTTTTAAAGTTTGTCAAATTTTTATTCATGACCATATCTAATTTGTGCATAAAGTTCATTTAAAGTTTTTATTGCCTGTCTTGAGCGAACTCATGCAACAATAGTTTTTGATTCGTTTGTTAAATCTTTATATCCTTCTCTATCAATTAAATTTTGTAATTTTTCTCCTCTACGAGAAACAAAACTTTTATTAATTTTAGAACTTCCTTGAACACTTAAACTAGGTAATTGACTATGAGACATATGGGCTAGACTTTCAAAAAATTCATCTAGACTTACTAGCTGGTCTAAATATTGTATAAACAATACATTTTCTCCTTGATTTGATCCTGTTACTGCACCTAACATAGCTTCTGCAGCATATTTTTTTCTTAAATATTGCATTTCTAAAGAATTATTAATATTTTGATATAAATTATTATAGAAAATATATTTTTCTATATTATTTGCTTTAATATATTTATCAAAAAAATTCTTTAATTTGGTTGTTTCAAAAGTAGTTGTGACTTTTTTTCCTCTTTTTAAAGATTGCGCTTTTGCACTAATTCCAAAAGATAATATTATAGTACCATCTTCATT
>Ga0265301_10001434_pt1 | contig 31219 bp, 32 predicted proteins | sample AusTroGonzalo_MG_2_FD_193488 | JGI IMG/M metagenome (GOLD analysis project Ga0265301, IMG submission 193488) | Bovine rumen microbial communities from tropical cattle in Woodstock, Queensland, Australia - Gonzalo_04 | ecosystem: Host-associated > Mammals > Digestive system > Stomach > Rumen ... | reverse complement strand
CTGTGACCATTTCTGCATCTACCAGTATAGTTAATAGATTAAATCAAATAACGTCTTAGAATAGCCTTTCTGCGCGATTAAACAGCTATAGACACGTCAAAGAGACATATTCAGATATACCGAAATCGTCATGTTCACGTCCATAGTGAAGACCAGCCAGATATTGCACGGCGTATTTGGCCACGGTAGCCTTACTACTAGATATTCCTGCCTTGAGCAGTCCTTCATAGAATATGTGGTCAGCCAGTTCCTTAGACACCAGTTCAGACCCATACATACCGTCATGACATATACCGGCCACGTTATAAAGCACGTTATTATCGTCCCAGTCTGGTAAATACCATCTGAATATCTTCGGTACAGACAGTCCATCAGTTAGCCCGCCTTTATCCACCTTAATTCTGAATTTACCGTAGTTATAAGAGAAATCTATCCATACGTCATTCTTCAATACGTATAGACCGTTAACCTTCTCATAGTTACATATATTAGACCAGTTAATTATCTTTATATCGTTCATATTTGAGTCCTGGATTGATTATTTAGTTAAAGAGTATAGTTATAAGGTTATATCAAATAAGTCCTTATAACACGTCTATTACACGATAACGAGCGTTTCTACCTTATTGAGTTTCAATAGAATAATCAGATATTCTAAGGTCTTCAGACTGTCGGCGAGCACACCTTCTGAAACTTTACGTCCCACTAAGATGCAGCCATTGGAATCCTTCATCCAGTTGCCTTGATGAATTCTGAATCCGCGGGTAGCCGGAAATTCCTTATTATAGATTAACGGTAATTCACGTTTGAATTTCGGCGACCAGTTGATTTCAAGACGATAGCTACCAGCCTTAAGAATTCCTGGATCCATACAGTCGCATGCGTAGACATTATCGATATAGAGTTTATTATTCTTCTTGATTAGTTCCATGTTTCTCCCTGTCGGCCAGTTCAGCCTTCTTTCCGTTATTCCATGTGTTAATATCGCCCGTCAGATAGCCCGTAATTCTGCGTATTCTCTGAAACGGTACACCTTCACCTAAGCATTCTTTCGAATATTTGCATTCTTCGCTACATTTATCACACGATTCCATCTATTTGCGTCCTGACCAGTCGTTAGAGTTAAAGTAAATACACCCGAGGATTAACACCACGAGTATGAATATCAAAGTTCCGAGCATATTTAGCTGTCCTTATTTAAAGATTTCATCATTATTTGGTTCTGCTGTTCCAAAGCCGAGACCAAATGTTCCACCTGAACGTTGAGCTTGACCAGTTCCTGGTTAACTATAGCCAGCTGTTGGTCTATAGATTCCAGTTTATTCTTATGTAAGTCGACTATACCGTTTAGATTTGAAACATCGAATTTCAGTTTGAGCACGTCATCATGAAGATTCTGACTGTCGGTATCGCGTTGCAGCTTCGTTTCTGAACGGTCAGTTTCTACCTTATGAAATTTAAAGTAAAGATAAGCTATAGCGATAATAACGACGACGAGCGGTAGACTGTGTGGATCTACCGAGCTCACCATCGACATAAATTGAGTAGTTTCCTGTTCCATGATTAAACCGACGTAGAGGTTAAGGTTGAATAGTTCTCATATAATACCAAATTATCAGATATATTCTTAGTATAGTCATGAAATCTGGTAATCGTAATACGGTCATCCATTCTAAAGTTCTTAGTATTAACCCAAGAAAGATGGAGTTCTATAGATTCTGCAAAGCTCACATTATCTGCAAAGCGGGCGAAACCTATTTCGTCGTTCAATACAGTAGAATAAAGACCGATATATGTATCAGTATCATGAGTAGCGTTAAATATGTTAACACTGTCCGGCGCCTGAGTAGCCATATGATCATGATAAGTTCCGAAGATATTCAAATCACGGCCAGTATTTACCTTGAACTGAAACCTGATAGAGTTATAGTCAGAATTCTGAGTCTTAGTTGCATATGAAATCTTACATTTAAGTTGACCATTTGCAAGATTAAATTCAGTTTCATGAGCTGTAGTATCGGAATACATAGACGGATAAGCGTTATAGCTGAATTTAACAGCATAGTTAACGTCGTAATACGGTCTATAGTTAAGCGAGCCATTAGTCCTCTGGGTCATGTTATAGCCGGCGAGAGGTTGAATAGCGTTCTGCCACCCATATCCATTGCTACCGTCCTTAGTCAATACCTGACCGGCGGATCCACCTTCTGGAACTGTATTGATAGAAGACCATACCGGAACACCATGTGAGTCGACGATTAAAGCCTGACCTACGTTAGAAGAAGAAGAATCTGGTAATCTTTCATCCTTATACTTCTCGAGTATGAAATAGCCGCGACCGTCACGGTAGTAAGCTACCGGTACCTTACCTTCTTCAGAATTTAGAGTTGGCGTTGGCACAGTAGATCCCAAAGACGTCAAACTGTCCTTAATTTCGGCGTTATTTATCGAACGTTGGAATATGTTTAACTGTTCTACCGGATAGCCGGTTCCACCGAGGTCATATCGGTTTATATCTGAGTTACCGTTACCAGTTCCGGCACCGATATTGGCGCGAGCTTGCGCCTTCTCGGTATTCGTAAATCCACCATTAGCCGGATCGGTCTGGTCAATATTAACACATACTTTATTGAGTTTAGCCATAAATTTCATTCTCCTTAAATTACGTAAGAGTTATTATTGCTGTCGGTAAGCTTGGTATATTTACCGATGATATTATCATATCGAGTCAAATTCTGGTTATCAATATACCAGCCGTTATTACCCACATGAACTACGTTAGTCGGAGTAGTCCAGCCAAAGATATACGAACTTGAACTATCGAAACATTCACAGAGGAATCGATAAGTGGTATTAGCCGTTAATGTAATTGGCGTAGTAAACGTAATTCTGTGAGCATACATAGTATGACCATCGACTGTTCCTACGGATCCAAGGTCAGTAGTCGTATTAGAGTTACCGGAAAGATTGGTTACGAAACCACTGTCAAATACACAGTTAGCTGCAGCCCATCCTGCTACGGTTGACATATCGTCGATCCATTCAAATGAACTAATAGATACATTCATAAGCGGGGTTACATCCCTGAACGAGCTATTAGACGTTGATGCAGTAAATCCTGGTAGATTAGATACCAAGTCAGCACCAGTCGGTAATACGTTGCCCAAATCTACGAACGGTACTACCGGAATAACAGGTTCATTATATTCACCGTTACGAATCTGCATATAGAATCTCGGGGCGGTCCATCTTTCATTATAGCCGCTATTCCATGGTCCGATATAGTAGTTATAATAAGTTACGTCGTCGAGAGTATAAGTCTGATAATGATTTAACGTAGCAGTTGGGTCATCCATATCGAGTTCCTGGTTATTCCAAGTAATATTCTCTACGGCGCAAGAAAGACGAGGTTCAGCCGGTACAGAGTTATTACCATAATTCGGGGCACCTGCGAGCATAAGTCCGTTAACCCTTGCTGCGTTCGGCAAGTAAAGAGTAGCATAATATACACGGTCACTACGTAATTCAGTAATAGACGGATTACGATTCTTTAACGGAAATTCATTAACACCCTGTAATACATTAACAGGACCAGTATCACCCACATAAGTAGAACTACCATGGTCTTCACCAGCCTTAGCATAAGTATATTCATATAAAGCGAGCATAATCTTATAATTGAAAGACTGTTGAGCATAGATACCGAACAGAGTCGGTTCATCAGCGTCTTCACTTACAGTTCTGATTTCATGGTTAATAGGAATAGTAAAGGCCTGACATAGCATGCAAGCACCGTTTGCAAGCGTAGAAACAGAGGGGTCAGCAAAGTCGTAAACCTGAGAAATATTTGGCATATCGAAATTCGGAGTAATCTGAGTATCGAGGTCTTTCTTAAGCTTCTCGACTGTTTTGACTACATCGCCTACTTCTGGATTAATCGTAATAATATCGCCGTTCACGATCTGAAGACCGCTACCCACATTGACATTAATCTTATTATTCTCGTCGATAGATAAGCCACTACCTGCATTAACATTGAGATAATCATTCTCGTCTATAGAAAGACCAGATCCTGCGTTAACTTGCGCCTGACCACCACCGGTTACATAAATTCTGTTAAATTCGTCCAAAGCAAGACCGGTTCCGATATTGACGTTGAGCTTATTATCTTCATCAATAGATAAGCCGCTACCCGGAATATTACTAATTTCGGTTATGAATTGGTTATCGATTAACTGTGTAAGATAAGATTCGTTAATAACGAGCTTATCGTCAACGATATTGATACCAGATCCTGTATTAACCATGAGGTCGTTACCACTAAATTTAAGACCTGCACCTTCACGAACGGAAATAATATCATTGAGAATCTTGATACCTTGGCCTTCTACATATTCAGTTCCATTAGCTGCGATTGCGCTGTCGAGTTTGACGATCTGAACTTCCCTAATACATACGTAGCTTATACCGTATGGTAATTTCGGGCAGAATTCAATACCGTTGCGACCATTCGCAGCAGTTACATTCTTTACATAAGAAATATGAACTGTGTTAAAGTTACGGTCATCAACATCATAAATATTGGAATTATTAGACCAGTCATGGTAGAAATAGTCATTAGTTTCATTATAGTCACCACTTCCACGAGCACATGCATACCATCCTTCCTGATTAAGAAGAGACCCGTCAGTCATCTCGAACTGAATAATAGCATTAATATAGTAGAGACCCGGTTTCAACATAAACCAGCAAGAATTCTCAGCTTGCCAGTCATTGATAATGAAATCACCCTTATAATCATATCCAGACCAAGAGTCGATATAACACGGAATAAAGTCCATGTAAGGTTTATCTACAGTTGGCGTTCTCGTTTCATATCTGCTACGACCATAATTACCTGTGAAATATTCCATACCGGAATTCTTTACGTCGATTTCGAAAGTCTTAACGTTAGTTTCGGGATCAGTAGAAGAAGAAATCTGAATAGTATCGTTCGGCGACGTAATCTCTACAGTCGGCACCTCCGGCGGCAAGTCAATATCTTCATAAGTTACGTTGATTTCACCGTTCTCGTCTTGAGTAATATTGGTAATAGTCTTGGTTACACCACCAGACTGAGAGTATTCTTCTTGCTTAGTCTTGAAACCGTCTAAAGCTTCTTCAATAACGTCAACACGGTCAACGGTATCTTTAATAGAAAGATTCCATCCTGTAGCCGAAGTTCTGTCGATTCCTACAGTATTATCGCTCGAACTGATTTCTACGAGCTGCGCGATAGCTTCGCCCACGTCAGTATGAGGTTTGACGTTATAGCGAGACATCTGTAAGCTGCCGTATTTATTATAGACATAAATATCGAAAGTATAAAGTGGTTGGGCGAGCACGATATTGGCGCCCAGAGAATCGAGCGGGATATTGAATGGATGCAAAGTTCCATCGAAATCTTTAGCACAGTAGTATTTATTGCGGGTTCCATGGATATATACGTTGATATAGCCTTCAGTTAACGGTTTGCCGCTAGTATTTACACATTGGAACGTCGGAGCGAGTAGATAAGCCCAGTTCTGTTCGTCGTCAGTATTAACCATAATTCTTTCCTCCAAAGCATAGCTGTGGTTAAGTTATTTACACGAAATTCCGGAATAATTTGGCGTTTCGCCCACATATTTCCAGATTAATTCTAAATTTAATAAATAGATTGCTATATATAATATATAGCTTAATAAGAGGAAATAAACATGAAGATGAAACTATTTAAGAATCCAAACAGACGACGTAAGTTAAGAATTAGTTATCAGTCACCACAGTTTACACGTTATTATGATCTCGACCTTGACGATCTTAACATGTTGGTCAAGAAACTACAGAATAATGAAAGACTGTCAGAATTCGAGAATGAAAGATACGGCTGGTATATCTTGACACTTATGGAAATAGTCCTTGAGAATAATAAATTCAAGACGAAACCGGCGACCGAGAAAGAAGAAATCAGAGACTACCAGTATTATGATTTACTTTGCGGCCTGACTAAGTTTAATTTCAATAAGGGTTCGTCAATATTCAGCTACGGTTATCGTATCGGTTACACAGCCGCGCTTCACTACTATAAGAATAAGAGTAAAGAAGAAATCCGTAAAGAGAAACTTCAAGAATATATCGACGATACCTATAAGGAATATCTTGACGAAATCACATCACATAAAGTCAATAACATAAATATAGATAGAGGTTAATAATGAAGAAAGTAATAGTAGTTCCTGGAGATAACGGCGCCTGTGGTTATTACCGTATGATTCAGCCCGCCATGATCCTTAATGCGATGAGTAAGGAAATCAAGTGTATTATTTCGCCGGGCGAGGTCATCATGGTTAATGACGTAGATATTCTATACATACAGAGATGCTGTTCCGAGAATCTTCTTACTGTATTGGCCAAAGTAAAGAGTCAAAGTAGTAAGCTTAAGATTTATGTAGATTTCGACGATTTGCTATTTACCAGTAAAGACGGTTCGATGCCATCATATAATCTCTGCAGAAATAGTGTAGACTATGAATCGAACGGCAAAGCTCTTAGAAAGTATAAGTCCGTAATTGACCGTATTTCTGTTTCCACCAAGACACTTAAAGACATATTGGTTAACGAATACGGATTTGAAGATACCCAAGTATGGGTAATTCCGAATATGTTATCACGTCATGCATACCATTGGCCACGTAAATTTATAGATAAAGATATTGAAAGACCTAAAGTATTGCTCGCCGGTTCTAATACACATTATGACCCAGTAAATAAGACATACGGCGATTTCCCAGTTGATTTGGTCGAATATATTAATCATAACACAGATATTAACGTCATGGGTCAGAAACCCTTCTTTATAGATAAGTGTAATATCAAGCCTTGGGTCAATATGATTCAATATCCGTTATCGTTCCTTGAAGATAATTCGGATTTCGTAATATCGCCGTTGAAGAATAACGTATTTAACCGTTCCAAGAGTAATCTGAAGATGCTTGAAACTTGCGCAGCCGGTAAAGTCTTTATCGGAACGTATTTCCAAGATTCACCGTATAGCGACGAGCATGATTTGGTTAAGCTTAACGAAACCGGTAATAATATCGGAAAGATAATTGGAAACCTTAAGGATAAGAATAAATATAACGAGGTCCTGGAATATCAATATAAATATATTAACAGTTTCTGGATAGAGAATAATTTCAGACTATACGAAATCTTCTTTGACCAGAAAGTAAAGATTTAAACTTTCTCCTATAAATAAGAAACCCCTTGGCCATAAGCCTTGGGGTATTTCTTATAATGTTATTTCACTAAGCTAGATTAGCATACGACCAAGTTCGGATTCTGGTCCTTGATGAGAACGAGAGAAACCGCACGAGGTTCAACGATGCCAGCGACAGATGCGACAGTCCAGCGAGTCTTATTGGATCCAGCCATAACGTCGATTGCGCGCTGTTCAACGACCGTAATACCTTCATTCTTACCATACTTGGTATCAGCGTTAGACGTATCGAGTTCGTCGAGAACATCGAATTCCATAGCACCGTCAAGACGAACGATACCGAGGAAATAGTCACCAGCTTCTGGGCCCTTAACCTTAGAGGTTGCGAAATCTGTGAGAGCGACGTCAGATGCGTCAGCCTTGCAAAGACCGCGAGTACCACGAGAGATATTATCGAAATTCTTAGCTACCTTAACTGCACCAGCTGTTGCGTCTTCGATAGCGATGAAAGCCTTCTTAGCAGAGGTCTTATCACCGACGAGGTCACATGCATAGATACCCTCAACGAAGATTGGAGTACCAGCCGGGATAGTTTCAGTTACACCAGAAAGAGTCAAAGTATCGTAGTTATCGCCAGTTGCGTAAGATGCTACAGTAGCAGATCCGAGTTCAGCTGCGAGAGCTTCAGAAATTTCAACGGATGGGAGGAACTGAGTATCGTAGAATTGAGTTCCGTTCCACTTACCGAGCAAGCCTTCGGAATCGATTGGTTCAGCGTTAACTGTTTCCCAAGATTTACCTGCAGCAGCGAGGATGGAGTCGATCATCGGGTCAACGAAACCATAACGAGCTTCACTAGAGATGCTACGGAGGAAACCAGTAGCCTTAGTGAGCGGCATCCAGCCAGCACCGACGAAAGCAGTATTCTGAAGACCAAGGTCAGCCTTGATTGCGTCAGCGACAGTACCATTGACGAGTTTCTTACCGTTAGGAATAGCTACTTCACGGTCCCAGTCAACGTCAGTAATCTTCTGAACGATATTGGTATCGATAACGACGTTACCGTAGTGCATAGATTTATCTACGAAACGTTCAACGAGGTCAGATGCATGATCGAGAGAGATACCAGTCTGATATTCACCTGCGTCACGGATGACGAAACGATAAGTAGTGCCGTTGCGTTTGCCCTTAAGCTGGTCCTTAAAGTATTTCTTGGATCCTGCTGTAAGATACTTTGCGCCTTCAGCGAAACGGAGAGCGACGAGGTCGGTCTTGAGGTTAGTCTTAAATTCATTAGCCATAATAATAATTCCTTATATTTGAAATGTTTAGCCCCTTGGATGATTTCTTAAATAGTTATTCCAGTAATTTCGATCCCTGACCTGGGGTTCAGCCTTGGCCGGATTGCTGGAGGTTTGCCTACCGGTAATCGGTAATGTTGCGTTAACTTTGGGAGTTTCCTTTGGTTCGTCATGCATTCTGAAAGTTTCTGCTGCGAATTCTTCAAGTTTGCGAGTAAACATATAAGGATTCTTTGCACTGAAGAGGTTTCTCAGACCGTCCATATCCGTCATAAGACGTTTAAGAATAATCGGATAACGTTCTTCACCGTTCAAATAGTCCATAAGAATACCGCTTCTCGGGTCACCCGCCTTAGCACGAGCATTCAAACTAGACATGAAAGCTGGTCCGTTGGATTCGAGTAGCTTATTATAATCATCCGCATCCTGACCACTGAAACATAAATTTAACCTACGTTCGTTCTCTTCGTCGAGCATACGGTTATTAATTTCATTGAGTTCAGATTGACGACGATTGATTTCGTCAGCTGTTCGTTCATGGTTTACTTTCCAGTTTATATACTTCTCCGGATCCAGACTACCGTCTTCTTTCTTGAAATGTTCTGGTTTCAGCCCGTCGTAATATTTAAACTTCTGTTTGAGCTCGGCAAGTTCAGCTTCAGCCTTCTTGCGACGATTCTTCTCCCTGATATAAGCATAGTCACGTTTCTCTTTATCTGTGTGTTTCTGCTTATTATCGTTCTTATCATCAGCCTTATCTTTACTTTCGTCCACCTTAGCCTTCAGCTCATCACTTCCGTCAGCCTTAGTTTCAATTTCTTGATCAGTCTGTCCGCCATTACTTTCTTCCGAGTTGACCGGCGTTGAGTCATCCTTCGGGGTTTCCACTTTATCATGACCTTCCTGATTGATGATTTCAGTATCTTCATTTACGGTTTCGACCTTATCATTCGTTGGCGTAGCTTCATATTTCTTGCTCGCCATTTCAATAGCTTGCGCTGTAGTTATCATCGGTTACTATCCTTATCCGGGTTTATCGGCACCCGTTGCCATCGATATAGAAATAATTAGATCTTAGATTTCACTTTCTTGATTCTATGACCAAGTAAATCATTATTTGCCTTCTGTCCTATGGATTTGGCGTTAACCCAGTCTGCTGCGTCATCAGCCGTTCCATAAATAGTCTTAGTCTTACCCTTATCGCCTAAAGCTACGGTTATAAGGTTGGTTTCCGGATTGAAATCAATATCGCCTACCCAAGATGAAGACTGAGTAATTGGTTGACGAGGTTCTTCATCATTCCAGTATTTCGGGTCATCCTTCTCTCGTTGAATAGCCTGAACTACCAAATAGTTCTTAAATTCTTCTTTCTCGGGTCCATCCTTCATGAGTTCATAGAAAGGATAATCCGGTAAAGTGGAAATATCCAGCAAGTCGTCATGTTCCTTCTGGGTCTGACGATATGTTGCTAGACGATTTCCATTCTTCATGGAGTTATTGCTAAAGCTCTTATTTCCACTATTAACGGTAAATTTCATTTGGATTCTCCACTATTGCCTGAGGTTGCTGCATTTCGGCGATTGCGTCATTCAGCTTATCTTCTGATTCTTCATAAGCCTTCAAAGCTTCGATAGTGGCCTTACTTTCTTCGATATTGACCTTCTGTTGATTAATATCATTCTTGACCATGTTATCTTCTGCTTCGTTCTGGAGCTTAGCACCCTGGAGTTCGAGTTTAGCAGCTTCTACCTGCATCTTATTAGCTTCAGAAACCTGGAACTTATACATATCGAGTTTACGAGCTGCTTCATTCTCTAAGAGGTTAGTTTCGGCATTCTTAAGCTGCTGAGCGAGCTGAGCATTCTCTGTCTTGGTCTGTTCGAGGTCAGCCATCATCTGGTCCATCATAGCTCTCATCTGATTGAGTTCATGGATTGCTTCTGGATCGACATCATCCTTATCACTGAAGAATTTAATATCTTGCGGCAAGTTGGCCACGATATTCTTAGAAAGTTCGTCACCCACATCATCCTGAAGAGTATCAGCGAAATACTTGGCGATTAACGGTTTCATATTATCCGGAGTCAGAGTAGCCAAAGCCGTAAGTTCTTGGCGGGCCTTAAGCTGCCTGGTAATAACAGCCGGTCCATTCTCGAGATGGAAATCGATATATTCACCGTTAGAAAGCATCTGTGTGATAATACGACCGAGAGTATAACATGCTACATAAGCATTATTATAGTAGTTAGCCGTATTGGATTCCTTAGACATCTGTTGACGTAAGATTTCAGTAGCTGTCTTCTCTGGTTGAGTATTAGAAATACCAGTTAAAGGAATACCGGTTACGTCTTCCATAAGCATACGACATGTGGAAATAGTAGCCTGGAGGTCACCAGTCTGGAAAGATTCAGTCAATATTACCGGTTGATGCTCGCCCTTCCAAAGATAAGCCATAGAATCGTCATCATTTAAAGCTGCGAGGTTCTTCTCGAGACCATCGATTGCGTCCACATGGGCCATGACGTTCGGTTTGACACTACGTCCGCATCTTTCAATAAGAGTAGAGTAAGCTATATTTGCGCCTAGTTCCAAAGCTAAAGTCTGGTCGATAATACCGGAATAGTTAATAGAGTCATTGGAATAGATTTCGTTACCAGCGAAACGAATAATCGGAATAATCGAAATCGGTAATACCACGTTCTGAACTACCTTATTACCACAGATCTTATAGAAATTAACCGTTCCGTCTTCATTCTTGACATAATAAGATACGATAGCTACAGAGTCGGGCGGAACTGTCCACTGTGAAAGACCGTTGAGGTTAACCAGAGGTTGAGTATTCGGAAAGTCGAACGGAATAACGTCTTCACCGTAAAGTCTGCGGGCCTTACGAGTAGAGATATAGTTAACGATTGCGCCTTCTTCAGCGTCGCTACCGTCGACTGTGTTAATAGCCGGGTCTAAAGCCACGGAGTTAATATGTTTAACCGATTCTAGCACGATCTTAACGTCACCGTTACGGTCAGCTTCAGTAGAAATAACGATAAACCCGTAGCCGGTTAATACGGCCTTACGGAAAGCGTCGACTACGGCGCTCTTATTATCGTTCTCATGTTCTACCAAGTCGATACGTTCCTGAAGACCTTCATAAGTGTTCTTATTGGAAAGTTCGATATGATACGGCGAGTTAGAAATTGGAGATGCGATAGCGTTAACTATAACATTCCAGTTATTTAGTGATAAAGCAAGACGATTCTTACCCTTACGATAAGTTCTGGTATATTCGTCATCCCAGAATTTGCCGGAATAACGGCGGAGGTTATTCACGGCCTTATTCATTTCATCAGAATAACGGTTATTGCTCTTCTGTAAGAATTCGTTACATTCGTTGATAATCTTATTATCTTCCATAATTCCTCTTTATTCTGTTAATAAATAGTTTACGGCCTTAAGCTTCTATCGATGAAGATTTCTAAGGTTGCCGTTCCCATATTGGTAGTAGTTACACGACCAGTCCACCAGCTACCTTCATCATCAGCACCCCATACACGACCTGGAGTAGCGATTGATTTCGGAGACGGCACCGGCATATTAATCATCTGATTCTGAAGAATCTCACAGTTATAGTTTGCGAAACCGTTATAGTTAATATTGGTATCGTAAGACTGAACTGAGAAACTAATATTTCCTCGGTTATCATCGTTAGTTACACCGCTGAAACCCGTTACACCAGTTAGGTTAATATTTACATCCATCTTTACGTTAGCCATGAAAGTTCCGATACTGAACATCTGAATCGGTAAACTAAAGTTATCGCTTATGTAGAAACCACCGATCCAAGTAGAATCGATTGGATTAAGCGAAAGACCAGTATAAATCATGGAAATAGCCGGTAATAGACTGTGGTAATTTGCCTTGATTGCTATAAAGTGAGCTGCTCTTGCGAAACATCCGACACTTCCGTTAACGACACGAGTATTAACAGCGAGCGGTAAGAATTTACCAGTATTACCGTTATAACGATATTTATGTAAAGCGTCACCCTGGTTATTAATCATACCGTCATTAATACTAAAGATAATCGGTTGATGCTCAGTAGAATCGTTATTAAGCCAAGCACCGTTAACCTTAGCGTTAGCTGTATTGGATCTCAAATAATGATAGCCACTAGTAAATTTACATCCTTCAATATTGAAATTGATAATCGGATTACCTTCAACAGTTTCGTCATAGCTTATAATATCGCTCTCAATAACACAGTTATTAAGGTTAATATAGTTAGAATTAATAGTCTTTCTAATAGTAGAGTTCTTGATAATCTGATTAGAAACACCGTAAACATAAAGCTGAGCGTTCAAATCGACATTATCAATATAAAGAATATCGAGTATCTGAATTCTATAGCTATTATCGAGATTGATATTGCCACGTCTTAAACTTAACTGATTGATAACGATATTTGACGTATTATTAAAGGTCAGCCAGCAGTCAATAAGGTTGATATTGGCCGGAGATGACGGAATAATGACACTACCAGAAACGTTATGTAATTCCGTATTACCCGCAAGAGTTACGTTATCGAAATAAGCGTTCTCTGCTATTGCACCGCCGAGTAAGGTTACATTAGAAATAGTCTGTTCGTTAAGGTCGCCATAATCAGATTCATTCTGTTTATTCTTGAGCTTAATATAGACATTAGCGTCATTGAAATTATCGAGATTGATACGATTATTGAATGACGTAAGGTTAGCCCAGTCATAAGTAGTGGTAAACCATTCCTGCTTAAGTTCCATATTCTCGATAGTTACGGTTCCCGAAATCTTATCATTGACTACCATATCACAGTTATTGAAAGAAAGACCGGTATGGAATTCGTCAATAACGACCATCTTATTGGTCCATGCTCTCATATCACCTGGGTTATTATTGATAATGACCTCATCATATTGAGAATTGCCCTTAGGATTCCATTTGGTCTTAACTGTCCTGGTAAATAATTGAGTATTATGATTCTTAAAGATTGGATCGCCGTTGAAAGACGGAATACTTAAAGCATTAGTTCCATCGTCAACGAAAGTAGTTCCATAAGATACGTCTATCGGTTCTTTAAGGATAGCACTGAGGTTAGTATAAGCGAAATATTTAGCTTCATCAGTTCCGTTAAAGAAAGGTCTTAAACCCTCTGCATTACAGTAATCGAAGAGGTTATTAATCTTTAAGGTCTGATATTCGTAGTTGGTTCCAGACATCTGAGGAAATACACCAAAGTGTTTGGAGTCGACATGTTCAGTCGGTTTAACCATAATCCAGCGGCCAGTCAAAGCATTATCAGACATAATGACACTGCCACCGTTATCGTTGACATAAGAGTTAGGATTCCATACATAATTAATCGGTTCCTTATCACCGATCTTATTATAGCCAAGTAAAGTGATGACTTTGATACCATCGATTTCCGGAACTACGTTCGGGTTGACTGCTCTCAAAGCTTCCATGTTAGGAATACACGTCATGGTATTGGCCGAAAGATCAAATTTAACACCAAAGAGATTCTCAATAGTATATTGAAGATTCCATTTGGTCTGGTCAGACGTATCGATTCCAAGTTCCTGTTCTTCTACTAAAGTTCCGTTACCGATATATTTGAAGAAATAAGCGACTACATCAGCATCTATAAAGATCTGATGATCACTTCTACCAAAGTTATCTGTAAGCTGTGGGTTGGCCAAAGCTACACCGTCACGATCATAAATCGGCGCTGGAGTATTTCCGTCCTTGACCATGACCTGAATACAGCCATGTAATACTTTGCCGTTATTATCAAGATAACGATTCCAGTTATCGAAATTTCTCATTATTTATCCTCTCTGTAATCTGGTAATTTATACTTATCATATAAATAGTTCAGTTGATCTTCGTATTCTTTAGCTTCCTGTTCTTCCTTCAAAGTCTTCGGAGATTTACGGAATAGACGTCCTATCAGAGTAAGTTTATCTGGTTGGTCGGAATATAACAGATCACCAGCCTTATTGGTTACATAGTTCTTAGCCATTTCTTCCGGAATAATATCTCTCTTAAGCTTAAGATTCTCAGCCTGGATAATCTGTTCGGGCGGTTTCCACATTTCATATTCAGATGCAAGCTGTTCATATTCTGGAGTTCCCTTCTTAATCGGGTTCTCAAGATTCTTATTATAGTTTGCGAGTTTCTCATCGAAAGATTTACCCGGTTGATAGATGATACCATTTAGTGATTCTTCACCGGTCAAGATAGACTGATGCTCTGGAGATAAACTTGCCTTATAATCCTTAGATTCAATGATAGATTTGCTGTCAAGTTTCTGCTTAAGCGGGGTTGCGTTCGGGTTAGCTCTCTGTTCGTTAACCATCTTTACGTCTTTGACCCACTGATTCTTAAGATCGCGAGCTGTAGTTCCAGTTCCGAATTCTTCAATACGTTTACCTACGTTTGGAAATCCATAACGTCTACCAGCAGTTCCTGCACCACGGAGTAAAGCATAAGGAGTAGCCATATTGATGAAAGTTCCCTTACCTACGTCAGCTGGTTGGAATACACTACGTTCATTCTCATTATCGTCACTATAGACCAAAGCGTCAGCAGCTTCTGTAATAGTCGGGTTAATAGCGTTAGTTGCGCCTAAAGTCAAAGTTGCAGCACGACCACCCTTAGTCAAAGCATTAGCAGCGAAACCATACGGCACCATATAAAGTATATTCTCACCAGCATCCAAAGCAATATCTCTACCTTGAATTTCATCGCCCTTAAGATAACGTTCTGTAGATCTCGGAAACATAGCGCGAGTTATGAAATTCTGCGCACCTTTCAAAGATAAATCTACATCCATATCTCTTGCACGGTTGCGAAGAGTTACTTCTTTATTCATGATTTCTTTAAGACGTTCTTTGGAAACACCGTTCTCTTCAGCGATGAAATCGAGCTGATCTTCCGGAATATTTCCCTTGATATATTCCTTATCCCAGTTCGGGTCATTGAAAGCCTTATCCAAATCCTTAATGTTATTCATTACCGGTTCGGAATATAAAGCCTTACGAAAGGTCGGCATCTTGGCGAGCAAGTCATTCGGCCATTTCCTGCTATAATATCCCTTACCGGAGTTAATATATTGGCGCATTTCCTTATCGGAAATATCAGTCTTGGCCAAGATATTGCCAAGTTCGATAGCTTCAACATCACCCGATTGAGTAAGTTCGTCGAGAATAGTTTCTACATATGATTTCTTTGCCATGTTATACCCTTATTTAAGATATTCTTTAACCTTACCGGTCTTACGGTCATAGCCATAAGTAGTCTGTTTACCGAGTTTCTTAGCAAGCTGAGCTGCGCGAGCTAAGACGTTATCCTTATCACTGTAGTTATGGGTTCCATTAAGAATACCGTCAAGTTCAGTTTGATACTTCTTCTTATCTTCTGCAGCCTTACGGTCAGCAGCTGTCTTCTTATCTATTTCTGCGATAGCACTAGTAGCAGCCGTTCTTGCGTCATTAAACTGTGTTTCATTCTTATGAGCGTCGTCATTCAGTTCTGCAAGTAATTCAGTTAACTTCTTATAGTCACCCTTAGCTGTAGCCTGTTTGATTTCAGCCATATAGTCCTTAGACGTATCGACCTTAGATTTAGCCGGAACTACTGGAGTATTTGCTTCATTAGATTCGTTATTCTTCTCTTCCTGGAGTTCCTTATAAGATTTACGACCCATACGTTTAGCGATTTGGTTATAAGTAAGTTCAGTTCTTTCAGCCATTTCCTGAAGAGTAGTATTACCCGGGTCATTAGCTAAATTTCTCTTAGCCTGGTCTGCATTAAGCAAAGCCATTTCAAGTTTATCTTCATCCTGACTGTCAGCATAAGATTTAGATTTATTCATGTTCATGCCGGCGATCTTCTCTGCGCTGAGCATCTGTTCACGAGCACGTTCATCGGCCAAGAATTGATCAAGTCCGCTACGGTCACCATTAACTACATAGTCAAACTTTGCAGCCTTATAAAGCGGGTTATTACGGTATTTAGAGAAATTAATTTCATCCTGTTTCTTCTGAGCGATGATAGCTTCAAGTTCCTTGATACGTTGGTTATTCTGAGCTACCTTGGCCATATCGGCGTCATATTGATCCTGGAAACCTGGAGTATAGTCAATAAGTTCTTCAGAATTTACATTAATAGCGTCATAATCGCCCATAGCCTTACTACGAGCGTCATTAGCCATTGCTTCCTGATATGAAATATTAAGGTTATTCTTGAAAGGATAAGCCATTATTTACCTCCGAAGATACCATTCATAGCCTGAACGTAATTAAAGTAGTCTGCCTGATTAGCATTGCTGTTACCCGGTAAAGCATAAGTGTTCGGTTCTGCTACTACACGTTTCGGTTCAATAACGTTCGGTCTGTAATCTTGATATTGATTAGTCCAGTAGTCCTTACCTGTAGAATTGGATTCAGAAAGATATTCAGCATAACGGTTATTAATATCTTCATTCTCAGCCTTGAGTCTTTCGAGTTCCTTCTCTTCGTCAGACATGCCTTCCCATGTTTCGATACCGCGACCGATGACACCGATTGCATCCTGACCGGCCTTGACGATACCGCTACGATATTTAGACATTTCCTTCTCAAAGTCCATACGGTTCTTGATAGCTGCGTTAATCAGATTAGAATAATCTTTATCAGCACGAGTATAAATTGAATTCATCTTTATGTTCTCCTTAAATTAACCTAAACCAGCCATAGCCGTATTATATTGAGTTTGCGCATTAATTGCGTCCTGTCTTGCCTTAAGAATATCAGCCTGTTTCTGATCCATGACGTTATAGTAATCGTTGGCGAGCTGTCCTTCAAGCTGGAGCTTAAATTGATCATTCTGCTGAAGATTCTTATAACGATTCTGCATATTGGTAATATAGTCAGAGTATTCCTGATATTTCTGTGAACGGTCTGTATTATATTCCTGTAAAGCCGTCTTATAGAGTTCGTCAGATTTCTGAGCTACACCCTTGGCGATATTCAAAGCAGCACCAGTTCCGCGGCCAAGACCTGCACCAGCTGCACTATGTTGAATTTGGTCAGCTGTATCACCGATGATAGCGTCATAGTAAGGATTAAGATAATCTTCCTTAGTCTTATTACCGAAATAATTATCGAAAGATTCGTAGCCCTTATCCTTCTTCCAGTCATAGTCATACTTAGACGGATTCCAGTCACGAATATCCCTAAGATAGTTATCTACGTCCTGTTTGGTTCCCATAGACTGACGTTCGTCATAGTATTTCTCTATGACACCCATAATCTGTCTATATTCGTCAGCTGTAATTTCGCCCTGTTTCTGGAGCTGGTTAGCCATGCGTTCGCGAGCATCTCTTTCTTCGGATGCATTCCAGATACTTGCCAAAGCTGTTCCAGCGGCGATACCAAGACCTGCTATAATAGATCCCATTGATTTCCTCCATTAATTTCTATTATTAATAATTAGCATTCATGTTTATGATGAATACTTATATGTTCTTTATGTGTTAACCAAATAAGTTCATTTGGCGGGCAGCTATAATATCTATTATTATTCATCAAATCTTCGCGAGTTCTGAATACTTTAATACCTGACGGTAATACTTTAATTTCATCACGATGATGAATATCCCATCCATTAAAGTTATCGGCCTTAGCCAGCTCATAATTCTCTATTAAATCAATACGACCGTCTTTAACATATTTACTTTGCATCTGTCCATGAGTCTTAGATTTCTGAGAATCTCTATATTCTTTACTAGACTGATATTTAAGTTTCTGTTTAAGTTTAGTCCTATTCTTTAATTCTTCATAATATGGTAATCCATATCTTTCTATGATTTCTTCTTTAACCATATATTCCCTTATATATTGAGTTAGTTAAGTTTCTTCAACGATAATATACCGAAACCAGATACACCAGCCGGTAAATCACAGTTCAATATATTATCGGTTATCTTGATTCGACCGCCGTTCGATAGCTGGATGAAACCGTTATTTACTTCCGGTAATTTCATCGCAGTCACCTTGGCGCCTTCGTTCAATACGATAAATAAGATATTCTTTGAAACCATATACGTTACGTTATCGGTTCCGAAATATCCATATTTACCCTTCAAAGCTTCAACGTTCTGGTTTCCTTCGTCATATCTGATTAATTTAATCGGTAATTCTGTCATGTTTCCTCACTATTCGCAGAGTTTAGTTCACATTTCAATGAGTTTATATAGTCTATTCTTATCCTCAATATATAAAGTCACTAAATTGCGATCTGTTAGAATATAGACGTCGGCGACCAAGAAATCTTCAAGTTCTGGATAGAGAAAGGAATATTCTCAGTAGTCGAAATCTCGAGAGTAAAGTATTTACCCATACCCATGTTATAGAAAGACGTAATCCAGTCATAACGACCGATCTTTCCGAGATAAGCATCTTCATAGTCACTAAATAAGCTACCGTCCCAAGAATTTCTAATAGAAACCCTAGGATTGAGTTCCATGTTATCGTAGTGGTTATCGAAACTATGTTGACCGTTATTGACGATTAATTCGATTTCGTCGATATAGAAAGGTTGGTCATTAGACGTAAGCACACCACCGCGTCTGAGCTTAAGGATTGGTCTACCGTCATGTTCCTTATAATAGTTCTCGTCCATATAGCATACGTTATCGAAAGTTCCTACCATATTATGGTTATAAGCGAAAGTTACATGGTTATATCGCCAGTATGTAAGGTTATTGGTTTCGTCATAAGATGCACGATAATGCCAAGAATCTTCAGAAACGTCATATACGAAAGTCTTCTTAGAATCTTCGAAAGTCAAAGAGTAGAATACATGTTGATGCTCTTGCCAGATTGATGCGTAGCCGTTCTCTGGGTTGATTAACTGTGTAAATTCACGTTCAATATCCTGTGTAGATACACGTTTAATTTCTGTTCCCTGCACCATAAAGATACCGTCTTCACCTATATCTGAAGATCCCATCCAGATGACTGTCGGGCCGAGCATAGCTACGGAGTTCGGGGCCTTAATTCCGATATTTCCTGCAGCATTATCCGGCGAGCTGAATGGGTTATTCTTATCGTCGTTAAAGCTGAAAGCCTGCCAAGACCTGGTTCCGAAAGTATAAAGCTTAGATCCGTTAGAAATCAAAGCGATAGTATTATCCGGAGACCATTCTGAATAAGTTACGAAACCATAATCCTTAAACTGTTCTGTGTGAACACGGAATAAGTCATAGTTCTCTTCATTATCGAGAAGATTTCCATCTTCATCACGACGAGTTTCGAAAGGATATTGATAAGACGTATAGAAAGCGTCGGTTTCACTGTCATTGACGATTAAGTAGCCGTAAAGATAAGCTACATGGGTCGGTTTGATATGTTGGAATTCATCATTGACCCTTAACGGTAAGTCAATAGTTCTGAAATCGGCCATTTGGTCGGCGATCGAAAGACCTACGTTGAGAGAATATACGAAAGTTCCGTCTACGATAATCAAGTGTGGATGAGCACTACCGTAGCCACCGGTTTCAGTCATATGACATTCAGAGTTATGAGATTCGAGAGTAGCGATAGTATAAACTGCCTTATCTTCGTCAATTAAGTAAAGAGTATTTCCGAATACACCATAAAGAGTTGGTCGGTTATTATATCCCCTGGAAACACGATACATACCACGGCATCTACCTTCAACATGGTTGGTAAATAGTTTCTCGCCCATTACCGTTCTCATCAATATGTTACAGCTATGTTCATTCTGATTCTGAGTTTCCTTATACATATTGATAGATTCACCAAGACCAACCTTGGCTATATTGGATTTGGTAATACTACCAGCGATATTCTGAATTAACTTACATGAATTAGCCATGTATATCTCCTTAGAATAAGTAAATACCAGACATCAGCTGGTCCTGTGTGAGCTTATCGTAGCCATATCCGTTATTTCTCAATACACCCTTGACATCAGCCTTCGGAGTTCTGACATTCTCGATCATAGTTCTCATATCTTGCTGCAGCCTGTCCATCTGATTAGTATCAAGTCTTGGAAACTGTAAAGCCAGCTTATAAGCCAAAGATACTATTAAGAGTTCTGTATAAGCTTCTGGAATATAAAGATCGTCATTAATATCAATATCGATACCTTCGTTATAGTTAATCTTGACGTCGTATTTGAGCGATGCCGTATAAGGTTTCATATAAATAATCCATTCGGTTTCTGATTTCTGCACGAAAGTATAAACCGGGGCCGTTCTGACGAAATCGTCCATCTTCTGTTTAGGAACGAACTTGAGCTCATAAGCGAGTTGATGATCACCCTGATTAACCAAATAAATCGTATTAATCTTAGCCATATTACGAATCTTTACATGTTCCATAGATTCGTATTCGCGCATTTCAGCATAACGTTGGTTATTCTCTAAATCAGTCCTATAAGACCAAAGATACGTTTCACTATGTGGTAGCGGAATCCAGTAGCCATTCTGTCCCTTGACGATAGCCCAAACATTATTCATGTAATCTTCTTCAGTAAGAGAATAAGCATTGAGGTCATCAATGTTATCGAAATACATATTGAATTCACCATGGATGCTGTCATGTTCGTCATAAATATGAATAATCTGACTATTCTTGACTGTCATAGCATTCTGTGTGAAAGCCATAAGGTCATCATTATTATACTTAGTAATAATACCCTTGAGTAATCGGAATCCGGTTTCTTCAAGACCGTCATTCATACCCTGATTTCTACGACCAAGATTTACACGAATTGCTGCTTCTCTGATAATTTCCTTGACACTATACATATCTGAAATTCCTTCTTAATTTAACTTCTATAATAAATAGACTACCCGTAGACCTGGAAATACTTTAAATAACGGTCCGCGATTTCTGCGGCCTTAGTTGCGTCAGCCGGTTTCTGACTATTCTCAGTAGCAAAGTGGTTCATAGCGTATACGGCCAAAGCTACAGAGTCTGCCGCGTCCGGGGATCTTCCGAGAGTCTTCTTGGCAAGTTCCTTCGGTAATAGGAATAATTGACCACGGTTATTGATTGACGACTGCATAGCCAGCATATCCATCCTTACCTCATCCGGCACCCAGAATCCGTTTCTGATAGCCTTTACCAGTTCAAGATACATCTCTGTTCGGGCGTTCGGATGCTTATCCTTATCGAAAGCCTTCTGACTGAAATTAATCGGTTCCATGAGTATATTCTTCTCTTTCATAAGGTCAATAATAGCATTTCCGTAGCCACCTGTCGCGTCCACACAGTATTTAGAAACCTGATATTTATCGGTTAAAGTCTGTATAAGGTTAGCCTTGACGAACGTATCACCGTCATTTCTCTTAACGATTTCACGAACACCGTATTTATCTACCACGGCGAAAGAGTCATAGTCAGCCCCTAAACCTGCACAGTCTACACCCATATAGCAAAGCTTATCTTCGTATTTCTTCTCGGTCGGAAAGTCCTTTCTGAAGATAATCTGCGATGCTACGTCAGTATCGAATAGCTCGCCCATTACCTGTTGACGATATAAGTCAGTTCCTTCGCCATAACGTTCCTTAAGGTTCTCCTTATACTTATCACCACTGAATGGGTTATCGAGAGAAGATGCTGTTATGACCTTATCTGGATATTTCTTACAGATATTGGTAAACCAGTTATTTGCGGCCATAGACTGTGGCGAGCTTATAAGACGAATCATCGACGGATATTTGGATCCTCTCATACGGTCAGCAGCAAAGTTATAAACTTCTTCCGGGCAGTAAGCAGCTTCGTCAATAGCCAGAATAGCTATTTCAGAAAGACCTAATAGACCTTGAGGATTCTGAGCAGAATAGCACATCAGCTTAGACCCGTTAGCGAATTCTATTTCTTTGGCGTTCTTATTATACTTATACCACACACCCATGTTATCGCATCGATTTCGAATATCGAGCACCAAGACCTTATCCAAAGCGTCGAAAGACTGAGCTATGATGATACCTCTAATTCCGGGTTTCTTGCAGCATTGCATGACCAGCCAAGCAGCCAAACCGTATGATTTGCCCGCTCCTACACCCGTTCTGACGATAACGAGGTCGTCGTCGAACATAGACATAAATTTGCCCTGCCATGCATTTAAGCATCTGCCTTTAGCTATATCTTCTTCTGATACTTTGGTTAAATCCATATTATTCCACGATAGTAAATTCGAAATTGACGTTACCAGACTGCGCCTTTACTTCAGTCTGTTTCTTAGAATCTTTAGCCCATCTGTCCTTATCTCTACGTTCGAGAATAGACATATATTTATCGGCGATCTTTGCATTAGATTCTTCGAGCAGCATCTTGGCGAGCATATTTCTGACTAGTAAGATATGACCTTCATACCATTCGTCAGACACCTCGTCGATAATAGTTCCCGCGGGCGCATAATGAAATACGAGTTTCTGGAAATCTTCTTTAGACGACGTAGAAATAAGCCCTACGGTCAAATCGATATTAACCGGGTTAACCTTAATAATTGATCCGTTATTTACCAGTTCCTTCTTCAACGTTACATGTTTAAAGTTATCTTCAAGCCATTGCGATAGCTTATTTCTTATGGTAGAAACTTGCGAGCTCATCGAAATCCTCCTTGGTATAGCCAAGATTCGGTCTGGTATCGATATTTAACTTACCGGCCAAGTCTTCAAGCTGTTTCTGAATAATAGCGATAGTAATCTTCATTTCCTGAAGATCCTTCTTTACATCAGATTCCTGATTAATTGGTTCTTTCTTCTTCTTATTAAGTTCTTTAGTAGTCATTTCTGATTCTCCTTATTTCAATAATTAGCCTTCTGAGTTTCTTACAGAATTCTTGGTTAAATCTTTACCATCATCCCAGCTATACCTTCCATATTTCTTATAATATGTTCGTTCTCTTTGATATAGTTTCCGGTTATCGCGCTGTTTGATATGATAATGTTCAAAGTAAGCTCTGCCGAAATCAGTAGCCTTATCATACACCATCTTTCTTGCACGTTCCTGTAAATTATTCATCTGTTCTTCCGAACGTTGACCCCATTTATGTGGATGAGGTTTACCGAGTTTCATTTCACTATTCTTTCTACGTTCTTCTGGATCTTTATAGAATTCTAATTTAGCTTCACTTACTTTAATAGACCTTAATTTATTTGATTCTTCAGTATGTGTATATTGGTCAGAAATAGCCTTTGCTTCAGCATAGTCTTTGGCCATAGCTTCTGCTGTTTCCGGCGTCAGATATTTAAGTCCTTTCTTAGCCATGAAAGTGAAAGCTGTAGCCATTGCCTGTCTATATCCTTTCTTGGCCAGTAGATAATAATAATAATGAACTAGAAAGTGATCAGCCAAACTTAAACTAATCAAGTTATCTTTATCGTTATCGACCGGTTCACCTTTCCTCTTAGAGAAAGATCTTGGATATTTATGATGCAAGTTTCGATTACTTACTACCTTCTTATCATACTTCTCGTTTCTTTCAAATATTTCTAATACCCTTTGCCAGAGTTCATTATCTGTTTCAAATACTTCACTGAAATCATGTTGCATAATTAATTCCTTATCACACCTTAATATACTTACCTATTTCCTGAACGTTATAATGATTTATATCATTGGATAACACACCATATACATCTATATCCGTATTAAGCCACATATCTTCATAGAAATATCGGTTCGGATTCGGTTCCTTTAACATAGATTCTATAGTCTTGAAAGCCTTCGGCGTAGCCATGAAAGAGTTAAACCATGTGTGTTTCTCGTCACCCGTAATCATCGTTACCACGTCATGTTGCTTAATAGCTTCGATATACTTATCCTTATTGGTCGTCAGTTCTTTCTTCCACCACTTCCTTATAATCGATTGACATCCGTTATGGTTTCCAGCACCTTTGCTGTGTATGTATAACACCGGTTCGTTAGACTGTAAAGAATAATTCATAGCCATATTTATACCCGGGAATTCGAACTGTGACCCGTCATGCCAGCATTCCATTACTTCATAGTTTGGTCTTAGCCATTCCATCATCTCGTTATATATCTTTCTTCCACGGGCGTTATCCATTATACTAAATACACATTTCATTTACCAAATATCCTTATTACGTTGAAAGTTATATATGACGTCAGTTCGTCGGTTATATCGTCGGTTTCCTTAAATTTAAAGTTATCCCTGTAGTCATACACGTAAATCTTCCTGAAATACGGAGCGATTAACGGTATAAGTGGAATAATCATCGAGTCACAGTTTAGCCTTATGATTCGTTCCGTCAACGGTTGCTTATTTACTACCGTAGCGATTTGATGCGGCGCCACGAATAGCCTATGATAAGCCGTAAGCTGTGTTCCGTCAATATCCCTAAGCTTATCATATTTATGACCGTCGGTTATCACTTCTATATCCATCGGTTTGGTATATTCATGAAACGATAAGTCATGACCGTCGGCGACATACGGAATAAAGACATAATCTTTCCAGTTATAATCGATATTGAAATCTTTCATAAACTGCGGAAATACTTCATTCCAAATAGTTCCTGTAGTCAGATGATGCCAGTTAAGGTCATAATCTTTATAGTTCTTAAGGTTATCCTTAAATTCATGGAAACCTTCACGTTTCCTATAAGGATGGTCTGCTCTTACTTTCGGCGATCCTAATGGCACCGGTTGATTAGTCAAATACGGAAATAGCCATGTTCTGTTCATATCGATTAATTAGAAATTAGAAAGTCGGTCATATTTCAGACCGACATCCTTGGAGGTTAACTATGACGATTTATTATTCATTAAATTTACGTTCGATTGCCTTATTAATAGTCACTGTATTAGGAATCAGATATTCTTCAATAAATTCTCGAGCTGTCATATTATCAAGTGAAGATTCAGTAAAGCCATGAGTTCCGAAAGCTACTACACCCTGGAAAGTTTCATCACCGACCTTTACTACCTGATGAAAGAGTTCCTTGATAGTATCTTCCTTCTCTACTACCTTACCGTCATCATCGACATATTGACGGATGCAAGTCGGTTTAGCATTCGGGTCAGTAAAGATTTCATCAAATTTCTTGATTGCGTATTTAATTTCGTATTTCATATTTAATCCTCATTAGTTCTTTGGTAAATATTCGTCTTTAAGAGTTCCATCTTCGTTATAGATATTGCATCCTTGAGTTGGCGGCAAAGCACATTCGTTATACCAGTTCGGTAAAGATTTAGTTCCTTCATCGTATTGGTTTAACCAAGTATCGAACATCTTATCTTGCATTTCCTTGGAATTAACACGTTCTTCACGTAGATAATCCTTGATGGTTTCGATGGATCCTTTGATTTCATCCAGTAATTTCTTAATTTCTTCTATATTATCCATATTAATTTCCTTTAATCTTATTAAACTGTTCAATAAATTCTTCGGGCGTTCTGTGTTTCATCATGACCGACATTATATTTATAACGTCTGCATTATCGATTTCGAAAGTTTCGTCAAAGTTATCAAATTTATTTCCGTTGACGTTCTGTTTACGGTTCGGGCAAGAAATCTTCTTAACAGCAAAGATGATATGAAATAAGCCTTCGAAATAATCAGCTATATATCGACTGTCGGTCATAATCTGGTCGACTACGAAAGCACATTCTGAAAGATAATGACTACGTTTCAGTTCGGCGAGTCTTCCTTCAGCACCCTTAGATTCACATGTGGTTCCGATCTTATAGAATACTTTATCTTCAGCGAAATCCTTCATGATATAAAGAATACCACGTTCTTCATCATTATCTTTATTGACATATGTGTAGATATGGTTATAAAGTTCGATCATATCGTCACGAGAATCAAACTTAAGTAAATAATTCATGGTATTGATTGCGAGTTCGGCATTAATCTTTACGTTACCAGTTCCTGCATTATAGAATAATTTAGTGACCAGATGATAACGTCTTTGGAGTTTGACCGCTTCAGTCTGAGTTCCACAGTCATGATGCCAGATGATTTGAGATTTGGAAACACCGAACTTTACACCCAGACGATATTCAGATGATGCAGCGAGTTGATCGCCGTTATACTTGACGTATGACGAAATAATACCGTCGTTCTTGGTTTCGATAAGAATTAATGTTGAATATTGCTCTAAATCTATCATATTAATCTTCCTTATTAAATATAGTAAATTTCTTTACGTTCTATATTATATATAATAATTTTTTCGAGAATTTCGCATAATAAGAAAGACGACCATATTTCAGATCGTCTTAGTTATAGGAGATTAATATGAAAGTAAGGTTTAGATAGTGGAGACGAAGATAATCGAAATCTTCACATCTGGTTTGCAAGACCGGATCGCCGCCTTGGTACATGCGCCCCCATCTGTTATAATAATTAGTATATTAATCGCTCATAAGTGATTCCTGGGTTCGTTATGTTTATTGAGCGTTTATTATATATGGTTACTTCCACGGATTGCCCAGAAATCAAATATGGACGATTAATAGTTATTCAATACCATCATACATAAGACCAGCACCGTCAATTTCACTTCTGAAGAGTCTAAGTAAGAATTTACGGCGATCTGGATCCGGTTCATTCTGAATCTGCTCGGCGTAATAATCTACAGTTTCTTTCATTCGTTCTTTATCTTGAGCTGTCAATAATTCGTTTTCTTTAAGTTCATTTATTTCCTGTTTAAGTTTACTTGACCAGTTCTTATTATAAAGCGCCGGATCTCTTAAATCATTAACCAAGTTAGTCATCTGATCGAAATCGCGCATAGTAATTCGATATGGTTCTGTGTATCTGCTTATGGATGCATTAACTAAATCTTCAGCCGGCGTATAAGCTGTTTCCGGTTTATAGATATAGTTAATATCATGTAATTTTGGATAGTCAGCATTCCTTTCCCTACTACCGTTCATTAATTCCGGATCGTTAGCCACGAAATCGAATACATCGCTAGCCGGTCTTGGGTCTGCCTTAGTATATTCGAACTTCGGTAAAGCATCCATTTCTGCACGATAACGAGACATTGCTTCATAGTTCGGGAAAGCCTGAACTGCCATAGGTTTCGGTAATTCAGTATATCCTTTCTCTATAGCCGCATTAAGTTCAGCCATCCTCTTATCTGCTTCTTCCGGCCATACTTCTCGCATTTCCTTTACTTTTGATAGCGATTCTTTAAGTTTATTAATTTCTTCATCAGTCAGATTCTTTCTGTATTTTTCAACATCAAACTGTTCCGGGGTTACCCTCTTAGCGTCATCATATAGATACTTAGTTCCCTTCCAGTCTGGATTAATATATTTATCTGCTATTTCGTCACGTTTCTTCCAGTATTCATCGCGCCCGCGATTTTCTAAATCGTCATTGAACTTTCCTTCATTAGTCAATAAAGCCGTATCATCATTCATTTCAGAATATATCTTATCGAGATCGACCTTCGTCTGTTTGGCATCTGCATATTCTTGATCATTAACGTCAAATTTATAATCGTCTGCTGCATCAATGACACCTTCAGCTTCCAGTTCATCCATAAGGTTATTGAAATCATCTGGATCAATAGATTTAGATTCATAACGATTGACATCACCATCCGGATGATAATCCTTAGATCCTGCCCAAGTATCACCTACTTCTGGCAGATAGTCATCACCATACCATGAATTAAAGTCACTTCCCCTCCAGTTAATATCATTGGTTTCGTCAAATAATCGTTTAAGTTTCTGGTTACGTTCTACGTCAAGTTCTGGAATTCCTTGATTGACATAATAAGTTCTTTCACCTTTCGGAGTCATTACTTTCTTTGAAGATTTGGGCCCCGGCATCGGCATACCGAGCATAATAGCTTCAGTTACGTAGTCTGTCGCATCACCGTTATTAATAATATTGGAATAGAAAGGAACTAAATCTTCAGCAGCGAGACTGATAAACTTAGTTGCCTGACCATTCGGGTTCTCATGGAAATATTTCAAAGCACGAGAGAGTGGAATTCCAGCTTCGACCATACGATCAAGCCAGCCTTCATTATTGATACTAATCTTTGGTTTATTTGGGTCATAAGGTTTAAGTTCTGCCATGTTATCCTCTTTAAATTAGTAGTCCCGCGCGGGTATGATCCACGAATATGAGGTTCGTAGCCCCATGGTTTAGTCCAGTTAGCCTACGAGACTATAATATTAATTTATTATTTGGGGGGGCGGGCCCCCTATAATTCTGCATGTGGATGGATTCGGACCACCGACGTTAACCTAAATAAGGACATGATCTACAGTCATGCGCATTCACCGCTCTGCCACACATGCTTGACTAAATAAATAGACCGGTCACTACATCCATAGCCAGACCGGTATATTAGCATTTTCACAGCTGTTAACATGAGGTTTCTGTTAACGTATTAAATATAGTAATTTAATCAGAATTCAAAGTTATTTAATTCTTTATCTGGAAATCTTTCATCATAAACTTTAGAAAGTTCATTAAATTTAGCCAGTAATTCACACATTTCATATTGACGTTCTTCATCAGTAAGATGAGCTAAACTAGAAATATACTTCAGATTTCCACTATAAGCAGCTTCCATGACGTCTTGAACATGTTTAATTTCGTCATCGGTCATAGATTCATTAACTATATCTTCAGCCTTGGTTGACATAAGATCGATATATCCGGATTTATTGATTGCGAAACCGAGTTTCTTTCCTTCTTCGCTTAAGTCGTTAGCTGGTTCTGCATTAAGTTTCTTGATTGCAGCGTTGATTGCCTTAATATCATAGCCGCGGCGCATCAAAGCTACACGTTCTTTCATTCCGTTCTTGACTTCTTTAACTTCCAGAGACCAGAGATATTTAGCCAGAGTTTCAACGTCTTTACCGTCCATCCAGTCGTATTCGCCACAGTTCTTACGTTTCATGCACTTTCTGCTATAGCCGAGCTTCTGAATAATAGAGTCGATATATTGGGTAGACATATGATTAGCCTTGGCGATATTATTGAGTTCTTCAGTAGATTCGAAACATACTACACCGTCATTGAGACGGTCGTTGATAATTTCCAAAGCCGTTTCATATTTCCACTGACGAGATACATACGTATGGGCCTGTGTGTTAGTGAAATAGCTGCCGTATATTCTCTGGTTGGTTTCGAAATCGTTACCCATGGCGATATTATATTGAGATTCTACCCAAAGTTCCAAAGATTTAAAGTTATCTTCCTTGGTAAAGTTTCCGTAAGTATTCTTGGCGACGAGCATCTTCCAAGTGTTCATGTAGTCATCACGGTTCCAGTCTTCGCCGAATACGGTATTGAGATAAAGAATTCTCATCAATAATTTGGCGGCCAAGACCTTAGACCAGTTATAACGATGACCTACGGAAATAAGCTTCATACGGCCCTTGGTCATCTGCGGAACTATAATATCATAACGGTTCGGTTCTTCGACTGCGCCCTGGTTATTCTTATGACACCAGTCAGATGAGTTTAAGCTCGGAATTCTCCAAGTTCTCTGTTCCTTGAATAACGGTTCCTGACCTTTATGACACCAGTCGGCGATTTGACGGTCATTATCGGTTTCGATATAGTTAACTTCGTCGTTGACGGAATTTCCAAAGAAACACTGATAGAAATTAGATGCGTTCTTATCGAGGACCATTATATCGCCACGTCCGCATACTACGGTCTTAACTGCTTCAAATTCCTTGACTACAGTTTCAGCATATTGGTCTACATTGATCGTATAGCCGAGGTCTACTAGAATATGATATTTATTACGGTTATTGCTTGCGCTGTAAGAAACATGGTATTTCTGGTTATTCTTTAAGACGTCATATACCCTGTCAATATCGACTGTGGTATTATCAATATCGATGACTACGAAATCTGTTTCGCATCCTACCCTACCGAAAGTACAGCCTGCGTCATGAATATTGACGATATTATCGAAAGTGAGCTCGCCGTAATAAAGATGACCGCTGTTCTTGCACTTTCTCTTATGTTCCTTGGCCATTTCCTTATCGGTATGTGTTAAACTAATGTATTGAATTCTGTTCATATGAAATATCCTTATGGTTTCGCTGCTACCCGATTCCATAAGGATATTATTAACCATAAGGATTGATTAATTAAACTTTATGTGATTGGGCGATCTTAATCGGTAGCAGTCGAATATTCTTGCCCTGATACATTATATTTATAGAAATAAATTTGCGAAAGTCGCTAAATTCTCTCATTCACGTTACTAAATATAGTAAATTCTTTGACATTCGTAAACCTGTTGAATAAATAGTTCTAAGGTTTCAAACCAGTCGCAGAGGTTGAATTAACCAGTTTAACTACATGTTTAGATCACATTTCAATGAGTTTATATAGTCTATTCTCTTCCTCAATATATAAAGTCACTAAATTGCGATCTAAATCAAATCAGACACTAATTTAAGACATCCGCGCGACTTCATTCAAACCTATAACGACATATACGTCTATAACATATCCTATTTCGTTCATATTTGCGTTCTGTGACCATTTCTGCATCTACCAGTATAGTTAATAGATTAAATCAAATAACGTCTTAGAATAGCCTTTCTGCGCGATTAAACAGCTATAGACACGTCAAAGAGACATATTCAGATATACCGAAATC
>Ga0265301_10001433_pt1 | contig 31222 bp, 21 predicted proteins | sample AusTroGonzalo_MG_2_FD_193488 | JGI IMG/M metagenome (GOLD analysis project Ga0265301, IMG submission 193488) | Bovine rumen microbial communities from tropical cattle in Woodstock, Queensland, Australia - Gonzalo_04 | ecosystem: Host-associated > Mammals > Digestive system > Stomach > Rumen ... | reverse complement strand
GGACCGTGTCTCAGTTCCAATGTGGGGGACCTTCCTCTCAGAACCCCTAGACATCGTCGCCTTGGTGGGCCGTTACCCCGCCAACTAGCTAATGTCTCGCGAGCCTATCCGTATCCGACGAATCTTTCAAACTGTGACCATGCGACCACTGTTGTTATGGGGTATTACGCGACGTTTCCATCGACTATCCCCCTGATACGGGCAAGTTGCTCACGCGTTACGCACCCTTCCGCCGGTCGCCGACAGGTATTGCTACCCTCGCTGCCCCTCGACTTGCATGTGTTAAGCCTGCCGCTAGCGTTCATCCTGAGCCAGGATCAAACTCTTCTTTGTATATTCTTTATTTCTCAGCTTGACCCTTGACACTTTTTTCTTCAAAAGAAATCAACGCTCTCGATTTTTTGTTCTCGGTACTTGCTTGTACTTATCTTTTCAATATTATCAATGAACTAAATTCAACCTGCCTCTTGCGAAGCGGGATGCAAAGGTAGTAATTATTTTTTGACCCGCAAGACTTTTTTAAATTTTTTTTGAAAATGTTTATTTTGACTCCTAAAGCCTGCCTTATCGTTCTTTTGTCCTTTTTTACTATATTTGTCAGGATGAACCTGAAGTCACTGGCAAAGGATACGGCCATTTACGGCCTGAGCAGCATAGTCGGGCGCTTCCTGAACTATCTGCTGGTGCCGCTGTACACCTATAAGATAGCTGCAGCGAGCGGCGGCTATGGCATTGTGACCAATCTCTACGCCTACACGGCACTGCTGCTGGCACTGCTGACCTTCGGGATGGAAACCACCATGTTCCGCTTCTCCAACAAAGAAGGGGAGGACCGCAGGCGGGTGTACGGCACCTCGCTTAAGATGGTGGGGAGCGTGGCGTTGCTCTTCGTGGCGACGGTGCTTTTGCTGCTGCGGCCGATATCAGGGGCGTTGGGGTATGCCGAACATCCGGAGTATGTCGGATGCATGGCGGTAATAGTCGGCCTCGATGCTTTTCAGGCCATCATGTTCTCCAAGCTCCGGCTCGACGGACAGCCTCTGAAATTCATGCTGCTCAAGTTTGCCTTCATCATCCCCAACATACTGCTAAACCTGCTGATTTTCCTGGTGCTTCCGTCAATGTTCGGCGCTCACCCGGAGCTGGAGGCAGCGTATGCGCGCTTCAACGGAGGAGTCGGCTTCATCTTCTTTGCCAATCTTGCCTGCACCGCCCTGGTGACGCTGGGCTTTATTCCTGAGCTTCGCGGGCTGGGAGTGAAATTCGACGTCAGGCTGGCCCGCAGGATGCTGGGATACACCTGGCCACTGCTTCTTCTCAGCCTGGTGGGAATACTCAACCAGGTGGCGGACAAGATACTCTTTCCTTTCCTGATTCCTGGCGACGAAGGACGCGTACAACTGGGCATTTACGGCGCATGCGTGAAGATTGCCATGATCATCGCCCTGCTCACACAGGCCTTCCGCTATGCGTATGAACCCATCGTTTTCAACTCCAGCCGCGACAAAAACAGCCCCGAGACCCTTGCAGACGGCATGAAGTACTTCATTATCTTCGCCCTGCTGGCTTTTCTGGCCGTGGTGGTATATATGCCCCTTCTAAGACACTTTATCCAGCCCGCCTACTGGGAGGGCCTGGGAGTGGTGCCCATAGTTATGATGGCCGAGCTGTTCATGGGGGTATACTTCAACTTGTCTTTCTGGTACAAGCTCACGGACAAAACATGGTGGGGCGCGGTTATGAGCGCCGTAGGCGCTGTGGTTATGATTGCCGTAAACGTGGTTTTCGTGCCACGTATAGGCTACTGGGCATGCGCCTGGGGAGGATTCGCCGGCTACGGTACCGCAATGCTGTTGAGTTTCTTTATCGGGCGTAAATATTACCCCGTATCGTATGATATAAGGCGTATCTGCCTTTTCACCCTTTTTGCCGCAGCCATTTTCGTGGCCGTTTCACTGCCGGCATGGCTCGGCAGGCATCTTGCTCCATTAGTCCAGATGGGCTGCGGCACCATACTTCTCGCCACCTATGCCGCCCTGGCATGGCGGACGATACGCCTATCTGCACAAAATGATAATCCGTAATAATAGATATTGTATGTCTGCTAAGACCAGAACCACACTCAGAGGCATCCTGCTCTCTGTCGCCGCTATCTGTCTGTTCTCGCTTCCGTCTTTTGCCGTGCTTCAGGAGCGTGACCTCGGTCATACCATCAGCTCTCTGAAGTCGGAACTCAAGCGTGATTATGAGAAGCGAGTAGCCAGCGAGGGCAGCTTTGAAGAGATGTACCGCATGCAGCGCCGGGACATGATAGAAGTGATGAAGAAGTGTAACGAGCTGGCGCTTATTCTGTACTCCCAGAAGCAGGACTTCACCTTCGACATTACCTATGCTTTCAAGTCCGTTAGCGACGAATACAACAGCTTCAAGGATAAGCAGTTACCATACGACAGAATTACCGGAAGGCTGGACTGGGACATCGACAGCTACGCAAGGCTTCTCGAGGTACTCAGGCGTCTCCCGCCGGCGTTGGAGAAGATAAAGGAAATCCCGGACAGTCTTGCCTACCACAACGACAGCCTCGTCTTCAGTCCACGTCATTTTACGACCGCGGCAAACGGGAAGCGCGGCAGTAGCGGTATTGCGGCTACAATGGGCTTGCAGCAAGCCTTGGACACAACCGGCAGGCGACCATATCTCCTTAACGAGGAGGAGCAGCTGGACAGGGATTCCTGCATCTTCTACGCCTCCGAGATGCTCAAAATGTGCGCTTACCGCAGGCAGAGGGTCATATCGGACAGCACTCACTATCACCGCACCTACCTTCGCCTCAAAGAATCCTACGACTATGCCCAAACCAAATATCAGGTATTGCAGGACAGGGTATTCGTCCAGGGACAGACACCATATCCAAGAATCATTCCCAGATTCTCCCGTATGTGGCAAAGGGCCTTGCAGGATTGCGCAGAAAAGTACAATGGTGGCTGGTCATTGTCCAGACAGAATGCAAACGGCTCTCCGCTTGAGAGCGTGATATGGCTTATATTAGCCATCCTTGCGGCTCTGCTTATACGTTTAAGAGGAAAGGCCCTGTGGCGCGGACTGCTGCTGTATCTTCCTTTGATATTGTGCTCGGTCAGCATTTTCGCACTCAGGATAGCGTTCCTGCCAAACACGATGATGAACATCCTGCTGCCGCCAATTCTGCTTCTGTTCCTGATTTGGACCCTGGTGGCCTGCCTGCATCACAGACTGGCTGTACCTTCAATAGACAGGGTGATGGGATGGGTGTCCATTGTGATTCTTCTGACTGCGCTGGCAATATCCTTCGCCGGGTTCATATTCGTGGGCTTGCTCATTATGGTATGGTGGTTCTTCCAGCTGGCGTCTGCGCTTTCCATCATAACTATAGTTCACCTGCTGGAACTGTTTAAGGAAAATATTCTGGATAAGCATATCGCCGAATACAGGAAATCCCTTACCTACCTTCCGGTGGAGGAACGGGATTCCATGCTCTTCGGCGTCACCTGGCTGTACGACTTTGTGCGCGTAGTCTTCATACCAACCTGCATTATTACCTCCATTCTTGTTTGTCTCAGGATGTCGCTGCAGATATTCGACTTTTCGAGTATGTACGACACCATTATTTACACTCCATTTGTAAATTTGGTGAGCGAAACCGGCACTACGATTCTGAAGATTTCTGTCCGCAGCATCATTATCGGCTTAGCATACTTCTTTGTTTTCAAGTACTTCGCCAAGGCCATGATACATATTTACAAGAATATTCGCTACACTTCATACCTCAAGAAGAACGGACGCAAGACCGTACGTGTGAACGAAATCAACCTTACATTTGGCCAAAGCATCATAAACGCCATAGTATGGATTATCTATTCTATTTTTGTGGTTGCGATGCTGAAGCTCCCCACATCGTCGCTCACAATAATCGCAGGAGGTCTGTCCGCAGGTATCGGTATTGCCATGAAGGATATCATCAACAATTTCGTATATGGCATACAACTCATGTCCGGCCGCGTGCGTGTGGGTGACTGGATCGAGTGCGACGGTGTACGCGGTCGCGTGACGGCCATCAGCTACCAGAGCACCCAGATAGAGACTCTGGAGGGCGCGGTAATGTCGTTCCTTAATTCCACCCTGTTTGCCAACAACTTCCGTAACCTTACCCGCAATCACGCATACGAATTTCTCAAGATTATCGTGGGAGTAAGCTATGGCACCGATGTGGAAAAAGTACGCAATATCATAGTAGATGCAATGCAGCAGCTTCGCACCAAAGATTCATACGGACGCGAAATAGTGGATCCCAAGAAGGGCATTTATGTAACCTTCGACGCCTTCGACGAGAGTTCCGTGAATATTGCCGTCAAGCAATACGTTCTTGTTGCCGAACGTATAGCCTATTCCGACAAGGCCCGGGAAATCATTTACAAGGCCCTTGCGGAAGCCGGAATCACCATTCCTTTCCCTCAGAGAGATATTCATGTCATCAATTCATAAACTATGTTGAAACGAAGCATCACCATATTCGCAGTCTTTTTCGGGCTCGCCGTTTCCGCCCTGGCACAGCAAAGGGCAGCTATAGATACTGCCGCGCTTACTTCCCGTCAGCTAAAAGACAGCGTTGCCGTCAAGGCCGCAGTGGCTGATTCTATGGCCAAGGCACCATCCATTCAGCCCGAACAGAAGTTCTGGAAAGGCTGGTTCGGGGAGTTGAACGCCACGGCAGGTACCACGGCCATCTTCGCTTCGGAACTCGACCCCTTGAAAACGAACCGCGGCTTCCTCTTCAACGGCAGTGCTCTGGTATCCGCCTGGTCGGACAAAGACCAGTTTACCGTAGCGGCTGGCGGGAATAATATCAACGAGTCTTCTTATGCCTACGACGGAAGCGCCGAATCTTCCAAGACGGATGACGGCATCACAACCACCGCCCAGGCCGGTGCTAACTGGTTCACCACCCGCATCAAGGACGTGGAATCTACCGCAGGTTTAAATTACATATTCTCTACCACCGACACCGGCACGAGTTCCGAGCTCAACGAATTCCAGGAGGAGGAGTTTATGTCCACCCGTTCCAACACTTCCGGGAACAAGAAGAGCCACTCCGTTACCCTGGACGGTTCGCTCAAGAAGGATAAGGGCAATATAGTGTTTAACGTTAAGCCAGTCTTCCGCTTCGTAAACACCAGTATTATGGACGACAGCAATACGCAGACTATGTCCGGTCATATAGAGGAGATACCCTACGAAGAATGGCAAAAATGGCAGGAGGAGCAGCAGCGAATGAAGGAAGAGCAGGAACGCTGGATGCAGGAAGAGAAAGCGCACATGAGTGAGGAAGAATGGGTCCAATGGCAGCAGGAGATGCAGTACCATAATCAGGAAGACAGCAGTGCGCGCATGACACGCCGCGGCTGGGCGTATTACTCCAACCATTCCAAAGGCAATAACGTTGAGGAGGCTAACAGCTTCACCAGCCAGCTGAATGCCAACATGACACTCAAGAAACTGGCCGGCAAGAAAGGGCGCAACCTGCGCTTCACCCTGGCCGGCGGGTACGATGCCGGAGGCGGCACCCGCGTCGAAAGCTCCGAGCTTTGGACCAACAACAGCTACGAGTCGCGCATGATGTATTACGATATCAACAGCAGAGCAGCCCGCCTTGGCGGGTCCGTGAACTACACTGAGCCCATTGGCGATGCCTGGACAGTTTCCGCACTTGTTGACGTGGCCTGGACGCGCAGCTCCAGCGCACGCAATGCAGTGGGTGAGGCTGGACTGCCCGACGAGAGTTACTCATCTGTCAGCAACGCCAATACAGTCAAGCAGTTGTACGACCTTACGGCTCAATATAGGATAAATCAGCAGAATCTGGTGAGCCTCGGCGCCCGGCTTAACGGCCTGCTCAACGAGACTTTCTCCAAGAGCAAGGGGGTGGAAGAAATCACAGGTGCTGGAGACTGGAACTGGTTCGTCACTCCAACGGCCCAATATCAGTACAATAAAGGTATAGACCGCGTGACGGTGGCTTTGTCTGGATACAACCAGCGCCCGGGTACCGCCCAGATGCTTCCGGTGATGGACATGCGTACCCCTTCCCGTCCTTTCATAGGCAATATATACCTTAAACCGTATTCTTCCAGTACCCTGAATGCAAGCTGGACACGCAGCAACAAGGAACGTGCTTCAAATCTCACGGTGACTTTGCTGGGCGGCCTGAACTTCAACCAGATAAGCAGCGCCAGGTGGTACGATGCACACAAGGTGCAGTATGCCGTGCCGGTGAATTCCCGGAAGCCTGGCTTCTCTACCACTCTCAAGGCCAATTATTCCACTCCTCTGGATGCGGCAAAAGCATGGACGCTGCTCGTGAGCGGAAGTGCTGCATACAACACCTCTGTCAGTTACCAGGCTGCCAGTATCCTCCCCGGGCCAGACAAGAATAATTTCGACTATAGCGCATTTATGGAGGATTTCTGGGGCACGGACGGAAGCAATTTTTACGGAGGTGTCAGCGGATTCCAGGAGAGCAATACCCAAACCTTTGTACCCTCAGCAAATCTGAGCGTAAAGTATAATTTGAAACGTTTCAACGCTCATGTCGGAGCCAGCGCTACAGGGCGCGTTGCGCGTTATTCCCTCAACCCGGCTGTCGATATGAACACACTGGATACCCGCCTTTACGCCTGCGCCGCATATACTACGCCTCACGACTTCAAGCTCATGTCCAGCTTCGCATACCTGTTCTACGCCGGTTATACGGAGGGCTTCGGACTGCCTGAATACCAGTGGAATGCGGAGGTGGGAAAGAAATGGGGAGACTTTGTCTTCAGCTTCAAGGCCTTCGATATCCTAAACCAGACCCGCAGCCTTTCCCATTCGGTCACCGCCAACTATGAGGAAGATACTTACCGGCTGACTATGGGCCGCTACTTCCTGCTGGGTGTCAAATGGTGTTTCGGCAAAGCTGGCGCACCGCACAACCAGCGCGCCAGAGGAGCCATGAAGGCTATGGGATTGTAACCTATTCTACTACAATATCCCAGCCCCAGGGGTCGAGGGTACGTCCATCGGCAAGGTCGACGGTGTTCTCGGAAAGGTTGGCCCAGACGGAGACTTTGTTGCCCTTGACTGCGCGACTGAAGGCAAATACGCACTCAGGCTCGCCCTCTATATACTCGAGTTTGCCTCCCTTCTCGCCGGCTGCGAGGGCGGGATTGGCATGCTTCAGGGCACATAGGCAGTACCAGAAGCCGGTGCACTCATTGGGGCTCCAGTCTTCTATGGGATCCTTCTCGAAGAACTCCAGACGACGCTTGAGTCCTATTTCCTGACCAGTGTAGATGAGCGGCTGGCTCTTGGGAAGGGTGAAACACAACATAGCCATGAGATCGGCCGCCGCGCCCATGCGCTCGTACTCCGTCCCCTGCCATGAGTTTTCGTCGTGATTGGAGGTAAAAGTAAGCCTGAAAGCAGTCTCGGGAGTATTCTTAGCGTCACGCTCTATGTACTCCTTAAGCTCTGCTACACCTTTTTTACCCTGGGCAATGTCGTTCATTATATGGTGCAGTTCCCAGGCGTAGGTAGCGTCGAAAGTCTCCTCGGGATTGCTAAGCTCGGGCTTCTCGGCCTCTGCAAGCAGGTAAATATCAGGGTAATCCCTGCGGATTCCGGGAAGCACGCTGTGCCAGAACTTGGCGGGCATCTCTCCGGCGGCATCACAACGGAAGCCGTCCACACCTTTGTTAAGCCAGAAACGCATGCAGCTGTCCTGGGCGGCCCACACAGCCTCGTTTTCATAATTTAGGCTGCGGGTATCGGTCCAGTCGTACTCCCATGTGGCGTTACCGAGGGAGTCGCGCTCGTAGAAATCGGCCGGACGACCGTCTATCCAGATGTGGTCCGGAGCTGTCTGGTTGGCTACCCAGTCGAGAATCACCTTGAAACCCTGGTTATGGGCGGCGGCGAGAAGTTCGTCAAAGTCGGACATGGTTCCGAATTCCGGGTTCACGGCACAATAATCGGAAATGGCATAGTATGAGCCGAGTGTACCTTTGCGCTCAAGCTCGCCTATCTTGTACATTGGCATGAGCCACAGCACGTCAACTCCAAGCTCCTTAAGGCGGGGCAGCTGGGCCTCGACACCCTTGAAAGTACCCTCTGGGCTATACTGGCGGATGTTTACCTCATAAACCACGCTGTCGTATGTCCACGAAGGATGGACATCGGCCTGGCGGCAGCATGCAAAAGCCAGCAATGCTGCAGCCGCAAAAAGTGTTTTTTTCATTGGTTATTATTTTAGTTCGTCGGGTTGGCGGTAGTTGTATCCGAGCATCTCCAGCAACGGGAGCCCGCGCTGCTTCAGACAGCTAAGGAAACGGTCGTAGTTCTTATTCTCAGGCATGCACCACTGCACTTCGCTGAGTGCCAGAAGACGAGGAAAAGTCATATACTCCAGATAGTCGTCCGTAGCTATATATTCAGTCCAGAGATTGCCCTGCACACCAAGAATACGGGAGTACGCCTCCTGCGGAATCTCGTCCAAAGGTTCGTAACTGTAAACTCTCTCGAGAGTTATGGCATGCCTTATCTTTCTCTTTTTGGGAGACCAGCGGTGCGAAATGCAGTACGGCTCGCTGTCGAAATCTTCGCTCTGGATGTAATCCAGATAGCAGTAAGAGTTGGGCGCCATGATGACGTCATAGCCCATAGAGGCGGCCTTGATTCCCCCGGCGGTACCTCTCCAGCTCATCACTGTGGCACCCTCGGCCAGTTCGCCCTCCAGAATCTCGTCCCATCCGATAATACGCTTACCCTTGGTCGCCAGGAACTTCTGCATGCGGGCGGTCACGTAGTTCTGAAGACGCGCCTCAGCGCTTACGCCGCTATCATCGGTAAGCCCAAGTTCAACAATTTTCGCCTGGCAATCAGGATCCGCCTTCCACTCGTCGCGCGGACACTCGTCTCCTCCGATATGTATATACTCGCTGGGGAAGAGCTCCGCAATCTCGCTCAGAACGTTCTCCAGGAAGACCATCGTTTCTTCCTTACCCACATTGAGAACTTGCTTGGAGATACCCCAGACTGTGCGAACTTCATAAGGGGCGCTACCTGCACAGCCAAGCTCGGGATAGGCGGTAAGCGCCGCCTGCATGTGGCCGGGTAGGTCGATTTCAGGAATGATGGTGATGCCCCTTGCCTGAGCATAGGCAATGATATCGCGTATCTGTTCCTTGGTATAGAAACCCCCGTATCGGATACCGTCGTTGGTATTCGGATCTCCGGCAATCTGAGTGCCGAAACGGAACGCGCCCACTTCCGTGAGCCGGGGATATTTCTCGATTTCAACCCTCCATCCCTGGTCGTCGGTAAGGTGCCAGTGGAAGATGTTGTACTTGTACGTAGCCATCACATCCAATATCCTCTTCACCTCATCTGTGCTGAAGAAATGGCGGCAGCAGTCGAGCATATAGCCCCTGTAGGCAAAACGCGGGGCGTCCTCTATCTCGCAGCAGGGAACGCTCCACTTCACTCCCTGGACTAATTTATCTCCGTATATCGCAAGCGGGAGCATTTGTTTTATGGTCTGCAGCGAATAGAAGAAACCATTGAAATCTGACGCACGGACAACGGCGGCATTCTTTCCAATGCTTATCTTATATCCTTCGGCAGGCACTTCCGCATCCTGGATGAAATACAGTCCCTTGAGTTTCCCGCCCTGCACGACTTTGGGCAGCCCGATGGGGCTGGCCACCGAACTCAATTTGCCGCTGGCTATGGTGAGCCGGTCTGCAAAGACGCGAACGGCCCTGAGAGCCTGCTTGTCTATCGCCGGGTCGCAGTTGATGACTACTCCCTTGAAATTGAAGCTGCCTTGTGTGAGCTCCAGTTTCTGGGGCATGGGGACGATTTCCGGAACCGCTGTCCTGGCTGCAAACGCACAGAGCGGGCAGAGGACGGCGAAAAATGTAATCAAGCGTTTCATCGTGTCAAACTATGCACACAGACCGTTGGCCTGAATGAATGCGTTGACAGCGGTAGCGGCGAACATAAGAACGATGAAGGCAGCTACTATTATGCCTATCACCTTAACCCTCTTGAACCAGGTCTGACCGTTCCATCCGACGGTCTGGAACATGCTCCAGAAGCCGTGGGTAAGGTGCAGGAAAAGTACTCCGAACCATACAAGGTAGAGCAGGAGCTGCCACCACTGACCGAAAGTCGCATTGAGGATAAGGTAAGGGTTGTTCTCGAACGTGCCCACTCCGAACATCTCCGGCAGTTGCATCTTTGCCCAGAAATGGGTAAGGTGATAGAAGATGAAACCAAGGACGACGACTCCGAGGACAAGCATATTCTTGGCGGACCAGGAATCGGTTGCGGCCTTGCTGGCTACCTCGTAACGCTTGTAGCCCCCGCGAGCACGGATATTCTGGAAGGTAAGCCATCCGCCATAGATGATATGGACGACAAAGCCGAGAGCCAGAACCGGCACCATTATCGAGATGACGGGCGTGGACATAAAATCGCAGCCCAGCTTGAAGAGGCCGTCTCCTTTGGAGAAGAGGTCTCCGTCTGCGAGCGCAATGCCATACTTGCCTGTAAATGAATCGATAACAGAGAAGAAATTAATGGTTGCGTGCAGTAAGAGGAAGAGCACAAGGAAGGCTCCGCTGACCGCCTGGATAAATTTCTTGCCGATAGAAGAATTGAATATGAACATAGATTAGAACTGTTATCGTTATTAAACCATTTGCAAATATAACAATTAATATATTGGATTTTTAATAATTTTCCGATATTTTTGTTTGATTCAACGATACGGAACATGTACAAACGCGTTTTACTGAAATTGAGCGGCGAGAGCCTCGGAGGCCCGGAAGGAAAGGGCCTCGACCCCGAAAGTCTGAACAGATATGCTTCTGAAATAGTTGCTGCCGTGCGCGAAGGCCGCCAGGTGGCGATAGTTAACGGAGGCGGCAATATCTTCCGCGGCCTGCAGGGTGTGGGCAAGGGATTTGACCGCGTGACCGGAGACCGTATGGGAATGCTTGCAACGGTAATCAATTCCCTTGCCCTGGCATGCGCCATCCGCAGCCTGGGAGTAGAAGCTGAAGTGTTTACCGCCACCCCCATGGAGCCCCACGCACGCTATTACACCCGCGACAATGCCGTGGCCATACTGGAGCGCGGCGGCGTCGCCCTCATCTCCGGGGGCACCGGAAATCCCTTCTTTACCACAGATTCCGGAGCGGCGCTGAGAGCACTTGAACTTGGCGCTGACGCACTTCTGAAGGGTACGCGGGTAGATGGAGTCTATACTGCAGACCCGGAGAAAGACCCCAGCGCGGTGCGTTACAAGGAACTAACTTTCACCAAGGCGCTTACAGATCATCTCAAAGTGATGGACCAGACGGCATACGCACTCTGCGAGCAGGGCCCAGTACCCATCGTAGTATTCGACATCACCCGCCCAGGCAACCTGGCCAGGCTGCTGCGCGGCGAACCAATAGGAACAATCGTAAAAGCAGAATAATATGTTGACAGACAGAGCAAAAGAAATCGTGACCGGAGCCGGGAGCAAAATGCAGGACGCTCTCGCTTTCCTCGAGGAAGACCTCAAGAACTACAGGGTAGGAAAAGCCAATCCCGCCGTTTTCAACGGCCTGATGGTTGACTACTATGGTTCACCCACCCCCGTGCACCAGGTGTGTTCCATTTCAGCCCCTGACGCCAAGACACTCACCCTCCAGCCCTGGGAGAAGAACATGATTCCCAAGATTGAGAAGGCTATCATGGATGCCAACCTGGGGTTCACTCCCCAGAACAACGGAGAAATCATCCGCTGCACCGTACCCGCCCTCACGGAAGAGCGCCGCAAGGAACTCATCAAGAAGGCCAAGGCGACCGGCGAGCAGACCAAGGTGACAGTTCGCAACGCACGCCGCGACGCCTTCGAACTCCTCAAAAAGGCCCAGAAGAACGAGGGCCTTTCGGAGGACGTCGAGAAGGAAGCCGAAGACGAAGTCCAGAAGCTGACCGACAAGAAGGTTAAGGCCGTGGACGAAATCGTCGCTGCTAAAGAGAAGGAGATATTGACAGTTTAAAGCTGTACTCCTTCGGGTGTATCATATACTGGTCGCGTGGAATGGCACCCCATGAGTTCACGCAGCCAAGACCCATCTGGATCAGGTCGCAGTTCACGGCGGTAAGCCCGAGCGACCTGTTTTCTTTGTGCAGCAGCGGAAGCAGTTCACGGCTGTGACGCCATTCTCCGATGCTCAGGTCCAGAGTCCTGCGGGTAAACGGCAGTGCAGATGCCGAGAACAGTTCGGGAGAGGTGATTTCCAGGCCCTTGCCGTCGGCATTGAGCAATTTGTAGCTGCGTACGCCGACATTGGTGCCGTGCTCCTGAGGGCGGGCCGCAGTAAAGTCGTAGCGGTCGGTGACATCCTGTACCCAACGGCCAAGACGGGCGGCGGTACAGCGGTCGATATAAGTGTCGAAGGGTCCCTCGCCATAGAAATCCACTGTGGAATATTCTCCCGGCATGGCGAATTCTACACCCACACGGAAGAGGTCGGGAACGTTCTTAGCACCCGGATTCTGCTTGAAGAACAACTCCATATCAATCTGGGCCCCGGGTTTCGCCGTCCAGCGCATCTGCACGTATGCATGCTCCATGGGATATATTACATTCACCTTCACAGTGTTGCCCTCTTCCACGACGATGGGGCCGATGGCCTCGAAATGAGGATACAGCCAGCTGGCCATCTTCTTGTCCAGCTGTGCTCCCAGGTCGTTCTCGGTAACCGCACGTCCGAAGCAGGGCATCAGGGGATTCTTTATCATCTCGCGCCCCTGGACCTTGTATGAGCAGAGGGCTCCGCTGCCCTTGTCCCAGGACGCCTGCCAGTAGTCTCCCTTAACCGTCACGAAATCGTCCGTCTCTTCCAGCGCAAGGGTGTTGTCGTCCTTAAGGATGGTGGGTTTGCACACCAGCTCGCGGCTTACGGCTATCTGGTCGGCAGCTACCCTTGTGCCGGCGGTAAGTATGCCGTCGTCGGCCTTGAGGCAGAAATCCAGCCACAGCGACACGTCGTGTCCCTCTGTTGCAGGAAGGGCGAAACCGGGTATCTTCACGCTTGCGGTCTTCTGTGGTGCGATAGAAGGCATCTCGAAACTGCCGCCGCCTACCGGATTGCCGTCCTGTACCAGCTGCCACTCACAGCGGTAGCGGCTCAGGTCGATGAAGAAGTTCTCGTTGTAGATGTTGATGAATCCGCTGCGCAAATCTGATACAGAAGCGCTGCAGAGTATGCTGCGGTACTGATAACGCACCTCTTCTGCGCCGGGATGGGGCACTCTGTCCGGAGAGACGATACCGTTGCAGTTGAACGACTCGTCGCTGTGGTCATAGGTGTTGAAGTCGCCACCGAAGACGTATATCCACGAGGGTTTGCCTTTGGCCTGACGCGGACCCGCACCGTTGATGGAGCAAACCTTGCCCTGTGCAGGATCGTAAGGCCAGCGGAAAGCCTGGTCCTGGAAGTCCCAGATGCATCCGCCCTGATAGCTGGGATACTTGCGCACCAGGTCCCAGTAGTCGGCAAAACCTCCGAGGGAGTTACCCATAGCATGGGCATACTCGCACTGGATAAGCGGCTTTCCAGGATTGTTGGCGCAGTAGTACTCACAATACTCGTAGCCGGCGTACATAGGACAGAAGATATCGGTATTGGAACCGTGTTCGGCACGTTCGTACTGCACGGGACGGGACGAGTCGAACTGCTTGGCCCAAGCGTAGCATTTGCTGAAGTTGTCACCGTCGCCGGCCTCGTTACCCAGGCTCCAGATTATGATGCACGGGTGATTGACATCACGATAGGCCATGCGCTGGAAGCGGATAAGGTGGGCAGCAGCGAAAAGAGGATTTGCGGCAAGCGTCTTGTCTCCGTATCCCATACCGTGCGACTCGATGTCGGCCTCGTCTATAACATACAGACCGTAGCGGTCGCAGAGGTCGTACCAATAAGGGTCATTGGGATAGTGGCAGGTGCGTACGGTATTGATATTCAACTCCTTCATCACGCGGATGTCGCGCAACATCTCTTCGCGCGTTACGCAATAGGCCCCGTCCGGACTCAGTTCGTGACGGTTGACGCCCTTAATGAGAACCGGCTGACCGTTGACCAGCAGCTGGGCGTTCTTGATTTCCACGCTGCGGAAGCCTACATTGAGGGTGGCGCTCTCTACCACCTTCCGGCCCTGCATGGAGCTGACCCTCAGGCTGTAGAGGTTTGGAGTTTCGGCACTCCAGAGGGCTGGATTGTCTATTCGGCCCTTCCATGAGACTTCTCCCTTTTGCGGTTTTTCCTCCTGTGTAAGCACGGTGCCGTCGGGAGCCTTGAGTTCGAACAGTACCTTGGCGGCACCCTTTGCAACTTTGGCTGTGAATTCGAACCTGCCGTTCATATCTGCACTCACCCGGACATCGTCCACATATCCTTTCCGAGGACGGAAATCCAGCTGCACGCCCCTGGCAATACCGCAGAGGCGCCAGAAATCCTGGCACTCCAGGTAGGTCCCGTCGCACCAGCGCATGATTTCGAGAGCGATGAGGTTGTCGCCCTTCTTTACCAGGCGGCTGATGTCGAAAGCGGCCTCCAGCTTACTGTCTTCGCTGTATCCTACAGGCTTGCCGTTCACCCACACCCTTACGTTGGAGGTGGCGCTGCCGATTCGCAGTATCACGCGGGAACGGGCCTGTTTGGCATCCAGGGTGAAGTGACGGCGGTACTGGCCCACATGATTGTGCTCCAGCGGCACGTAGGGGGGATTATCTTCGAAGTGTCCGTACCAGGGGTACTTGGTGTTGGAATAGAGAGGGTCGCCATATCCGTTAAGCTCCCAGATGCCTGGAACGGGCATAGTGCCCCAGTTTGAATCGTCGTAACCGAGGGATTCGAAGCCCTCCAGATGTTCATTGTAATTGTCGAACCAACGGAAGCTCCAGGTTCCGTCCAGCGACATGCTGGGGCTGCTCAGCTGCACGCTGGCCTTCATCGGTAGGCGGTTGGCCTCATAGATGTTGGGATCTTGCCAGTCGGCCATCTTCTTTTCAGGTGCAGCCATGGTCAGAACCGTGGCGGCCGCCAACATGATAGTAGTAAGTAAACGTTTCATTATCACAAGGTTATTAATTTTTCGGCAAATATCCGGCGTTCGTTCTCGGAAAGGAATTCCACGCTTACCGGAAGGAAAAAGAGGCGTTCCTTGAGTGTCTCCGGCATCTTGCTTATGTCACGGAGACGCTGGGCATCTTTTTCCGTAGTCATGAGAACTGCGGTTGGATTGCGTTTAACGGCGCGTCTGAGTTTCCTGACGTCGGCGGGGCCATAGCGGTGATGGTCAGGGAAATGAATTCGCTCCACTATCCCATAATTGTCGCTAAGGTACTGACAAAGTGGTGTATCATTGGCTATCCCGCTGAACAGCACCATCTTATGAGAATAGGTGTAACGACTGTCGGCGTCGGGACACAAAGGTTCCGGACTGCCATAACAAATGCGGGAGAAAAACAGCAACTGGCTATGGCCGTCTTTGGTGGCGATACAGGTGACCTGGTCATAGGAATCGTAGCCCAGGGTCGTGGCTGCAGCAGCACGTTCCTGCTCGTCCAGCTCGTAGGGACACTTGGTCACGATTACTATTTCGCTCTCGTATAGACGGCTCTTGAGGTCCCGGAGACGGCCTCCGGGGAGCAGGGTATCGGTCGTGACCGGACGGTTCCAGTCGCTCAGCACTATGTTCAGGTCGGCCTGGAGCCTACGGTACTGGTAAGCATCGTCCAGAATAATAATGTCTGCAGCAGGGAAGTCGTGGGCCGCGCATTTCTTCAGCGCCCGCGCCTTTTCAGGATGGGTGAGGATGTCACACCCTTCCACCCTGTCTTTATCGACCGCCACCGTTACCGAAGGAAATTTCCGCTTGATCTGGGATGGCTCGTCTCCATAGAGAGCGGCAGAGGCATCGAACGGCAGCAGCTGGAAGCCCCTGCTGCGACGTTTGTACCCCCGGGAGAGTACTGCCAGGCTAGTGCTGCCCCAACGCTCGCTTTGCCTCAACTCGCGGAGAATCATCTCGGTGTGCGGAGTCTTGCCTGTGCCGCCCACGGTGATATTGCCCACACATACGGTGGGAACGGCCGCTTTGAAGCTGCGGCGTCCGTCGCGGTAACGCGCATTTCGGAGGGTCAGGATTAACTTATATATCATATACGTTAGTCGTTTCCAGGGGGACGTCGGCCCAGTGCAGGGCGATATAGTCCAGGGTGTCGAGAATCTCTTTCGGGTCGCTGGAGGTCACGAGCTTCATGCGGGTAGGCTTGAATTCGGGCAGGCCTTTGAAATAGCAGCTAAGGTGGCGGCGCATCTCATAGATGCCCCGGGGCTGTCCCTTGCATTGGAGGGAAAGCTGGAAATGGCGTTTGGCGAGCGCTACGCGGTCGCTTATATTCAGTGGAGGGAGGGGCTCTCCGGTGTCCAGATAGTGGCGGATCTCGCGGAATACCCAGGGGTGGCCAAAGGAGGCCCGGCCAATCATTATGGCATCTACGCCGTATTTGGCAAATGCTTCTGCTGCTTTGGGCCCGTCTGTGATGTCGCCGTTGCCTATTATGGGTATGTGTATGCGGGGGTTGTTTTTTACCTCCCCTATCAGGGTCCAGTCGGCGGCGCCTTTGTACATCTGCTGACGGGTGCGGCCATGGATGGTAAGGGCTTGTATGCCAACATCTTGAAGGCGCTCTGAAAGTTCTGGAATGATTTTGGAGTTCTCGTCCCAACCCAGACGGGTTTTTACGGTTACGGGCTTCTTCACGGCCTCCACAACTGCCTTGGTGATGGCCACCATTTTGTCCGGTTCACGCATCATGCCGCTACCTGCACCTCTGCCGGCAATCTTGTTTACGGGGCAGCCGAAATTGATATCTATGATGTCTGCGCCGTGGCCCCCGGCTATTTCTGCTGCATTGTCGGCCATCTTTGCAGCTTCCACCATGGAGTCTATAAGGTGTCCGTAAATCTGAATGGCCACAGGAGCCTCCTCGGGAAGTGTACGCATCTTTGCAATGGCCTTGTCTGCGTCGCGGATAAGGCCGTCGGATGGGACGAATTCCGTGTAAACCATTGCAGCACCCTGCTCTTTGCACAATATGCGGAAAGAGACGTCCGTGACATCTTCCATTGGTGCGAGAAACAGGGGTCTTTCGCCGAAATCCAAATCTCCAATCCGCATAGTGTACAAAATTAAATAATTTTTACGAACTTTGCACCTGGAGAGATGGCCGAGTGGTCTATGGCGGCGCACTCGAAATGCGCTAAGCGGGCAAAACCTGCTTCGGGGGTTCGAATCCCTTTCTCTCCGCTTCGCTTCGAGAAAGGGATTAGGCGCACTGACGTGCGCCTAATCTATTATCCCCCTGCTCCCCCAGGGGACAAGGGGAAGGGTCCCCTTGCGCTGCTTGCGCAGCTATCCCCTCTGTCGGCCTACGGCCTCCGGATCGTGCGCCTAATCTATTATCCCCCTGCTCCCCCAGGGGACAAGGGGAAGGGTCCCCTTGCGCTGCTTGCGCAGCTATCCCCTCTGTCGGCCTATGGCCTCCGGATCGTGCGTCTAATCTATTATCCCCCTGCTCCCCCAGGGGCATGCTTCTAAGGCGTTACCGCAGTGAAGGAAATTCTGTAAAGACCTAATGAACTGTTGTTGTACTCTATCTCAAGAACGCTATCCGTCAATGTTACGATTGTATAGGACAGAGCGGCGTCCAGATAGTCGCCCACAATAACTAACGGGTAGCTGTACCGGGTGAACCTCAAGGAGTTGGCGTCAACTCCCGTTTCCACCGACCACTCATAGCTTGCTCCGTAAAAACCGAAATAGGGTTCACAATATACGCCACTCTGATATGTATAGTCATAAGTACAACCAGGCAACTCGCTGTTTCCGCTGCAATCGAAACTGAAACTATGATCAGCGTAAAGCGTAATTGTATTGCCCGCTGTACGTGTAACATCAACACCATCGCAGGTAACCGTACTCAATGTCCAGGTAAGCCCCGCCAGCTGAGCTTCGACATTGGCAATCTCGGCCGGACTGGAGAATTTGATAATGAAATCGTAATCATCACCTTCGTAGCGGAGTTCCAGATAGGTGTCGGTCAGCGCAGCAATCTCATAAGACAAGGCGGAATTCAAAACGTCGCCCACTACCACCAAAGGATAAGCATACTGGGTGAAATTCAGCTTGTTGACAGCTCCGTAAGATACTGACCATTCCAAAGAATAGTATTGACTAAGCTCGTCATGGTCATTTAACCAGAAACAGTCGTCAACATAATTATACACTAAATAGCTGTTTGCACTGCAATCGACAGTGTAGCTCCTGTCTGAATTAAAAAGAATTGTATTGCCGGCTGTATATGTGTCATCACGGTATTCAGTCTCGGATTTTCCCTTTTTGGAAACAGAAGTGAGCACCCATTCATGCGACATCAGCTTTTCGACATTGAATTCAGGGGCAGGCCCGCCGACGGCGCTGAAAGTGATAGTGTAATCGCCATAGTACCCACTGTATTTAAGAACCAAAGAATTATTGGTCAGAGTGACAATATCAAACGACGTTGGAACCGAGTTGTGGTCATCTACAACAGCCAAAGGATAGGCGTATGTAGTGAAATCCAGCATAGGATAGACACCTTTGAACGAAGATACAGACCATTCCCTGGTTACATCACCCCAGGCAAATCCCAAACCAAGATCAATCCAGGAGCCTTGAGTATAATCGTACACCTCATTCTCCTGTGTGTTGCAGGTAATGGCAATACTATGATCTGCATTGAACGTAAGAACGTCTCCTGCATTCTTGGTGATATCCTCATCACTATAATCAGCAACGGATACCAATTGCCACTCACACGAAGCTAACAACTTCTCAATATCAGCAGGTGTGCGCCTGACAGCATTGCTGCTGGCAAGGTTTACGTTGAAGGTTTTTATAAAGGCACGGTTGAGCTCGACTTCCGAGACAGGGAACGAATAAATGGCAGCATCGGTCGTTACCGTTACAGTGCCGGACAGCGTTCCGGGAGCAACCACCTGATATACTTTTATTCCATCCTCCTTGCTGCCACCCACCAGTTCCGGATTACTAAGGGATGAAGTTACCGTGTTTTCCGTGAGGCCGGAAGGAGATGGGATGGAACTTTCGGAAACGGAGGTAAGGTCCACAGGAAATGCGCCGGCAATAGGCGAAGTAGCTGCGAACGACACGCTCAGAACCGCTTCTTCGGCATATTCAGCATCGCTTGTATACACGTTATACTGGATCACGGCACCCAGATTGATAAATCTGGCTTTACCTGCAGGAGTTTCTTGATTAGTCGGGATGGTTTCAGTAACATCAACGGGCAGGGAAACCATAGGCATAGCGTCATTAATGACACCATACTGCTGCTCCGGGATGAACAGCGTAGTCCCTCCGGAATAATTGACACCCCAGGAGTTTGTACAGGCATAAATATGGCCGCCGACACTTATGCTAATAGGACATTTGACACTAAATGTACGCGGGTCTGACATAATTATTTGAGAATAACCCGGGTAACCATAACTGCCGGAGGCAGCATACCAGCTAACCCAGTCTGTGGACTCCCAGGCAATGTGGTCACCGTCCAGAAATGTCTTGGAACTTTCATCGACGGCGATAATATAGGTGTATTCTCCGGAATGGGTGTTCTCTTCCTTGGAAGCTTCAACTGATTCTTTGTTGCAAGCGACTAGAGAAAGACCAGCCAGGGCAACGGTTATGTATTTCCAAATCTTTTTCATCGTCGTAATCATTAAAGGTCCTGTTCGAATTCATCCCAACCGAGCCGCTCAGTCTGCTCTGTCTGGTTAAAGGATGATGCTATAATCCATTCTGGTAAAATGGATTCGGCTTCCGTGTACGGAGAAATGTAAAGCTCTTTTGTTTCCATATATTTTTTATTTGACTACATAGGGTGTTGAGGGATGCGGACTGTCAGCATCAGAAAGCTGTCTGATGTCCTTGGAAGTGCGGAAAAGCGATCGCCGCTAGAACGCCCAGCCAAGGGTAACGCCGATGGATGAGAAGTTGCTGTCTACGATGGAGAGTTTGCCGTCTTTGACTCCAGGGGTAACGGAGAATTGGAAAGCGCCGCGAAGATGATCTCCAAACTGTACTCCGGCGCGTGCACCGAGGTCGCAGTAAAGAAGGGTGTTCAGCGGATCTGTCGCCAACAGCCGGAACTGACCGAATCCAGGCCCAAGGTTAACCGCTAAGAAAGGCTTGACAGTATTGTCGGGGCAGAATTTTACCTCGGCCAGCAGTTTAATGGATTCCTGATAGTAGCGGAGCTGATTGAAGATGGACATGGCTATCTGCTTGATGGCGTCGCCTCGACTGATCTTGAAGTCCAGCTGGGCGCCAACGGCCAGCCAGTCGGTAATGCCGAAACGGTATTCCGCGTACAGAGTCAAGCCCGGGCTGCGCACCAGTTCGACAGGATTGAAAATGAACGAAGGGTTGAAGTTGGTCCCTCCGAATCCTACCTCAAAGGTATGGTCAAAAGCCTCCTGCGCCCGCAGGCCCACGATTCCGCCGAGCAGAATCACAGCAACGCAAAAAAGTTTTCTCATCGTCTTAAGATTCTATGCTGCAAATTTAATGAATAATGACCAAACAAAAAAAAACTACCGTACGGTGTGGCAGGACAAAGGAGAAACTAATTGTATTTCCCCCCATTCGGCCGGAATATTTTCTTAAATTTGTAGCCGTTATGACAAGAAAAGAAAGATACGAAGGCATAGTGGACTGGTTTCAGGAGAATGTGCCGGTGGCGCAGAGCGAGCTAAATTTCTCCGACCCTTACCAGCTCATAGTGGCTGTGGTGCTGTCTGCACAGTGTACGGACAAGCGGGTGAATATGGTGACGCCGGAACTCTTCCGCCGCTACCCTACGCCTGCAAAACTGGGCGCGGCGCCTGTGGAGGATATCTTTGAACTAATTCGCAGCGTATCGTATCCCAACAACAAAGCCCGCCACCTGCAGGCACTCGGACGCAAGCTTTCCGACGAATTCGGAGGTACGGTACCCGCTACGGTGGAGCAGCTGATGAGCCTTCCGGGCGTTGGGCGTAAGACCGCAAATGTAGTTGCATCAATTATTTACGACGAACCAGTGATTGCGGTTGATACACATGTATTCCGAGTATCCCACCGTCTGGGGCTGTCCCGAGGAAAGACTCCGTACGAGGTGGAGCAGGATCTGGAAAAGAATATCAAGGTGGACCATCGCGCCACCGCCCACCACTGGCTGATACTTCACGGCCGTTATACATGCACCGCCCGTGCCCCAAAATGTTCGGAGTGCAGCCTAAAGGCGTGGTGCCAATATTATTCCCGCAATGCCAAAAGTGAAAAATCTGATAGCGGCGCTGCCTGAGCCGGAGATTCTGGATATCGACGCATTGAGGGCAGACCTGGAAAACGGCTCCGTGGAGCTGGTGTGCGTCTTGGGGCCTACGGCCTCGGGGAAAACGCGCTACGCCGTGCAGCTGGCGCGCGCATTGGGACCGGGAGCCGAAATCATCTCCGCGGATTCACGTCAGGTATATCGCCGGATGGACATAGGTACAGGAAAAGATCTGGCCGAGTACGGCGAGGTGCCCTACCATCTTATGGATATAGTGGAACCGGGAACACAGTACAACGTGTACCGCTTTCAGCAGGATTTTGCTGCGGCCTTTTCGGATATCCGGGAGCGAGGTGGCATCCCTATTCTCTGCGGAGGTACCGGGCTGTACATCAGTGCCGTCACCGGAGGATATGATTTCCGTGAGAAAAAACCGCTGAGCGCGGCGCCCGCCGTTCCGGCAGCCTCCGTTCCTCGGACGTTCTTCATCGGGACACTGGTTTCGCGGGAAGTGCGGAACGAGCGGATCGACGCGCGTCTCGACGCCCGCCTTCAGGAAGGCATGGTCGAAGAAATCCGCGGCCTGCTGGACGAGGGAGTCCCGGCCGATACTCTAATCAGCTACGGCCTTGAATACAAATTCGTTACGCTATATCTGACTGGGCAGCTCACTTTCTCTCAGATGCGGGAGCACCTTGCCATCTCCATCCATCAGTTCGCCAAACGCCAGATGACATGGTTCCGCGGCATGGAAAGGTCCGGTGTCAGAATTCACTGGGTGATAGTTTAAGCCAGAACCGCGCCCGCGAGGGTCTCGAGGGCGGGAAGGTCCTCGGGCTTCATACGGCTGCGAATGGTGACGGCTGGCTCGAGCACTGAAACCTCTTTCATCTCTCCCAGCATCTCGCGCATCACGCGGCCGGCGGAAGGAGCCCAGGAGCCGTTCTCCACAATAGCCACCGTTCTCTTGCAGTATCCCTTGATCTGCAGGCGGTGCAGGAAATCGTACATAGGAGTAAATAGGCCAGCGTCGTAAGAAGACGCTGCGACTACCATACACGGATAGCGGAAGGCATCCTCGACGTTCTCGGCTATGTCGCTGCGGGTTAGGTCGCTGAGCACCACCTTGGGCGCACCCTTGGCCCTCAGTATCTCCGCCAGTTTCTCAGCCGCCTCAAGCGTGCCTCCATGAATGGATGCGCAGGCGATGAATATTCCGTCCGTCTCCGGAGCATAGCGGCTCCAGATATCGTACAGATTCAGGTATTCGCCCAGTCCGTCCTCCAGAAGAGGCCCGTGAAGTGGACGTATGGTACGTATATCCAGCGCTCCGGCCTTGGCCAGCAAAGCCTGCACCTGCGCCCCATATTTGCCAACTATATTAAAGTAGTAACGGCGGGCTTCGCAGGCCCAGTCATCATCGTCCCGGCCGTAGAAGCCGCACTTGCCAAGAGCTCCGAACTTTCCGAATCCATCGGCGCTGTAAAGAGCACCGTCGGCAGCATCGAAAGATACCATCACCTCTGGCCAGTGGACCATGGGAGCGGCGATAAAACGCAGACTGTGAGCCCCCAGTTCCAACACATCCCCTTCCTTAACCGTTTGAGTACGGCCGTCCAGCTTGATGCCGGGGAAGAACTGGCCGAGCATACGCAAGGCCTGGGCGCTGGCGACCAAAGTAAGGCCTGGCCAGCGCTCGAGTGCCCATGCGGCCATGGCGGAGTGGTCGGGCTCCATGTGGTGAACCACAAGGTAGTCCGGCTCACGTCCGTCCAGTGCCTCCTGCAAGCTGTCCTTCCACTCTTCGCCTTTGCGGGCGTCGCAGGTATCAAGTATCGCAACCTTCTCGTCCAGAATTAGATAGGAGTTGTACGACATGCCTTCCGGCACCACATACTGACCCTCGAAAAGGTCGATATCCAAGTCGTCTGCTCCTATATAGAAGACGTTGTTGCCGAGATTCTTTTTCATTTCCAAATAGACTAGAAAGTAAATGACAGCCCCAGGTGGACGTTCTCTATGAACTTGTTCACGGGGAAAGGAACCGAACCTAACTTCTTTCCGATATCTCCTGCGAGGCTTGCCATGTCAACCCTACCCAAACGGCCGAGATAGCTGTCCACGCCTGCCAGCAGGTTAACAGGGCCGAGATGCAGGTTGAGAGCTGCTCCCCATGTAGGACCGAAGGTGCCGTAACCAATGTTTCCGCTGGCGCTCAGGATGCGGGCGGGGGTCACGGTTGCGCCTAGCCTAACGTCGTACCAGGATGCGCTGTGGGCAATATGGTAGGTACCCAGAAGACCGACGGAGAGACCGCTCCAGAAGGGCATGTGGTACTTGGCTCCGGCAGCGATGTTGCAAGGCATCATCCTGAATCCGCGCTTGCCTGCGCCAACGTAAGGTGCCGTGATGGATTCAGCAAACCCGTCCAGAATCTCCTGGAAATTGGTAGCGATTTGTCCGTCTTCGAGGTAGATTTTACCTCCGCTGTAGTCAAGTTTGGCATCAGCATGGGCGTGAATCGAATTTTCCCAGGAGATAGCTCCAAGGTCGGTGACGGACAGCATCGCCTCAAGGCCGAAGTCGGATGTGTACTGTACTCCGAGATCGAGGGCCGCACCGAAGTTCTTGATGGGCCAGGGTCTGACCTGCATTTCTCCGAGGTCCAGATAACCTTCTTCATCAGTGTCGAATGAAACTATACCGGAAGCATTGACGTCCATGTCGCCTACAGCCGCTATCTTGGAGTCGCTGAGGGTGATGGAAGAGTTGTTCCCGGTAAGGTTGACACCCGCCAGACCGGCAAGCAGGTGCAGACGTCCGCCAACGGAGAAGTTTTCGTTTATATGGGTGGAGAATCCATAAGAAAGGTCTGCCAGGGCTGTGACGTCCGCGTACAGGCCGCCGAGGTTGTAGGTTCCGGCCTTACCGCTCTTAAGCAGGGCAAAGAGGTCGTAAGGCAGGCTCACCGCACCCATTGCACGAACGTTAAGTTCAATGGTATGCATCGTCTGCCCGTTGGCGATGCCAAGGGCAAGGAGGTTGATGCTTTCGTCCAGGGAAATAGGGTTGCCGGACTTGTTGAACTTGCTCAGGAAGGTCTCGGGGGTTATTGCATTGTTGAGGCCGGTCACAAGATTCCCGTTCAAAGGATACAGGAACTGGGAGACACTCAGGCCGGAGCGGTGCTGCAGGTCTATGTTGCCTATTGCAAGACCGAGGAAGGCCCTGTCGTTGACCTGGGCTGGATTGATACGGTAGCCGTACACATAATTCTCCAGGAAATATCCGCTTCTGAAGGATTGAGCCGATGCGCCAAGGCTAAGCAGCATTGCTGCGGAAAGCAATATGATGTGAATCTTTTTCATTGTTCGGAAGAGGATTAAAGGTTAACGGTGATTCCTTCAGGTGCTACAACTACGAAGTCCTTGAACTGCAGGCAGTCCGTAGCTTTCAGCTGCACGTTGGGGATTGCGGTGACCTCTATCTTGAGGCGGGCTTTGTCTATAGCACGGCTCCTGTCGGCGGAGCTGAGGAAAAATTCAACGGGATCTGCGGCAACGTTGCCATGGATGGCGAGAGGCTTGTCGTACTCTTCCTTCTGAGGAATGACTACACCCTCGGCATCCAGGAGTTCAACTATCACCTTAAGCTCAAGCGGGGTATCATTGCGAACCAGGCCTTTGAAGCCGAACTCTCCGTAAGATGTAATGGCAGCGGCACCGGAAAGGTCGAATTCTGTTTCTGCAGCAAGCTTGAATTCGGGGCCGAAAGCCAGAGGTACATGGATACCGTAGTCTATATCGAGAGTGTAATCCTTGCCGGCCACGATTTCTATGAGGGATTCTTTCTCATCAGACACCAGGGCGTCTATCTTGACCTCCATATAATCCGGGATTTCTTTGAGCAAACTGGAAATATCGGCTTCCAGCCACACCCTGTCATTTCCTGCGGGTTTTGTCTTGCTGATTTGATACTTCTTTGTGTCCACATTGTCGATACTGGTGGAATAAGGAAGTTCGATGTTGTTGAATACGAGAGCCTCCTGGGCAACATCGTTCCGATAAGGAATCAAAGTCAGGTTGGCGCTCATAGGAATACCTATGTTGGACTTGATGTCCAGCGTAAGCTGAGGATCCGCCAGATCGAGCTTGATACTCTCATCCTTAAGGGCATCGGGCAGTTCATCGAGATTCAGCCGGGTGCTCTCGGAAACCTCATAGGAGAAGACGCCGCTTGCCTTGGAAATGGCTATCTTGCCTGTTTCCTTGTTCATCAGGGAACCAGTAAGGGAAGCTGTGATATCGGGTTTAAGCTGGGTAAGGTCGATATTGGCACCATTGGCAACAATGTTGCCGGCGATTATGATATCGTCCTTCAATACATAATCCACCTCTCCATCCTCCGATTTTTCTTCCTCCGGCACGATATTGACAATCTTCTCCAGCTTGACAGGGGTGATGCTGAGCGTTCCGTTGTTGATTTCTCCGGTAAGCTTCACCTCGGAAGGCTGAATGAACTCGGGCAGCGAGATAGTCAAATCTACCGTAAACGGAGCTTCATCGGAAGACGGCAGGCCGTCGAAAGTAGCGTCCAGATTCAGGAAGACGTCTTCGAGAACGATTTCATCGATCCTTTTGAGCTGTTCGGGGAGATGCTTGACGGTCACCTTGAACTTCTGATTGACGGGGATAGAAATCTCGTCATCGAGGGTGATGCTCTTAGCCTTTATCTCTGAAATATCGACGGTTATACCTACGTCGGAGCCAAAGTAGTCCTTGAGCTCGGCTTGGGATATCTCCGTACCCGGGACTTTCACGCTGCCGGCTACGTCATATTTGCTGGACACCTTATAACTGTCACCTTCCTTGACGGGCTTCACGTAGAGTTCCTTTATAGGCAGGGATATCGACTGGGGGAAGCTGTTCATCAAGGTGATGGAATTCTCTTCAGTATTGAAGTTGAGATCTGCAGCGATTTCATCGGCGTCGAACACCAGCACATCGGGCAGAACAAACTTGAGACCGTTGTTGCCGGGAGACAGGCTGAGCCCCTTGATGTCGGGAATATCGAATTGGATATTCAGTGCGGGAGCGCCTTCGGGCGTAATATGGAAGGCACCGAAGTCTCCAAGCTCGTCTGCTTTAAACTCCAGGGTACCGCCCATAGCGCCTTCCTTGATCACTTCTTCGTAGCTCTTGAGTTTGATCTGATAGTCCGTAATGACAGGCGTGCCATTAAGCGACACCGCGAAGGAAAGGTCTTCTTCCGGGCTGGTGGGCAACTGGGCGCTGTTGATGACTATGTTCTTCGGCTCCACTGTGGCGGAAACGCCCACGGCGGCATCCATGACAACCGTACGGTTTTGCACCTTGGGGTAAATCTCCTGAATTACGATAGGAACCTCAACGGGACCGTTTGCCAGGTCACCGGAGATACTGAGTTTGCCGTCCACGGCGTCCTTGACCTTGAGCCCTTCCGGGAAGCTGAAAGTAAAGTTGTAATTGAGGTTCTTCTCCTTGATCCTGTCCAGATTCTTGGGAGTAATCTTGAGCGTCAGAGGCTTGGTCTCATCGAGGACTATCTTCATAACGTCCTCTATCTGTTCAGTAAGCTGGGCTTCGTCGAACTCTCCGAGGTTTATCTCCGCTTCCGTGGTAAATGGCTCCATGTCCTTGATGGTAATGTCTGCGCTCTCTACGATGAAATCCGTGAAGTAAACCTCGATATTCAGCTGAACGTCTCCTGCAGTAGCGGCCAGCTTGGTCCTGGTAGTAGCGGCGTCGCTGATAGTAACTGTTCCGCTGACGGGGACATTCTCTTGTATAGAAATCGCTCCCTCGTATTCGGTCGTCCTCAGGCCGAGCACGCCGATGGACTTGGTGGCCGACCATTCGTTGTCGCTGTTGAGGACCATGTCTTTGGCATTTACGACATTACCACCTTCGAGTTTCAGAAGGCTGCCGAAATCCAAACTGACATCAGGCACAACTTTACCCTCCGTCATGAACACGTTGGACATGCTGAGTTTCACCCACAGCTTGGCATCCTTACTGGTCTTCACGTTGGATATTTTGCTTATGTTCTCGTCCAGGACGACGGGAGGATTCACAGAAAGGACTGCAGTAGTCGAGGGAATCTCAAGGTCGCCCAAAATTTCCTGGGGAACAGGAATATTCTCAATCATAGGGGGAATCAAGGCCACCTGCTCGTCTATTTTGCTCCTTTCCAGCACAGGCTGATTGTAAACAACCGCTCCGATCTTGGCCGACAGGTCGAAGTCCTCATTGTCCTTGATAACGTCTTTGAACGCATCCAGGCCGGCGTGGTAGCTGAGGCCTTCGGGAGTAGCAGAGATGGGCTTTGGCTGCACATCCAGCACATCGATGCCTTCGAAATTGACCATCATGGCATAATGCTGAGCGTCAATGCCGAAGTCCTTGGCGTCGAAGTTTCCGATGTGGTAATTGAATTCCTGGGTAAAACTTACGCCGTCCATGGACGCCAAGCTCTGAATGTCCAACTCTTTGATACGGTCGTTGAGAGAAACAAAACCGGCGAAATCAATGGACAGGGAACCGTCGGCGGCTTTCTTAAGGATATCGTCGAGGTCCTTTCCCGCCAGCTTGAGGATGTCGTCCAGACTGATTTCGTCGGAGCTTCCTACAGGCACCGTGATGCCATCCTGGAAGACGGTCACGGTCTTGTCGATGGTTGTTTTGTCGTTGATTTCGTAATCCTTGTCAACGGTACAGGCGTTCGCCAGAATCAGCAGCCCGACAAGCAAAGCAGCCGGGGCACGGTGGGTTATGCGCTTGAAGAACATGAGTGTATGGTTTGATTGAGAACAAAAGTAGTAAAAAATATCTATAATATGAAGCACCACCGTGCAGAAACCACGAAAAGCTGGCGTTTGCCAGCTTTTCGTGGTCCCTGCAGGGCATGATCCTGCGACTCCCTGATTATGAGTCAGGTGCTCTAACCAACTGAGCTAAGGGACCGTTCCCCCGGCACACGGCCGGGAATGCAAAGTTAGTAAACTTTCGCTAAAAAGCTACTATACTCACACTTTGATCTCTACCTCTACGCCGGAGGGCAACTCGAGCTTCATAAGGGCGTCAACGGTCTTTGCGTTGCTGTCCTCGATGTCGAGAAGCCTGCGGTAAGAATCGAGCTCGAACTGCTCGCGGGCCTTCTTGTTCACGAAGGTCGAGCGGTTGACGGTGAAGATTTTCTTGTTCGTAGGGAGAGGGATAGGACCGTTCACCTTCGCGCCAGTAGCTTTCACCGTGTCAACGATCTTAGCGGCAGACTTGTCCACCAGCATGTGATCGAAAGACTTGAGTTTAATTCTAATTTTCTGATTCATATAAATTACTAATTTTTAACAATCATTTTACTCGTCATCCGAGACAAACTTGTAGCCGCTCTTTTCAATAATGTCTTTGGCCATAGCTCCGGGCACTTCCGCGTAGTGGTCAAAGGACATGGTGCTCGTAGCACGGCCTGAGGACAGGGTGCGGAGCACGGTCACATAACCGAACTGCTCGGAAAGCGGAACGAAAGCCTTGACAATACGGGCGCCGCTAGCAGATGAATCCATGGAGGTAATCTGGCCGCGACGACGGTTCAGGTCGCCTACGATTTCACCCATGTACTCCTCCGGCGTCACTACCTCGAGATCCATGATGGGCTCGAGGAGGACTGGCTTGCACTTGCGGCAAGCGTGACGGAAAGCCATACGGGCAGCAAGCTCGAATGACAACTGATCAGAATCTACCGGATGGTAGGAGCCATCCAGCAGGGTGACCTTGAGAGACTGTACTTCGTAACCCGCAAGCACGCCGTTGGCCATTGCGGACTCGAAGCCCTTCTGCACACTCGGAACAAACTCCTTGGGGACGTTTCCGCCCTTCACCTGGTTGTCGAACTGAAGTCCGGTCACGCCTTCGTCGGCAGGACCGATTTCCACTATGATATCCGCGAACTTGCCACGGCCGCCTGTCTGCTTCTTGAAGACCTCGCGATGCTGTACGCTCGCGGTAACGGCTTCCTTGTAGTTGACATGAGGGGCACCTTGGTTGATTTCCACGCCGAATTCACGGCGCAGACGGTCCACTATGATATCCAGATGAAGCTCGCCCATACCGCTGATGACGGTCTGGCCGGTCTCGTTGTCGGACTTAACGGTGAATGTGGGATCTTCCTCCGCCAGCTTCGCAAGAGCCACCCCGAGCTTGTCGAGGTCGGCCTGGGTCTTGGGCTCCACCGCGATACCGATTACCGGATCGGGGAATTCCATTGACTCCAGCGAGTAGCGGTGGTTCTCTGCGCACACGGTATCGCCCGTGTGGAGATCCTTGAATCCTACTGCGGCGCAGATGTCTCCCGCCTCCACGAATTCTATGGGATTCTGGTGGTTGGAGTGCATCTGATACAGACGTGCCACCCTTTCTTTCTTGCCGGAACGAGAGTTCATCACATAGGTGCCGGCATCCAGATGACCGGAATAGACACGTATGTAAGCAAGACGTCCGACGAACGGATCCGTTGCAATCTTGAAAACAAGACCGCAGAACGGGGCCGATGACTCGGGAGGCAGCATAACGTCTTTATCGATAGCCATATTGGTGGCGTGGGTCTCGCCTTTGTCCAGCGGAGAAGGCAGGTAACGCATTACCGCATCCAGAAGGAACTGAACACCCTTGTTCTTGAAGGAAGAGCCGCAGCAGGCGGGGACTATCTGCATAGAGATGGTACCCTTGCGCAGCGCGCCCACAATTTCCTCTTCGGTAAGGGAGTCGGGATCCTCGAAGAACTTCTCCATCAGGACGTCGTCGAATTCCGCAGCTTTTTCCACCAACGAGGCTCGCCACATATTGACTTCTTCCAGCATTTCCTCCGGAATTTCGCCAATTTCGTAGTTTACGAGTTCTTCGTTATTGTTGTAGTAGATTGCCTTGCGTGCAATCAGATCGACTATACCACGGAAATTCTCCTCTGCTCCGATAGGGAGGCAGATGGGAACGGCGGTAGCGCCGAGTTTGGTCTTAATCTCTTCCACACACGCGAGGAAATCTGCACCGACGCGGTCCATCTTGTTGACGTAAGCCAACTTGGGCACGCCGTACTTGTCGGCCTGGCGCCACACGGTTTCGCTCTGCGGCTGCACGCGCCCGACCGCACAGAAAGTGGCAATCGTGCCGTCCAGCACACGCAGGGAACGCTCTACCTCCACCGTAAAATCCACATGACCCGGAGTGTCGATAAGGTTGATCTGATAGGTCTTGTCGCCGAAGCGCCAGAAGGCCGTGGTGGCAGCGGAGGTAATGGTTATACCTCTTTCCTGCTCCTGGACCATCCAGTCCATCGTGGCTGCACCCTCATGGACCTCTCCAATCTTGTGGGTCTTTCCAGTATAGTAGAGAATACGTTCGGACGTGGTCGTCTTGCCCGCATCAATGTGGGCCATAATGCCGATGTTCCTCGTGTATTTGAGATCTCTCTTGGCCATCAGGTGTTCAGGCTAAAAGCGGAAGTGGGCAAATGCCTTGTTGGCCTCTGCCATTCTGTGCATATCCTCTTTGCGCTTGAATGCACCACCCTCATTGTTGTATGCGGCGATGATTTCTGCACAAAGTTTTTCTGCCATAGAGCGGCCGGAACGCTTGCGGGCGAAGTTGATCATATTCTTCATCGAAA
>Ga0265301_10001432_pt1 | contig 31252 bp, 20 predicted proteins | sample AusTroGonzalo_MG_2_FD_193488 | JGI IMG/M metagenome (GOLD analysis project Ga0265301, IMG submission 193488) | Bovine rumen microbial communities from tropical cattle in Woodstock, Queensland, Australia - Gonzalo_04 | ecosystem: Host-associated > Mammals > Digestive system > Stomach > Rumen ... | reverse complement strand
GAAAATACAAAGAGGCTAAAGAAATGTGGCTTAAAGTAAAAGCACTAGATGCTACTTATTATACTAAAAACAATACCGGATTGAATAAATACATCCAGAAGCACATCAAGTAATTATGCCGAATTGTGTGATTTATTGTGTAGAAGCCATATTGTCCTTTGCCCTACTATATGGAATTCTTTATTTAGGGCGAGCTATCATATATCATGGTATAATAGAAAATGCATTATTATACGGAGTGTATGACAAAGCAGGAGAATATAATTTTGTTGAACGAGGCCAATATGATGAATATATTATAACTCATAAACAATCTGGTGAGAAAATAATAGTATCAAAAACACATCTTATTGAGAATCTAAAAAGACGTACAGATAGCAGAGGGAAACATTTTTCACACGATAATAGTTGGTGGAAAATCGCATACCCTCAAAATAGGCGTATTAGTTAAAGATTCCCCCTTTGATCGATCTTTATCTTGACATCTCTCACAATAGCACCAAGCGCGGAGCACATGCCCCGCGCTTGGTATTTTCTTTGTATTCTGCCGATTGTCAATCGCAGCTCTTATTCTCCCTTTCCCTTCCTATCGAACTCCTCTGCAGTAGCCGTAAAGAACACATCCCCACTGCTGTTGAGGGCGGTTTCGACGGAGTCTTGGACGACACCTATGATGGCCAAGACGGTATTGGATCTCCTCCACTCGCTCGGTGTGGACGATGCCGATATCCGCTTCGATAACTTTGGGGATAAACTAGAAATATAGAATTCTAGAAACCTAGTATATAAGGAGCGCGCACACACATGCCCGTTCTTTATTTTTTTTCGATAATACTTGCATATCTCACAAAAAAGCAGTACCTTTGCAGGCAAATTGGAAGAATATGGAAAAGTCATATGCATTAGTAACCGGCGCATCGTCAGGAATGGGCGTGGAATATGCTCGGCAATTAGCGAAACGCAGCTATAACCTGCTCATCGTAAGTAATGAAGAGCGCATTCATGATGTAGCTAAAGAACTATCAGTCACCTACCCTAACCAGGCTGTAATTCCTCTTGTGATGGATCTCGGTCAGCAGTCCTCCGCGCGCGAACTATATGATTATGCACACGCGCACGAGCTTGAAATAGAGGTGTTGGTCAATAATGCCGGAGTTTACCATGACAAGGACATATTGGATGACAGTGAAGGATTCACCGGTTTGATTATGAACCTGCATATGTACACCCCGGCTATGCTTTGCTACTTATTCGGAAAGGACATGCGCGAACGTAAAAAGGGTTACATCCTGAATGTATGCTCTGTAACAAGTAAGATGGCGGCACAGCGTCTGGGAACATACGGAGGCACAAAGGCCTTCTTGAATAATTTTACCCGCGCACTACATATCGAGTTGGCTAAATATGGCGTACGTGTAACGAATGTGAGTCCGGGAGCGGTAGATACAGGACTGTATAACATCAAGCCTGTTTATACGAAGATCGGAAAATGCCTCGGTATCATAATCAGTTCGGAAATGCTGGTAAAGCGCGCGTTATGGGCTCTATTCCACGGTATCGGCAAAGTGACTATTCCTACTGTCTTCTGGCATATACTGACAACCATCATTCTGTTTATTCCGACTTGGTTATTACGCCTAATTCGTAGGTTTGGATGGTTTTAGAATAAAAAAATGCATGCTAAAGTGCTTTTTTTTAAAAAAAAATGCTAAAATATTTGCGTATGTCAAAAAAAAGCAGTACTTTTGCATCCGCTTTTGAAAAAGAGCGCTTAGGGTGCTATCGTCTAGTGGCCTAGGACAACGGCCTCTCACGCCGTAAACCCCGGTTCGAGTCCGGGTAGCACTACAGAAAAAGGAACCTGTCAGGGTTCCTTTTTTTAGTGTCCGTTTTAATGTTCAGCTATTCTGTTTCAGCACTCGTAGTCGAGACAGGTACGTAGTTCGGTGTTAGGACGGACGATACCGTTGGCTACTGCCACATGCGCGGGATGAACGGCATAACCTTTGAGTGATTCGAAAGAGTCCAACGTAGCATCCAGCATGATATCCGCATTACTGGTGTCCAAACGACCTGTGGCCTGTACATGAATATCCAGCAACCCCGGGATTTGCCCTTTGAGACCTTCCAAACCTTGCTTGATTGCCAATGCGGTTTCCTGTTTCTGTGCCTCACTCAAATCCGAGCGAAGACGCCATAAGATAATGTGTTTGACCATATACTTATTGATGATTTATGATTTAACGGCTGTATATATAGTGGTTATTCCAAAAGTAAGCGGTTTATATGCGCCATCCTTAAACCCCGCCTCATGCAGATGTTGCACAAACTCATCCCCCCAGCAGAAGGATTTCACACTACGGTTGAGATAGGTATAAGCCGTCTTGTCGCGACTGACGATACGTCCGACAAAGGGCAGAATATGTGAGAAATAAAGGTCGTATATAAAGCGGATGAAACGGTTCTTTGGATAAGAAAACTCAAGTATAGTCACCTGGCCACCGGGCTTGAGCACGCGAAACATCTCACGAAGTCCTTCATCCAGGTTCTGGAAATTACGACAGCCATATGCACATGTCACGCCGTCAAAAGAGGCATCCTCAAACGGCATTAACTGGGCATTACCGTACACGAACGTGACATCCGGTTTTTGATTAGGGGTTTTGGATTGCAGATGCTCGATTTTCTTCTGTCCGATCGCCATCATCTCCTTGGAGAGATCAAGGCCGGTGACTTTCCCGGCTTTACCCGTCTTGAGCATGGCGATAGTCAGATCCGCCGTGCCGATGGCTACATCCAGTACATGGTTGGCAATGGGCATTTGCCGTACGGTCTTTTTTCGCCACCGTTTGTCAATATTCAGCGACAGACCATGGTTCAGGCCGTCATATGTACCGGCGATTCGGTCAAAGAGTTGTCCTATGTGCTGTTTCTCTTCCATAATACCTTTGTGAGTGCAAAGGTACAACAAAAATTTGAGATGTGCAAGAAAAAGAGAAAGAATTCTCGGAAATAATCGGAAAATCTCGAAAAGAACAGAATTTATGGACGAAGCATAAAGTAAAATCATAAGAACAGCATTAAAAGGCAGAAAAAAAAGAAAAATATTTGCATATGTCCCGAAAATATTGTATCTTTGCAAACAAATTGGGAATTTAACCGATAGAATGAAGATCACCGACGAACAATTTGCTCCCATGTGGGAGCTGAATCCTATCCTGGGTACGCTGACAGAAGAAGAGCAAAACACCATTGCCGCTCATGTGGAAGTTGTACATTACGCAAAGAACGAGATGATTCATCATGACGGCGAGATGTCGCAGTATGTATGGATGTTACTCCGCGGCAAAGTACGGATTTACAAAGAAGGTATCGGTCAACGCCCACAAATCATTCGTTTACTCAAGCCTTACGATATCTTCGGTTATCGCGCATGCATCGCCGAGGAAGCATACAACTCCAATGCCAGTGCCTTTGAAGCATGCGATGTCTATCGTTTAAGTCGTGCCTGCTTCAATGAGATGATTCAATCGAACAGTGCTCTCTGTTACCACGTGATGATGATGATGGCTAAGGATTTGGCATTTTCCGAAATCCAGATGGTCAACCTCACGCAAAAACACATCCGAGGCCGTTTGGCAGAGAGTATTCTATTACTGCTCAAGAACTACGGATTTGAAGAAGACGGACAGACCTTAGCCATGCTGCTGCCTCGTGATGACCTGGCCAACATGAGCAACATGACGACGAGTAACGCCATCCGCACGCTGAGCCAGTTCGCACAGGAAGGACTGATTGGAATAGAAGGAAAGAAAATTAAGATACTCAACGACAAAGCATTAGAAAGAATATCGCGCCTCGGATGAGACGCGATATTTATGTATGATGTCTAATCCATCATATTTCCCATGTTGGATGAGAGTTGCACCATCAGGTCGTAATCTTCCGGACTGAGGTCATAGAAATAGAAATTACGCGGGTCAATCGGTCTGCCGTTATAATGCACCTCGTAATGCAAATGCGGACCCGTTGATTTGCCGGTGTTTCCCACCAATGCGATGATGTCGCCCCGTTTTACTTTCTGCCCTACCTTGACCATTCGTTTCGAGCAATGCGCGTAACGCGTCGTGTAATTGAAGCCGTGATCTATCTCCACCGTTTCGCCGTACCCCTGTTTCCAGCCGGAATAAATGACTTTACCATTTCCGGTAGCAAAAATATCCGTTCCGACAGGAGCAGAGAAATCCATTCCTTCATGGAAACGGCGGATATGATATACCGGATCGACACGCCATCCATACCCGGAAGCCATTCGCTTGAGATCCTTGTTCAAAACCGGTTGAATAGCCGGAATATTTTCCATGCGCGCTTCCTGGTTCTTCGCCAGTTCAATCAGTTCCTCGTACGAGCGTGCCTGAACATACAGTTCCTTCTCCAGGATATCCACTTTGCGATGAATGTCTGCCACCAGTTGGGTGTTCGACATACGTGCCAGCGAATCATAATACGCTATCTGCATCGCCGTTCCCATTCGCGACGAGAGAGGGATCGGTTCCGCACCCAAGATAGCACGATAGAGGTTATCGTCACGCTGTGACAGATCAGCCATAACGAGTTGCATCTGGTCAACCTGCTTCTCCAGCACCTCCATCTCCGCCGTAAGGTTGCGGTTGTATTGCATCAGCGACGCCTCACGAGGCGAGGGATAGAAATACGTGAGGACATAGAAAAAGATCACACCCAGACATATTCCGCCGAACAAATACCATCCCGAGCGGCGCAACCAATAACGAATACCGTGCTCCACATGCTCCAGTTGGAGTGTTTCGGGATTGATACGATAATGCTTCTTTCTAAAATTCAGTCTCATTTGCGATAACTATTTTTATACCAGAAAAAATACTGGTTCTGTTGTTTCTTTTCTTCAGGCGTACGCGCCACATAGATAGGTTCGCGTGTGTATGGATTGATGCCCGTATAGAACATCGTGGTCGAGAGCGTCATGGGCGTCGGCGTGAAGTCCTGTACCTGTTCGGGCTTATAGTGCATTTTCTTCGTTTCCTCTGCCAGATGCTGCATGTCATGCTTGGTGCATCCTGGGTGAGAGGAGATGAAATAAGGGATGAGCTGCTGGTTGAGTCCGGCCTGTTTGTTGATACGCAGGAACTGTTCCCGGAAACGAAGATAGTTCTCCCAGTTGGGTTTTCGCATGACGTGCAACACATTGTCGGAACTGTGTTCCGGCGCCACTTTCAGTCGTCCGGATACATGACGCGTGATGAGCTGGTGTGCGTACTCTTCGCACATCAGGTCATAGCGGATTCCAGAACCGACAAACGCATGTTTCACATACGGCAGTTTATCCACTGTCCGATAGATGTCCAGCAGCGGTGCAAAATCCTGATTGAGATTCTTGCATATAGCCGGTTGAAGACATGACGGCCGGGCACATTTCTCACATAGCGACATGTCCTTTCCATGCATCGCATACATGTTGGCGGACGGTCCGCCAAGGTCAGAGATGATACCGTGCCAATCCGGGAGTTGGCTGAGCCGTTGTATCTGCCGTAAGATAGACTCCTTGGAACGGGATACGATCTGTTTGCCCTGGTGCGCACTGATCGTACAGAACGAACAGCCCCCGAAACATCCCCGATGCATACAAACAGACCATTTGATCATTTCATACGCCGGAATATGTTTATCCTTGTATTTAGGATGCGGTGCATACTGATAAGGCAGGTCAAAGATGGCATCCAACTGCTCCGTCGTGATAGGCGGATATGACGGATTGACGACCACGAACTGTTTGCCCACCGATTGTACCAGCGTGGTCTGATGAATTTTGTTCGACTCTATCTCCATCAACCGGAAGTTCTCTGCATGCTTGCGCTTGTCACGGAGCGCCTCTTCATGAGAGAAGAGACGAATGGCTTCCTCCGGAATCTCCTTTGGGTCGCTCGTCAGATATGCCGTCTGAGGGATTCGGTGCAAGGTATCGGGTGAAGCGTGATGAGCCATCTGATCGGCAATCTCCGTCATCGCCTGCTCTCCCATACCGTACACGAGCATATCCGCCCCGCTATCCACAAGTATAGACGGCATAAGCTTGTCCTGCCAATAATCATAATGCGTCAGTCTCCGCATCGAAGCTTCTATCCCGCCGATGATGATAGGCACATCCGGATAGAGCTGTTTGAGGATACGACAGTACGTGATGGTGCAGTAGTCAGGACGTGCCCCTGCTCTCCCCTCCGGCGTATAGGCGTCATCGGAACGACGACGCTTGGCTGCCGTGTAGTGATTGACCATCGAATCCATACTGCCGGCAGAGACAGCAAAGTACAGACGCGGACGACCGAACTTCTTGAAATCACGGAAGTCACCGTGCCAATCCGGTTGAGGCACTATCGCCACGCGATAACCGGCCGCTTCCAGCACACGGCCCAACACGGCAGCGCCAAAGGACGGATGGTCTATATACGCGTCACCGGAGAAGAAGACGATGTCCACTTCATCCCAGCCGCGTAATTCCGTTTCCTTACGGGTGGTAGGCAAATATTTGAGCAGGTCTGCCATCTGGATTCTTTAGTCTATTTGCAAGTCGAGTTTCTCTTTCAGTTGCATTAGCGCAGGATTCTGCTCTACCATAAGCGCATACTTCTCTTCCGCGGTGAACGCCATTTGCTCCTGCGAGTATTCCGCCTGCACCAGTTGAATATGCAGGAGGTTGTTATGAAGAGCTTCGCGCAGCTGTCGCGCCAGTTCCGGCATCGCCTTACGCATCTGTGTCATCTGCCACGGGTTCGGCATCTGTATCTCCGCCGTCTGGGCATCCACGAGACGCGGGATATAACTCTCTATCAACTCTTTCAGACGCGGTTCGTCTTGATGGACTGCAGCCAGACCAACCCACGCGTCTCTGAGTTGGTCAGCCGTAAAAGGGCGGTTGGGCTCCTCTTTTGTAACCGGTGTCGGTGAAGGGGTGTCGGCTACAGGTTGTGCCGCCGGTTTCTTGCCTATGCCGAGACTGATACTGGGCATCTTCGGTATCTGTGCCATCGACTGCGCAGGCCGAACCGGTTGAGCGGGTGCCTCAGGCTGCGCCGGTTGGGCGGACGCTGCCGGTTGGGCAGGCTGAACGGGTACCGCGGGTTTCGGAGCAGCCGGAGCAGTCTGAACATGCTGCGGAACGGTCTGCGCGACACCGAGTTGACACAGTTTGACCAATGCCAACTCCACCGTCAGGCGTTTGTTACGTGCCGTACGATAGTTGATGTCACAGGTGTTGAGAATGTCCAGGGCCTGAAAAAGCCAGATCGGACTGCACATCTGCGCTTGTACGGCATACCGTTTCTTGATGGCTTCGCTGCTTTCAAGCAGAGCCACTGTCTTGACATCTTTGGACACAAGCACGTCGCGTAGGTGCTGCGCCAATCCCGTCACAAAATGCGATGCGTCGAAACCATGGTTCAACACGTCGTTGAAGAGCATCAGCGCAGACGGCACATCGTGACGCAGGGCATGCTCCACTAACGTGAAGTAATAATCGGCATTCAGCACATTGAGCACCTCGATCGTACGCTCATAGGTGATGTCAGTGCCGCAGAAAGCAACCAGCTGATCGAAGATCGACAATGCGTCACGCATACCTCCGTCGGCTTTTTGCGCCACTACATTCAGCGCCTCTTCTTCTGCCGTAATGCCTTCATTCGCCGCCACTTTCTGCAGATAAGCGATGGTATCCGGCACCGTGATCCTGTTAAAGTCATATACCTGACAGCGGCTAAGGATCGTAGGCAGCACTTTATGCTTCTCTGTCGTCGCCAGGATGAAGATGGCATATGAAGGCGGCTCCTCGAGCGTCTTCAGCAGTGCGTTGAATGCGCCAGCGGAGAGCATATGTACCTCATCAATGATATAGACAGAGTACTTGCCGATCTGCGGGGGAATACGCACCTGATCTATCAGCGAACGGATATCCTCCACTGAGTTATTCGACGCCGCATCCAGTTCATGGATGTTGAATGAACGCTGCTCATTGAAGGCCTTGCACGACTCACACGCATTACATGCATCAAAGCCGTTTTGCGGGTTAAGACAGTTGATGGTCTTTGCGAAGATACGCGCACAGGAGGTCTTGCCTACCCCTCGCGGACCGCAAAACAGGTATGCATGCGCCAGGTGATTCTGGCGTATGGCGTTTTGCAGCGTCTGTGTGAGCGCCTGCTGTCCCACTACCGACTCAAATGTTTGCGGCCTGTACTTTCGCGCCGAAACAATGTAATCATTTTCCATATGCTATGCTGTATATATAATTTTCGTTTTCAATCGTTTCAATTTTTCCCGGTCTCATCCCCTCATGGTCATCGGATCCGGAGAACAGATTCTGGAGTTGCTCAAAACTCTCAATGCCGGTTCCTTGCGCCTTGACGACCGCCTCCTTCCGGGTCCAGAAACGCGTGAAGTCCCGATCGCTATGAATATGCTGCTGTTCGTCGGCATTCATCGTACGGGTGATGAGTTCATGGTCCGCATGCCGGATGGACTCTATGTCAATGCCTATCGGCTGGTCATCTACTGCAACAGCAATACCGGCTTTGCAATGACTGATACTGAAATACGGACCATTCGCCAAATACGGTTTCCCCTGCGGATTATATAGGAATAGGTCCAAATCCGTCTGATTGTATCCGTTCTGCTCCAATAAACCCTTCAGCATCATCCAACTCTTCAGACAACAGAACCTGCCATGCAGATGCTTGTACCGCAGAGCTTGATCGCGCCGCTGCGCGGATACCAGCGGAAGGAGGTGTTGCACCTCGCTTTCCGTACATTGATCCATATGGTCAAATATCTCTACGCGCATACACTTTCCAATATACCACTGGCAGAATGGTAACCGTCAGTGGCAAGGTGAAGATGGTTCCGAAGCAGATAACCACTCCCATCGGCATCCACAGGCTGGTGGCCGCAATGATCATCGGCAGCACACCGAGCGCCGTGGTGGCACTGGTCAGGAACACAGGCCGCATCCTTCGTAAGCCGGCCTGAAAAGCCGCTTCCTTTACCGGCAGATGCTTTGTCCGGCGTAACTCCTCTGCATACTCATACATCATGATCGCATTACGGACGATGATGCCTATCAGCGATACGATACCTAGCACCGCCGTAATCGATATGTCCAGTCCGAACATCCACAGGCCCAGCATGGCGCCGAAGACACATAGCACGGCACTGGATAGCGTCAGCAGCGCCAGACCTAACTTGCCGAAATGGTATAACATCAAGATGAGCATCACAGCCAGAGCCGCTATAATAGACCATAAAATCAGCGGAACTATCAGTCCGTTAATCTCGGTCAGTCCGCCGTAAGTGACAGACACGCCTTCCGGCCATTCGGGGATATGACTGTTGATCCATTTCTTCACTTTCCTCTCCGCATCCACCTGGCTTGTCTTGCCACGCAGATCTGCTCCGATGCTCAATGTGCGGACCGCATTGCGGCGCTCCAGAGAGGTATGATGCCATGCCGGTTCGATAGAGGCCACTTGTCGTAAGGGCACCCACACGCCCGGAAGAGCCGTCGGCACCTGCAGTGCCCCTAACTGATTCGGCGTGAGAGATTCACTCTCCGTACTGTACAACACCACCGGCACGCTATAACTACTCTCGTAGAGCGTGCTCACGGTAGCACCTTGCGTAGCCTGCTGCAGATACAACGAGAGCATGGTCTGCGTGATACCTAACCGTGTCGCTTCGTCCGCATTCAGCACGATACGTGTACCGGCCGCCGTATTATGATAATCGCAATGTACCCATTGCAATTCCGGCTGTTGCTCCATATAATGGAGTATAGAGTCCGCATAAGGGACCAGTTCTTCCCAATTGTCACCTTGCACACGCACCTCCAGCGGATTGTTCACTGCCTGATAATCCAGCTGTTTGAACCGTGCATAGGCATTCGGGAAATGATTCTCGTATTTCGCACTATACTCCTGCAGCACCTGCGCCGTAGCCGTGGACGAATGCGTATTCACAATAAGCTGCGCATAGTTGACAGCCGGCGTCTGCGGCGTATAGGTGGCATGGAAACGCGGGGAGGACTGACCGATGAATGCCGTCACACACTCTACACGCGGATCGCTGCGCAAGATAGCAGCCAGCGAGTCGGCTACCACAGCACTCTCTTCCAGAGAAGCACCTTCACGCAGGTGGATTTCCACCGCAAAGAACTCGCGTTCCGCTTTCGGCAACAACTGCAGGTTTAACCGGGAAAGCAGGAACAGACCGATACCGATGGATGCGGCCAACAGGGTCCAGACAATAACCGGACGGCGGAAACATGTACTGAGAATACGTTTGTATATATGCTGCAACCAGCCGAAGAAGCGGTTCTGTCCCCGTTCAAAGAGCGTCAACTCGCTGTCGGTACGGTCATGCACAAAGCGGAACGCCATGTAAGGGATCACCCAGGTGGCATAGAAGATACTTGCCACTAACGCAAACAATACCGCCCACGGGAAGAGTTGCACGAATTCACCTAACGGCCCTGTGATGATTCGCGTCATCGGGAAAAACATGCCGCTAATAGCCAGCGTAGCCAGGGTCATCGGCACGAACAACTGGCTTGTGCTCACATTCGCTGCGTACCAGCGCGAATAATGCTTCTCCAGCAGATTCGAATACCCGTCTATCACAATCACCGAGTCATCGACAATCATACCCAGCACAAAGATGAGGGCTGCCAGGGTAACGGTGTTCAGTTCGATGCCCGTGACATACATCAGCCCGATACAGATCGCCGTGCATACCGGCACACCGGTAGATGCCACCAGCGCAGTACGCAAAGGGAAGAGCACCAGCATCACGACGATGACCACGATGATGGAAATCAGTATATCGCGTAGGAACGAGAGTACGGAGTCTTTTACCACTTTCGGTTGATCCGTGATACGATGGAAGCGGATGTCCGGCGGTAACACCGCAGCAGCCTGGGACAGTTTGTCATCAACGGCTCTGCCGAACGCCACGATATTGTTGCCCGGCACCATCTCCATGTTCAGAATCAGACAGGAAGCACCGTTGAACGTGACATATTGTTTCGGAGTCTGGTAGCGCCGTGTGACATGACCGATATCGCCCAAGCGGATCGTGGCACCCGTCAACGGATCAGACCATACGATCTGCTGTTGCATCTCATACTCCGATTGATACGGAATCACTACTTGTAACGCGCCGCTCTCATCGGTCTGACCCCCTATCGTCCGGAGACTCTGAAGAGCCAGCTGCGCTTGTAGCGCAGTCAGGTTGATTCCATGCTGGGACAGACGCTCCGGATCAATCGTCACCGCAATCTCCTCCGTCTGCTGTCCCATGATACGCAGTTTGCCCATTTCAGGTATCGTACGCAGGTGACTGCATACCTGCGTGGCATACTGTTCCAGTTCACGCGGACTGCGCTGGTCACTCTCTACCGCAATCAGCAAAGAGGAAGTATTACCGAAATCATCGATTAACACCGTCTGAACCACTCCGGCAGGGAATTGCGTCTTTTGCAGCAGCGGCAATCCGGCACGTATCTTCGGCCATGCCTCGCTTCCGTTATGCACATTCATCCGCAGCATCACATAGACATATGCCATGCCATCTTGCGAGATGCTGTAGGTAAGCGCCTTGTCCACGGCTTCGAATGAATTGATATAATCCTCCAGCGGGATGGTCACCTGCTGCTCCACCTCTTCCGCTGTTGCCCCCGGATAGACGGCAACCACAAGTCCCTGCCGCAAGGTGAATTGCGGAAACTCATCCTTGTTCATGTTTGGCAAGGAGTATATCCCGAATCCCATTAGGACAAGGAAGAGGCTCAGCACGACTCCGTGCCGGCGCATCGCACCTGCTATGTGCTTACTGGTCTTCAACTACGTTACATCCGTTATACAGTTTCTGATACCCTTCTGTAATCAGGCTGTCACCGGGTGCCAGACCGCTGACGATACGGACTCCGTCCGCCTGATAACCGTCCACTTCGACATGCCGTCTCACCGCTTTTCCGTTCTCCTTTACCCATACGGTATATCCCTCCTGTTTGAGCAACACGCAGGATGCAGGGATAACGAGTGCGCTTTGTGATGCGGCACCGTAGATTTGTACTTTCGCCACCATGCCGGACATCAGCACATCCGTTCCGCCTTCGATACGGGCTGTGACCTCATACGTATGCGTGACGGCGTTCGCCACCATGTTTCGTTCGGTAACGGTAACCGGATAGACGGCATGCACAGCCGCACACTCCGCCTGTCCGTTCTGCCCGAGGCTTCCCACCTCCGCTTCCGGAACGGAAAAACGGACACAGAAACCCGACATGTCCAATACCGAACATAGCTTCACTCCGGGGATGACGGTCTGCCCCGTTTGCGTATTCAAACCACTGACAATGCCGTCACACGGTGCCGTCAGCGTACATTCGTCCACCTCTTTCTGGGCGGCGGCGAACAAACCCTTCGCCCGCTCCAGCTCGGATTCTATCTCCACCAGCTTCTGGTCGGATACGACACCTTTGTCATGCACTTTCGCGGTACGGTCGTAGCCGTCCTGCGCATGACGCAACGTAGCCTCTGCTATCTGCAGTGCATGACGAGACTGCGAATCGTCCAGGGCGAGAATCGTCTGTCCCTGACGTACTTTCTCTCCGTTCTTCACCGGGATAGAGACCACACGCCCCGATGTCTGCAGACTCAGAGGAATTTCACGAACCGCTTCCACCGTTCCCACATACCGGGATATCGCTTCGTCTGTCTTTTCGCTCACCACCGTCGTCTTTACAGACAATGCCTTGGAACTGTGATGCGTTCTGTCTGTCCGGGAACAAGCCATGGACAGCAGCGCCACTAAACTTATGTACAGATATTTTTCCATTTGATTGATAGATAAACCACTCTTGCTATCAGGTGTGCAAAATATGCGATATACAAGGCTTGTGCCCCTGCCCATGCGAACGAAACCGCATAGCAGACCACAAATCCGACTGCCGCCCAGATCATGGCATTACGTATCTGTACGCCGGCTGTCGCCCCCACATAGATGCCGTCCCACATGAATGCCAGGGCACTCACGACCGGCATGGCTATCAGCCATCCCATATACTTGCCGGCGGCATCCAGCACGTCGGTCTTGTCCGTCATCAGCTCCATGCACTCTTTCCCCCATAACGCGTAGAAGACCGAGAACAGCAGTCCGACGCCGATACTCCAATTAAAGAGCGCATGGACACATTTCCCAATTTGCTGTTTTTCGCCTTCCCCAATCAACCGCCCGACCATTGCTTCTCCTGCGTACGCAAAGCCGTCCACAAAGAAGGAGAAGAACATGAACAATTTCATCAGCACGCTGCTCACCGCCAGTTCTGTATCTCCGTAACGGCTGGCCAGCGAGGTGAAGCCCACATACACGACCATGAAACAGAGCGAGCGGATGAACAGGTTGCCGTTCAGCGCCATCATGCGCCGCATCTCATGCCATCGCAGATCGTTTCTCCATTCGGAGTAGCGGCCGCCTGTGATACCGCTATACCGGAGATACAGGATCACCAGCGCCAGGGCTAAACCGGAATACTGCGCGATGAGCGTTCCCCATGCCACTCCGACCACCCCGAGGGGTGTATATACGGCCAGCACATAACTGGCTGCCATGTTCACTGCATTCACCAGGATATCCACCGCCATGGGGCTTTTCGTATCCTGCATGCCGATGAACCAGCCTTTGAATGCCATCAGCATCAATGTAGCCGGCGCAGCCCAGATTCGTATGAAAAAATAACTGCGTGCTATCTGAGCCGTCTCGGACGAGCATGGCACTACCGCCAACACGCCGGTGACAAACAGCCATTGGATGGCCCAGATGAACAAGGCCCCTACCCCGGCCACAGACAGACTCTGCTTGAGAATCTTCGCACACTCATCCTTCCTCCCGGCTCCGTAAGCCTGCGCCGTCATGCCGCTCGTGCCGACACGCAGGAAACCGAAATTCCAGTACAGCAGATCAAAGAGCATCGTGCCGATGGCGATTCCCCCTATAGATGCAGCATCGCTCAGATGCCCTACTATCGCCGTGTCCACAATCCCCACCAGAGGTATCGTGATGTTCGCCAGGATACTCGGCACCGCGAGTCTTAATATTTCGTGGTTGGTTTTCGTAATGACGCGATTACGTTATAAAAACAGTAGTATCATCAACTGTCCCGTCAGCACACGCAGGAACATCGTCAGCGGGTATACAGTCGAGTACGACACCGCAGCACGGTCATTCTGCGTGGATTGCGAAGTGGCATAAGCCAATGCGGGAGGATCTGTCGTCGAGCCTGCTATCAGACCCATCAGGGTGAAGTAATCCAGCTTCATCCATTTGCGGCCCACAAAACCGATAAGCAGCAATGGCAGCATCGTGATCATTACGCCGTAACCGATCCATACATATCCGCCATTCACCAGTGTAGGAATGAAACTCTTGCCCGCTCCCAGTCCGACTGCCGCCAGGAAGAGCGATATACCGATCTCACGCATCATCAGGTTCGCCGAACTGGTGGTATAGGTTACCATATGCCATTTTGGTCCGAACGCGCCGATGAGAATCGCGATAATCAGCGAACCGCCGGCCAGACCTAATTTGAACGGTTGGCCTAAACCGGGCAGTGCGACAGGCAGCGAACCTAATACGACACCCAATATGATTCCGAAGAAGAGGGAAGCCAGATTGGGCGCATCCAGTTTCTTGGTACTGTTACCAAACGCTTTCGCCACTTTCTCCACCGCTTCCTGCTCGCCTACTACCGTCAGGCGGTCACCCATCTGCAAACGCAATTCGGGCGTCGCTAACAATTCGATACCGGCACGACGAATACGGGTAATGGTGATCTGGAAGGCCTCACGCACTTTCAGATCGCTGATTCGTTTGCCGTTGATTCTGGACTTCGTGACAATGATATGACGATTGACCAGATGGATGTTTTTCTCTTTCTCTTCCCATTCCACCTCGGTCTTCGGGCCCAACAGCAATACGGTCGGTTCATTCTTCACATCGCCTACAAACCGCACTTTGTCGCCCACGTGAAGCACCGTTTCCGCATCGGGCATGAACTCGTTCCCCTGGCCGTCAATCATACGGCTCACCACCAGGGTCACATGGGTCAAACCTGCCAGATCCCGCACTCGGATACCGTCCACCTGCGGATTCAGCAGCGTCACATCGAAATGGGCGATCTGCTGTTCTTCACCTTTCTCCAGCTGTACCTGCTCTTCTTCACGCTCCAGTTTGATACGGAAGATCCAGCGGATAATCAGCAGGGAGGCGATGATACCCACCACGCCTAACGGATAGGCCATCGCATAGCCGCTGGCGATGTCAGGATTGGCCTCTCCCAGGATATCCGCATAGGTCTGTTCTGCCGCACCGAGACCGGGCGTGTTCGTCACCGCACCGAAGAGGACACCCGTGATAATCGGTGTCTCCACATGAAAGACATAATGAATCATGACGGCCGTCAGACAGCCTAAAAGCACGATGCCGAATGCCATGGCATTCAATCGGATTCCGCCGTGGCCGAAAGAAGAGAAGAAAGACGGTCCCACCTGCAGACCGATTGAATAAACGAACAGGATAAGTCCGAAATCCTTGGCAAACGCCAATACCTGTTCGTTCATCCCGTCCGTCATGCCGAAATGTCCGCACGCGATGGCGCAGAATAGAATCCACGTGATACCGAGGGTTATCCCCTTGAACTTCAATTTGGAGCCAAGGAAGATACCCACGGATATCGCCAATGCCAGTACTACGATCGAATGAGCAATGCCCGAACCGACAAATAAATTACTGAACCAATCCATCAGAGTTCTACACCTAATGCGTTATATGTTTTGTTGCCGCGAATAATGACTACCTGTCCGTTACGGATGATTTTCTCCACGCGGATGTCATTTACATTCGTGTTGTCAATCGCCTCGTCCACTCCGGCCGGTTTACCGAATCCGCCGCGCGCATTGGCTTTACGCAGGGTATATACCACGCCGTTGTAAACCGCTAATTTGTCCATCACTTCGCTACCCTTGAGCAGCATGACGAACTCACCTTCCGACTCCGCCATATAGACGGCGTCTGCTTCGAGCGCTTCCCATTGCAGTTCACACACAACCTGCGTGGCGTCAGCCGCAGCAGTAGCAGCCCAGTCGCCGAGGGTGTATTCCATTGTGTAGGCAGCTGCCTGCTCCGCGCTCAGAACCGTCTCGATGTCTTGGGTGGCGTTACCGTTCTTCGTGTCCAGGAAAGTGACTACGTTGCTGGCAGGAGTGAGTACCGTGCCGTCAGAGAGGTGTGTATTATACTCACCGAAGCGCGGCCATGCGTTGGCGTTCATCAGCTCCTTGGTCCAACGCTGGATCTTGGAGTCGTCGGAGAAACTGAACTGACCTGCCTCATAATCCACCAGGGTATTGAGGAACGTAGTCGTCGGTGTGTTGTTCCATGCGCGGCCTAAACTGACGGTCGGGCACTCGGATTGGATGGTACAGCCCTCGAATACATAGCCGCGGTCGGATGCGATGCCGTTGTTGGCTGTCAGGGCGTCCTGACCGCCGCCGGCGGCTTTGCGCTTCTCGGCATAGAGGAGGTTGTTCTTGAAATAAACACTACCGTCACCGCAGATGAAGTCCACCGTTCCGTGGATCTCGCAGTCCTCGAAATACTTCACAGCTCCCTGCAGGTTGCTGTAGTAGGTATCCTGATAGCTCAGCAGGCGCACGTTCTTGCAGACGGTCTTGGTGCCTTGGTCCCACAGGGCTACGGCACGACCATTGTCGTTCTTGTAGTAGTCGAGAGCGTTCTGGATGGTCAGATCCTGGAGATAGGTGCCCTGGACGTTCTTGTTGATCTTGATTGTCGCTGTCTTGTCAATTGACTCGGTCTTGGCATCGGGCGCATTGCGGATCACGGTACCCTCCATCGACTGACCGATGATGGCGATGTTGTTCTTGCTAATCGTCGTCAGCACGGTCTCGCCGAGGTCATACAGTCCGTTCGGCAAGAAGATCTTATCGCCTTCTTCTGCTTGAACAAGCGCCAGAATGAATGAAGCTGCATCGCCTGCCGGCACATTGAAATAACCGGTTGTCTCATCCTTCTCCACGAAGCCCTCTACGTTATAAACCACTACCTTGTGGATATACTGCTTAGCCGTCCATTTGATGGTCAGAGTCGTAGCCTCTCCGGTATATTTAGCAACCAGTTCAGCGCCGTCAGCCGTTTCCTGCTTAACAACAGAGAACGAATTAAGCACGTTTTCTCCATTCAGCACCTTCACGTCGCCGCTCTCCGAATACGTACAGAGCGTTACAACCACCACTGCATTACCTGCCACTTGTACGTCAATCTGACCATCTGCAGCGAAATACCAGCCGTGCGTGCCGTCATGGAAATCACCATTCGTCGCCGTTACCGTCTCGTGGTCTTCGGGATAGAAGATCTCTTTAGCAAAGTCATATGTCTGTACGCTTCCAACTGTAGCCTCCTCAATCGGGGTCACTTTCGCCTGAATAGTAGTATTGCCGTTAATCGGATCGCCTACTTTTGCTTTCTTGCCGTTCGTGTAGTACCATCCGCGGAACTTATTATTTTGGGTATCAAAGCTTGGCAAATCTTCTGCCCTATAAGGAATCGTATCCAGCGTAGCACCTTCGATGGTCTCTACGGTACCAAGCACACCACCGTTTTGATCCTTGAATGTGATCGTGCACGGAGTAATCTCTGCTGCTTCCGCAAAGAAATACGGAACATAAACAGATGATCCTATCTCGAAAGTCAGCGTACCTGCCTCGCCAAGATAGTTCCAAGTAACGAACTGCTCGTAGTTCGGTTTCGTCTCGCCGCACGCAGCCTTATTGCTAATCGTTGCGTAGTCCATGCCGTCTTTCTTGACGTTGATCACACCGTTGCTATAACTGCACGCACCGATGGTAAACTTCACCGTTCCATCTACCGGCACCGTGATTACGCCGCCTTGTACGCCATGTTGACCACCGTTATACGTTGTCCCTGTTACGGTTACACCTGCAGGCAAGTTGCCATCCGTCGGCAGAATAACGCTGTACGGATTATCGCGGAACTCGATCTTAAAGTCCACAAACGAACGAGCTACATCCTCCTTGAACTCGATCTTCTGGAGCACGGTCTCGACGCTGGCGTCACGAGTGATGTAGATATTCGTCTGCTCCGCCGTCAGTTCAACGATCTGCGTACCGCTCTCAGTCTGACTGCCCGTCGTAGCGATTAGGGTCTCCGCCGAAGGAGTCTCGCCTGCCCACGTGGACACTTTCAAAGAAGCGGCTTGTGCATTCTTACGCGGACCAAAGGTCAGTTTCAGTTTGCCGGCTACAGCGGCCTTAGTAAAATAGCAATAACCGCTACCATCTAATTTAACACCTTTCAGACCGTTGTTCGTACCGACAGCGTCGTCCACCTTACTTTTATACGTCAGTCCGTTGTCCGGATTAGCAGTCGGAGCAGCCTCCGTGTAATCCCACAGCAGGTCATTCTCGCCTGCCATCATGGCTACGCTCACAAGAGCGACGGCCATCAAAGAGAAGATTTTTTTCATAATGTGATATGTTGGTTAATTGTTATTTTTTTGCGTGCTTCTTCCGCCCATGCGCCTAACACGTAGTCCATCGTCCATTTCGCCGCCTCGCTGTCCGTGATAACGGTCGGAAGGGTCTGCGTGGTGTTGCCGCTGTTGGTATCGACAAACGTCACATCGTTCGTCTCCGGTGTCAATACCGTGCCGTCCGCCAGGTGAGTGTTGTATTCTCCGAAAAACGGCCACGCGTCCCGGTTCATGAGGTTCTTCGTCCAACGCTGGGTCCCGGCGCCGTCCTCAAAAGAGAACGCACCTGCACCGTAATCCGCCAGCGTGTTCATAAAAACGACTCTCGGACTATAACGCCACGCACGGCCTAACGAGACGACGGGACATTCGCTCATGACGGTGCAGGATTCGAAGACATAGCCTTTGTCCTCCCCGTTACTGTTGCTGGCCGTCAGATAGTTGACACCCGTGTTGGCCAGATTGCGTTTCTCGCTGTAGAGGACGGTGTTCTTGAAATAAACGCTGCCGTCTCCGCAGATGAAATCCACCGTTCCGTGAATCTCGCAGTCCTCGAACAGCTTCACAGCGCCCTGCTTGTTGCTGTAATACGTATCCTGATGGGAAAGCATGCGTACCCGCTTGCATATCGTCTGCGTACCCTGGTCCCACAGACACACGGCGCGTCCGCTGCCCAGACGGTAATAATCGAGTGCATTCTCTATCGTCAGGTCCTGCAGATACGTGCCCCGTACGCCGTCCGTGATACGGAGCGTGGCAGTACGGTTGATCGACTCGGTATGATAATCCGGCGCATTGCGGATGACGGTTCCTTCCATCGACTGGCCGAGAATGGTGATCTCATCGCCGCGGATGGGGGTCAGCACTTGTTCGCCGAGGTCATATATGCCGTTGGGTAGACAGATGGTCGCCTTGCCGGTCTTGTTCGCCAGCGAGAGCGCCAGCAGGAACGAAGCGGCATCGCCTGCCGGAACGTGATAACGGCCCTGCCTGTCCGCCTTCATGAACGCCGGCACATTATACACCGTAATTCCGGATAGCGAAGAACGCTTCACACGTATCGTCACGTGGTCCTTTCCGGAGAAATGCCTGCTTTGCTCCTTCCCGTCCGTATAGCGCAGCACGACCACCGTCTTGGCGCCGGCGGTATGCAGCGTCACCTCGTCGTCCGTCAGGCTCATCAGGTCCTGGTCTTCCGCATAGAACGTGGGCGATGTCAGGTCGTACACCTGCACGGAACCCACCGTAGCCTGCTGCCGCGGTGTCACTTTAGCTTGAATGGTCGTGTTGTTGAGAATCCGGTCACCCGCTTTCGCTTTCCGTCCGTTCATGTAGTACCAGCCGCGGAACACCTCGCCTTCGCCTGTCGCCGGGATATCCTGTTCGACGGACGGGACAGCCTCCAGCATCGCACCCTCCGTCGTCGTATCCGAACGAAACGCCCGGCCGTGTTGGTCACGGAAAACGAGGATGCAACGCTCCGGCGTATCGTCGAAGCCCTCTTTGAACTGTATCTTCTGCAGCACCATCTCTACCTGCTGACCGCCACGGGTGATGTAGATGTTGTTCTGCGTCTCATCCAGCCTCACAACCTGCATACCGTATTCCGTCAACTCGCCTGTCTCGGCGATGAGCGTCTGAGCGCACGGCGTGTCGCCGCTCCAGGTATAGACCAGCAGACTGGTGGCTTTGTTCGTTGTACGGTCTCCGAAATAAAGTTTGAGCAGACCCGCCTTGGGCGCTTTCGTGAAATAGCAGTAACCCTTGCTGTCCAACTTGATGCCTTTCAGCCCGTTGTTCACCCCTGCTGCATCAGTGCTTTTAGCCTGGTAGAACAATCCCTCGCTAGAACTGCTGCCCGGAGCTTTCTCCGTGTAGTCCCACAGCAGGTCATTCCCCTCTGCCTTCATGCTCATGCAGACCAGCGTTGCAGACATCCAGACTAAAAAACGCTTCATAGACAATGTGATTTTTTGTTAGTAACAAAATTCGGCGCAAAGATACAAAAAAATTTGCATATATACAAGAATTTTTGTAATTTTGCAGCCGATTTGAACAAAAACAATGAAAATTGCCTTTACTACACTGGGTTGCAAACTCAATTTCGCGGAGAGCAGTGCGTTGGGGAAAGCGCTTGTTGAGCGCGGTCACACGCGTGCCAAACAAGGCGAAGAAGCGGATATATGCATCATCAACACCTGCTCCGTCACGGACGCTGCCGACCATAAGGACCGACAGATGATTCACCGTATCCGCCGGCAGAACCCGAACGCCGTTCTCATTGTCACCGGCTGCTACGCCCAGCTTAAGCCCACGGAGATTGCTCAAATCGAGGGGGTGGATTATGTGCTGGGGCAGAACGAGAAATTCAATATTCCGGATTTTATCCGTCAACTGGAAGCCGATGCCGACGCGAAAGCCCATACAGCCATCCATACTTCCGCCATCCGCGAGATAGACGATTTCCATGGCGCATACAGCAAGGATGACCGCACACGTTGTTTCCTCAAGGTGCAGGACGGATGCAATTATTTCTGCTCCTACTGCACGATTCCCCTGGCGCGCGGCAAAAGTCGCAACCCATCCGTCGCGTCCCTGGTGCGGCAGGCGCAGGAGGCTCTGGACGGAGGTGCCAAAGAGATTATCCTCAGCGGCGTCAACATCGGTGATTTCGGACGAAGCACCAACGAGCAATTCATTGATTTGCTGAAAGCCTTAGACGAATTACGCCCCATAGCCGATAGCCGACAGCGGACTTCGGACTACCGGATACGCATCTCCAGTTGCGAGCCGAACCTGCTGTCCGATGAAATCATTGATTTTGTGGCGAACAGCAAGCATTTCACACCCCATTTCCATATACCGCTTCAGAGCGGCAGCAATACGGTTCTCAAGATTATGGGACGCCGCTATACACGCGAACTGTTTGCAGAACGCGTGGCGCATATCAAGTCCGTCATGCCGCATGCCTTCATCGGTGTGGACTGTATGGTGGGCGTGCGCGGAGAGACGGCGGAGTGCTGGGAGGAGTATGTCGCCTTCATCGAGCAGCTGCCGGTGTCCCAACTGCATGTCTTCACCTATTCCGAGCGCGCCAACACCCGCATGCTCGACATGGACCTGTATGTCGTGCCGCAGAAAGAACGGGAACGCCGCAGCAGGCAGTTGCACGAAATAAGCGCCCGCAAAACGGACGCTTTCTATCGCGAACACGAGGGCTACCAGGCCGTTGTGCTCTGGGAGTCAGGGAAAGGAAACGGATTGGAGGACGCGCCGCTACAGGACAGCCCCCGGCTCAAAGGAGAAAAACCGCGGATGTACGGCTTTACGGAGAACTACATCAAAGTATCCTGCCCCTACGACAAGGCTAAAGTGAACACGTTTGAGCACATAGTCGTGCCGCGTCCGTGTTAGGCAGACATTCCAATTTGTACACCGGTTTCAATTCCAGCAGTTGTGCGATTGATTCGTACAACCGGTCCATCATGTCCGGCAGCACTTTCAGCCCGCTTACCGATGCCAGGATAAACGGATAGGCCTGCGTCATACGCAAGCGGGTTATCTCGTTCTGCGGCGCCTGCGCCAATTGAACCAGTGCCTGTACGGGAGCACTGACGTTCTTGTAACAGGGTGTTTTTCCGCTCCAGGGCGTACCGTAAACGCGCACCGTCCCGTCCTCGAGAATCCGTACTGCAGGATTGTCGTCATTGATCAGTTCCGCCTCGGGGAACGCCTCCATCCATTGTCGGGAATGGGTGCTCTTGCCCGTACCCGAATGGCCTAAAAACATATATCCCTTTCCGTCTCTGACGGTTACGGAGGAATGGAAAAGCAGGGTCTTCTTGTCTGCTGAAGCAAATGCATAGACGAGCATAGCGGCATTATCGATGGCGAAACGGGTATACACCGTATCGATATACAGACTTACCCCCTTCCAGTCCGAAGAGCACTTCATGGCGCACACATTCGCACCTTCGCGGCTCATTGAGGCGTAAAACAGCCATTCCCCGGCACGACGGTACATCTCAATGCGCGGCATGTCATCGTCCGACGTATCGGTATACACATGCTCCCACCCTTCAGCGGACGGAAGCGTCGTTTCCTCCACATGAATAATGAATAGCGCGGACGGCTGAGGGCCCGCTGCGGAGATCTCAAACGGCGCATAGTTGGTTAATAGGGCATACTGCTGCCCGTTGGCTTCAATGCCGAAGATATGTTCGGCTACCTGATAATAATGTATCATGTTGTTATAATTTATAGCTCTTTCGGTTTCCGTCCGCATAGACTGAAGAACGGACAGTAATTGGGGCAGTCCCCTTCCTCGCACATCGAGAACCGGTTTGTTTGCAGCACCTCGGCCACCTTCGTCTCCAGATGACGGATAAAAGCATCCGCTATCTTCCGGTAGTCATGCAGGGGCTCGTCGTCAATCGCCAGAGTAGTCTCCATACCCGTCAGCTTGCGCTGGCAGAAAAAGAGGTTCGGCTCTATCGGACGCATGTCCCGCTTGTCCGTCACGGCATGGCAATAGACCAGTGTCTGACGTACATATGACTTGTCCGGGTTCGTCATCACCTCCTCCATCAGAGAGGACATCTTTTTCGCATGCGTAGTGTCATTATATCCGCCTGATTTGTAATCTATTACACGGATACACTCGTTCCCTTCCGTCCCGTAGATATCCAATCGGTCTATCTTTCCGCCCATCTTCATCTGCCCTACTCCCTCAATCGTCACCGGGAAGGAACGGTCTTTCTCCAGCATCCATATCTGCAATCCTGTTTTCGCGTCCTCTCTGTCCCGCTCCAGGATATTGCGCACATAGCCTTTGATGATCACATTCTCCGCAATGTGCTCTTCCGTTTTGAACTGCGGCATCTCCCTGTACGCTGCCTGAAGCGCTTCCTCCATTTTCGCCTCATCCCCACAGACAGCGTCTATCATCTCCGGAGAAATGCGTACCGGGCTCGTGTTATGGCAACCCATGTATTGCCTGTAGATGTACTCTGTCATCAGGTGCACAAACGAACCCATCGTATTCGGCGCAAACGGTCCTTTCTCGTCTTTCGGTTCAGCCAGCCCTTCGATATAATGGCGGTAGAAACTGCGCGGACAGGTGACATACGTGTTCAGCGCACTGGGTGACATCCGGTAATCGCTGCCGTCGGCACGCTTGATGACTCCGTTCTCCACATGCAGGGTGGACAGCAGCGAGACGAAACGCTCTTCCTCCTGTGCCGGCTGTGTATCCGTCAGTCGGGCTGCTTCCTGCAACGTCACACGCTGCATCTCAAACTCGTCGGAATACATCATCTGCATGACGAAGCGGGACATCCCTTTCCCCCCTTCCGCAGTCTCAGCCGTAGCATAGAGCAAGGTCGCATGACCGGCACGGGCGAGCAGGCGGAAGAAATTGTACGCGTACACCGTCGCCCGTTCATCCGAAGTCTGCATATGGTAGGCTTTCCGCAGATAGAACGGGATGAAGGAATAGTCCGCCTGTCTCTGCGGGATCACGCCTTCTTCCACATTCAGGATCAGCAGCTTGTCGAAATCCAGCAGACGCGTCTCCAGCACGCCCATCACCTGCACATCCGTCACCGGCTCACCGTGGAACGGCATCGTCACGCTCTCCATCATTCGGCGCATGAACATCCTTAGCAGCTTCCGCGTGAACGGCAGCTCACCCAGGCCGTCCGTCATCAGTTTGCGTATCTTGTTGGCTATCGTTCGGACCTGATATTCGCTCTCCAATACAAGCAGTTCTTTCCAGCTGAGCGAATCGGTTTTCTCCGCCTCCTCGGCCTTGACGGACAACACCTCTTCTGTCATTCGGTCCATCAGTTCGGGTTCGGCGGGTTCGTCCGCCTTGCCGCGTGCCTGCTCGTTTAGCCAGTTCAGCACCCGCGCATAGACAGCCGTGTTCCGCAAGGGGAATCCCTTGGTGATATTGATCGGTGCCGGTTCCGTATCGCCGTCCAAGCGGATGGCAGGAAGGGTGTAGATTACCGGCTCCAGCATCGTCTCGTCACATATGACCACGCCTACTCGCTGTCCCTTGGCCGTGTAGTTCTCCTCCAGCCACCGGTGTACATACTGCGCCTGCGCCTCTTTGGACATGCACTCCACCAGCGTGACGGGTAAGGGGTGACCGGTCAGGGGCGACGGAAAATGTTCCCCGCCCAAGATACCTTTGTTCAGCTGCGTGAACGAGAAGGCTTTCTCATTCGTCTTGAAATCCGGCACATAATCCCAGTAGAACATCGCCTGTCCGGCATCGCGGAGCCGCAGCATCAGATCCCGTTCCACAGGCAGCAGATAGTTGAAGCCCACAAAGATATATGTCCGTCCTTTTATCTTAGTCTGTATGGCGTCGTCTTCCCAATGGGTGATGACAGCGCGTTGGCGCATGCCGGCATATCCCTTATGCTCCGCCTGCATCTCCTCCTGCAGCGCCTGGTACAGCCGGTACAGGTTACGCCATAACTGTTCGTACTGGCTACGGACCGAATCGTCCGCTGCACCCTCCATCCGCTCGCTGTGAATGAGGGAGCGGAGCCGGTCTTCGGTCTCAGGGTCGAGTTTCCATTGTTCTAATTCATGCGCGGCGATGGTGTTTTCAAAAAAGTTCGGCACTTCCGCCGCCGTCATGGAGGCGTCTATGTTCGTGAAGTCCGCTATCATCTGCCGTCCCCAGCCGTAGAACATGTCTAAAGACATGATGTCGTCGGATGCCGGCTGTTGAAGGCTCAAGGAACGGTAGTGCCGGTAGAGCCGGACTATTGTGAACAACTCGTCTTCGGCATACAAAGGACTCAGTTCATCCTGCAGCTGGTTCAGTGTGCATACCTGCGGTGCCCACACGGCCTGCGCCTGACGCTCTTTCTGCAGGCGTAGCAGTTCGGTTTTCAGCACCAGCCCGGCACGATGAGAGGGCAGCACCAAGGTCGTGCTGTTCAACTCTCTCCATGCAATCCGTTCCAGAATCGACTCTGCTGTCTGTTGAATAAACGTCTTCATCCTTTCAAATGTCAAATCTCCTCCAACCTCTTTTCCCGCGCGTACCATAGATATCCGCGTACAGGCGAGTAGCCTATGCGCTGTAGGGCCTGCATGTATTCCTTCACCTGCGCGTGGTATTTCTTGTTTCGTCCGCCAAACTTGTAATCCAGCACCACGGCTTCGTTCGTCTGGGGGTTGATCATCACGCGGTCGGGACGTAACTCGCGCTCATCCATGTATATCGCCTCTTCCAGCCGCAACTCCCACGGTGCGGTGAACCAGTCCCGCATCTGTTCATTGCCTTTCCATGCGGAAGAGATCAATGTCTTCAGGTCGTCCCGCAACGCCTTATCGCGTATCAGTCCCCTGCTCTCGAAATCATCCAGCACGGCCTCCAGCTCGTCGGCCTTGTGCAAATGGGCGAATATCTCATGGCACAGTGTACCTTCATCCATTCGCGCCACGCGCCGGTAGGCTTCATCCCCGTAATCGGTATATAACGCGCCTTCCTGCGACTGGACGAAACGCACCTGGTCGTCATTCGCCCATAGTTCAGCGGACAGGGCTTCTGTCCCTTCATCCGGAAGCGGACGGTTTTTCACCACCGCTTTGCCGGCTTCGTACACCATGGGTTCCGAAGGCGAGACGTCAAGACCGTACTGCTCGGATATAAAATCGATCACATATTTCCCCACATGGTTACAGGTTCCCATCACGCCGTTGACGGTCACCGGATAGGCCGTGGAAACGAACAGGTTGTCTTCCGCCCGGGTGAGCGCCACATACAGCATATTCAGGTTGTCCACCCGCATGTTCACATGTTCCTCCGTATATTCCGGATAATAGGCCGAATCCGCCATCTCCAGTCCGTCTTGTATCGGCACATAATCTCCTTCATCCTGTATCCTTTCATCGTTCACTTTTGTCTCGCACCATATTTTCTGCGGATGCCGTCCGGATTCTTTGGGCCACATGCAGAACGGCACGAACAGCGTCTGCGCCTGCAGTCCCTTGCTGGCGTGGACGGTCAGGATACGGATGGCATTCGTAGCGGTAGCCGGAATGGGTTTGTCGCACATCGTATCGTCCCAATAGGTCAGGAAATCGTCCATGTGGCTGCCGTAGGTACTCACGTACGCCCGGGTACGGTCCAGCAGATTATTCACATAGGCGGTCTCCGAGCCCGTGTAGCGGCCGTCCGCATCGGTCAGCAGCACCCGGATGAGTTCGCAGACGGCTTCATACAGCGGGGTCTTGGCATTCACCGCCTGCCTTACACGCGCCATGCTCTCTGCGGACGAGGTGTATAACTCCACGTATTTGGCGGAAACGGCATCCTGCTGCACCACGGCTTTCAGCGCCGCGATGATGAGATTCACGTCTGTGGATGCCTGCAGCACGTAACTGTCGGCACTCACGATGGCAGTCCGCGCCAGAAGCGGATGGGTGTCGGCGAGGGCGGCATGCAGATCGCATATCAGCGCCGCCTCTTTCTTCTCGCGCACGAGAACCATCATATCCGACGGGGCGGTACCGGACTGCAGCAGCCGCTCCATCTGATCGAACATATCGTATGCCAGGTCCTCTTTCCGCGCTTTGGGGAAGGCGCAGCACCGCACGTATCCGCCGCGTTTCCGGTCGCTCTGGTAGAACTGGTCCAGCGGTTTCTCCCCGAACCCTTCTCCGTAGATACGTTCCGACGCACCCTGCCGGTCGATGAGATATTTGAAAAGGGAGAGGTTGAATTTCACCACCTCTTCGCTGCTGCGGAAATTCCGTGTCAACGAGGTGAACCGCTCGTTAATTCGTCCCCTCGCTAACTCGTTAATTCTTTCACTCCTTAACTCGTTAACTCCTTTACTCCTTAACTCCTTCACTCCTTCATTCGTTAATTCGTTCATTCGTTCACTCGTTAACGAATCCATAATATGCCAGTCGCCGTTTCTCCATCGGTAGATGGACTGCTTGATATCGCCTACGATGAGCAAGGTGTGTCCGGCTCCGGCCAGCACATCTTCCAGCAGACGCCTTATCACGGACCATTGCAACTGACTCGTGTCCTGGAACTCATCCATCAGCACGTGCTTGAAGCGGATGCCGGCTTTCTCCAGGATAAAATCCGCATCGCCGTTTCGGAGGGCTTTGCTGAGCGTACCGGCTGTTCGGGCTAGCAGCGCACAGTTGGCTTCCGCTAAGTTCCGCTGTATCAGCGCCTGCAGGGACGACATCAGCTGCATGTCGCGGCTGAAGCGGATGGTCAGCTGCAGGGTGTTATATCGCCGTCCCACGACGGCTGCCAGCACGGTGGCCTGCGCCATCTCGTCGGCGTTACAGCTCTTCTCGCTCACGCCGCGGAACCGGTCTTTGGCGGGCATCTTGTCCGGCTCCTCCACGCTGCGTCTGAGCCGCTCGTAGGCCGCCATCGTATAGCGGTTGTATGTCTCAGGATTGCAGGTCCGGAGCAGTTGCTTAAGGGCTTGCAGGTCCTCATCATCCGCCCACATGCGCTCTATCGCTTCCCGTCGGCGGGCTATCGCATCGGCGTCGAACAGAATCCGTCCGTCGGCATCCAGTACCTGCACGGACTCGTTGTATAGCTCTTTCGCCATCGCGCACAGGCTCTTCCTCACATCCCAATGGCTCTCCTGGTCCAGTTTCAGCAGCATGTAGTCCTCCATGATGGCACGGTCGTCCGGACTCATGTCGGTAGCCAACAGCTGGTCCACCGCCTGGCGGATCACATGGTCGATATCCAATTCCGTATTCAGGCCCGCACTCATCTTCAGCACGCCCGCCAGGCCGCTCAACAATATCTGAAGGAACGAATCGATGGTCATGATCTGGACATTGTCATAGTCCAGCAGCATCTTCCTGAAGCACTCCCCTGCCCGCTGGCGGAGCTGCTCGTCGCCCGCTGTCCGGTGCTCGTCGCTGATCATGAACTGCTTGGCATAGGCGAGGAAGTCGTTCTCTTCGCCTTGCGAGATACGGTACAAGTAACGGATGATACGTTCGCTCATCTCCGCCGTCGCCTTGTTGGTGAAGGTGATGGCTAGGATCGAGCGGTAATCTTCTCCGGATAACAGCAGGCCCACGTAATAGGCGGCCAGGGTATAGGTCTTGCCTGTACCCGCCGACGCCTTGCAGACTGTCATCGGTCTATGTAAATCTATTAGCCGGGCCATATGGTAGGATGCCGCATCATTGCAGCAATATCTCGTAATCAATTCTGCTGTCCATCTGCTCGCCGGTGACGCTTCCTATCAGGCGGAGATAAATCTTATATCCATAGGAGTGGAAGATTTTCAGTCCTTTATATTCCTCCTCGTTCAGTTTCTCTGAGTACATATCTTCCCGCATCGACTGACCTAATTGTTCCTCCGTCACGCCTACCATCTGAAACACTTCGCGGAAACTCAATCCGCCTAACTGCTCCTCAAACACCAGCAGGTTGCAGTAGATGTTTTTCCCCTCCACGGTTGTGTTCACATAGGCCATGTCATCATTGGAAACCGTCCCCATCGCCTCGTCCAAGTCTTTGACGAACTTGTTGACAAACGCCGCCTCCGTGGCGGTTCTCGGGGATTGTGCATGAACCGGAACGATCATTGCCGCCACCAACGCAATCAGACAAAAGACTTTTTTCATCTGTTCAGATTATTGCGTATTCAGATTATGTATTGGTCTTTGGACTTTCGTCCTACGGCATACAGCATACAGTATATAGTGTACAGTTATACACTATACACCATATACCATACACCATACCGTTCAATTAATAATAGGAAGGAATGTCACTATAGGAGATTCGGGCATCCTCTACTTCTCCTTCGCATTTCAGACGGAATACCAGCGTATAACCGCTTTCCTGCAGCAAATTACGAACGGCCGCTGCACCGGTTCCCATATTACCGATAGCACTCTCTTTCAACTCCTGAGACATAGAATAGAGTGATTCGCCTTGCGTAGCCTCTCGACCGAACTTCATGGTGAATACGATGTCGTGATCCTCAACCTTAACACCTTTGTAGTCAACGATATCCATCTTACCGAAAATGGTAGAATACATCTCGTCCATAATCTCTACGGTGGTACGCAGATCTTCCGGAAGTTTACTTACACCATTGTTGTTACAACCGGTGAGAACAAATGCAGCCATTAATGCTACTAAAAGTAAGACTTTTTTCATAATTTTATATTGTTTTTATTTGACGGTGCAAATTTACTACAAATTTTTGGAATATGCAAGATTTTATGCAAAAAAAATTGTCTGTGCTTGCACAAGTGGTTTGTTTTGCATAGCAACCGTTTTTACAGTGCTGGATGTGATAGCCGAATCCGCTACCGAGCGATCCGGTGAGTAATTTACAATGTTCAGTTAATTGGATTTTCATAATTCTAAACAGCATAATGGTTCGATAATGGTTCGATAATGCTCCAACTCACCCTTGTTGGAGAGTGTCGGTTGTATAGCTTTCGTTCTTTCCGTGCCTGACGTCTTTTGTACCGCAAACTACAAGGATTTTGGCAAAAAAAACTGCTTATACGAGTATAGACGATATTTTTTTGCCCAAAACCTTGCAAATTTGAAAAATTTGTAGTAATTTTGTACCCGCAAAGCTTTTTGAACAGAAAATGAAGATTGCGTTTACGACAGAATTACCGGCTGAAGGCTTCAAACGTCTTTTTTCAAGTGGCATGGAACATTGCAGACTGAAGATCGACGATTTGTCCCCGGAAGCACGTCAAGAGGTGGACATCCTCGTGAGCACCTTCGATTACCAAGTGCCACGTGAGATGATTGTCTCCATGCCGAAACTGAAGCTGATCGCTAACTTCGGAGCCGGGTTTAACAACATCGACCTCGATGCCTGCCGGGAACGCGGTATCCGCGTGACGAACACCCCGCAGCCCGTGGTGGAGCCGACGGCGGAACTGGCGTTCGCCCTGATGATAGATGTCGCCAGACGGGTGAGTGAGTTCGACAGAGCCCTTAGAACTCAGCATGCAGCATGCAGTTCTTTTGAGGGATTCGGCGTGATGAAGAACCTGAGCCATTCGCTGTACGGCAAGACCTTGGGCATACTCGGGATGGGACGTATCGGGCAGGCGCTGGCGCGCAGAGCCGTCGCAAGCGGCATGAGGGTTATTTATCATAACCGGCACGAGTTGGCTCCTTCACTCCTTAACTCGTTAACTCGTTCAGGCGTTAATCCGCAGTATGTGGATTTCCAGACCTTGCTGCAAGACAGCGATTACCTCAGTCTCAACCTGCCCTACACGCCTCAGGTGCATCATATCATCGGCAAGCCCGAACTGGGCATGATGAAGCGTACTGCGTACCTCATTAATACCGCGCGCGGCGCGCATGTGGACGAGGCGGCCTTGGTGGAAGCCCTGAACAGCGGTATCATCGCCGGTGCGGCATTGGATGTGTATGAGTTCGAACCGCAGATCAGCAGAGAGCTGCTGAGCCTCAACAACGTCGTACTCAGCCCCCATACCGGCACAGGCACATGGGAAGGACGGATTGCCATGTGCGAGAACGTAACGGACAATATCATTGCTTTCGTCCAAGGAAGAACAGACGACATGGAT
>Ga0265301_10001430_pt1 | contig 31293 bp, 24 predicted proteins | sample AusTroGonzalo_MG_2_FD_193488 | JGI IMG/M metagenome (GOLD analysis project Ga0265301, IMG submission 193488) | Bovine rumen microbial communities from tropical cattle in Woodstock, Queensland, Australia - Gonzalo_04 | ecosystem: Host-associated > Mammals > Digestive system > Stomach > Rumen ... | reverse complement strand
CGCTGGTTCTGCCTATGACCGCCAATGCCGATGAGATGTATGACAATCCGTACGTATATCAGCTCAACACCCCGCAGTCATACTTCAACCAGGAGATCTACAACCATTTCCTGGAGCAGTTCCCCAATCCCAACGTGATCCTGCTTGATGCCGATGAGTATAACCGCAACGAATTCATTGACGGCCTCAAGGTTACTCTCTCTGACCGTAACATACCGTTTACCACTATCATGGTAGATACAGCCTATCAGCAGATAATGGATACGCTGCAGTACGGCAAGCAGAACATTTTCATAATCAACACGCCCAACTCAGAGCCCCTGAACACCATGCTGCCCGTTCTGCAGCTGGTTACCCGCAACAAGAATCCTGAGATTGAGACACATCTGTTCGGTTATCCGCAGTATCAGATATACGCTCCCGACCATCTGGATGAGATGTATGAGATTGACACTTGGTTCTACAGCTGGTTCTATACCAACAACATGCTGCCTGAGGCCGTTGAGTTCAACAACGCGTTCCGTCGTGCATACAGCCGCCAGATGATGATAAGCTATCCCAGCTATGCATCTTACGGATATGATACAGGCTATTATTTCCTCAAGGGACTGGCCGTATACGGCAAGGATTTTGAGAATCACCTGAATGAGCTTGAGACCAATCCGGTACAGATGGGATTCAAGTTTGAACGCGTAAACAACTGGGGCGGATTCATAAACCGCAAAGTGTTCTTCATACACTTCTCTAACGATTACAAGGTTGAGAAGATTGACTTTGACAAATGAGACACCGCCTTATCCTTTTCCTGACTCTGGCTCTGGCCTCCCTTACATCGGCGGCACAGATAGGCGACCCGCGTAATACGCTCTCACTTGGCGTGAGCGGCGGTATGGGTACAAGCGAAGTATCGTTCGTACCTTCCATCAAGCAGACTCTGAGTCTGGGACCCACCTTCGGCGTATCCTTAAGACATGTGTCAGAGAAATACTTCTTCCTGATATGCGGTACTCAGATTGAGTGCAATTTTGCCAGCCGCGGTTGGACTGAGCTTATCGAGGATGGATCAGGCAACGAATACACCCGCATAGCCAACTACGTTGAGGTGCCTTTCCTGGCACACCTGGGGTTCGGGCGTGAATTCCGCGGGGTCCAGGGACACATAAACATGGGTCCTCAGGTGGCTTACCTGTTAAGTGAGAGGGAGATATACGGCGGCCAAAAGCCCTGGGACGTAAGCAACCGTCCCAATCAGGTAACCGAACAGTACGGCAAAGCCATAGAGAACAAGCTGGACTACGGAATCACAGCCAGCCTGGGTCTTGAATTACGTACCGGTATGGGAAATTTCGGCATTGAGGGCCGCTACTACTTTGGTCTTGGCAATATCTACGGCATCACCAAGAAGGACTATTTCGGTCGCTGTGCAAACAGTACGATATCTGTCCGCGCCACCTACTCTTTCAATCTGTTCTGATTAGTCACGCAGGCGGAATCCGCTGGCGCGTGCGATGATTGCGGCCTCGGCCTTAGATACGCCGTGTATGGTCATATACTCCAGCACAAGGCTTATGAGCGGGAATGCCGCAGCTATCTCAGGGCTGAACGATGCATCACCCTTGAGCAGCAGCACGTATATCACGAAGAGGATATAGTAACCTGCAGTAAGCAGCATCATGAATACCAGCAAGCGTTTCTGGAGCACGAAATTGCGGAATCCGGACAGCAGGAGCTCAAAAACGCCAACTGCCAGGGTCACAATCATTATAGTGCCTAAAGCCCACAAAGCCCCGCTGCTGTCTCCCTCAATGAAATTGAGACGGAAATTAGTCAGTTGGGCCGATGCTCCTTCAGCATTGACCAGCTGGCCAATGGGAAGAAGAAGGCCGGCAAACATCAATATGCAGATGAGAGCCAGCCATACCTGATGCAGATAGAACTCTATCTTCATCAAAAATTCTCTTTTTCCTTGGCGGGATTGCGGAAATAGATCTTACCCTCCTCAAACTCCTGAGCAGCGATCAGAGTGGGTTTGGGAAGACGCTCATAGTAGCGTGAAATCTCTATCTGCTCCCTGTTCTCAAACATCTCCTCAAGATTATCGGTAGATGAGCTGAACTCCTCAAGCTTTGACTTGAGTTCATCCTTCATCTCAACTGAAATCTGGTTGGCGCGCTTGCCCATGATTGCAACACTCTCATAGATGTTACCGGTGTCCTTTACAAAATCGACCAGGTCGCGTGTCACAGTGTTGGTCGGAGCATTTGTCTTCTTGAAATCCATGTTAATCTTCTTCTATTATTTGATTCTTGTTTCCTAAGTTCTTGGTGGAGGTGCGGAATATCTTATCGGCCTCCTTCATATACTGACTTTCAGGAAATTCATTCTTGAAAGCGTAATATTCGTCAATAGCGTCGCGGTAGCGGTCATCCCTCTTGCTCAGCACGCTCTCCTGTGCCATCTGGAACTTGGCCTTAAGCACTATCATGGAGAGTTTCTCGCGATACTTGGTATACGGAAAATCCAGGAGCGCATTCTGAGCCACGATTATGCTGGAGCGGTAATTGTTGCCCAGATAGTTACCCATGCTGTAATACAGCTCGGCCGTACCTACCTCCTTCTCCACCAGGCGGTCATACATCTCGTAGATCATGTTCTCGGCCTCATTGCGGTACTTGCTCTCCGGATAGGTCTCGACAAAACGCTGCAGCTGTATGATGGCGTCAGTGGTACTGGTCGCGTCCAGTCTGGGATCGGGCGTATCCAGGTACAGGCTCTTGCCGGACCAGAACAGGCAGTTCTCAGAATAAACGCTGTTGGGGAATGACCTGTAGCATGCCATGTAATACTGCGATGCTGACAGATAATCGTCCAGGTTGTAATAGCATGTGGCAAGCAGATACATTGACTCCTCTGACTGGGCCGTTCCGCGCTGGAATGCCACGCACTCCTCAAGGATGGAACTGCAGCTGGTATAGTGGCCCTCCATGAAGTACTGCTTGGCCATGCTGTACTTGGTGTTGTAGTCCGATGCTTTCATGATCTTGTTATAGCCTGAACAGCCCGTCAACACCGCTGCAACCAGTGAGAGAATGACTATTTTCAATGAAGTCTTGCTCATCCTATTGTTTTCAACCCGCAAAATTACTCTTTTGGGCCGAATAATACAAACTTGAATGAGTTATTTAATATTATTTACGTATGCGCAGGATGTCGCCGTTGTCACGCACTACGTTCTCCTTCCACTTGTCTGAGTAGTCTTCCCAGATGGGATATTCAGGAATGTCGTCGCTGTAACCGTTGGTCATGAACGATCCATCCTCATTCTGGCGCTTAATGTTTCCGTCAATATATTTTACCAACAGATACTTGTCAAGATCCTGCCATTTACTGAACAGAGCTACGGCATTGTCTACGCCGAATGCAGAGAGAGTCTGGACTGACTCCGAGTCACTCATGCCGTCAACCTTTGCAATCATCTCGTTCTCATACTTGTCAATGACCTCACGGACCTCGGCACCTATCTTGTCATAACGCAGATATGCAAACTGTGCTATTCGGCTCACGGCCCAGTACATGGAGGTCTCCGAATACTCAATCAGAGAGCCGTTCCCCTCTTTGAGGCACTCAGGAACGCTGTTGGCACAGCTGAAGAAAGGCATAAGCGGAGAGGTTCCGGCATCGTCAACACCAAACCAGAACACACCATACTTGCTGTCAGATCTTGATTGGGCCACGTACCACCAGCCGGTCTGCTGGGTTGCGATGGCGCGCTCGTTGACATACTCCCAACCCTGATACTCAAACTCCATGGGGCGCCAGCGGTAAGGCAGATGACTTCCGCCTGCACCTATATCGGTAGTCATGTCCATAGGCGTTCCCTCATAGTGGTCACGCATCATGTCAGCCAGGTCTTTTGTTGAGATTTTTCTGTTAGGCTTTACATAGAGCGGCATGTGGTTCTTGAGGTCATAACCCATGGCGTAATCCAGGTACTCATCCATGCCGTCGGCAAAACGGTTGAAGTAAGACCACACGCGGGCCTCGCATCCGCGGGCGCCTCCAAAATCCAAAGGATTGTAAACGTCACAGAAGCTGAACTCCTCATCCTTGCCGCTGAATATTCCCTGCTCGCGGGCATGCTTTATTACATCCTTTGCGTAGAGGCAGTTATCGGGGTCATTGAAATCAATGGTTGTTATGCGTGACTGGTTGGCGTGACCCGATATACAGCCGTCAGGGATACGCTTGGCCACCCAGACCGCACCCTTGTTGATGTTGCGGCCCTTCTTGTCAAACTTGGGGTTCTTGCCCATGATGTCCATGATCCAGATTTCATTAGGATCACAGAGTGTGAATGACTCACCCTCAGATGCGTAACCGTATTCCTGCATCAGCTTGTCAATGAGGAGAATGGCCTCACGGGCAGTCTTGCAGCGCTCCAATGCGATGTGCATGAGTGATCCGTAATCCAGGATTGCGGTCGTATCAATGAACTCGCGCCCGCCGTAGGTGGTCTCACCTATCACCAGCTGATGCTCGTTCATATTGCCTATGACTGCATAGATGTGGCTTGCCTGCGGAATCTCTCCCAGCTTCTTGCCGCTGTCCCAGTCAACGATCTCACGCATGGCTCCGGCCGGAAAATCGGCTGCGGCATTGTAATGCAGGGTTCCGTACAGCTGGTGTGAATCGGCCGCATAGGTACACATGTTTGTCCCGTTGGCCGATGCGCCTTTGGTAACTATCAGGTTGGTGCAGGCAAATGCTCCGGCTGTGCAGAGCACTGCTGCAAGAGTAAGAATCAGTTTCTTCATTATTTCTGTAATTTACGTGCTATTATTCCTGCCGCAATTGAGCAAAGCTCTCCGCAGGGGCGTTTCTTATAATATTCAGGGGTGCGGTCAGAGGGAACAGGCGTGCCCTCCGGCTTGCTAAGTCCCAGCAATTCGCGGCATATTATGCTGCCGTTCATCTGCCTGAATTCATCGGCCATCTCCTGCACAAGTGCATAATTGGCGGTCTTGGCTGCCTTATCGGTCACGTCATTGGCCGGAATCATGGCGCCGGCAACCATAGTCATTGCCGATACCGTACCGCACACTTCACGCATACGGCCCATTCCGCCGCCGAATCCGCTTGCCAGCTTTGCCACCTCATTCTCAGGCAGCCCCAGCACATCGGCAAAAGCCATTGCCACCGCCTGGCAGCAGTTATAACCGGCCTTGAAAAGCTCACCGGCCTTTTTTTCTCTCTCCTCAACCGTCATATCAGTTAGTCTCTAAAATATTATGGGCAGACGGGGCGGACAACACACCCATATGCCCGTTCGAAATCTTGTGTGTAGTGATAGTCCGAATATGACAGGTAATAGCAATTGAAAACCCATGCTCGGTATGGATTACCCTCAAAGAGAGAATAAGACCAGTAATAACCTATATCACCAACCTCGTTGAGACCAGTAACTCTACGGAACCCGGCAAATGGCAAGAAAATGGAGGCACCCTCAAAACCTGATTTCTTACTCGTAACAAGATATCCGTTCACGCCATTCCTGATAGTCCATGTCCAGGTACAGTTAGCGGTGTTGGACAATTCTTCAAATTCCTCTTTAGTAGGTATACGCCATGTACCGCCCCACTTGACGTGCGACACATCATCATCCGGGTCAAGTATGGTCTTTATGTCGGTATAACCGTTATAACCGTAATAGCTCTTAACGCAGTATTTTGTCAGTGTAGTTGCTGAACCTTTGCAGTACTTGTATTTTGACCAACTGTAATTAAAACCAGGCACCGTTTCCCCCCATGCAAAATAGTCCCCGTAATCCTCCGGCTTTTGGGCACCCACATTAAAGGAAGCCCATTTTACTGAGAGGCCCAAATCAACAGCCTCGCCTACTGTCGGGTTATATTCCGTGGTAGTTTCGAACGACTTGACCGAGCCATAAAAAACAGCAAACTGGTTCTGCATATATGCCCTTACATAGTATGTCTCGCCCCTTGTTGAGCCGAACAATACATATGAAAATTCATTCTGACTGTTGGCGTTCTGCAACGGCATTTTTCCTATAACTGTTTCAAAACTATCGGTCTCCGAAATCTCAAAGCCGATAGAAAAATCCTGCGCCATTGGAGATACCAGACTATATTTGCCTTCAAGTACAATTGAGAGGCCTTCTATCTTGACCCCCACAGTCTCAACGGAATCCTTTATATCGGATCCATTCTTATTATCATCATTGTCTTTATCACACCCCAATAACCCAGCGATAAGCAATAGGACACAATACTTTGGCTTAATTCTCATGACAATTCATTTTTATACATATAGCAAAAGTAGGACTTTTTTCCCATTTGTGAATTAAATAAGCTACTTTTGTCTTCCTTATGGATTTCAAGTTAGTATCACCGTTCGAGCCCACCGGCGACCAGCCGCAAGCCATTCAGCAGCTCACTGACGGACTGTTGAACGGAGCCCGCGCACAGACGCTTCTGGGTGTTACCGGATCAGGCAAGACCTTTACCATAGCCAACGTCATCAAGAACATAGGCCGCCCCACTCTGGTGCTGAGCCACAACAAGACGCTGGCCGCCCAGCTCTACAGCGAGTTCAAGGCGTTCTTTCCTGACAATGCGGTTGAGTACTACGTCTCCTATTATGACTATTATCAGCCCGAGGCCTATCTCCCGGCAACCGATACTTACATTGAGAAGGATCTGGCCATCAACGATGAGATTGACAAGCTGCGCCTTTCGGCCACATCGGCTCTGCTGTCTGGACGCAATGACGTGATTGTGGTTTCATCGGTCTCATGCATATACGGCATGGGCAACCCGGCCGATTTCTACAACAACGTTATTGAGCTGCGCAAGGGTGACCGCATAGACCGCAACGAATTGCTGCGCAAGCTGGTAGACTCACTCTACACACGCAATGACATTGAGCTGGGCCGAGGCTGTTTCCGCGTCAAGGGTGAGAACGTTGACATCAACCTGGCTTACAACGACACGGCCGTACGCGTCCAGTTCTGGGATGATGAGATTGACTCCATTGAGGAGTTTGACGTGCTTACCGGTGAGCGCATTGACACGTATGATTTCTACCGCATCTACCCGGCCAACCTCTTCATGACCACCAAGGAGAGCCAGGAGCGCGCCATCCACGCCATCCAGGATGACCTGGTGGAGCGCGTGGCATACTTTGAGGAGATAGGCAAACCGCTCGAGGCCAAGCGTCTGAAGGAGCGTGTGGAGTATGACATAGAGATGATTCGCGAGCTTGGCCACTGCAGCGGCATAGAGAACTACTCCCGTTACTTTGACGGCCGCGCACCCGGTACCCGCCCCTACTGCCTGCTGGATTTCTTCCCCAAGGATTTCCTGACCGTAATTGATGAGAGTCACGTGAGCGTTCCGCAGCTTCACGCCATGATAGGCGGTGACCGCGCCCGCAAGAAATCACTGGTGGAGTACGGATTCCGCCTCCCCGCCGCATTTGACAACCGTCCGCTCAAGTTTGAGGAGTTCAAGGAACTTACCGGCCAGACCATATATGTAAGCGCCACTCCCGCAGAATATGAACTTGCCGAGAGCGAAGGTGTTGTCGTGGATCAGGTAATACGTCCCACAGGCCTGCTTGACCCGGAGATTGAGGTACGTCCCAGCAAGAATCAGATTGATGACCTGCTGGAGGAGATTGCCGTACGCTCTGAGCGTGACGAGCGTGTCCTGGTTACCACACTGACCAAACGTATGGCCGAGGAACTTAACGAATACCTGCTTAAGAACGGCGTGCGCTGCAACTACATACACAGTGATGTGGATACTCTGGAGCGCATCCAGATAATGACGGATTTAAGAAAGGGCCTCTATGATGTACTTGTAGGCGTGAACCTGCTGCGTGAGGGATTGGACCTGCCTGAGGTTTCGCTGGTGGCAATTCTGGATGCCGATAAGGAGGGATTCCTGCGTGACCACCGCTCCCTGACACAGACTGCCGGCCGTGCCGCCCGTAACGTGAACGGAAAGGTTATTCTCTATGCCGACAAGATTACCGAGAGCATGCGTCTTACCATAGCCGAGACCAACCGCCGCCGCGAGAAGCAGATGAAATACAACAAGGAGCACGGCATTACGCCCAAGCAGATTGAGAAGGCTCTCAACACATCACTGCTCATACCGGCAGGCCAGGATGCCGAACCCAAGCCATACGTGATGGAGGACCGCACCAGAGCGGTGGCCGATCCGGTCATTGCCAGCATGACACCGCAGCAGCTTGACAAGGCCATTGCCCGCACCAAACGGCTCATGAATGAAGCAGCCTCCAGAATGGACTTCATGGAGGCCGCTCAATACCGTGACGAAATGTTCAAACTCGAGGCGCTCAAGAAAGACAAAACGGTGGTCAACTGAAGACCACCGTTTTGTTCTTATAGACTAAGATTTTGTGTTCAATATGTTTCTGGACCGCGTGGGAAAGGACTATCTTTTCCAGGTCCTTGCCCTTGTTCATCAGGTCCTTGGGCATATCCTTGTGTGATATGCGAACCACATCCTGGCAGATGATAGGACCGGCATCAAGCTCGGCCGTAACATAGTGGCTGGTAGCGCCTATGATCTTCACACCGCGGTCAAACGCAGCCTGATAAGGCTTGGCTCCCACGAATGCCGGCAGGAACGAGTGATGGATGTTGATGATCTTGTTGGGATAAGCGGCAATCATACGGTCACCGATTATCTGCATATAGCGGGCCAGCACGATGAAATCTATGTTGTTCTTCTGGAGGAGATCCAGCATTGCTGTCTCCTGTTCCAGCTTGTTCTCCTTGGTGATGGGATATACGTAATAAGGTATGCCGAACATATCGGCCACATGCTGCATATCGGGATGATTGCTTACTATAAGCGGTATCTCCACGTTCCACTCGCCTGCGCTGTAACGGGCCAGCAGGTCAAAGAGGCAGTGAGACATCTTGGATACGAATATGGCCATGCGGGGCTTCTTGTCGCTGAAGTAAAGGCGGAACTTCATATCGTATTTCTTGGCGTAGAGCGTACCGAAATAGTCTGCTATCTTCTCCTTGGGTATCAGGAACTCGTCAATATTCCATTCAATACGCATGTTGAACACGTTCTCCACGTGGTCCACGAACTGCGCCAGATAGACCACATTACCGCGGTTCTCAGTAATGAAATTGGTTATGTCTGCAATGATTCCCGGTCTGTCGGGGCAGTGCAATAATAGTGTTACAGTCATAGTCAATTGTTTTTCAAGGCGCGAAAATACACAAAAAGGCGCAATTTATGCTCAATAATGCCACTAAAACGTATTCCACAGCACCAACTGCTGAAATTTAATTAACTTTACGGCACAATAATTTGAATTTGATGAACAATCAGAAGTATTTTAAGGACAAAGTGGCAATAGTCACAGGAGCAAGCTCCGGAATAGGACTCGCTACCGCAACCTTGCTTGCAAAATACCAGGCTAAAGTAGTCCTGGCCGCCCGTTCCATAGACAAGCTTGAAGAGCTGCAGAAAGAACTCTCCCAATACTCGGAAGTAATCAGCGTAAAGACCGATGTCTCAGTAGAGGCCGATTGCCGCAACCTGATAGAGCAGACCGTAAAAAAATTCGGACATATAGACATCCTGATAAACAACGCCGGCATCTCCATGCGCGCCATGTTCAAGGATCTGGACCTGAGCGTGATACGCCGTCTTATGGATGTCAATTTCTGGGGTACGGTCTATTGCACCAAATACGCTCTGCCCTACCTGCTGGAGGCAAAGGGCTCAGTCGTAGGAGTGATCTCCACCGCAGGATACAAGGGACTGCCCGGCCGCACGGGCTATTCGGCATCCAAGTTCGCGATAAACGGATTCCTGGACACTCTGCGTTCAGAGCATCTTTATGACGGTCTGCACGTTATGATCTATGCACCGGGATTCACCGCATCCAACATACGCAAGACGGCCCTTATGGCCGATGGCTCACAGCAGGGAGACACCCCGCGCGAGGAAGGAAAAATGATGACATCCGAGCGTGTGGGAGAAATCATGCTCAACCACATACGCCGCCGTTCACGCCGCGCCACGCTTACGTTCACCAGCAAGCTGCTGCTTGTATTGACCAGGCTCTTCCCCATCACCACTGACCATATGGAATACTGGTATATGGCCCGGGAGCCGGATTCACCGTTCAAGCGCCGCAGCGAGATAATGCGCGAACGCCGTAAAAATCACCAGGCGTAATTGAAGTTAAGGGTAAGGAATTCCTTGAACTGACCGTAACCCATCAGTTTACCGTTCTTATCGGTCTTGCGCTTTACACTGTCGTCATAACGCCAGTGGCAGAAGAACTGCAGAGACAGATACTTGGACAGACGGTAGTCTATGGTGTTCTCAAAGTTGATTTCAGTGCTTTCATAGGTGGTATAGAACTGGGTCTTGTTGGTCCAGGTAAAGTCATCAAGGAATGTCCATTTGAGGTTTCCGTCAAACCTGGAACCGAAACTGTGTTTGACCTGCTGGCCGGCATCAATACCAAAGCTGGTTGCGATGCTGTCCACAGCCGAATACTTGAGGTTGTATGATAGAGGTGAAAGCAGTACGGAGAGCGTTATTCCCTTTTTCTTGAACTTGGGCTTGTAGTCCATACCTATGGAGAGGTTGCCGTATGCGGGAGCCATGAATTTTGACTTGAGTTTCTCAGGGTTCTTGGTGTCCCATACCGGAGCGAACTGGGTATATCCCTGGAACTGGGCTGAGTAATACCAGTTCTCAAATGCCTTCAGACCGAACTTGGAGGTGAAACGGATAAGGTCCTCATTGGTTCGGAAGGTGCTCTTGCCGTTTACCTGCGATGTGTTATAGTAACCCAGCTTAAGCTCAAGCTTATTGTCCCAGGTGGTGTGGTTCTTGGCATAATCGGCCTCCAGATTGATCTGGCCCAGTATTGAGTGGTTGCTCTCACCGCCTTTATACCAGTTGTCCGAATAGTAGCTCTGCGTGTATTTGCCCTGGAAATTACCGAACGTCTTCCAGTAGCGCGGTTTGGATCGCACCAGGTCCGGACTGTTATCTGTTGACGGAAGCCGGCCGGCGGCCCTGGTATCTTTGATGTTGATGCCGGATACCATATCCTCTGTGATGGGTATTATGCCCGGCACGTTCATAAGCTCCTCCTCAGTCATCTTGACAAGCTCGGGATGTTCAAGATATATCCTTACAAGAGCCTCATCTATCATCTTGGACAGCGTGTAGTCATAGCCGTCATCAAGATTCTCCAGCGGCAACAGGTTATCCTTCTCCCGATTCTCCTCCACTTCAGGGCTGATGGCCTCCGATACGGCCGATCCATAAAGGACCAACGGCATGAACAGCCTGAAGAACTGGGGGTTGTCAGAGATATCGTCAAAAGAGATGTCCGTATCGTCATCATCATTGAGTGACAACGAATCAAAGAGAGCCTTAAGGTTTTCTGAAATCAAAGCTGAATCAGGAAGCATCTCCCGGGGAGGATCAGAGACTTCCTGAGCAATGGTTGTAATTGACAACAGCAGTAATGCGATGAACGCAAAACGTCTTTTCATAAGCTTTCGTGCCGTTTCAACTGCAAAAATACAATAAAATCAGTTTATATCCGCGCACACGTACAATATGGTGTCTCTTTTTTTTGTACTTTCGCAACCCGTGAAACAAATAACAACGATTATACAGTGGACAGAAGAACTTTTTTAGGCATCAGTATCATAAGCATTATAGTACTGCTGGTATTGCTATGGTCCGGCAACAGCCAGAAGAAAAACGCTACGGCCAAGGCTCAGTATGAGCAGAAAATCGAATCACAGGCCGCACAGCAGGACTCCCTGCAGTTTGCACAGGAGACCACGATCGTGGTAACCGAGTCCAGTCAGGATTCACTCTCTCCCCTCTTCCCCGCCATGAACGGGACCGAGAGCGTGGCCATGCTTGACAACGGCCTGGTCAAGATAGGTATCTCATCAAAAGGTGCCGCTCCCTGTTTCGCACAGCTGAGCAGCTACAATGACCAGCAGGGCCAGAACGTAGTGCTTTTCAGCCAGGATGAGATAAGCCTTAACTTCAAGATAGACGGCAAGAACCAGAACATACAGAGCAAGAACCTCTATTTTGAGACTATCAATAACGGTTCCAACTCCGTTACCATGCGTCTCAACACCAACGGTTACGGCTACATGGATTTCATCTATACACTGCTCCCCGAGAGTTACATGCTCAACCTTGACATCAAGGCATCGGGAATGGAAAACTTCTTCTCATCTGATCTCAGCACGCTTGCCGTAGACTGGATACAGAACCTGCGCCAGCAGGAGAAGGGATTTGATTTTGAGCAGCGTTACACCACCCTCACCTACAAGCGCAACGACAAGGTCAAGGCTAAGGTGATGAACGTAGCACCCGCTTCAAAAAAGACGGGCAAGGCTACCGGCAGGACCACCAACAAGACCGTTGAGGAGTCACTTGACTGGGTTGCTTACAAGAACCAGTTCTTCTCATGCATAATGATTGCCTCCGATACATATGCCGGCGGCGCCCAGCTCTCCGGCCAATCCTATCTGCAGGGTCTGGGTTACATGAAGAAACTCATGGCCAAGACTCATGTAGGTTTTGACCCGGAAGGCAAAGAGCCCACACAGTTCCAGTTCTACTTCGGACCCAACGATTACAAGATACTCAAGCAGAACAGCAAGCTGGCTCATGGAGACCATAAGGTTAGGCTTAACCGCGTGATTGACCTGGGTTGGCCTGTAGTACGTGAGGTTAACCGCTTCCTGATCATCCCTCTGTTCAACCTGCTCTCCAAGTGGAACCTGAACATGGGTATCGTGATTCTGCTTATGACACTCATAGTCAAGCTGCTGGTATTCCCCGCACAGGTAAAGAGTTACATGTCATCGGCCAAGATGCGTGCCCTGAAGCCTTATATCGATGAGGTCAACGCCAAGTATCCCAAACCTGAGGATGCCATGAAGAAGCAGCAGGAGACTATGGCCGTTTACAGCAAGTACGGAGTAAGCCCCATGGGCGGATGCCTGCCTTCACTGGTACAGATGCCTGTGTGGATGGCGTTCTTCTTCTTTGTACCCAACGCCATAGAGCTGCGTCAGCAGAGTTTCCTCTGGGCAACTGACCTGACCGGTTTTGATGAGCTTATCAGATGGAACGCAAACATTCCGCTCATAGGAAACCACCTGAGCATATTCTGCGTACTGTTCTGCGTCACCAACATCATCAACACCATCTACATGCAGCAACAGCAGCAGGTGGCTCCCGGACAGGAAGACACCATGAAGATGATGAAGTGGATGATGTACGGAATGCCCATCATATTCTTCTTCTCATTCAACAACTACTCATCAGGTCTGTGCTACTACTACTTCATATCAGGTCTGGTAGGTATCATCACCATGATATGGCTGCGCAGGTCTACTGATGACAAGGCCATCCTGGCCAAGCTTGAAGCCGATTATGAGGCAAGCCGCAATGACCCCAGCAAGCGAAAGACCGGCGGCAGCAACATGATGGCTCGCCTGGAGGCTCTCCAGAAAGAGCAGGAAAGATTGCAGAAACAACAGCGTAAGTGATTATTTGTTACGCTCAATCCACTGGGTGGGTGTCTCGTTGTAGAAGAGCTTGAAATAGCGGTAGAAGGTCTGAATTGATCCGCAGCCGCACTGCATTGCGATATTCTGCACCACGATTTCATCCTTAGGGGTATTCTTCATCATCTCAACCGCATAGTCAAGCCTGAAACGGTTTACGTAATCAGAGAAGTTGCAGCCCTTGGCATCCTTGATTGCCTTTGACGCATAAGTGCGGTTGGTACCCACCTTCTCGCATAGTGTAATAAGCGAAAGCTCGGGCTGAAGGAACAGGTTGTCATTGAGCATCGCGTCATCTATCTTCTCGATGAGCGAAGACGGCGTGCGCTCCTCCTTCCTTTCTGCCACAACCGGTGCAGCTGTGGGTGACTGAGCCATTACAGGCCGCTGTCTGATAACCGGCTGGACGGGAGCGTCAGGTTCATCGACCAGTTCATGCATATCTTCGGCCGAATACTCCAGTTTCATGACATAGGAGACAATGAGCGACACCATGATGACCTGGCCCGTGACGGCAATCACCACAAGCAGTATATGGTCAGTACTCTCATATACCGGTATGGAAGCCATTACCAGTCCGGTAACCACAATAAGGATTGTCATGACGTGTATGCCGCGCATCTTTATGGACTTACCGGGCGTATAGGCCGAACTGTAATCCTCAAGCATCCTTGTATAGGTGTTGAGTCGGAACTCACCGTATATCATTACCGCGATACCCTGTGCCGGCATAAAGATGCTGAATATCTTCTTGGCCACCGTAACCATCCAGGTGTATGCCACCGAAGACTCTATCTGTATGTTCTGTCCCAGGATCTCATTGCAGATGTATGCATGACGCTCCTCACTGTTCAACAGAGCCTGAGCCGTGATAAGCAACACGGCATATATGACAGCCGGGAGAAATACCGCCACATTCAAGGCCGGACGACGCTTGATGTCAGTCAGGCAGTTTACGAACACATAATAGAGCGGAGCGCAGAACGGGGTAACGAGGCAGTACACGAAATCAAATCCCCATGAATATCTGGCAGCCAGGCCCAGGTTGTAAAACTGTGCGTAGCAGAGCATGCTCAACGCCACCGTATAGAGCATGGCACCCATTGAGCGCTTTATCCTGGCGGAGCAGTTGCCCCTGAGATTCAGGATTGTGGCTGCAATTATGATTGCTGCTCCAGGAAGCGAAAACAGTATGTATATCAGTTTTTCAGCCATCTGTCAAGCCAGTTGAAATAGGTTCTCTGCCACAGTATGCCGTTCTGGGGTTTGAGCACCCAGTGGTTCTCATCCGGGAACAGCAGGAGCTCAGCCGGAACACCTCTCAGACGTGCTGTCTGGAAGGCCGATACAGCCTGTGAGTAGAGTATGCGGTAATCCTTCTCACCGTGTATGCACAGGATCGGAGTATCCCACTTATCGGCAAACAGATGCGGTGATGCAGCGTATGTATTGGCCGTAACATTATTCTTTTCCCAGTAAGGACCACCCAGATCCCACTGCGGGAACCACATCTCCTCAGTCTCAAGATACTGCTGTTCCAGATTGAATATGCCGTCATGCGCAATGAAGCACTTGAAACGTCCGTCATGGTTGCCTGCCAGCCAATATACTGAATAGCCGCCGAAACTTGCGCCCACGCAACCCATACGGTCCTTGTCTACATAAGGTTCCTGAGCTATGTCATCGATTGCTGAAAGCAGGTCTTTCATGCACTGCCCGCCGTAGTCGCCGCTTATCTGCTCAAGCCATTTCTTACCGAATCCCGGTAAGCCCCTACGGTTGGGAGCCACCACGATATATCCCTGGTCAGCCATAATCCTGAAATTCCAGCGGTAACTCCAGAACTGTGACACCATACTCTGAGGACCACCCTCGCAGAACAATAATACGGGATACTTCTTGGTCTCATCAAATTCAGGCGGGAATACCACCCATGTGAGCATATCCTTTCCATCGGTGGTCTTAACCGCGCGAGCCTCAACCTTAATGTTTTCAAGCTGTGCAAAGATATGGTCGTTCTCATGTGAAATCTTCTCAGCCAGTCCACGCCTAACGTCAACGGAGTATATCTCAGTGGCGAATCTCATTGACTGACGTGTTACGATAAGGCTTTTGTTGTCTGTCCAAACCAATGAGTTATAATCGCAGGCGTCATCATTGATGGATATCAGATTTCCGCTCAGGTCAACCTGGAACAACGACATGCGTCCCTGCCAGGATCCTATGAAGAACAGGTAATCCTTATCCTGAGCCCACATGAAATCATCCACGTTGCTGTCAAAGCTCTCCGATACGGACCATTTGCTGTTATCCTCAAGATCCATCACGTACAGGCGGTTGATATCGCTCTCATAACCGTCACGTTCCATGCTCTGCCATGCAATAAAACGGCCGTCAGAATTGAATCTGGGATTGATGTCATAACCCAGGTTCCTGTCCTGGTCCCCGGCAATCTTGCACAGGTTGACAGTCTTGCAGCTCTCTATATAATAAAGGTAGATATCTGAGTCAGTGCTCTTTGTATACTCTGCACCAGCCTTCTTGCGGCAGGTGTAGGCTAAGCTCTTGCCGTCAGGGCTCCAGTCAAACTCCTCCATGCCGCCGAACGGAAGCATGGGGCTCTCATAGGGCTCGTTCTCCAGCAGGTCAACCGCCTTGTCCCCTACCTTATTGCCGTCAAATTCCGATATGAACGGATGAGGCAGAGATGTGGTCCAGCTGTCCCAATGGCGGAACATAAGGTCATCGGCTATCATACCTGAAGCCTTGGGCAGGTCTTCATACTGCTGCTCCTTTACAAGCGGATTGGGCACGCTCATGACGGTAAGCACGTGCTTAAGGTCCGGTGAGAAAAGGAACCCTTCAATATCCTTGTCTGAAAAAGACAGCTGTTTACGGTGACGGCCGCCTGCATCCATGCTGAATATCTGCTGGACACCGTTCTTTGCTGTCAGGAAAGCGATATGATCATTGTCAAGCCATGCGGGGCTGTGCTCTGATGCGGCAGACTTGGTGAGCAGCCTTACGTTGCTGCCGTCACTGTTCATCATATAGATGACGGTATGGCTGGCATTCTCCTGGACACTGTAATAAGAGACCTGGTATGCAGTCTTGGAGCCGTCGGGCGATACGGCTACGTCTCCGATGCGGCCCATAGCCCATAAAGACTCCGGGGTAAGCCTTCCGTTCTCTATGCGGATATCGCTTCTCCCTATGTTTACCTTGTTTTGCTCTTTACTTGTATTCATCACAATGAAAGCCACTACGGCTGCCGCAAGCACTGCGATAAGTGCCGTGACTGTTCTTTTGCTCATATCGGTTATTTCGTTAATGATGCGAATATATCAATTTATTGTGTTTAAACCTAAACGGATTTGAATTATCTTCGCGTCAAAACCCACACTCATGCAATTGTTGTCCGTAATTCTTGCATTCCTTCTGGCGGGACCGTTCGGTAACACCGCCCGCGAGGTCAATGCTACGCAAAAGGTTGAAAACATATCAGGCAATACCGTAAGACTCACTTTTGATCTCTCCATATCCCGAGGCTGGCACGTCTACTCCACGAATCTCCCCTCCGGCGGTCCGATCAGTGCCGAGGTTACATTTGATTCCATACGCGGATTAAAGCCGATAGGCAGTCTCAGGTTTGAGGGAAACGAGATTGAAAAGGAAGACCCCGTATTCGGCATGACAGTGAGATATTTCGAGAACAAAGTCACTTTCTTTCAGGATTTGCAAATCCTGGACACTGACTGGACGGCCGAGGGTGCCCTTACATACGGAGCATGCGATGACATGAGCTGCCTGCCGCCGCAAAAGGTTGAATTCAACCATCGTGCTATTGTATTGTCGCAACCGGAATCTGAATCATCGGACAACACAGACCTCTCCCGGATTGAAGGATTCAACGCCGATACATGGGCACCGGTCGATATTGAAGCTCAAGGCAGCACGGGCAGCCGCGGCCTTTGGGGCCTGTTCCTGACCAGTTTCCTGGGCGGTCTGATTGCGCTCCTGACACCTTGTGTTTGGCCCATAATTCCCATGACGGTAAGTTTCTTCCTCAAACGTTCATCATCACGAGGCAAAGCCATACGTGACGCTGTCATCTACGGGATCTCAATAATTGCCGTTTATGTGGCACTTGGACTGCTGATCACACTCATTTTCGGTGCCAACGCCCTGAACGCCCTCTCCACAAACGCCATAGTAAACATACTGTTCTTCCTGATACTGGTGGCATTCGCACTGTCATTCTTCGGACTGTTTGAAATCACCCTGCCTTCAGGATGGAGTACCGGAGCGGACCGCAAGGCCGCGGCCGCCGGACTGGGCGGAATATTCTTCATGGCACTGACCCTGACCATAGTATCATTTTCATGCACAGGACCTATCATAGGATTCCTGCTTGTAGATGCCGCATCCACAGGCAGCATATTGGCCCCCACCATAGGCATGCTGGGATTCTCAACGGCTATGGCCATACCGTTCGCGCTGTTTGCCATGTTCCCCGGATGGCTTCAGTCTCTGCCCAAATCAGGCGGCTGGATGGACAAGGTCAAGGTTACTCTGGGATTCATTGAACTTGCATTCTCACTCAAGTTCCTCTCTGTGGCCGATATGGCCTACGGATGGGGCATCCTGCCGCGTGACCTGTTTATCGTATTGTGGATACTCATGGCCTTGCTGTTAGGTCTTTACCTGCTGGGAGTTTTCTCATTCAGGAAAAACGCCAAGCGCAGCAAACCGGGCATTGCCGCTGTCATAACCGCAATAGCATCGCTGGCATTCGCAGCCTGGCTTGTTCCCGGTCTGTGGGGCGCTCCCCTTAAAGCCGTCAGCGCATTCACCCCGCCCATGAGCACACAGATATTCGGTGCCGATACCTCCGTACCGGAGCCTCAGTTCACTGATTACGCACAGGCTCTTGAGGAATCCGCCCGCACGGGAAAGCCTGTCCTGATAGATTTCACCGGATACGGCTGTGTAAACTGCCGTAAGATGGAAGCCGCGGTCTGGACCGATCCGCGTGTGGCCGATATAATACGTACCAAATACATTCTGGTATCGCTGTTTGTAGATGACAAGACCCCTCTCAAACAGACCATCTCAATTGATGAGAACGGAACGAAAGTTAAGATACGCACCGTGGGTGACAAGTGGAGCCTTCTGCAGCGTTACAAATTCGGAGCCAACGCCCAGCCCTTCTACGTGACAGTAGACAGCAAGGGCCAGCTAAAAGCCGGCCCCTATACCTTTGATCCCAATGCAGATCATTTCCTAAACTTTCTGCGGTAAATAGCACATTAGGGTCAGACCCCTTTGTGTTATTTCCTTTCGCGCTTTATGACTTTCTTCTTGCGGACTGACCAGCCAAAGAAGCCCTTGGGATTTGTAACGTCAAAATACTCACCGTGGGTGTAGGCAATCAGATCCATGGCAGCCATGTCCAGTTTGTCATCCTGGTCAATATACTTCTCGTCGACAAGCACATTCACCACCTCGGCCAGGAACATATCGTGAGAGCCCAGCGGCTTGATATCCACCACCCTGCACTCTATTGATACGGGTGACTCCTCTACCGTAGGTGCCGATATAACCTCGGCCTTGCCCGGAGTGATGCCGGCCTCCTTGAACTTATCCATGTCACGTCCCGAACGTACGCCGCAGAAATCGGTCGCACGGGCCAGAGCCTTGTTTGTGAGATTGATCACGAAGCATCCGTTGCGCTTGATTATTTCATAGGAATGGCGCTCCGGACGGATTGAAACGTAGCACATGGGAGGATTGCTGCATACCGTTCCGGTCCATGAGGCAGTCATCACGTTATACTCTTCAGGAGTTGCACCGCAGCTTACCAGAACAGCGGGCAACGGATAGATCATTGTTCCTGGTTTGAAACTCTTTTTCATCTGTCAGGTTGTGTTAGTTTACGGAATACAGACGGCGTAGGAAGTGTAAACTTCATCTGCTCACCTGTAACCGGGTGAATGAAAGAAAGACGGTAGTTATGCAGCATCAGCCTGCGGGCAGGGTTTGTCTCGGCCCCGTATTTTATATCGCCGGCTATGGGGCATCCCATCTCTGACATGTGGACTCTTATCTGATTCTTCTTACCTGTAAAGATCTCCACATCTATCAACGCGTAACGGCCCCTGGTCTGCAGAACCCTATAGTGGGTAACAGCCAATCGGCCTACCGTTTCATCATTGGTGGAGTGGACCCTGAGATGCTCATTCTGAGTCAGGAGGCTCTCTATGGTATCTTCAGGTTTGGCCGGTATGTTCTCAGTAACGCAGGTATACTTGCGTTCCTTGACATAGAAATCCCAGTTGGCGCGCATCTCGTTCATCAGGCTTTCATCTTTGGCAAATATGAGAATGCCCGATGTAAACTGGTCAAGCCTGTGGCAGACATACAGGTTTGCCTCCGGATTGTCATGCCGTACGTAATCCCTGATGATATGGAAGGCATTCTTTTCACGCGCGTTGTCATTAGCCACGGAAAGCAGTCCTGAAGCCTTCTCGATGACAACCATCCACTTGTCCTCAAAAAGGACCTTTACCTGCGGATTATTGAATTTGTAGAATGACCTGCCGAAATTTACTTCTACCGTATCACCCGGAAAAAGGGGCGTATCAAACTGAGTCACGGCAGATCCTTTTACAGCAACGTGCTTATACTTGAGCATTGACTTGACTTCAGTCTTGCTCAACCCAGACAGGGAAAGAAAAAGGAACGGGAGCAGCGTAGTCTCCTCTTTCACCTCATAGCTTTTGATATTGTCTGCCGTATACAGTCTGCGGTTTCCTTTATTATTCATGTACAGCCGGTTATTTTCTAAAGTGGGGCAAAATTAACAAAAAAAGACGGTATCTCTTGGAATTAACCGATTATGCCATTATCTTTGCCACGTGTTTTTCATGGTATTAGATTTTATTTTAAGGGAAGCGGAACTGTGAAGTCCCGCTTTTCTGCTTTTTTATAGTAGGATACGGGGGCCAATTTTGTTTTAGCGACCTCGAATTTGTTCCCAAAAGATGATGATTGGGTCAAAAATCCTCCCAAATTCACAAAAAACCGTTCCAAATCGTCAAAATTTGCTTTTTTTTGAAAATTCTTGCACAAATACGATGCGCGAATAATATTTGGAGTTATATTTGTATCGCAAACAAGGAGAGAAGATTGGTTGTGAAACCGGTTCATCTAAATTTCAATTATTGGAAAAGGACTATTGAGAACGAGAGACCCGCTGTGTAGCGAGTCTCTTGTTTTTTTCTATCATTCGGGCACAGACACACCCACTCAGCCTCTTTTGGACATCTCCATATATCTGTCCTTCCATATCTTAGGCGTAGTCCCGGTCAACTTACTGAACGCGGTATTGAAAGCCGATGCACCGGAAAAGCCGCATGCAAGGGCAATCTCCTTCTGTGTCACGTCATCATGCTCCAGCATGAACTGCTCGGCATACTCTATCCTGAGCTTATTGACATACCCTATGAAAGACGTGCCGTATTTAATGTCCACATATTCTGACAGGACATCCTTTTCAACATAAAGTGCATCGGCGGCCTGCAATAATGTGAGATCATGCTTGAGAAACATCCTGTTTTCCTTCATGAACTTGTCAAACTCCAGGTCAAACGACTCGCGAAAACGTTCGTTCTGCACAAGCGGCGTCCTTTCAGCATCAACAGGAGCAGGTGTAAAGACAGCCTTAACCGGCTCCACCTTTTTATTATCACCGTCAGATAACGTCTCTTCAGGAGATATTACAGGTGTATCATTCTCATATCCGCCAAACTTGACTGTATTGAACAATCCCCGTAGAGACTGTCTGGTTACAGGACCTGCACTCCCCACAAAAGCAATCATTGAAAGGAAAAATGCAAGGAAGAAACAGGCCGCAGCGGTAACGGGAATATTATCCACATAGCACCTTTGGCCAAGCAACAGCGCCGGTATTATGGTAAGAAGCATGATAAGGGTCAAAAGATACTGGACCGGCACCAGATAGGCCTTCTTTCCTTTGAAGAAGAATCCCAGGATGTCAACGAACCTGCAGTTTCCGTTTATGGCACACGACATCATGCTGACGGCAAACAGCATGAAGGAAACCAGGAGGAAAGAGTAGAACATGAATGTATAGCAGGCATAGAACACAACCTGGCTGTTTTCTTCAAGATAAGGAAACATCTGCCCGTTCATTGAAAAAGAGTCGATCAGTATCTTGACCGAAACATCAAAACCGGCCGAGTAGACGGACTCCATACCAACGATAAAATGAATCATCGGCAGCATGCTGCAGATCTTAAAGAACAGACCCGGATCCTTTTTACCCGAGAATTCCGATATATATGATATAAAACAAGGTATCAGGGCAAGGGCGCATACCTGTTTGAAAAGCGTGAAATGCAGCATCATCCTGGCTTCCGGATCGGCCGAGAGGAAACCAAATAGGAAAAAGAGTGAAAATACTGCTATAAAACGCCTTGACTTACGGAAAAGAACTGTCCGGGGTGCAAAAAGAGCATATGCAATATACCAGAAGAAACCGGCTATGCAGGGAATCAGAATAAGAAGTGAATTAATGGGCATCCGCACATGTTTGAATTAACGCTGCAAAGTTATGCAAAATAATTCAAGGCGAATGTCAAAGAATTAAAATAATTCAAATAATTATTCAATCCACAATGCAAAATCGTTCTATAATATTATTTATCAGCGTTTTAACAACTAATTCCAAGAGTCTTGCTCCTAAGCCATGACTTCTCTTCAGGAAAAAGGAACGGGGAAACGGTTTCAAAAACCCTGTCATTAAAATTGTTTATCCATTCTATTTCCTGAGCATCCAAAAGTTCAACTACAAGCGGTGACACATCCAGGTATGTCATGGTAAGAGTCTCGAACTTAAGCCAGGATCCAAACTCATTCTCTCCGGCCGGTACGCACAGTATCATGTTCTCATGACGTATTCCGTGATATCCTTCGCGATATATTCCCGGTTCATCGGACGTAATCATGCCCGGCAACAGAGGCTGGTTCTTCAGATTCTGACGGATGGACTGCGGCCCTTCATGAACGGAGAGCACATTACCTACCCCATGGCCTGTTCCGTGACCGAAATTACGCATGGTCTGCCAGAGCGGACGGCGTGCTATCGCATCAATACGGCATCCGGGTGTACCTTCAGGGAATACAGCCATTGCCAGATCAACCATAGCTTTCATATCCAAGGTGTAATCCTCGCGCTCCAAATCGGTAAGAGGACCCAGCGGGACAGTACGTGTTATATCAGTCGTTCCGTATTTATAGTGGGCACCGCTGTCATTAAGATATAGTCCATACGGTTCCAGAACAGCGTCCTGTCCCCTGACCGTAGAATAATGGGGCAAAGCTGAGTTCTGTCCGTACGCAGAGATCGTCTCAAAGCTCTCGTCAAGGAAATCCGGCATTGAAGCACGCAGTTCATGCAACTTGTCCGATGCATCCGATTCGGTTATCCTCACACCCGAAGAAACCTGCTCCTCCAACCACTTGAAGAAACGGGTCTGAACTATTCCGTCCTGTACGTATGCCTTGCGGAATCCCTCTGCCTCCACATCGTTCTTGACGGCTTTAGCCAACTCAATGGGAGATTCGTCTGACACCGTATTCTCCTTACCGAACGCATCAGAGATTGCCTTGCCTGTCTCATAATTAAGCGACGCCTCATCGATGAGTATCTTTCCGCCGGCCTTCAGCGAGCCTATGAATGGCCCGCACTCGGCGTATGTCATAACCTTGACATTGTCTTTTTCAAGTGTCTCCAGCGCATTGTCACCGAATTTTGATTTCTCGGCAAACAGCATTACCCTATCGGGACATACCAAAGCAAAGGAGATCACGAACGGACAGTAATCAACATCGTTTGAGCGGATATTAAGCAGCCAGGCTATCTGGTCAAGACAGTTCAGGAACATATAGCTGCAGCCCTTCTGTTTGAGCTCTCCACGCAGCCAGTCCAGCTTCTCCGAGCGTGAACGCCCCGCATATCGGTCCTCATGTAGCCATACGGCACCCTGCGGAATAAGCGGACGGTCAGGCCACAGCTCCTCCAGGTAATCCGGTTTTGAAACCACCCGTGCGCCCTTTGTGGCAACGGCATTATTCAACTGCTCTGCCTCACCCATACTCATGCAGAGGCCGTCTATACCGACCTTGCCGCCGGCTGGCACATTCTGCGCAATCCACTTTATCCAGTCCTTATCTTCGACCGATACCATCTTGTGGAGTTCAATCCCGCTGCCCTGAAGCTCACGGGCTGCCTGAATCCAGTAACGGGAATCGGTCCACAGACCAGCATGGTTTTTTGTGACCACGACCACACCGGCCGATCCCGTGAACCCTGATATGAACTGGCGCTGACACCAGCGCAAAGGTGTATATTCGCTGTTATGGGGATCCTCACCTACGGTTACAGCAGCATCCCAACCCCACTCCGCCATCTTACGGCGCAGTTCGTCTATCCTCTCCTTGATCATATTATCCTAAGTAGCCTTGTTCAAGCATTGCCTGCGCGACCTTCATAAAGCCGGCTATATTGGCACCCTTCATGTAGTTGACGTAGCCGTCAGGTTCTGTGCCGTACTTAACGCACTGCTCATGGATGTCACTCATGATAGTGTGCAGGCGGGCATCGACCTCATCGGCCGACCATGAGATATGCATTGCATTCTGAGTCATCTCCAGGCCCGATGTAGCCACACCGCCGGCATTTACGGCCTTGCCCGGACCGTAAAGCACGCGGGCGGCGATGAATGCGTCGATAGCCTCAGGGGTGCAACCCATATTGGAGACCTCGGCCACATATTTGACACCGTTCTTTATCAGCGTGGCGGCATCATCACCGTTAAGTTCGTTCTGGGTAGCGCAGGGCATCGCGATATCGACCTTGCACTCCCACGGCTTGCGGCCGGCAAAGAACTGGGCCCCGAACTTCTTGGCATACGGCTCTATCACATCGTTGTTGGTGGCGCGCAACTGCAGCATATAGGCAATCTTCTCGTCATTCAGTCCCTCCTTGTCATAAACGTATCCGTCAGGACCTGACAGGGTAACCACCTTGGCACCCAGCTGGGTTGCCTTCTTGGCGGCACCCCATGCCACATTGCCGAATCCGCTTATGGCAATGGTCTTGCCCTCAAGCGAATCACCCTTGTCGGCCAGCATCTGGCGCAGGAAATAGAGTGCGCCGAATCCGGTAGCCTCAGGACGTATCTTTGAACCTCCAAACGTAAGGCCCTTACCTGTAAGCACACCTGTATTCTCACGAGCCAGCTTCTTGTACATGCCGTACAGGTAGCCTATCTCACGGCCGCTCACACCTATATCGCCGGCCGGGACATCGGTATCAGGACCTATGTTGCGCCATAATTCAAGCATGAAACTGTGGCAGAAACGCTCAATCTCAGCTGCAGACCGGCCACGCACAGAGAAATCAGAGCCGCCCTTGCCGCCGCCCATAGGCAGAGTGGTCAGAGCATTCTTGAAAGTCTGCTCAAATCCCAGGAACTTAAGGATAGAGAGGTTGACCGATGCGTGGAACCTCAAACCACCTTTGTACGGACCAATGGCGTTGTTGAACTGTACGCGATAACCGGTATTGACATGAATCTCGCCGTTGTCATCGGTCCATGGAACCTTGAAGGTAAATATGCGGTCGGGCTCAACCATACGTTCCACAATCTTGGCATCCTCAAACTCGGGATGCTGGTTATAGATGGGTTCAACACTTATAAGCACCTCACGCACTGCCTGCAGATACTCTTTCTCACCCGGATGTCTGCGCTCCAGGTCAGCCATAATGTTGTTGATGTTCATACTTATTGCATTAATTGGATATTCATACAGCAAATATAAGATTATTTCTAATTGATTACCTTTGCAGGAGAAAATAATCCCACAACAACGAAAGCATGAAAGGAACCACAATAACGGCGTGGTGTCTCGCCGTCCTCATGAGTGCACCTATCCAGGCTCAGACGGACTCATTCGAGGAGCTCTTCAGCCAGGCCAAAGACCGCGTCATGTCATACCTCTACAAGGACAGATACGGTGCCGTAACACCACAATGGAAAGACTCCTACACGTTCTGCTATGAGACCAAAGGCAAAGACAGCACTGAATACTACAAGGTTGACCTCAAGGCACTGACACGCATGCAGGTTACGAAAGACACTCTTGAGTCATACCGCACCCCTGAGCGGCAGCGCGGCGGTTGGGGCGCAATGGGTGCATTTCCGGGCGGAGCGGGAATGGCGTTTCCGGGCAGAGCCGATGCCGGATTGAGATCGCCCGACGGCAAATGGGAATGCCTGGTCCGCGACCGTAATATATGGGTGCGCAACGTGGAGAGCAAGGAGATGACGCAACTAAGTTTTGACGGCAATGAACAGGACTACTACACGCAGTACGTCTGGTCGCCTGACTCCAGGTACATATCGGCCCTGCGCAGAGAGGAGCATAAGGAGCGCCAGATTCTGCTGCGCAACTCCCGTCCCGATGACCAGGTGCAGCCCACCTACCGCTGGCTGGACTATGACAAGCCGGGTGATGCTCTGCCTCAGGCCGTCCCTGCCCTTTTTGACGTGACTCAGCTTAAGCAGATACCCATCGACACGACCCCCTGGCAGAACCAGTATGACCTTACTCTGGGCCGATGGTCACCCGACTCAAAGTTCTTTACCTTTGAATACAACCAGCGCGGGCATCAGCTCTATCAGCTGGTAGCCATAAACACCGACGGCACATCACGCACCCTTGCTGAGGAAAAATCCTCCACCTTCATATACTACAATGACCTGTACCGACGCTGGATGGACGACGGCAGTCATATCCTCTGGATATCAGAGCGTGACAATTGGCGCCATCTCTACATGATAGATGTCACTGACGGCAGCATACGCCAGCTCACCAAAGGAGAGTGGAACGTACGTGAGATACAGCGCATTGACGAAGAACAGGGCTACATACTGTTTTATGCCAACGGCTACCGCGCATCCAAGGGTGAGGACCCGTATAACAAGCATCTGCTAAGACTTGACCTGAAAAGCCTCAAAGTTACAGACCTCACGCCCGATGACGGCAACCACCAGGTTCACCCCAACCGTGACTGGACCGCATTCGTGGACAACTGGTCACGCCCCGACAAACCTTATGAGAGCGTAGTTCGCAGCACTGTTGACGGCAAGGTATTGCTCAAGCTTCAGAAACAGGACATATCCGGCACTCTTGAAGCCGGCTACATACTCCCCGAGGTATTCCACGCAAAAGGACGTGACGGCAAGACCGATATCTGGGGCAACATCTACCGCCCCATGAACCTGGACCCCACTAAGAAATATCCCGTAGTGGAATATATCTATTCGGGCCCGCATGACTCATTCGTAGCCAAGGATTTCAGCACCTGGGACAGGTTCAGCTACCTGATTGAGATGGGATTCATAGTAGTTACCATAGACGGAATGGGCACCGACAACCGCTCCAAGAGTTTCCAGGACGTAGCATACCGCAATCTCAAGGATGCCGGGTTCCCTGACCGCATACTATGGATCAAGGCCGCCCAGAAGAAATATCCGTACATGGACACCTCCAACATGGGCATCTATGGTTACTCGGCGGGAGGCCAGAACGCCCTGTCGGCCCTGTTATGGTACAATGACTTCTACAAGATATCAGTAGCCCTGTGCGGCTGCCACGACAACCGCATGGACAAGATCTGGTGGAATGAGCAGTGGATGGGCTGGCCCATAGGCCCGTGGTACTCCGAGAACTCAAACGTTGACAACGCTGGGCTTATGGAAGGCAAACTGTTCCTGATTAACGGCGAGATGGATGACAACGTTGACCCTGCATCCACCCTGCAGGTGGTATGGGAGCTGGTCAAACACGGCAAGGATTTTGAGCAGCTTTACCTGCCCGGTTACACCCATGACCTGGGCGGTGAGTACATAAACAAACGCGTATTCCGATTCTTTTACCGCAACTGCATGAACCAATGAAAAAGATAATCTTCGTGTGTCACGGCAATATCTGCAGGTCCCCTATGGCCGAGTTTATATTCAAGGAAAAAATCCGTTCAAGGGGCTTGCAAGACCAATTCTACGTAGAATCAGCCGCCGTATCGACCGAGGAGATTGGCAATTCCATATATCCCCCGGCCAAGCGCTGCCTCAACTTTCACGGCATCCCGTTTGACAAAAGCAAGACCGCCCGTCAGATAACCCGTGCTGATTACGACCGCTTTGACCTGATTATCTGCATGGACCGGATGAACCTGCGCTGGCTCAGATACATCATACCCGATGATCCCGCAGGCAAAGTGCATCTGATGATGTCATACGCCGGGATAGACCGTGACGTAGCCGATCCCTGGTACACCGGAGACTTTGAGACCACCTACAAAGACATAACTACAGCATGTGAATCATTTCTCAACGCTCAATGAGAAAAAGGCAAAAAGGGATTTGAAAATATGAAATAATGCGCTAATTTTGCACCCGCTTAAAGGTCGGTTGACTTCGTCGACCTCGCGGCGCCACGACAAAGTAAGCTGACGCTTACTTGATTCCTTTGGATTAATGTGAAAAATGAACAAGTTCCTTTTTCCCGCCAATCCAAATGAATACAAAGTGAACCAGTTCACTTTGTTCGTCTGGCTTAAGGCTCGGTTCCGTAGCTCAGCTGGATAGAGCAACAGCCTTCTAAGCTGTGGGTCTTGGGTTCGAATCCCAACGGAATCACCAGAAAACAGGCATCGTCAGATGTCTGTTCTTTTATTGTACAGCAGTATCACCGGCAACGGAATCCAGTAAATCAGGAAAGATATGATACGCATGGCATTGTCCGATATGCCAAGAAGAACATCTATGTTGGTATACACCAGCGTCTGCAGCAACTGAGCTGCCACGAGCATAGTCACCATAAAATGTGCAAAAGGAGGCAGTATTGTGCAGAACGCGTCAACACAATCACCGGCAGTGCGGAATGTTTCTGTAGAGAGTCCGTACACCAGGGAAGGAAGACATACTGCCAGCATTACAAGAAACATGATGCCATCATACAAGGGGCTTCCCTTGAGCGTGCCCGTTATGCCCAGCAGCAGATGACTTCCTGCAAAAACGCCAAGTACAATCAGCAACACATAAATGGCCAGCACCACCAGGCTGATGTAGAATGCAGTAGCCTCTTTGGGTGAAAGGTTGCGCAGACGTGAAAGGGCACGGAACAGACCGCTGCCCTTTCCGGCCCCTATTGCAATGAAAAGCATCAGGGCATTACCCACAGGGGCATTACCCAGACATGTGGCGGCAGTGCGTATGGCCCAGCGCAGGCCTGAAACACCCAGTACGCTGCGAAGCGCCAGGTCACCGTTACCGGCTACGCTGCTGATCTCCATGATGCTGCCTATCCATGATACGATGATTACCAGGAGCAGCAGTATCAGATAAATTACTGCAGGATGGAGCCAGCCTGTCAGACGTTTATTCATCGGCCTCAAGGTTTGACGGATCGATTATATGGAGTTCTATGGCACGGACCACCAGGCGCGTCACGTTCACGCCGCGCTGCTCACCCTCAGGGAACAGGCGTGCTATCAGGTCTGCCTGACGTTTCTCCAGCGACTTGGAGCTGAACGGCATGGTGCGCAGCTCGCTAATCATATCCTTGGTGTAGCCCAGGGCCAGATGACGCAGGAAACGCTCGTCATATTCATCTATCTCATACTGCATCGTGGCGCTGCGGCGCAGTCCCTCGTCTGTAACGGCGTTGCGGAAACGCTCCACCAGTTTCTCCAATACCGGCTGGTTGAACACATAGTTCTTGCCGCTCATCACATCCATAATCTCGTTGCGGGTAAGCAGCTCACCGGTCTTGAGAACTATACCGTTGGCTCCGGCGTCAAGGACATCGGCCCACAGTTTCTCGTTCAGGAGCTCACCGGTGAACACCAGGACCTTGACTTCGCCCTTCTGGGTGAGCTTGCGGCAGATATCCACGCCCACGGTCGTTGAACCGCCCAAGCCCAGGTCAAGCAGCACCAAATCAGGCTGTGCGCCGCCGTCCATCAGGGCCCAGAACTCACGCTCGGTCTGGGCGGTGCCTATTACCTCCACCTCAGGGATGTCATTACGGATAATGGACAGTGTCCCTTTAAGTTCCAGTGACACATCCTCAACCACAATTGTCTTGAATTTCTCCATATCTTGAAATCATTTTTATACAGCTTTGGGCACGGTGAACCATATCACCATACCGTCCTTTTCACTCTCTGCATTGATGCGGCAGCCCGGATGACCGAACGCCTCGTCATGCTCACGTATTATCTGACGGCACATCACGTATGCCATGTTCTCCTTGTTCATGAGCGGCGCGAACAGGCCGTCAAGCTCTTCCTGAGCGGGAGTCTGGCACTTGCGGTGCAGCTCAAAGCGCACGAATCCCCTCTGTTCAGATGCAGACAGACTCATATCGCCGCCATCTGTCATACCACGCTCTATAAGACTCTCTATCAGATACTTGAGCATGACGTGATCAGCGCTCACCTTCAGGGCCGATGCCTCCACGCTGACCTTTCCGGTATAACCAGCCTTGGACTGAGTCTTGCTGACAAAAGCCGATGCCTCATCCATCAGCTCGCTTACAGCAAACACGTCATGGTGCAGCAGCTGGCCGGTAGTCTGCGACAGCGCATACTGGCTCAGAATACCGAATATCTCGCGGTAATAATCCACCAGTTCCTGCATATCGGCCACCTGTCCGCTCTCAACCAGCTGGACAATCCTGTTGGGATACCACACGGTCTCGTGCTTGAGGGTTGACAGACAGTTGTCAAGTATAAGGTTGCTCACATGCAGCCGGTTCTCCTCATATTTAATGCGCTCTGACTCCTCCTCTATCTGCTCGATGTCACGGAATCCGGACTCGAACCTGATCACGCAGCTGTACAGGGCCGTTGCCAGATAACCTGCAATCATACCCTTGACAATCTGCCAGGTCTCATCGGCCTCATGTTCCAGACGGAATCCCACAGCACCAATCTGGTGCTCCTCATCCTCAAGAGTGAGAACCAGAGGCAGGGCGCGGCACAATCCGTCGGCCGAGCTCTGTTCATCACCACTGGCCATGCAGGCGTTAACACGGTCTGCCAGGCGCTCATCCGGTGCGCCGTCATTGTGTACGGCAGTGATAATGCGGCCCTCATCGTTAAGTGCTATCATAAGAGAACGCAGATCAATCAGATGGTCCAGCTCCATGAATATGCCGTTTGTCAGACGCGTTACCACATCCTCGGCGTTGAAGTTGTCAAGGTCAGTCACAGCCGTGTTCCTTGAGATGCCGTCAACTACACGGATGGCCTGTTGCAGGTCACTGCGGAACTTGAGCCAATGGCGCGAATGTACCACGTAACGCACCAGCAATACCGTGATGAATATCAGTACGAATATTATGACCGATATGGATAGGTTGCTGTTGGTACGCTGCAGCTCACGGCAGTCTTCCTCAATCTTCCACTCTCCGAAATAGAGCTTGAAGAGTTTCAGGTAAGCGTCATCATTATATCGGTAGACATCCCAGTCTCGCAGGGCCAGGGCCGATAC
>Ga0265301_10001425_pt1 | contig 31319 bp, 33 predicted proteins | sample AusTroGonzalo_MG_2_FD_193488 | JGI IMG/M metagenome (GOLD analysis project Ga0265301, IMG submission 193488) | Bovine rumen microbial communities from tropical cattle in Woodstock, Queensland, Australia - Gonzalo_04 | ecosystem: Host-associated > Mammals > Digestive system > Stomach > Rumen ... | reverse complement strand
GGTGATAAAGCGTGCCGTCAAACACAATGTCCTGACGAAGTGACCGGCACCCGGAAAAGACACCGCTGCCGAATTTCGGCACGCAGCCGGAAAACGTGACCGATTTCAGCCTGATACAATCCGAGAAAGCGCCACCTTCCAGTTCCTTCACATCGTTGAGGACGACCGAAGTCAGATTGTTGCAGTCCGCAAAAGCATTGAGTTCGATTCTCTTCGCGCCGTTAATCATGACCGAGACCAACCCCGTACAGCCGCGGAACGCTTCCAACTCGATCACCTCCACACTGTCGGGAATCACGACCGAGGTCAGCCCCGTGCATTCCGAGAAAGCGAAGGCGCCGATCCTCTTCACGGTGTCGGGGATCACCACCGACGTCATGCCGGCATATTCCTCGAAAGCATCATTGTCTATTTCCGTGATGCCCGGCTCGATGACGACCTGGAACGGTTCCCCCGGCGAATACAGGGCCGGATCGTGAATGACGTCCGGCCGTTTGGAATCCGTATAGTCCGGGTCGCCGGGATGGATATGGAATACCTTGCTCATATTGTCATTGTTTTTTATAGTTGTGTGTCGCAGTGTTGCTGATGGAGGTTTTGAGGAATCACAGTTTTATTATATCACGCCCCAAGCAAAAAAACAAGCGGGAAATGCCGGAAATGCAAAGGAATACGCCGTCTTTCCCGCCGACTTCCTGCCCGGAGTCTGCCGGACAGGGGGTGACGGCATCTTGTTTCGGCGTTGCGAAAAGACTCAATTATGTAAGAGCTGGACTTGACTTTTCCCGGAAAAGGTGTTAAAGTAGAGTTGTCAACCGGACTAACTCCTCAGAAACACACGGAGGACTTAACATGAAACACAAAACGGTCAGCACCATCGCCGCAATTCTCTGCGGCACCATTCTTTTATTCGCCGCATCCATGACGGCATGCGCGAAAGAGGAAACCACGACGAAGAACAACGTCAGAACGGCGGAGTTCGAACTGAATCCGCCCGCTGAGGAGTTCGACACCGCCCCCATGCCCGTAGGATTTTTTCATTTCTCCTTCGCAACGGGCAAAATGGAGTGGCTCCCGTTCGGAAAGCCCGCGAACATTCAGGATCCGGCCGAGCTTGCCATGCGCGAACGGAATCCGGAAAAAGCCCCCGCGGGACTCGATTTCATCATCGATGGCGAGATCGACATGCGGAAAGCGAAGATCGTGATCCTGTCGGAAGACGAGATCAAATCGATCCTTTCGACGGGCGTTCTCCCGGAAAAGAAACCGACGACAAAACTGCAGGGCATGAAAACGGAGTCCTGGTATCTCATGAAAGATGAAACGGACCATTCGATTTATGTTTTCAAGCTCAGGGATCATTCTCCCGGATACGTCTGGCAGCAGCTCGCATACGTCCGCATCCCGGACGGAACATCGTGGAAAAAGAATCCCGATCTGACCGCGCTGCTGAACATGCCGCCGGCGATCGACGGCCAGAAATCCATCACCGTATCGGGTTCGGGCGTCCCGAACCTCGCGGAAGGAAAGATGAAGGAAGTCGCGGCGCCCCAAAATGAACTGAAAGCGTACTACCCCGCCGCCGCGAAGGCCGGAGACTTCACTTTCTTCTCCCAGGGAAAGTCTCCAGTACAGCCTAATGGAAGATCTTTCAAAAAGGACATGCTTCAGGCCGGGTGCGACTATTTCGACGGCGTTGACGCATATCCCGGCGAAGGCGACACCCTGCTGCTGAGCCTCAACAAGCGCTGCACGGCGATCCCCGACGACAAGATCGAATCCCTGTGCAAGGACCCCGCGAAATTCGTGGGCGACTACTGCGGCGTCCCGATGGACATCACCGCCTCCGAACAGCCGATGGTCCTGCTGGAAACATCCGCGAAAAAGCTCTTCCTGATCGTCGGGCTCGATATTTCGCCCCGAGGGAAGACTACATATCTGGAAATCCCGCGCGGCGGCATTTCAAAGGAACAGGCGAACGCGATCCGCGAATACCGGACGCTTCAGAAAAAGAAAATGAACGCCGATATGACGATGCGGCGGAATATCCAGGAATCGAACAGGAAGGAAGCCGAGCGAAAACAAGCGGAAGAACAGGCCAGACAGGATGCGCTGGACAAGAGAATCGAGGACGTGAAACAGCAATCCGCCGGCGAAACGTTCCCGAATACGCAGGAGGAAATCAATCTGGTGTACGATCTGATCGGAAGCGCGAGATATGATGAACTGATTGAACTGTGCGAGGGAAAGAATCTTGATTTCAATAAGATTGCAATTAATCCGCGAAGTGGGATGAAATATCCATTGCTCTATCCCGCGATAGCTGCTGCAGACAGAGACAGATTCGATGAAGATCTTGTTAAAAGGTTGAACATAATTTCTAAATTCTTGTTAAAAAATGGAGGGGCAGCTGTGCTCCATACAGAGTGGGGGTGGAGTTGTGCACGTGAAGCGGCATACCATAACAACAAGGAAGTATTCGATCTTCTTCTTGAAAATGGTTATGATCTTAATCAGAAAGACTCATCTGGAAAAACTCTTTTAGATCACATTCTTCAATATAATCGTACCATTGATCCTGAAATCATGAATAAGATTATTGCCGGGACCCAGCCATCTTTGTTCTCAATGGTTAAAAACGACGATGTCGCCGGTCTGAAAAAAGCCCTGGAAGACAAAGATAATCTTGCAAATATCAATAAGCCGGAAAGCGACGGAAAGACATTGTTGGAACATGCGATAAAACTGGAACCGGATCAGAATTCAAATCCGGAAATCGTCAGGACATTGCTTGCCGCCGGCGCTGAATTTAGAGCAGGCTTGATCGGAAACATCATTTTGAATCAAAAGAACGATCTCCTTCCTGTTATGTGGGAGTTCCACGATCGCCTGTCCGAGGATGACTGGAACCAGTGTTTTGACCAGGCTGTTTCATATAAAAACTCCGGTGCCTTTCGGTTTTTCCTGGAACAAGGGCTTGACCCGGAGAAGAAACTGAGCTCTGGCCGCAGTCCCTTGACGAGCGCATACCGAGCCGGCACGAAGGAAATGGTCGATCTTCTGGCTGCGCGCGGCTTCAAAATCTCATTCGGGGTTGCGGTCAGAAGCAACGATCTTGATCTGGTGAAAGAGTATCTTGCCTCCGGAGTTGACGTCAATGCGGATGACGATGCTGCCAATGGCAAGCCGATTTCGCTTGCCGTGTTTGAAAATCATCTGGAAATGGCGGAACTGCTGATTGAACATGGAGCAAGCGTTTCGCCGGACTATTATCGGCGCGAAGGAAAGAGCTATCCTCTGCGAACCTCGGCGACACTCCGCGATCATGCAAAAATGACGGAACTTCTATTGCAGCACGGTTTTGTGCCGGATTTCCCCGAATCCCCCGGAGATACGAAAAATGCGGACAAATCGTCTGCCCTGTATATGGCTTTGTCCTGCGGAGAATATGAGTCGGCGAAAGTCCTGCTGAAATACGGCGCCCGTACGGATGTTACGGTGCAAAGGAGATCCCGTGACTCGAAACAAAAGGACCCTGTACTGATCGATGTCGGATTGGAAGAAATATTCAAGAACAATTCCAGGGCTTTGGAGGTCCTCCGGTCAGGAAAAAGCTTCTTTGACTTCCGCTGACGATCCCGAACCGCCCTCGCCACCCCCAGCCGACTAACCCCGACACCACCAAACTTCTCCTGCTCACCCGCTGACTTCCTTCCCGGAGCCTGCCGGGATGAGTCTTCGTGACGACCAGTTACAGGAGTTCCGAGTTGAGGCGTGACAACTGGCAGAGATGCCCGGTTGGCTCCGCTCCCTGCCGCCCGTGACAGGACGGCGGGGGACGAGCTACGGTTGAGTGGATGGATTATTGCTCCGTGGTTTGAGCGGACGTTTTCCCTCGGAAGCCAATATCAGCGGCGAAGCTTCTTCTGCAGTTCCTGAAGCGCCTCAATCTTCTGTTCGGCACGTTCCCGATGTCGCCCGCCTCCGCCGTGATCCACAGGTCTCCCGAACGCGTCAGGCAGGCTCCCGTCAGGAACTTCGTCGGCGATGCCGGAAGCTCCTTCGGCAATGCCGCTTGAACGCGCAGAGGAAGAAGCGAGAGCAACAGCACGAGGCAGAGGAAAAGGAGATGAAAGAACTGGCGGGGCATGGAACATTGGGGGGGGCTATAGTATTTTTCATTAAGGTATTATTCTTGATTAGGAGAATATAAAAAAGACCTTTCGTATTGTGGTCCAGAATTGATTTTAGGAATACTCTTTTCAAAATGCAACTCAATCCCTAAACGCTCCTGTGTCCATTTTTGAAGATCAGAAAATAATTTTTTTACACCTTCTTCCCCACCGATAAAAGAATCTGGATAATTTGGAGGTGAAGAAAAGACAGTAGGCTCTTCCAAGTACGTCCGATAAGGAAGAAAGAAAGGATCTTCATGGAACTTATAAAAAAGAATGCGCAAGATTTTGAATCGAGGGGATGAATCTGTATAGAATGTTGGCTCTCCAGTATTTTCTGGGAATCTTGATACAATTGCAGAAAGAGACTCTCTCGTATCTAAAATAGAAAGAATATTTGCGTATTCATAGAAATCGGTTCCTTTTGAATTATAAAAGAAATCCAGCAATAACGCAAAAGATTCATTGTCACCAAACAATGCACAAAAAAGAAGCTCTTTATTTCTATCAGAAATGCTTTTTCTATCGTTTTTTTCTTCTAATTGTTTTATTTTCTCTTTTGATTCTTTTACTAACTCGTTAAAAAAATCCCGATTGTTTTGTTTTGCAAGAGCAGAGAATGGAATACGACGAATAAGGTCTCGATTAATTTGAGGATTATTTTTAATTGAGTAAATAATACTTTCAATATTATTATCCACAAAATCGGCTGAAACATAATCCATAAAAATAACAAAACAGGATTCAAAAAAGAAATTTGAATTAAGCATTTGTAAAACGACACGACAGAAATCGTCATCAGATGTTCTTGTGTACGAATATTGAATGCGAACGACAATTAACAACAACATTTCAATCTGAGAAACGGTTATTTCTTTTGTGTGAAGCATTGTATAGTATTTTTGATATCGTTGAATCATTTCTCTTTCATAAAAAGTTTTTCTTTCTATTTTATTTATATAATCATCAAATATCTTCTCCTTTTTTTGAAGATATCTACAGATCACATCAATATCTTTTTTTAATGATTCAATCTGTATTTTGTCAATTGACGTATTTTTATTATATTCAGAGGAATATGCAAAAAAACAACATGTAACACAAAAAGCAAACAGAATACATTTAAGACAAATAGTTTGCATAGTTGTCTCCTAATTTGATGTTGGTGAGGGATTCGGCCAGTTCTTCCCATTGGTCATTGTTCAGCGAAGTGCCCGCCGATCTATTGCTGTCGGCGTTCGTTGCCTCGGTCACCGTCATTTCCGCATTCTCCAGCTCCTCCAGCGAGTATTGCGGCACCGTTCTCCGTTCCTTTTTCCCATCTGTGTTCCAATGCGTGAACGCCAGCACAAGAACAAAGGCGAGAAGGCAAAGTCCGCAGAGGATCGCGGTGATGATGATGCCTGTTTTATGTTTCATGTTATTTTCTCCTATGGAATTGGTGTTGCTGATTCCGGTTCAGTTTCTTTCGCTGTGTTGCTGATGGAGGGTTTGAGGAATCACAACTTTATTATACCACGCCCCAAGCAAATAATCAAGCGGAAAATACCGAAAATGTCGAGAATCATTTACCGAACATCCGCCGACTTCCTGCCCGGAGCCTGCCGGGGTGAGCATCTGGGACGACCAGTTGCAGGAGTTCCGCATTGAGGCGTGATAACAGGCAAGCCCGGTTGGCTCCGCTCCCTGCCGCCCGTGACAGGACGGCGGGGAAGAGCTACGGTTGAGAGGATGGATTATTTCTTCGTGGTTTGAGCGGACGTTTTTTCCTCGGAAGCCAACATCAGCGGCGAAGCTTCTTCTGCTGTTCCCGAAGCGCCTCAATCTTCTGTGCGGTGCGTTCCAGACGCTGCTCAACCAGATCGATCTGCTCTTTTGTGGCACCGGGCGTATGCTTCAGATTCTGAAGCTGGATTTCAAACTTCAGCGCTTCATCCAGCTACCGTTCCAAATCCGCCGCTGGATCTGCCGGAGTGTCCGGGCGCGCGCCGTCCGAGCGGAGCGTGACGGCGGGCTTACCTCTTTCGGATGTCTTTTTTGTGAGTACGGTCCGGGTCGAAGATGTTCCGCGTCACGATGGTCTCGACCTCGTTTCCCGCGGTCGCGCTGTTCTTTCGCGGCTGAGCAGGATCGTCCTTCCTGACAAGGGATATGAAGTACGAGTAAACATCGCCGACAATATACCTCGCCTCCAATCCCGCGATCTGCCAGTAGGGAAAGACCATGTATTGGACGGGATCGGTACGTCCCTGCATCTGGATCGTAAAGTCGCAGTTGCCGTTGTTGAACCGGAAATTCGTCACAAGCACATCCTCGGGGAGCGCGAGGGACAGATCGTGAAGCTTGGCGAGGAAGTCCGGGTCGCCGAAGGAACCCGGCACTGTCGCCGTTTTTTCCTTCCCGACGGCGGAAACCGGATCTTTCTTCTTGTCCGAAGCATCTTTCTTCACGACGACGCGGATCTGCCCCATCAGGCGGAACTTCCTGACATTGTCCGCCGGGGGCGCATCGGCTTTCGGTCTTCCTTCGGCAGGAGCGCCGGTACGGGCGGCAGTCTCGACACGGATTTCGACGCGGCGCCAGGAAAGACGCGGCGTGGTCTTTTCGATCTCGTCGATGAAGCGGACGAGTTTGCTGTATTCGTCGACAACGGCAATATAATCAATGTCGGCGGTGGAATGCTCCGCGTCGATCGAAGTCACCCTCACCCTGACGGAGTCGAACGAACGCAGATCGACATCCGCACGCTTTGCGGCATCTTCGACGAGTTCGCGGATCCGGAGTTCGGCCTGTCCGTCCCGCTTCGGATCCCAGAGCGGCACACCCGCGTAGATGTCCTGATTGTTCCGCTCGCCGCCGGCTTCTGCCGTCCGGGTCGCGTCGCCCGGTCTCGTGGACGTCTGCCGCGGACTGATCTGCACGCCGGGGCTGTTTACGTTTACCGGTCCCGACGATAAGGGCATTGTCCTGTTCGCAAGCTGAGTTTGCACATCTTCGAGCATCTGACTGATCTGCAAGCCGGGTCTGATTACCCCCGGTCCCAGCGATAAGGACATTGTCCTGTTCATGAGCTGAGTTTTCGCATCTTTGAGCATCTGGTCGAAAAAATCAAGATTCTGAAGCATCCGGTCGATCTGCTTCCGGTCGGCCGCGGGGTCCTGTTCAATCGCCCGGAGTTCCGTTTCCATCTTTCTGCGATAGTCAAGCGCATCCTGCCAAATCCCGTCGTCCTCCGATCCGTTCGCGCCCTGCGCGTCCTGAGCGGCTTCTATTCGGGCAAGTTCCTCTAGGCGCTCGATTTGAAGGTCGCAATCATCAATCTCCCGACGTATCAGGTCGATCGCCTCCTTCCGGGACCGGGCAGTCTCCGGGATGTCCGGGGCCTGCTCAAGGATCCTGAGCTCCATTTCCAGCTCGCCGCGTCTTTCACGCTCCATCCTCAATCGCGACTGGTACTGCCCCATGAAAGTAAAAACCGGGCGGGAACTGTTATGGATGTTTTTGACGATCACCCGCACCGAAAAGCGCGACGTGCAGTCGGCAAGCATGTCGGGATCGATAAGGCGTCTCCACTGATATCGCTTAGATACCTCGGGGGCACGAAGCGTGAGTTCGACCCGATCCCGGCGGCCCATCATCCCCCATGTAACTTTGAATCCGTCCACTTTTCCCTTGTTGGTGATATCCTCGAGATCCGGGGTGAGACCGAGTTCGAACGGCTGATCCGGATCCGTCCACGGCTTGCCGTCGACGGTGACGCCGGTCGGAGCCGGGTACATTTCATTTGGTTTGTACCGGATCGTGTCGCCGGAGAAAACGAACGTGACCTGACCGCTGCAGGTCCCTTCCAGGGTGAGGATGACTTCCGGGGCTTCCTCCTGTGCGGAGGTGGCCTTTGCTCCGTTCGCATCCTGCGCGGCGCGGGCGGCTTCTTTTTCTTTTGCCATACGGTCTTTCAGGAGATCGATCGCGCCGTCGAGATCGGCGAGGCGTCGGCGGACTTTTTCAAGCGATTCCTTCGGGACGTCTCCCGTGCGTTCGTGTACGCCGATCATCGCCTTCACTACGGCACGGCTTGTAAGCGCCATGCTCAAAAGGTGTTCATGCGACAGGTCGGTATCGTTCGCGCCTTGTTCGGAACGCGCCAGAAGCCGATACAGGCTATCGATCTCCTGTTCCAGGATTTCCGCCCCCTCAAAATAAGTCTGCGGCATACGTTCCGACGTCTTGACGGTATTCGCCTGGTTCGGGGATGCGTCGTCTTCTCCGCAACTTGCAATATTCAGAGCCAGGACAGCGGCGCAAAGCGCGGCGGCGATCAGAAATACTCGGTGTTTCATGTTATTTCTCCTATGAAATTGGTGTGCTGATTCCGGTTCGGTAGCAGATCGGTTACTTTCACGTTGTTGCTGATGGATGGTTTGAGGAATCACAACTTTATTATACCACGCCCCAGACGAAAAAACAAGCGGGAAATGCCGGAAATGCAAAGGAATCATTGACTGCATCGACTACTGTCGCGGGAAAGCGTCAGGGGAAGCCTCATTTTCCGGTGCTCTGTTAATTCTCTGCTTTCGTCCAAACCGCTTCTCCACGAAAAAAACGTAAGGCCGGGGTTCCAGGAAAAAAGTGGTAGGCATATCGGACTCCAACGGCCTTATGTTTTGGGGTATTTTGAGGTCAAACAGATGAATCGTGGGTGTCTCGCGACGTTTTGTGGGACCGGGAAGAGATGGTTTTTTCTGTTTCGATATGCCCAGGCATTTTGCGATACAAAACGCTGGACCTCGGCCTTAAGAAACGGAGAGAACCGCCGGGATATCCCCGATTTCCAACGCAGAAACAGCGCTCCACGGGTTATCTGTGCTCGACGCAAGGGACGGCAGAAACCCCGCGCAACCTCCGCACATTGAGTCTCTTGTGCCGAAACAAGAAAGCCTGCGAAATCGTTGGACTTCACAGGCGTTTAAAACAAAATGGTGGTGCAGTATCTTTTGAGACAATGACCTTCTCTCTACTCTATTTATCATTTCGCATATTTCAATTTTAGCGCATAGAAACGTATCACATAAGGAGAGTATCATAATTTGATATACTGACAAAAAGACGTCAAAAACAGCCAAAACATAAGGCCTGCTGAATGTAAAAGAGAAGCATAAAAGCGTAAAATGGTAGCCATTTCATACCAAAGGACCATCAAAAGTTCTTTGGTTTTTTTTGTCTATTTTTGATATGCGATTTGGACGAATGATAGATATTTGTCGTTCGCGTGTATCAATTCCTTCTTTATTATATATCTCCCTGTTCCGGCGAATGGGTTATGAGTTCATTTTTGGACAACACCACAATCTTTGTCGTAGACAAGATTAGATGAAACAAAACATCTGATCGAAAAGATTTCCGAAATTTCCAATTCCTTTTGGACAAAGACGAAATCTTAAGCGTAGACAAGATTAGGACAAACCAATCCGGTGGGTCCACGAACCAATCAACACAGAACAGGGACACTATCCATGATGAATCCAAAGATTCTGTCAATCCCAGCCGCGGAGTATCATGCGGCATCCCGATGCGGACTGTATGTATCCAGTCATCTGCTGGATGATTTCCGCAACTCTCCCGAACTCTATCGTCGGAAGATTTCCGGCGAAATCGAGGACAGCGACTCCCCCGCGCTTGCTCTTGGCAGGGCGACACATTGCCTGATTCTCGAAGGCCGCGTTGCTTTCGACCAGCAGTACATCGTGACCGACGGCCCGATCAACGAACGCACTGGCGAACCGTTCGGCAAGGCGACCAAGACGTATGCGGAATGGCTGGCTTCGCAGGACCGGGAAATCGTCAGCACGAAGGACTATGCCTTCATTCTCAAGCTCCAGAAATCCATCTGGATGCATGAGGTTGCATCCCGGCTACTGAACAAGGGCTTTGCCGAGGGCGTGATCCGTACCGAATACTGCGGCGTCCTGTGCCAGATCCGCATGGACTGGCTTTCCCCGGAATATGGTCTTGTTGACCTGAAGACCTGCGATTGCCTCGGCTGGTTTGATATGAGCTGCCGCAGTCTGGGATACATTCAGCAGATGGCGTTCTACCGCGCGGTGTACCGCGAGGCCACAGGCGAAACGCTTCCCGTCCATTTTGTCGCCGTTGAAAAGCGGGAGCCTTTCTCTACCGGCGTGTGGGAGATCGCCCCCAACGTGCTGGATGATGCCGAGCACATCAACGAGACCGCTCTGAAACAGTTGCGGGAATGCCGACTGAAGGACAAATGGCCGACCGGCTACGAAGAAGTCCGCATCATCAACCATCTGTAAATCAAAAAGGAGGAACAATACAATGAGTATGCTTGAATCCATTCAAACCGGGCGTGAAAACCGCCCTCCGCGCCTTATGGTATATGGTCAGGAAGGCGTCGGAAAATCAACGCTTGGGGCATCCGCCCCCGATGCGATCTTCATCCAGACAGAGGACGGCCTCGGCGAGATCAACTGCCACAAGTTCCCGCTCGCGAAGTCTTTCGACGAGGTCCTCGCCGAACTGACCGCGCTTCGGGACGAAGACCACAAATACAAAACGGTGGTCATCGATTCCGCCGACTGGCTGGAACGTCTCATCTGGGACCGCGTCTGTTCCGACTTCGGTGTTCGTTCCATTGAAAAGGCGGACGGCGGCTACGGGAAAGGATATGTCCACGCCGTCGGCTACTGGAGGACGGTCGTTTCCATGCTCGACGAGCTGCGGAACAAGCGCGGCATGATCGTCATCATCATCGCCCACAGCAAGGTCGAACGATTTGAAGACCCGGAAAACACGGCCTATGACCGCTACTCTCCGCGCCTGCACAAAGCGGCGACCGGTCTCCTCTGCGAATGGGCGGACGCGGTGATGTTCGCGACCAAGCGTTTCCGCGTGAACAAGGAGAACGCCGGATTTGCTGGCGAACGGGGCATTGCCGCTCCGATTGGGAGCAACGGCGGGGAACGAATCCTCCGTACCGTCGGCGGTCCCGCCTGCATCGCGAAGAACCGGTTCGGTCTGCCGGGTGAAATTCCACTTTCCTGGGAAGCTTTCATCGAAGCCTACCGCACAAGCACGAGCGAGGGGGCTGCATGATGTCCGAGAAAATCGTCATTGCCCGTCATCGCCACATCTGTGAACTGTGCGACCAGCCCATCCGTCCGGGGGAACGCTGCCGCCTCATCCGCGATGACATCAATCCGAAGCTGGTCTGGTTTGAACACGTCCGCTGTCCGAACAAGCTCATCCGCAGGCATGCATCGCCCCCGCCGAAATACATCGAAACAAAACTCGCCATCACCTATTAACCAGAAAGGAGCACCATTATGTCTCTTCTGAACTTTGACGCAAACGAAGTCGAACCCAGCAAAGGGTTTGAACCCATCCCCGCCGGAAAGTATATCGCCGTCATCAACGACTCCGAGGAAAAAAGAAACAAAGCCGGGACCGGCACGTATCTCCAGCTGGAGTTCGAAATCATCGAAGGCGACTATGCCGGACGCAGACTCTGGGTCCGCCTGAATCTGAACAACCAGAATCCGGAAGCCGTCCGCATGGCCCGCGCCGACCTGTCGGCCATCTGCCACGCCGTGAATGTTCTCAAGCCCAACGATTCCGTCGAGCTCCACAACATTCCGCTGGTCATCAATGTCCGCTGCAGGAAGGACAAGAATTCCGACGAGATCGTGAACGAAGTGCGCGGATACGAAAGCCGCGAAGCCCTGGCACAGAAACCGGCGCAGACAACGAATCCCGCACCCGCCAAGGGCTCCGGCGTTCCGACTGGCAGACCTACTTGGATGCGCTGAACCAGAACAACATAGGAGGAACTGAACATGAAAAAAATTATTCTCTACTTTCTCGGCTCTTTGGCGGCTTTCCTGCTCATGGAATTTGCCTGTGACCTGATGAAGCCCATTGCCGACGCGATACCGGAGACGGAATACATCATCGGGACGCTTCAGACAAGGACCATCGTCAAAAGCCTCTGGTTCCTTGTCATTGGAACGACCTTCTTCATTTTCTTTTTCGTCAACGGGGTTTTTCTCACTCATTTCTTTGCATACTATTTCGCGTGGCATGAACGGAAGGAAAAGGAAATCCGAGAGGCGATGAACAAAAGCGATCCGAAATGAACCTTTCCCTGTCGCTACCCTGGCCGCCATCTCTCAACCACTATTACCGGCATGTCGGTCCACGCGTCCTCATCAGCCGCGATGGCCGTCAATATCGGGAGAAGGTGGCGGCCATTGCCAGAAGAGCGAATCATGGCACTTTCACATGTCCCGTACAGGTCGAGCTGGACCTTTATCCCCCCGATAACCGTCGACGCGACATTGACAACTCCCAAAAGAGTTTGTTGGACGCGCTTACCTGTGCGGGCGTGTATGAAGACGACTCGCTCATCCACAAAATCACCGTCACGAAGCGGGACCCCATGCCTCCGAATGGAATGGCTTTCATAAGGATATCGGAATATGAGCAAAAGACATAAAGAAAAAGAAAGACGCATCGAAATCGTCCGGAACTTCTACGACCGGCTGACCGACAAGGACCAGCGTACCATCTGCATGCTTCTTTCCCAGGAAGTGCCGGAGTCCAGGATCTGCAAGCTTCTCGGCATCAGCGCGAAGAAACTGGAACTGATCAAGGTCCAGATCGCGGTCGGTCTGAGACAATCTGGCCTGGAAATATAATGGAGGAGCCATGGTACTTCGACCATATCAAGAAGCAGCCGTGAATGCCGTTTACGAGCATCTCGGCAGCAAGGACACCAACCCCTGCGTGGTCCTGCCCACGGGAACGGGCAAGAGTCTGGTCCTGGCGCAGATCGCAAAGGACACCGCTCTGAACTGGCAGGGCCGCGTGCTGATCCTCGCCCATGTGAAGGAGCTCCTGGAACAGAACGCCGACAAGATTCAGAGGCTCTGCGAAGAGATCCCGGTCGGAATCTATTCCGCGGGCCTGAAATCCCGGCAGACCAAAGAGCCGGTCATCGTGGCTGGCATCCAGAGTGTGTATAATAAGGCATGCGACCTGGACGCGTTCGACCTCATCATGATCGACGAATGCCATCTGATCGCTCCCGATGGAGACGGAATGTACCGGACGTTCCTGAAGGACATGAAGGTCATCAATCCCCGCGTCCGGCTTGTCGGAATGACGGCCACGCCGTTCCGACTGAAGGGCGGCCTCATCTGCAAGCCGGAGAATCTCCTGAACGAAATCTGCTATGAGGCGGGCTTAAAGGAGATGATCCAGCAGGGGTATCTGTCACCGTTGGTGTCTCGTGCGGGCAGCGCCGAAGCCAATCTCGGCAATCTCCATATCCGTGGCGGAGAGTTCATCGGAGACGAAATCGCCGCGGCGATGGATACGGAACAACTGGTGAATGCAGCCTGCCGAGAGATCGTCGACCTGACCAGAGACCGGAAGTCGGTACTGATTTTCACGTCGTCCGTGAAACACTGTCAGCATGTCGCCGAGGCTATCCGCGGATACAGCGGACAGGAATGCGCTGTGGTAACTGGCGAGACACCCGCCGGGGAACGCGCCGAGATCATCGACCGGTTCAAAGGGAAGTTTGTTCCCGCCGACCTGTTCGGAACGCCGAAGCCACCACTGAAGTATCTGTGCAACGTGAGCGTGCTGACGACCGGATTCGATGCACCGAACACGGACTGCGTGGTCCTGCTTCGTCCGACCAACTCGCCGGGTCTGCTCGTGCAGATGGTTGGCCGCGGAACCAGGCTGTCGCCGGAAACGGGGAAGACCGACTGCCTTGTCCTGGACTACGGGGGCAACATTCTGCGCCACGGTCCGGTCGACATGATCCGCGTGAAGGACAAGACTCCCGGTGGCGGGGATGCCCCGGCGAAGAAGTGTCCGCAGTGTCTGGCGCTCATCCATGCGGGATACAGCAAGTGTCCGCAGTGCGGATACGAGTTCCCGCCACCAGAACGAAGCAATCTGACGGAACACGCCTCCGGCGAGAGCATCATTTCCGGCGAGGTGTTCATGGACGATTACGATGTCCGGAAGGTCTTCTACGAGGTCCACCGGAAACGGAATGCCCCTGACGATGCGCCGAGCACGATGCGCGTGGACTACGAAGTGGCGTTCCAGACGTACAAGTCGGAGTGGGTCTGTCCGGAACATGACGGCTACGCTCGGAGTAAGTTCATCAAGTGGTGGCGACAACGTGCGCCTGACTGGTTGCCGATTCCGCAAACCGCAGCAGAAGCCGTCCGTCTTGCCCGTGCCGGATACCTGGCCGAACCGGTAAAGATCACCGTCCGCTCGATCTCCGGCGAGAAGTTCGAGACCGTCACCCGGTGTATGCTTGGTCCGCGTCCCGAACGCGAGCCCGGCGACGACACGGCGGAGATCGACATGTCCGACGATCCCCACGTGGAAGACTTCGATCCGGACGAAATTCCGTTCTAATCAAATAGTTTCACATTGAAAATCAACTATTAACCAAAGAAAGGCATACCTATGTCCAACTATCCCGAAACAATCTACTGCGGGAAGAATCCCGTCCGCACCTTCACCATGAATGGCATCACCAAGTTCGTTGCCCGCGACGTCTGCAAACTCCTCGGCTATCCGAGAGCGGATAAGATGCTGTCTCCGTTTGTCCGTTCTGCACCGGAATACATCAAGGCGAAGACCAAGGGCGGCACGCAGGCCGTCCGTGTGATCGAACGCGAAGACCTGGAGACCGTTCTGTCCCACAGCCGTCACCGCAATGTCCGGAAAGTCCGCGCCTGGCTCCGTCATCACACCGAGGCCACCGCGACGGGCTTCGTGGCTGTCGGCGTCATCTTCGATTAAGGGGGGAACATGACTGACCGCGAAGAACTGATTCGTGCTTTGCGTCTGTTGTTTTCCGCCGGGGATGTGTTCGAAATCCGCGTCCTGAAAGCCGTGACCGCCGGGTATCAAAGACCGCATACGGAGTCCGGCTATTTCGACTACGAACACATCCCGCAGGCCGCGACGGCGGTGTCAAAAATCCGCAGTTTCTCCGGGGCATACGTCACCCTCAATCCTGTCGATCCCGACCTCCTGGCACGGGCATTCAACCATCTCGGCCCTGCGGAACAGAACGCGACGACCGCCGACGGCGACACCGTTTGCCGTCGCTGGTTGCCAATCGACTGCGACGCTGTGCGAAAAAGCAACATCTCAAGCACGGACGAAGAGCACACTGCCGCGCTCGATCTGGCAACGCAGATCCGGCAGGGGCTTGCTTCCATCGGGTGGCCGGAACCGGTCGTGCTCGATTCGGGCAACGGAGCCCAGCTCCTCTACCGCATCGACCTCCCGGCAAATGACGACGGCCTGGTTCAACGTGTCATTGCGAACATCGCCGGAGCCTCGACCGACAAGGTGCATGTGGACCTGACCGTGTTCAACCCAGCCCGCATCTGGCGTCTGCCGGGTACGATGAACTGCAAGGGCGACAGCATCCCGGCACGACCGCACCGCATGGCGCACATCATTTATGCGCCGGAGAAACTGGAATGCGTGAGCTCTGAAAGTCTCTGTCGAGTTCTCTCAAATGAACCTCCTACGAAAAGTGAGCACGAAAAGTGTTCCGAATCGGGCTTTTCACTCGATCTCTGGATATCCAGACATCTCCCCGAACTTGGTGATTCCGTCCCATACAACGGCGGGCGCAAGTGGCAATTCAAGGTCTGCCCGTTCAATTCGGATCACACCAACGGCTCTGCCGTCCTCATTGAGGAACCGTCCGGAGCTGTCGCGTTCCGATGTCTCCACAATTCGTGTTCGGGCAATGACTGGCGCAAGCTCCGGGAGATGCTGGAACCGGGATGTTACGACAAGCCGGAACCGGTGGAACATCCCGACGTGGATCTGTCTGGCCTGCTCGGGACGAAACCAGCCCAGGAAGAGCCGCCGCAGGAAGAGGAGGAACAGCATGACCTCTTTCCTGATCCGGGTGCGCTGCCGGAGGAGCTGATCCACATCCCCGGCTTCGTGGACGACTATGCGCAGTGGATTACGGACACGGCTCCATATCCGAACCGTGTGCTGGCGTTCTGCGCGAGCCTGGCATTTCTGTCGTTCATCACCGGCAGGACGGTACAGGACGAACGGAACACCCGGACGAATCTGTATCTCGTGGCTCTGGCAAATCCGGGAACAGGCAAGGATCACCCGCGCAAGTCCAATTCCAGACTGGCAGTGGAGAACATGCTTGATTCCTGTCTGGCGGACGAGTTCGGCTCCGGCGAAGGGCTGGAAGACTCGCTCTTCATCCAGCCGTCGATGCTGTATCAGGTGGACGAATTCGACACGATGTTCAATTCCATCCGGCTGATGAAAGACGCCCGCGGGGAGAGCATCATCGACCGTCTGCTGCGCTTCTACGGCTCGTCCAATGGCCTTTACACTATGCGTAAGCTTGCGCTCCGACGAGAGGACAGAAACGACCCGAACCGCGTCCGTCAGCAGGGAAACGGGCGGAACATCAACAATCCGCATCTGGTTATCTTCGGGACAGCCGTCCCCAAGTTCTTCTACCAGGCGCTCTCACCGCGAGTGCTGAACAACGGACTGGTGGCGCGATGCCTTGTGCTGGATGCGGGAAAGCGTGGACACGGACACAAGCCGAAGCTCATTCCTGTCCCCGATTCCGTGACCGATGCGATCAATACCATAAAACAGTATGGCAGCGGCGGGAATCTGGATGCCATCAATCCGGAGCCGATGATCGTCAAGGCGACGCCGGAAGCCGATGTGCTTCTTCAGAACATCAACGACCAGTGCGACGCGACCTACGACTACTACGAGAGCATCAAGGAGACGACGGCCATGACCATCTGGGCTCGTGCCTTCGAGAAGGTGTGCAAGCTGTCGCTGCTTTATGCCATCAGCAGAAATCCGGCGCAGCCGATCATCGATCTGGAATGCGTTGAGTGGTCGAACAAGTTCGTGGAGTTCCTGACGAAACAGATGCTGTTCCTGGCAAGCACATACTCGTTCGAGAACGATTTCGACGAGAAATGCCAGAAGGCGTTGCGGTACATGCGGGAAGCCGGGGGCAGCTACGTCCATAGCGCGTTGCTGAAGCGGATGCACGAGTCGAAGGAGCTTTTTGAAAAGATCATGGACACCCTGATCGAAAGCGGACGCGTGAATTTCGGATGGATGGGAGACAACCGACACAAGACAAAAGTCTACCGTTTGCCAGGCATCGACGTTTCCTAAAAATCGACACTTCCCAAAGTCGTGCGCCATTTTCATCAAGCCATCGGAGGCATCGACCTTGGGAATTGGGATATGTAAGGGAAAGATAGAATAGAGGAGTATGGTATATATATGTATATGAAAATGAATGAATTATATATCATATATATATCTTCTCTTTCACATCTCCCCGTTTCCCACGCACTATGTGTGTACGCGTATATATACCCCTATACCACACTGCGCGTATGGGGATATTGGGAATTGGGAAACGTTGGAATCATGGCACTGGATGAGCGGTTTCGCAACAGCGCGATTTGTCGCGCGACAGCGCAGACGCGCACATTGACCCGAACCCCGCGAAAAGCCCCGAAAAAGGGCCGTTTCTGGCGGCCTTGAGGCGAAATCGAGAGGGGGGATGGCCGATCCCCCCCCTGGGGGGTCGGGTCCTCCCTTTATGAGAATCATACATTGGGCCGCGGAAGGACTCCCGGAGTACAAGAGAGTTTCCGCAGCAGACCGAAAATTTATAAAACCTTGCAAAGGAGGCATTTCATGCAAATAACGATGATGAACATTTCGGATATCCATCCCTACGAACGGAATCCGCGGAACAACGATGCGGCTGTGGATGCGGTCGCAAAATCAATCAAGGAATTCGGGTGGCGAGCGCCGATTGTCGTCGACAAGGATATGGTGATCGTGGCGGGCCATACCCGGTTGAAAGCGGCCATTAAGCTGGGCCTGACGGAGGTTCCGGTTCATGTGGCAAAGGATTTGACGCCAGAGCAGATTCAGGCGTACCGCATCGCTGACAACAAGACCGGGGAGATCGCGGAATGGAACTACGAACTCCTGCCGTTTGAACTCAAAGACCTGCAGGCTGCGGATTTCGATCTTTCACTGCTTGGCTTCGATACATCGGAGTTGGAAAAGCTCCTTGCCGACGTCAACGGCGAAGTCGCCGAGGGCGAGACCGAAGCGGACGCTGTGCCGGATGTCCCGGAGGAAGCGGACTCCCAGCCCGGTAAGGTCTACCAGCTTGGCGAACACCGCCTGATGTGCGGAGACAGCACCAGCCTTGAAGACACGGCGAAACTCATGGGCGCTGAAAAGGCAGTCCTTTACCTGACGGACCCGCCGTATAACGTCGCGCTGGAGGGCTCTACGGGGCTGACAATCGCAAACGACAACATGCCGAGCGACGAGTTCCGGAAGTTCCTGGATGGCGCATTCAAGGCGGCGGCAAGCGTTCTGGCGGAAGGGACAAGCTTCTACATTTTCCACAGCGACAGCGAATCGGCCAATTTCCGTCTGGCGGCGCAGCAGGCCGGACTGGAAGTCCACGAAACTCTGTATTGGGTGAAGAACGCGCTGGTCCTCGGACGTTTTGATTATCAGTATATTACGGAGAGTTGCCTTTACGGCTGGACACCGGGAGCCGCACACCGCTGGTTCAACGACCGATGCCAAACCAACGCGCTCCACTTCGACAAGCCAAAGTGCAATTCTGTTCACCCGTCCATGAAGCCCGTGGAGATGCTGGTCTATCTTATCCGGAACAGTTCTTCCCGCGAAGACATCGTGCTGGACAACTTTGGTGGCTCCGGCTCCACGCTGATCGCCTGTGAGCAGACCGGGCGCAGATGCCGGACAATGGAACTCGATCCCAAATACTGCGACGTCATTCGTCGACGCTGGGCGGAGTTCAAGCACGGCGAGGGCTGCGACTGGAAGACGCTCACCCCGGCGATTACCGAAAACGAAACTATCGAACAAATGTGAGGCAATTTATGTTCAGAACATCAGAGTGGGTGTCCCTGGGACATCCGGATAAAACCGCCGATTTCATTTCGTGCTTCCTTCTCGACCGCTTCCTTGAAAAAGACCCGATGACGCGGTATGCGCTGGAAGTCATGATCAAGGATAACATCGTCACGCTCGGTGGCGAGATCACCAGCATGGCCAACTACTCCGAGGAGGACATCGCGGCTTTTGTTCGGGTTGCGGTTAATCAGATCGGATACACGAAACAGTACCAGCAAGGATTCGGCAAGAAGAACACAATCTGTGGGGACGACCTCGTTGTGAATCAGCACATTAGCAAACAGTCCGCAGACATTGCACAGGGGGTGGATAACCACGGATGGGGTGACCAGGGGGTGATGTTTGGGATGGCGACGAACACACCGGAGACTGGGTACATGCCGAAGGATCACTGGCTCGCGAAGAAGATTGGGAAACGCCTGTACGATTCCCGGTATGCCGGTATCGACATCAAGACGCAGGTGACGATGAAGGACGACAAGATCGACGAAATCGTAGTTGCGATTCCGATGAACGAACAGCATTCCGAAGACAGGATTGCGGACATGGTGACCGAGTCCGTCGGCAGCCGGGACTACAGACTTCACATCAACGGGACAGGACGGTTCGTGAAGCATGGCCCCGTCGGGGACTGCGGCGTGACTGGTCGCAAACTGGTCGTGGATTTCTACGGCGGCAATTGCAGGATCGGCGGCGGAAGTCCCTGGACAAAAGATGGTTCCAAGGCAGACCTGTCGCTGAATTTGCTCGCCAGAGCCAGGGCTCTTTCGTACATCCAGGAGCATCCCGACTGTCCGGAGGTCTACTGCGCGATCTCGTGCCGAATCGGATCGCCGGAGATTCTGGTCGTGTTCACTGAACGGCAGGGGAACGAGCTTCTGTCCTACCGCGAATGTGTCAGCCCGGAAGAGGTCATCAAGCACTTCAGCCTACGGGAGCCGCGGTTCGCGGAGATGTGCAGAAACGGACTGTTCACATGATTACCTGGCTTTTCACAGCGGTCAGTCTGGCAGGAACAGTCCTGAATGTCAGGAAGAACATCCTCTGCTTCTATCTGTGGTCAGTCGGGAACATAGCCTGGTTGGCCTACGACGTCGCATCGGGGCTATACAGCCGGGCGGTGCTGGATGTTGTCCACCTGGCGTTTGCTATCTGGGGAATCTTCGCGTGGAGAGAGCCGAAGCCGACGATCAGCCAGCGTATTTGAATTTGCCCCTCTGTTCTGCCCTGACGATGCGCGGGTGGTCCTTGTCGGCGATTTCCCGGAAGATGCTTCCGTAGAGGCTCTGTTCCGGTGTCTTGCAGTCCGTCTGCTCCCACAGACCTTGCGAGATTACGGCGGCAACGATTTCGCGGGTGTTCATCGGGACATTGCTTTTCTTGAGGACCTCAACTGCCGCACTCATGAGGGACATACGTCTCCTCGGCCTGTCGGATTCGTGGGCAGGATTGATCGCGTACTCGTCTTCCTTACTGTCGGAGGCAGTGCCCTCTTCACGCTGATCGGCATCTTCCGTTTCAGCGTCTAAGGCGCACGGCATTTCTGTTGCGTCAGGTTCCGCGACCGCCTCGACCTCCGAGGCCGGGGCAACATCCGGAATGTTTCTGGTTGCCGCGGTGACAAGTTCGTGGATATGCCTAACGCTGAATTCCCTGTGGGTGTTCACGCTTTTGACCCTGTAGAGGCCATCAGGCATTATTCCGGTGATTTCTGTTTCGACGAGGTTCTTGCCGACCTTGACGAGTACGATGTCTCCGAGCTTGAATGTGTTTTCGACCATGAGAAGTCTCCTTGTGGTTGATGGTTTTCGTTTGCGCACTCATGTGCGCTCCTTTTAACAATGCTCGCTAATTCGCTTATATCCAATCGAATATGGCGATACAACCCACTTTTCTTCGAAAAAAGCATGAATAATCTACAACCTTTGGCTTTGCAGCCGGAAATGCTCATAAGACTTCTGCAGAAATCCGGGTGCAGGGAAATGTCGGAAGAAGCTTTGCAGAAGCTCATAGACGCCGGTCTTCCGCTGAATGGAGACGGCACAATCAACATCATAGAATACCTTGCCTGGCTGATCAAGGAGGTGAACGGCAATGGCGCTGAATCTATCTAAATTCCGACCGACGGAACTTATCCGTCTGGTCAATTCCACTCCTGTCGGGCCTGTCCTGCTTGACCGGCAGTTGCGTCGCCATCGTGACCGTGGGGGCTACCGCATTTCGGACGACGGCGGACAGACCATCAATCTGATCAAATATGCGGCATGGCTTACGGGAGTCTGGCTGGAACGTGCGGCGAATCCTCCGCAGACGTATGACGAGAAGAAGGCTGCAGTCCGAAGCAGGAATATCGCTCTTGCTCTGGCCGGTCGTGAAATCGGAGACCTCCCGCCGGTCCAGAACCCGGAACTCAAAGAGCGTTGCCGGAACAATTTCCGGGTGTTCTGTGAGAACTACTTCCCGGAGAGTTTCCATCTTGAATGGAGCGAAGACCACCTGAAAGCCATTCACAGAATCGAAACAGCGGTCCTTGAAGGAGGACTGTTCGCTTTGGCGATGCCTCGCGGGTCCGGGAAGACGCAGCTGTCGGAAACGGCGGCCATCTGGTCGATGCTATACGGGCACCGCGAGTTCGTGACGCTGATTGGCGCGACCGAGACAGCGGCGCTGGAAATGCTCGATTCCATCAAGACGGAACTGGAAGTCAACGACCACCTTGCCGAAGACTTCCCCGAAGTCATTTTCCCCATCAAGTGTCTTGACGGCATCGTAAACAGATGCGCCGGTCAGCTGTACCATGGGGAGCGCACCCGCATCACATGGACGAGCAACGAACTTGTTCTTCCAACGATTAAAGGAAGCCCCGCAAGCGGGATCATCGTCCGTGTTGCCGGGATCACCGGTCGAGTCCGCGGCATGAAATACAAACGCGCCGACGGTCGGAGTGTCCGTCCCAGCCTCGTGATTATCGATGACCCGCAGACCTCGGAATCTGCCGGTTCCCTTGAACAGACCCGAAAGCGCGTCCGCGTCCTTGCTGGGGACATCCTCGGCCTTGCCGGACCCGGCCAGAAAATCTCCGGGATTATGCCATGCACCATCATCAGACCCGGCGACATGGCGGAACAGATTCTCGACCGGGAGCGGCATCCCGAGTGGAACGGGGAGCGCACGAAGCTGATATACGACTTCCCGATCAACACGAAACTGTGGGAACAGTACGCGGACATCCGTGCGGACGCACTTCGGGAGGACGGCAACATCATACGGGCGACGGAGTTTTACCGGGAGCATCGGGCGGAGATGGACGAAGGAGCCGTCGTCGCGTGGCCGGAACGATATAACTCCGACGAGATCTCGGCGGTTCAGTTTGCCATGAATCTCCGACTGCAGGACGAAGGAGCATTTCAAAGCGAGTACCAGAATGACCCGTTGCCGGAGGACATGGGCGGGGACACGCTGCTTTCGATGGACGAGATCGCGTCGAAGGTGAACGGGCTTCCACAGGGAAAGGTTCCGCTGGCCTGCGACAAGGTCACGCTGTTCATCGACATCCAGAAAGCCCTGCTGTTCTATACGGTGGTCGCGTGGGGCGATGACTTCACGGGGGCGGTGCTGGACTACGGAGCATGGCCGAACCAGCGGAGCCGGATGTTCAGCCTCGATACTGCGAATCCGACGATTCAGAGCAAGTTCCCGAACGCCGGACTGGAGGGTGGCATCTATGCCGCTTTGGAAACGCTGGTCGATGATCTCCTCTCGCGGGAATGGGAACGGGAAGACGGCATCATGTTCAAGATCGAGAAGGCTCTGATTGACGCAAACTGGGGCGCTTCGACGGACATCGTGTACCAGTTCTGTCGGCAGACGCAGTGGGCGGGTATCATCTATCCGTCGCACGGGCGTTTCGTCGGCGCTTCCTCCAAGCCCATGACCGAATACCGGAAAGGCGCAGGCGACAAAATCGGCTTCAACTGGATGATGCCAAATGTGGCGGGCAAACGGGCTATCCGACACGTCATCTTCGACTCAAACTTCTGGAAAAGCTTTGTTCATGCCCGACTGGCCGTGATGCTGGGCGACCACGGAAGCCTTTCTTTCTATGGCCGCAGACCGGACGTCCACCAGTTGATCGCGGAACATCTGACGGCAGAATACAGAGTGAAGACGCAGGGGCGCGGGCGCACCGTGGACGAATGGAAGTTGAAACCGGAACACAACGACAATCACTGGCTGGACTGTCTGGCCGGCTGTGCGGTCTGCGGCTCGATGCTGGGAGCCACGATGCCGGAATTTGGAACGCCAATGCCTCTGAAACGGCGTGGCCAGCCCGTGAAGCTTTCGTCCATCAAACGGAACGCAAATAAGCCCGACATGCAGTCTTCGAGGTCGAGAATCCGTCTTTCCGAACTTTTAAAATCCAGAAAATCGTGATTTTTTTGGACAAGTGCCTGTTTTTTCTCGTAAACAAGAGTAGGAACACATGAGATTCACAAAAACAGGAGACACCCCATGCCAGAACAAAAGAGCAATCTTGAGGAGGTCATTCAGAAGAATGCCTCCGGCCCCAAAAGCGCCGAGGTCGACGGACAGAGCGTGGAACAGCATCCGTTGTCGGACGTGATCAAGGCTGATATGTATCTCGCGTCGAAAAAGGCAGCAAAATCCCGGAGTTCCGGCCTGAAATTTACGAAGATGAGCCATTCAGGAGCGTGAGGGATACATGAACAGAAAGAAGAAACACGGGAAGATCCGGATGCTTGGGCGGCCAACAGTCAGAGCTCGCTTTGATGCCGCCCAGACAACTGCGGACAACGCACGGCACTGGTCGGCGGCGGACTATTTCTCTGCCGACCAGGAAGCCCGTCCCGAAGTCAGACGAATCCTCCGCATGAGAAGTCGTTACGAAGTGGCGAACAACAGTTACGCGAAGGGACTGGTCCAGATGCTCGCGAACGATACCGTGGGAACTGGTCCGAGGCTTCAGATGCTGACTGAGGACGAAGAGTTCAACGACAAAATCGAAAAGCAGTTTGTCCGCTGGGCAGATGCCGTTGGTCTGGCATGGAAGCTCCGCTGCATGCGTATTGCACGGTGTCAGGACGGGGAATCGTTCGCCGTCCTGGCGACCAACCCGAAAGTCCGGCATCCGGTGAAGCTCGACATCAACGTCATCGAGGCCGACCGCGTATCGGGTGGCCTGACGTGGCTTGCGGATTCTTCCAGCATTGACGGCATATCCTTTGATCAATGGGGGAATCCCGTGAGTTACCGCGTCCTGAAACGCCATCCGGGTGATGCCATGTACACGACAGGCGAGGAAGCTTTTGAAATCCCCGCCGAATACATGGTCCACATCTTCCGGCACGACAGGCCCGGCCTTCACCGCGGAGTCCCGGAACTTGCGGCGGCGCTTCCTTTGTTCGCCCAGCTCAGACGATACAATCTGGCGGCGTTGTCAGCGGCAGAGGCGGCTGCGGATTTTGCGGCGGTCCTCTACACGGACTCTCCGCCCGACGGCGAATCCGAAGACCTTGCGGCACTCGACGCCATCCCACTGGAACGGAATATGATGCTCACGGTTCCCGCCGGATGGAAGATGGGACAGCTGGACAGCAAGCAGCCGACGGCGAACCACGCCGAGTTCGTGAAGGTCATCCTCTCCGAGGTGGCACGATGCGTCTGTTCGACCTACGGAACGGTCGCAGGGGATTTCTCCGGATTCAATTACGCTTCAGGTCGCCTGGATAACCAAATATACCATAAATCAATATTGGTGGACCGGAGCCGCTGGGAAAAAGATGTTCTGAACCGCATCTTCTATCTGTGGCTCAAGGAATATCTGCTGATCTTTCCACATCCCGGCATTACCGCGGATGATGAAATCCATATGTGGTTCTGGGACGGTTTCCCGCACGTCGATCCCACCAAGGAAGCGTCTGCTCAGGCGCAGAGACTTCTCAACGGCGCGACGACGCTCGCCGCTGAGTGCGCCAGAGACGGACAGGACTACGAAGCGGTTCTGAGGCAGAGAGCCAAGGAACTGCGCCTGATGCGGGAGCTGAACATCCCGATACCGGGAGAGATAACTGTCAATCAACAGACTAACAATAAAACAGAGGAGAAACAGGATGACTGAGTTCAAACTGATTGAAGCATCCGGTGGCGGACGACCGAAGGTGGCCGGTCTGGCATACTCCGGCGGAAAGATGAATTTGCCCGGCTGGAAACATCCGGTCGTCGTCGAGCTTGCCGGAATGGAAATCCCGGAAACGGTGCCGCTCCTGACCAATCACGAGAACAGGACCGACGCCCGCGTCGGGATGGTAAAAGCAAGCATCAAGGACGGCGTTCTGGAAATCGTCGGGGAAATCGTTTCCGACTCCCAGGCGGCAAACGACATCATCGCCCAGTGCAAAAGCGGAGCCGACTGGCAGCTCTCCATTGGGGCCGACGTCAAAGAATGCGAGCTGATCAAAGCAAAACGCGAGGTCAACGGACAGATGGTCGAAGGGCCGTTCTACCTCGTAGCAAAATCGATTCTGCGGGAAGTTTCCGTCGTCGCTGTCGGGGCAGATGCCTCGACCCGGATGCATGTGAACGCGCAGTTCAAACTCAACAATATCGAAGGAGAAGCAATGAACATCAAAGAAAAAACCAATACGCCCGACGGCGTGGAGAAAGCCCCGCAGGTGACTGCCGAAGCCGATCTTGCGAAACAGCAGGAATCCCCGGAAAAGCCCGCCGAAATCAAGGCCGAGGCGCAGCCCGACATTCAGGCCGCAGCTGAAAAGGCCGCCCAGAGCGCCATCAAGGCCGAGCGAGATCGCGTTTCCAGAATCCAGGAAATCTGCAACGGCGAATTCCCGGAAATCGAACGCGAAGCCATCAAAGCAGGCTGGACTCCCGAAATCGTCACCAAGAAGGTGCTGGAGACCCTCCGCGCCGAACGTCCTGCCGCCGGAGTGAATATCTCCGTCAGCGCCGAAGCCGAGGGGCCGGAACTCCGCAAGAACATCGAGGCCGCCCTGTGCCTCCGTTGCGGCATCTCCCCTGACGACCTCGAAAAGTCCTACGGTCCGAAGTCAGTGGAGGCCGGTATGCGTGACATGGAAATGCCGCTGAAACAGCTCGTCCTCGAATGCATGCGGCTTGACGGTATCCCCGTGTCCGGTCGCACGTTCGACAACGAAACCATTCGCGCCGGTTTCTCCAGCGTGTCCCTGCCGGGCGTGCTGAGCAACGTCGCGAACAAAAAGCTCCTCCAGAGCTACCACGCACAGCCCATCATCGCAACGAAACTGTGTTCCACCGGCGACCTCAACGACTTCAAAGAATCGGAAAGATTCCGTCTGACGGACGTCGGCGATCTCCAGCCCGTTGGTGCTGACGGCGAGATCAAGGACGGCGGCATCATGGAAGAATCTGCAAAGAACCAGATCGAAACTTACGGGAAAAAATTTGTTCTGACCCGCAAAATGATCATCAACGACGACCTCGGTGCCTTCATGAAGGTCCCGGTTGCCATGGGCAACAGAGCCGCTCGTTTGATCGATCAGCTCTTCTTCTCCCGTCTGCTCAAAAACCCTGTCCAGCTTGATGGCAAACCGCTCTTCTCCGCAGCTCACAAGAATCTGCTGACCGGCGCGACCAGTGCTCTGTCTGCCGACTCTCTGAAAAAGGCGATTCAGATTTTCCTGGACCAGGTCGATGCGGACAATCAGCCCATCAATGTGGAGCCGCGTTTCCTGCTCGTTCCGACCGCCCTCAAACACGCCGCAATTGAACTCACGAGAGGCGCGACCCTCATCATGGGCGGTAGTGGTACCGGCGAACAGGTTGTCAGGCCCGCCCTCAATGTTCTGGCCGATGAGAATCTTCAGGTCGTGAGCTCCCCGTATCTCGCCAACAGCGGCTACGAGGGCGCGTCCGCGACCGCCTGGTACCTCTTCGGGTCGCCCGGACAGGTTGATACCTTCGAGATCGGCTTCCTGAACGGGAAGCACAGCCCGACCGTCGAGCGCGGAGAAACGGACTACAACACCTTGGGACTCTGGTTCCGCGTCTATTTCGACCTTGGCGTCCGCGAACAGGATCACCGCGGCATGGTCAAGTCTGCCGGAGCTGCTGGCTGATTCGGTCGGGGAGCGCATCACGCTCCCCACCTCAACACAAACTTTTTAGGAGAAGCAAAAATGAATGCTCGATATGTTCAAAAAGGCGAATCTATTGATTATCGCCCTGAAACCGATATCAAGGCAAAAACCATCGTCCCGTTTGGCGGATTCGTCGGTATCACCCGCCTCGACATCCGTGCCGGTGAGCTCGGAGCATTGGCTGTGAGTGGCGTGTTCGAAGTCCCCAAAGCTGACATCGCCATTGACGTTGGCGAGTCGGTCTATTGGGATGCGGAGAATGAAGTCGCCACGAACGAGGCTACCGACATTTATCTCGGTAAGGCCGTCTACAATGCTCAGGCGAGTGCTGAATACGTCTACTTCCTTCTGAATGCTCCGAACACCGGCGCTGGTGCTTCCGGCAGCGGTGCAGGCAGCGAAGCAATTGCAGACCTGGGGACGCTCACGAGCGACTCCGGCTGTGCGGAATCCATGGGCATTCTCAAAACAAAAATCAACGATATCCTCGCGGCGCTTCGTTCTGCGGGCATCATCGCAGCCGGTTAAGCACATGGGACTCCTGGAAGAAGGCGCACACTGGCTGGAATCCCAGAGGAATGCCTGGCTCTCCGTCCCCGTGGAATATCTCCGCTGGGACGGGGAGCGGCTCCGGGTCTCCGCTTCACTCGGACGGACGCTGTTCAAGGTCGAAAACTCATACGGAACCACGATCCATGTGTATTCCCGCGACTTCCTGATTGCGGCGGATGTCCTGCCGAAGGAACCGCAGAAGGGTGACAAAATCTTTTACAATGGCGTCGAATATGAGGTCCTTGCACCGCAGGACGAGCCTGTCTGGCGATGGAGCGGAACGACCAACCATGTGCGAAGAATCCACACGAAAGAGATAGGGAAACTATGAGCGAAAACAAAGAATATGTGCCGGACAACCGCGATCTCTGGCACGAAGTAAACCAGGCAAGGCTGGACATCGCGGAACTGCGCGGGATGCTGAACATGCATTTTGGCAATGGACAACACCACTATCCGCCCTGCAAACCTGCCGCCGATCTCCAGAAGATGATGATCTCCACGCTCGGAGCCGCTCTCCTTGCTGTCCTCGCCGCGGTCGGAAATCTCGTTCTGGAACTGATCCGGGGGTGAATATGGACTGTATGGTACTGTGCGAAGCCGTCGCGGCAAGCCTCGGCGAATGGAACGCAAAGCCTGCGCTGGCCCCGGAATTCTCCCTGCGCGATCTCGAAGAACTGAAAGTTGTTGTCGTCCCCGTGGAACTGACCTATCGGAATATTTCACGGGCTCTGAAGGAACGCACGGTGAAGCTCCAAATCGGCTTCATGAAGCGGGCGAAGAAAGAACAGCTTGACGAGCTGCTGGCGACCGTGGAAAAGCTCGGAATGAGTTTCTCCGGCAAGGAATTCTGCGGAGCAAAGTGCATCGCGGTCGGTTTCAATCCGATCTACGCCGCCGACCAGCTCCGGGAACGAAACCAGTTTACGAGCGTCATCGAACTCACGTTCCGGGACACGTGCAGACGGTTGGAAGAATAAAAAAACGGGGAAAAAGGGAGTCGTGAATGTCAGTCAAAATGTATTTCAAGTTCGACGAACGGCGGCTCGTGGAGGCCGTCCGGAAGGCGAATTGCAGCTCCCTGCGTCGTGCTGGCGCTTACATCCGGGCGACTGCTCGAAATGCCATCCACCGTTCGAAATCGTCGTCTACTCCCGGCACACCGCCGCACACCAGACGCGGACTGCTCCGCCGTTCGATTCTGTTCGGTGTCGACCGACAGAAACAGAGCGTGGTCATCGGTCCGGCCGAAAAGTTCATCGGAATCTCGATGACCGCGCATGAGTTCGGCGGACTGTACCGCAGACGCCGCTACCCGAAACGGCCCCTCATGGGACCGACACTGAACAAGGCTGCACCCCAGCTCCCGAAGCTGTGGGAAAATGCGGTCAAACCCTGAAAATGAAAGGACATGCTTATGGCCATTGTACTTGGTCTTGACGCCAAACTGTTCCGCGGAGAAGCTGGAACGCAGGCGACCATTGAAGTGACGAACGTCAAAGACGTGTCGCTCACGCTCGAATCCGGCGAGGCCGACGTCACCACCCGTGCCGCCCAGGGCTGGAAGCTGAGCGCAGCTACCCTCAAAGAAGCCTCGCTCGAAATCAATATCCTGTACGACACGGAGGATGAGGACTTCCTTGCGTTCAAAACCGCCTATTTCACGAACACGCCGATGTCCCTGTTTGTCACGGACGGAGCCGCCACTGCACACGGTCTGGATGCGGATTTTTCAATCACCGGCTTTACTGTGGAACAGAACCTCGAAGAAGCCGTGTCCGTGAAGATCACGGCAAAGCCGACCGCATCCGGTCGAGCTCCGGCATGGGTGTAATCAGTTACAACAAAACCATTTCTTTGCTGATTCGGTCTCCGAACGAATAATCCTTCAAAGAAGTAAGAGGGAATACGGCAATCTTTCTTTCCAGGAATTGCTCCAAATCATCCGTCAGAGCACCCAAGTCACTCAGAGAGGCATCCTTGAACTCTGCAACGAAGTTCAAATCGTTCTGTCTTGAACAGGAACCGAAAAGATACAATTTGAGTGCCTTGTGGTTGCGGGCAATTTCATAGATCTCATCTTTCTTTTTCCGCAAGTCTTCAACTTTTTCCTGCTGTTTTCGTTTGAAGTCATCCAATGCTTTTACATACTCTTCAAGTTGGGAGATAGCCAGATGAGCTTCTTTTGCATCTTTTTTGGCAATACTCCAAACCGCCTTTTGGTCAACGCCAAAATAATGGTGCGACAGGACATCCCGGAAACGGGCGATGTGAGACCACGGAATCTGAGGATGCTCATTGCAAAACTGGCTGGAAAGGTTCTTGACGGATTCACCCAAATTCTCAAATTTCCGGGCAACAGCATCCTGACGCATTATCTCTATCAGGAATTCTTCCTCAGAGCAGGACGTGTAAAACAGGATGTCGGACAGAGCATCGACTATGTTGAGAAGAAAGAACGAATCATCGTATTTCTTCATAAGACAACGGCCTCACTGAGCACGTTGTCCCGAAGATACGGATTGAGACCGCGTCGTGAAACGACATCGACTTTGCAGTTGAGGAGTGCTTCGTATTCATCCTGTAAATCCATCAGGTCGAACAGAGAAGCTCCTTTTTGCAATTCGACAAGGAAATCAACGTCGCTTTCCGGAGTCTCTTCTTTGCGGGCGCAGGAACCGAACACATAAACCTTATCGGCTTTGTGCTTTCTGGCGATTTCGTAGATTTCGCCTCTTAAACTGCGCAGTCTGTCGAGCTGGCACATGTTTTTGGTCTCCTGCGTAAGAAATATTTTTTCGGTTCAACATCTATAATTTAGACCGAATCGAAGAAAAGTCAAATCACTTTCGAAAAGAAGGAGTTTTTTCTTTGAAAACATTCCGTGACAACAAACGGCGCGTCTGGACGCTCGAAGTCAACGTCGCCGCAATCAAACGAGTCCGTGGGCTCTGCAAGGTCGACCTGAACAGCATTGTTGAAGTCGATGCCGAAAACCGACCGACCGCGCATCTGCTCGAACAGTTATCCTCCGATCCTGTTCTGCTGGTGGATGTGCTGTATGCCATCTGCAAACCGGAGGCGGACAAGCTCGGCGTGAGCGATGAAGACTTCGGCGAAAGCATGGCTGGAGACGCCATCGAACAGGCAACCGAAGCCCTGCTGGACGAGATCGTGGATTTTTTCCCGTCAGCGAAGCGTCAAGTCATGAAGAAAATTCTGAACGCGACGCGAAGATTCGAGGAAATCGCGAGGACGCGGCTCGACCGGATTCTGCAGGACGAGCAGTTCGAGGCAAAACTGGTCTCAAGCCTGGAACAGTCGAACGTCTCGTTTGGGACTGCGCCGGAATCCTCGGAATAGATCCGGG
>Ga0265301_10001424_pt1 | contig 31333 bp, 72 predicted proteins | sample AusTroGonzalo_MG_2_FD_193488 | JGI IMG/M metagenome (GOLD analysis project Ga0265301, IMG submission 193488) | Bovine rumen microbial communities from tropical cattle in Woodstock, Queensland, Australia - Gonzalo_04 | ecosystem: Host-associated > Mammals > Digestive system > Stomach > Rumen ... | reverse complement strand
GTATTGCGGCCCGATGTGGGATGGCGGAAAGCTTCGGTATGAAACGTGGGATGTGTACGACATGTTGAGCAGATAGGAGGTAACTGGATGAGCAAGGAAGAGATTGTTCGGTATGTTGCGGAATGGTTCGGGATTGAGCCAAATGAGGATGGGACATTCGACCTTGACGATTATGACTGGACTTCTGGGTGCTACATGAATGGGAATTGGTTCTGCTTGGCTGAGGTTGTTGGATGTATTGAGGGAATGGTTCGGGATTATGGATTGAAAGCGTAAGGAGGTAACGATATGGGAAACAGAGCTGTTATTACGACTGGCAAGAATGATACTGACATTGGTGTTTACCTTCATTGGAATGGAGGAAGAGCGAGCGTTGAGGGGTTTCTGAAGTATTGCGAGTTGAAGGGATATAGACCGCCTGAGACTGACAACTATGGTTGGGCACGGTTGTGTCAGGTTGTTGGGAATTATTTCGGAGGTGGTCTGAGCATTGGAGTCGATATTCGCTCCCGGCTCGATTGCGACAATTGGGACAATGGGGTTTACATAATTCGGAAATGGAAGATTGTTGGCAGGGAGTTCTTTCAAGGAGCCGAGCAGATGGATTACCCGCTTCTGGATTTCGTAAAAGACATTGATGCTCACATGCCTAAAAATGAGCAGATTGGGGATGCGAAGATTGAAAGCCTCTTAAAAGGAGGTGATAGCGAATGATTGACGAATACACCCTTCAGGCTCAGGAGTTTCTGAAGAAGAATGGCGTTAAGCTTTCGATTCGTTTTCTGAACCGAGAAGCAAACCCGAATTGGGGAGACAGATATGAGAGGAACCATTACAGTGTGACGCTTACAACGGAGAATGGGAAGATGAGGTTCCCATTCTGGGACAGTTATTACAACACGCAGTCCAATAAGAGGCCGACTGCGTATGATGTTCTGGCTTCCCTTGAGAAGTATGACCCCGGAACATATGAGGATTTCTGTGACGAGTTTGGATATGAACCCAAGTATGCTATGGAACTTTTTAAAGGGATTTGCTATGAAAAGGGATACAGTGTGGATTACGCCCGGAGCAGATTCAAGAAGTTTTGTGAAGAGATAGGGGAGGAGTTTTTGGATGCGTACAAAGCGCTGAGCATTTATTGGGCGGTTCAGGAGCAGTTTGACAGTTTGCAAGAGCTTTTCACGGAAGAACAGTTGGAAGAATTGCGAGAGATTAATTGAGGAGGTAACGGTATGGGGTTTGATAGTTTCGATGCGGAAAAAGATTTGCCGAAGCTTCGGAGTGAGATTATTCTGAACAGCCTGTATGTTTCGGATTACGAGAATTCGTTCGGATTTACTGCGCGAAGCGTATGCGATTTCTTTGATGGATTCATGAGCTTTCTGGAAGTCATTGCGAGCGAAGACATGGAATGCCCGACAATTGAGCAGATTTTCGCTTTGGATACTACTGAGAACCTGATTGACTGGTATTACTGCCATGAGGAGTTTCCTTTTGAGGAGGCAGTGTAATGCTTAAAAATGGGAATAAGGATGTAAACAAATTCTGGGACAAGGTGAAATGTAAGTACCCGGATGCCAGATTTGAGCATTGGTTTTGGGATGGGGAATTACATTTTTGGCCCGATGGTGAAAGCGAGAGGAAACGGAAGAACCTTGGTTCGTGCTACCAAGATGACAAGGGGCAGTATGCAATAGGCGTTGGGGATGAGTGGAAGTAAATGGAACTGATTGATTTCTTTTTGATAGGAGACCTTGTTGACTCGCATGGGAATGTCAGTTACGAGAACATTAAGGGTTTGCCGAGATACCACGAGTGCTCTGAGCAGATCAAGTGGGAGCGAGATGTCGCGATACAGCAGATTGAAGAAATGGGAGGACAGTTCGGAGCGAAAAATACAGGGATTACGAGAGTTACATGGTGTGAGAATTGTCTGAATTTCCAACCGATACGCACGTTTTATGGGATATGCCGGGATACAAAGAAGATGTGTTTTAGGCATGATTATTGTTCGTATGCAAAGGAGAAGAGGGTATGAGCGGTGGAGCACATGATTATTTGTGTTACAGGATAGAGGAAGAGTTTTCGGAGAACATGGAAGACCCGGAATTGAATGAGATGATCCCTGATCTTGTTGATTTGTTTCATGACCTTGAATGGTATCACTCTGGGGATATCAGCATAGATAGGTATTACCAGACTGTTCTGAAATTCAAAAAGAAGTGGCTGAGCAACCCGGAGCCGTCACAAAGGCAGATCGAGATCATTGATAAGAAGATTCAGGGATTGCGGACTGAATTATTGGGAATGATCGGTGTAGGGGAAATAAAGATATGACAAGAGCAGATAAAATTCGACAGATGGATGATACGCAATTGGCGGATACCATCTGTTCTGTAATGCCGGGAGAAAATTGTGGTTCCTGCCGTTTTAAGGCGGAGATGGGGAGATGCAGTATTTTCGATTGGTTGAGGGAGGACACGGATGAAGGTAATAAAAAGCGAAAGAATTCTTAATTACATGAAGAATCATAATTGGGCAATGGTTGGTATGGAAACGCTTGAAGAGTTTTCTGAGGAACTGGATGTGTCCAAGATGAATGAGTATTCGACCGGGTATGTTGATGCACTCGCGGAAATTTCGAGGTATTCGGAAGAGTTGGAGCGGAAGATTGCGATTGCAATGAAAATATGCAAGTCGTGCAAATGGTATGAAGAAGCAGTTGAGTCATGCTGTAATGGAAAGTCGGAGTTTTGCATGAAGTTCATGCTTCCGACTGATCGTTGCAAAAACTGGGAGGAATAGATCGTGGGGACATATGTCGTGAAGGATAATGAATCGTATTGCATTGCTGATTCTGGGGAGAGAACGGAGTTTCCTTCCGGGGCTGTGAGAGACATGCATGATGGAAAGGGGCGCATGGATTTGCTTCCTTGGCATGCGATTATGGAGGTTTCCAGACATTGTGAAAATGGGGCAAAGAAGTACGGAGAACACAACGTTGACAGAGGGTTGCCTGTGCATAGCTTTATGGATTCTGGGATGAGGCATGCCGCAAAACATTTGATTGGGATGGTGGATGAACCGCATTTGGTTGCCGCGTGTTGGAATTTTCTGTGGGCATTGGAGATGGAGTTAACGATGCCAGAAATGGTAGATATTCCTTGGAAGAAAGAACCGACAATGGCAGAGCTTGCTGAGCAAAAGTTGCGGGAGAGCGGGATATGAAGGTGATTTGTGCGGCATGCGATTGCATTCACAATGGGAAGAATAACAAATGTGATGCGAAAAGCATCGTGCTTTCTGATGAGTATGTTATGACGGTTTGGCAAGGCAGACAGCATTATCATAAATGCAAAATGTATCAGATAGACCCTGAAATGAAGAAGTTGTACGAGATGTTGGAAATTATGGATAAGGGGGAAGCGTGATGGAAAACCTGACTGGATTTGTGTATTTTGTGATTGTTTTGAGCGTTGGGATTGGGATGTATTTCACCGGGCGTTCGATGGGGATTGAGTGGGCGGTTTTTCAGTTCACTCAGCATATGATTGTGAAAGAGGTTCCTGAAGAGGAGAAAGCGAAGGAAGCATGACAAATTATCTGAATCATGCGGATAAGGAAATTGTTGTAAGTCTTGCGGGATGCGTTGGGATGGCAGATACGCTCAGAGAAAAGAAATTCCGCCATTCTGATGATGTTATGGAAGACCTTCAGAAGATGCAGGAGCTTGCTCAGAAAATGATCAATACAATCATTGATGGGATTGATGTGGATCAGCAGAGCGGCGTTCTGAGGTTCGCAAACAATTGTGAGTTGATGGTTCTTCCGAAGTCTGACATTCGGACGCAGACTGATTGGTGTGTGATTGAGAAGAAGGACATTCAAACGATTATTTCCAATGTTGTCAGCGATTGTTCGTTCTGCGACAAGGAAGGCAGGGCGGTTAAGCAGTGCGAGTTGCGGAAAGCGTTGTTGAATTGCGGGATGGTTTCATCTAACGATTCTGTCATGAAAGAAGTAATGGATGGTTGTCCGTTTAGGGGGTAAGTATGAGCTATATGGATATAGAAATGCATCCAGACCTCAGAGGAGGAGAAGGTGGGGTTGGGAATTTTATGATGTGGCGGATTTCTGGCGCTGAAAGAAAATGGGGCGTAGCTTCTCATGGATGTAACACAAGCGATTATATGGATAACATGCCGCCTCAGCAGGGATGGCAGTGCCCGGTTTGTGGGAGGGTGTATGCACCTTGGATGTCGGAATGTACGCATTGTGGGAATGAAGTTAGTACGGTGACTACAACGACATTTTCTCTTGGTTCAAATACAGATCATGTTTCTGAGGAAGAAAAATGATTATAGCGGCTATTTTGTTCATGTTGATTCTTGTGATCATGTGGGTGATGGGCAATGACAATTACAAGAAAGGCTGAGCGTTCGGCGGTTTATGCCGGGACGAGGAATTATTATCTGGATATGATTCCGTCAGCGAAGTCATTGCTTGTGCATTCTGATGTTGATCGGATTTATTTCTTGATTGAGGATGATGCGTTCCCAATTGAGCTTCCAGATTGCTTCACGATTATCAATGTCCGGGATCAGAAATGGTTTAATCCTGTGAGCGCAAATTGGAGAGTCAAATGGACATACATGGTTCTTTTGAGAGCGGCGTATGCGAAGATTTTCCCAGATTTGGACAAGATTGTTTCTCTTGATGGTGACACGATTGTTGGGAAGAATATTGGTTCTGAGCTGTGGGATTTAGATTTGGGAGAGAACTTCTTCGCGGCGGCGTGTGAACCTACAAGGAGCAATGATCGTTTTACTTATTTTAATATGGGCGTTGCAGTCTACAACCTGAAGCAGATTCGGGAAGAAGGATTGGATGATATATTGATTAATTCTCTAAATACAACTGCGTACAAGTATGCCGAACAGGATTGCATTAATGAGTGGTGTCAGGGAAGAATTCTGGAATTAAACAGCAGATACAATCGATTTGCAGAATCAAAACCCGTTGAAGACGGAGATGTTCGGATTCTGCATTTTGCCGCATCGGATGGGACATGGAGAGCGTTGCAAATTGTTCATTATTACATGAACCTGAGTTGGGATCAGGTTTTTGAAATGAGGAGGCGGAATGGGCAGAAAAATCGATGCTGAAGTGTTGGAAGAATCTCTGATTAGGGCGATTGAGTCGGCAAAGAATTGGCGGGATGAGTGGAGACCGTATGACATTGAGTACATTAAAGCGAATGAAGCAATTATGGCATTTAATGAGTGCTTGTTGCGGGTGAGAGATCAGGAAGAAATATGATCGGCATTGATCAGGTTTTGGAGATTGCAACCGAGGCTTTTATTATTGGGATTGCACTTGGGGTATTAATTATGCTTGTTTTGTTTTGCTTGTTTTCTGGAGAATAATAAATTCTGGGAGGAATAATATGATTAAAGTCGAAAATATTGAGGTTTTTAATTTTAAAGGGGCAATAAATGGGATGCGTTCGCCATATGATTCGTGGGAGAAATCTGATAGTTATTTGGATGATGATGGTAGATTTGTTATTGGGAGTGCTGACATGGCATTGATGCAACGGTTGTTTATGGCAGGAACAGAGCATAGAAAATACATGAGGCAAATCCTTGTAAGTATGGATATTACTGCGCCAGATTATTGGTGGCCCCAGTTTGATGCGTACAAGATCGGTATAACTTGTAATTCAACAAGTAAGATGCATAGTCTTGTTAAGAGACCATTTGAGCCGCAAGATTTTAGCATTCAGGACATGTGGGGATATCGTTGCAGTGTTGAGCAGAAAAGGCCAGTTATAACAAAAGATATGGAAGTAACAGAAGAATGGAGAGATGTTGAAAAAGATTATTGTGTCAGTAATTTAGGAAGATTAAAACATGGGGATAGATTATTGTCTGGTGCAGAACATAAAGACGGGTATCTCTTTACATGCATTCGAGGGAAACATTTCCCGATCCATAGGTTAGTTTGCATGGCATTCCATCCTGAATCGTATCATGAAGGACTAATTGTAAATCATATTGATGGGAATAAGAAAAATAATATGGCCTCAAATCTTGAGTGGGTTACTCAAAAAGAAAATATTAGGCATTCTTATGATATGGGATTGCAACCAGTTTCAGTTAAGACATATTCTGGGAAACTTACAAAGGAACAGAGGGATGAGGCATTTGTTTTGTTTGATTCTGGGATGAGTAAAAGAGAAATTGCCAATAAATTCGGGGTTTCTCATACATGTATTAATGATATTTTGAATGGCAAACATCCATTTGTGGAAAGAACAGATATGTTTTCAAATTATTTTCTTCCTATTTTGAATAATCTTAATAAGTTGAGGGATGAATATCTTGAGGAGAAAGACCCGGTTAAGAAGAAGGATTTATGGCGCATGATTCTGCAACTTATTCCGATGTCTTATAACCAGAAGCGAACCGTCACGATGAATTATGAAGTGGCGGCAACGATTATTCGGCAGAGGAAGAATCATAAGCTGAAGGAATGGAATGATTTTATCGATAGTCTGTTCAAACAACTTCCGTATTTGAATGAGATTATGGGAGAGGAGATTTAAGATGGTTTATGTGATCATCCAAGGGGAGTATTCGGATCAGCAAGTCGTTGGATATTGCACGAGTGAAGAGCTTGCAGAAAAGGCGTGTGCGTTTAAGCGCGGGGATTCAGAAGAGTATTGGGATTCGTGCAGATATGAAGTGGTTGAATGTCTGGATGACATTGTTGAAAATACAACCGTGAATTATCTTTATAGAGTCGATTTTAAATCACGAATGATAAGCCCGAACCAATATATGTATGAAGTTTATCGGGTATATGAAGAAGGAATCACTCCAAGCATCGGATATAGTCGCATTTCTTATAACAACACGAACAATGTCGTTTCTCCAATTGAAGCGGTGGTATATGTGTCGGTTAATAGAATAGATGAAAAGCTTGCCCAAAAGGTAGCGATTGATGCATTGTATAAAGACATCGCAGAAAAGGCAGGGCTATAAAATGGCTTGGAAAGCGTATGACTGGCAGGATTTGAATAAGCAGATTTTGGATGATATCCAGATCGGAGATATCGTGTGCATCAACGAGTGGGCAAGAGGAGTTCGGGTAATCTTTTCAACAGAACATTTTTTAATGGTCGGAGCAAAAGTAAAGCGAGGGATCAGGACATATATAATAGAAAAGATTGCTCCTGAGAGGCACAAATTTTACGTTTATGGGTTCTTTATGTTCCCCGGCATGGATGAAGCAGGGGCGCATATAAAGAGCTGTGAGGATGGTTTTGAGCACCCTGAAAAGGGAAAGGAAATGATTCGATACATCACGGTTGAGAAAGGCGTATAAGTTTCCTCTGAAATTTCCATAAGACAAAATATATTATTTTATATGTTGCATTCTGTAACACATTGTGGTACTATAATTATGGAAATTGGATAGGAGGTAACGGAAATGCTGATTCATGTCTATTCGAGCCGTGTTGAGGAAGTTCGGAAGAGACTGGATAAGCTTGCGAAGAAGGCTCAGAAGTATGGTGTTCCGTTCCAGTATGAGATTCTTCCAGAAGTTAAGAAGCAAGTTGGTGTTTATGATTACGACCCGGCGGGTCATTGCAAGTTCCTCGTTAAGACCTATAACGTGATTGCGACTCCGATTCAGATTTCGGACAAACCCGTGTGCTCCTCTGGTTGGAAGGCGGTTGCTCAGATTGAGCATTTCCCGGAAGGGAATGTGGTCACGATGTTTGACCGGGATGCGGAGGCTCCTGCGGAATGGAAGATTTGCGCCTCCTATTGTGACCATTGCGGCACGAAACGCGACAGGCGTGTGACCTACATGGTGGTTCGGGATTCTGGAGAAACCCGTCAGGTCGGAAGCACGTGCCTCCGGGAATATACTGGGATTGACCCGAATGCATGTGCGCTGTGGGCTAAGGTTGCGGAATGTGAAGACTCGTTCGAGTGTGACCCTTCTTTCTGGAGCGTTTTGAGTGGGACGCGTTCTTACGAAGTGATTGATGTCCTTGCTTATGCTGTTGATGTGATTGCAAAGAGGGGATATGGATGCACAGACGGCCCGAATTCGACTCGTGAAAAGGTGTTTGATGCGTTCAAGAAGAACCTCCCTGTTTCGGATGAAGCAAAGAAGAAGGCGGAAGTGGTTCTCGAATGGCTCAAGGGTCTTTGCTCGACTGATGGAATGGGTTGCGAATACGACATTGCCCCGGTTGCGAAACAGGGATTTTGCGCGGGTCGGCACTTTGGGCGGCTGTGCTACTGCCCTGTCGCGTATGACAAGGCGATGGCGCGGATTGAGCAGGAAAAGGCGAGGGATGCAGAAAAAGCGTCCCAGAGAGAGTCTTCTGGGTTCGTTGGGGAGATTGGTCAGAAGATTTCCTTCACGGCGGCAAGCGCGGTTCTGGTGACGAGTTGGGAAACACAGTTCGGCAGGACTTTCCTCTACAAGATGACGGATGAAGCAGGGAATGTGTTTGTCTGGTATTCTTCTGGGAGTCGGGACGAACTGGTTGGTGGAGTGACTGTGAAGGGAACGGTGAAAGACCACAAGGAATATGATGGTGTGAAGCAGACTGTTTTGACCCGGTGTCGGGTTGCGTGAGGATGGAGAGTTGATTCGGTACAGACGGTTGGTGTGAGATGAGGCAGTGAAAGCCCCTTACGGGGCTTTTGCTGTATCGGTGTTTGTATTACAAGGAGTTTGATTATCAATCCTTGGAAAATGTGATGCAATGTGGTATTTTATGATAAAGTGAGGTGAAACGAGTGAACAGTGAAATGAGCAATGATGAGATCAAGGAGTTCGCGGAAAAGATTTGGCAGATTCGGAAAGATGCTCATATGACGCGGAAACAAGTGTGCAAGAAGTTCGGGATTTCTGAGCGCACAATCCAGTCGTGGGAGATCGGAGAGCGGCTTCCTCCGCAGTATGTCTTTGAATGGTATCGTTCTGCAATGAAGGAGCCTGAGAAGAAGGATTATGATCTTACCGAGATGGAGCGTCAGGAGCTTCTTCAGGCAATCAACAATCAGATTGATGTATATTCCATTATCAATCCGTCCACGGATCGGCAGGGGCAGGAGATCGAGGATTCGGTTGCCGCGCTGAAAAGCGCAAAAGAAAAAATCTTCGGAGGATCATAAAAAAGCGTTGCAATATTAGCACAATGTGTTAAAATAATAATAGTGGGTAACGATTTTGATAGGGGGTAACGATGATGTTTTTTGATGGTTGCAAGACTTTGAATGAGCTGAAGGAGAGATACCGTAAACTCGCGATGGAAAACCACCCGGACATGGGCGGAGATGTCGCGACCATGCAGAAGATAAATGCGGAACATGATGAAGTGTTCGAGCGGCTGAAGAATGCATGGAATATGGAGAACCCGGATAAGAAGACCACGGAAACGCCTGAAGAGTTCCGTGATGTGCTGAGCAAGCTGTTCCGACTTCCGGGCATTGTGATTGAGCTTTGTGGTTCTTGGTTGTGGATAAGCGGTGATACGAAACCGAACGCGGCGGGACTCAAGGCGGCAGGATGCCGTTGGAGCGCAAACAAGAAGATGTGGTACTGGCGGCATTGGATGGATGGGATGTACCACAAGAAGCACACTCCGTTCACGATGAATGCGATTCGTGCGACTTATGGTTCGAGCATTCTGACTGCCGAAGAACGTGCGGCATTGACGGCGTAAGAGGGGAGAAATCCCCTCTTTTTCCATTTTAATAATTCCAAATGGAAAGAATTTCTCAGAAAACTGTTGCAATTACTATCACAATGTGTTACTATAATAGTGCCGGGTGAGGCAATGCTTCTCCGAGCCTGATGAGGAGGTAACGATATGGGAAAGGTGATGACTTGTTGCGGATTTACGATTCGTGAGTTAAAGAATGGGCGCTTTTCTGTGACACGGAACATACCCGGTTTTAGGGTTGTTCATGAGGTGTTCAATTCGTTCAATGATTGTGGCTCTGAGGTCTTTGAAATGGCTCCGAACAACGATGTTGGTTCTGAGGTTAATATGAAGATGTGCAGGGTGTTCGGACGGTCGTTCTGTGATGAGGGTTTTGGTTGTGGTTGGTAAGGAGGTATTGAGATGAGTCGTTGGTATGGTAGCCTTCAGAACCGTTTGATGGAAAATTCCCGGTCTGCTGTTCCTGAAGTTGGAATGGGAGTGACTGAGTTCCTTTGGTCTGACCGGGAGCCGTATGAGGTGATTGCCGTTCAGGATGATAGACACATTTCTGCCCGCCGACTCGGGTATAAGGTTGTAAGTGGGAGTTGTCATGATGGCTCTGCCGAGTATGAGTATTTCAGCGACCCGGATGGTCATGTGGTTTCCCTCTTCAAGAAGAAGAATGGGAAGTGGGTACAGCGGATTGGTCGGAAAGAGTATGGCGGAAGTAGTTGGGTGATTGGTTTCGCTGAGAAGTATTACGATCCCTCGTTCTGAGGGGTCTCCCTGAACGACAAATAATTTGAGGAGGTAACGTTATGAGCAATTTTGTGATTCCGAAGATTCGTGACACCAAGGCAATGTGCTACAAGTTTGAGGCTCTGGATGATGTGTTTGAGCACATTGACCAGATGATTGATGTTTACAAGAAGAATGCTCAGGAAACAAGGGAGAGCATTGACAGACAGCTTAAAACGAGTGAGGAAGAGGGGAACCCTGTTCCAGATGATGAATTCGGTTGGCGGTTCTCGTATGAGATAGACCGTATTCAGAATTATGAGCAGAAAGCAAATGCATTTGCTGAGTTCAGGGCGGTGCTTTCCAAGAAATACATGGATTAAGGTTTCTGGAGTGTGCAATGGCTAAGTTTGAGGTTGGTAAGATTTATGAGTCATATGCGAGAGAGTATGACCCGGTTGTTGCTCTGAAAAGAACTGACAAAACACTTTGGGTTAAGCATGCATGGAACGACCGTGAAAATGGTTGGAGGATGCGTATTCGGGTTGATGCGGATGGGAACGAGTTCTGTGTTGATTCGTCTGTTCCGCCGCGTTGGAGAGATGCATTCACATACAGTGCAGAATGGGTTTATGAGGAGGCAACGGATGCTGTATTACCGAACTAAGGCGGAGGTTGATGGGTGCAAGCTCAGGCAGACCTACATGATTAAGAATGAGCTTTTCACAGAGCGTGAGAAGAAGAAACGGGACATTCCAGATTGGTGGCTTACCCCGGTCGAGATTTGCCAACTCGATACATACAAGGTGTGCGGGGCAAGGTTCCAGAAGGGTACTGACTGGCATTCTGATTTGGGATAAGGAGGATAGTATGACTAAAGAACAGAGAGAGAAGATATATGAGGCTAATGAGGTTCTTGGGCTTGCGATGGAAGATTTGCTTGGGAAAGCAGAAGAGCTTGAGTCTGTCGGATTGGAAAAAGAGGGTGAGGCTCTTAGGGAAATTGTCGGCATTATAGATAATTTGCAGTTAATGAACGTAGTATTGAAGGAGAATGAATGATGAAAGAAGAGGAAAGCTATTATAGAAAGCAAAATATTACGTTTGATATAAATTGCTTGTATGTGGAAGAATTGGAGGCTCTTAGGGACATTCTGAAATCGCATGGGATGATGGATCAATGCGAGACTGTAAGTATGCTGATTGCTTACAAGGATGGGTGGATAACCAAGGAGCATAGAGAATTTTATTATAACAAGTTCATGAAGAAATTGGGGGATGATTAATATGAGCCTTTATAACGCAATAAACGGATATAACCTTTCGTGCATTTTCATTATGCCTATGCTTGGTCGGAGAGATCGGGAATACCCGCGTTTTCGGGATTGCTTCGTTTCCGAAGATGGACAGCATATTGATATTTTTACTCGTGTTGGCGGAGGCAACCGTGGTTGCGGCATGGGAGAGGAAGAGCTTTACAAAGACCCGTTGTTCGTTACAACGTTCGATGACGAATATGACAACACTTATGCGACCTATCAGTTTGAAGTCCCAGAAAAATGGAAGAAGGATTTTGATCTGATTGTAGATGGGAGGATTAATGAAACATCTGCCGAGTATCAGGAGATGATACGCGGGTTCTGGTCTGAGAAGATGAAACCCTTTTTGGATAAGGCTTTTTCTGTTGGAAATATTCCAAATGGAGAGGAAAACAGTTGACACAAGTATCACATTGTGATACTATTATGGTGGTGGGTGGGTGATCCACCCCGGCAGGAGGTAACGAGATGATTAATGGGTTCCATGAGGTAGCAAGCCCTGAGAAGTACCCGTACTGCCGCAAGTGGGTAAACGGGGAAGGCGCTGAGATTTACCAGTTCGGTTATGGGCGTGGGAATGCGTATTTGCGGATTGAGAGTGGCAAGTATGTTGGAGCCTACAAGACACAGCGGAATGCGGCTATGAGGGTTCGCAATGGGTTCAGAATGACAAAGAGAGGGATTCGGAATGGCGGGTGCTTCGAGTTTCTTTGGGAACATGTAATGCGCGGAAGCGCTGTTTATGAGTTGGGGATATAAGGAGGCAATGATATGATAGATGCAGAAGCAATATAAAGCGTGTGGATGAGGTGACGAAATGAGCAGATATATAGATGTGGATGAATTGAAGAAAAAATTGGAAGAACTTGGATCGATGCCACCAATAGTATTGATTCCTGTTGAGGTTTTGCCGTCAGCAGATGTTGTTCCTGAGTGCTGTGCGAAGATGGATGAAGAGAAGGTGACGGAATGAAAGAGTATTCGTATTCGAGTCCGTATGGTGGAACGTGCACCATTCGTCTGAGCAAGGCGAGCTATGCTCACAATGGCAACCTTGCGGTTCATGCTGAGTATTATGACAAGGAGTTTAATGCTTGGCTCCCGTATGGGAATGTGACGGTCAACCTTGGCAACAAGCTCCCTGCTCAGTATGCCTATGTTGATGAGAACAATTTCCTTGGGGTTCTGGACTGGTTGGTGAGCAATGGGATTGCGGAGTTCACCGGGAAGTATGGGTATTCTGGGTTCTGCCAGTACCCGCTCGTGAAGTTCAATGAGAGCGCTTTCTGAGGAGGAAACGCATGAAGAAAGTTGTTTTGTGGAGCAATGTTGATGTCGATGTTGATAACGACTTCTTCGATGAGTTCTACCCGGATTATGATGAGTATGAGCGTTACAGATATGCTTTGGAAGACAATGAAGAACAGCTTTACGAAATTCGCAGTTGCCTGAACATTAAGATGTCGCAACCGATTCTGGTGATTGGAAGGCTTGGATTGTGGAACGGAACGTTCGATGGATACAGCGAGATTTCTTCTCGCAATGTTGGAGATTGCCTGTACGATTCGAGTTGCGATGTTATGGAATGGTACATTGACAAGCGAGGGGATTTGTGTGGGGATGGCGTTCACCATGACGGGCGGAACCACTACCTTTACCGAGCGTACAAGGATGGGGTTTACCAGACGCAGATAGATAACCTGAAGGATAAGATTTACCACGGTAAGGCAACTCGGCGCGATATAACTCGTTTGACCAAGAGCCTTGGAGGAGTTGTGTTGGAAGCGTGTGGGTTATAAGATTCGGCTCAACCGGGGTTCGCACAGCGTTGCGGATTCCATGATGATTGAGACTGATACCCGGAAAGCCCTTCGGGGCTAAAGGCACCCTTCGGGGTGCTTTTTTGTAGACAGATTGACACAATGTTCTTATAATGGTTGGGAACAGGAGGTGTTTCCTATGACCGTAAAAGAACGTGTTGATGCAATCATTTCGGCAAGTGGGAAGGAAGACTGGGAGATTGCGAGTGCAATCGGGATCAGCAGTCGGATGTTTACGGCAAGGAGAAATGCCGGGTCTTTCACAGCAGAACAGTTTTTTGATATTTGCGAGTTCTGCGGAGTGGATGCAAAGATGTATATGAAGAAAAGCGGTGTAAATGTGTTGGATCGAGCGGAAAGAATGAATCGTCATATCAGGCGGATGGTTGATGGGATCGTTTATGATACGGAGCATGCAGTTTCGTTTTCAAACAATTTTGGATCAGATGGGCCTGAGATGGAGCTTTTCCGAGATGATGATGGGAATTATTTCTTTGCTGAGTATCTTGGCAAAAATAGTGATAAAATTATTCCATGCGATGCAACAGAAGCTTCTTTGTTTATAGAACAGCATGGCACCCGGTACAGGGAGTCGTAACAAAATTTTAAATTCAAAGTCCTCCACAGAAGAGACCGCCCGAAAGGGTGGTTTCTTTATTATACCCGTAAGGGAATAAATTCTGGAGGATTGTTATGGAACTAATCTGGTTGTTGCTCAAAAGGGCAAGTGTGTTGGTTGAGGCGTATCAGAAATTTTATGAAGGAAGAGGAGAGGAAGCAGAAGAACGAGGTTCGTATTTAATCGAGTGTGCGGGTGAGGCTATTGTAGAAGTTCTCAGGATTATTGATTCTGGAGCTTATAAATAGGATTCATGAAGCCGGGAGGAGAATTTCCCGGCTTTCCATTCGGAGTTTTTCAGGATAAAATCAAGAGGCCGAAACCCCTGATTCTGCACAGCATGCAATTAGGGGATGCGATGCTGATACTGTGAGAGTTGCCCATTGTGTTAAATATGTCTGAAAGTCCCGTGTTTTGGGGCTTTTTTCTTTATCCAGATGGAAGAAAAATTGCTCAAAAATGACATTCTGCCATCAGCTAACTACCCGAATGTCATAAAACGACCAAAAATTCATGCGCTATTGGAAAAATATAGTCTTGTTATTTTGGAATGTTATTTGACATATTGTGTCATCTAAGACAACGGCTTCTTTAACCGTTGCAAGGATGAAAGTTCTGAGTACCGATCTGTCCATGTTTTTCGCGTGAGTCATGAAATCAAATGTACCTTTTGAGAGTTGATCTGCCATCAGATAATAGCTCGCTCTCCTGATGTTATCTTCGGAATCGTCCGGGATCGAGGCGAGAGATTTATTGATCTTTTCCAGTTCGGCGGTCAGTTCTGTGTGTTCTATGATGTAGTCTTTTTCTGGTATGGAGTCGGTGCTGAACAGATAGAGGTTCTTCAGACGGGTCAGCGCATTTTCAATCCGATTCTTGCTTGTAAGGAGTTTTTCATGTTCCGAGATGCTGACGGAAGTCGGGGTTGAGAACAGAGTATCGGATTGATTGGAGAGAAGATCGTCTAATCCTTTGACGGAGTTCACGCCCAGAACCTCTTTCAATTTCGATTCGATGTATGCTGGAGATTCTTCCCGGTTGGTTAGGATCGTCTGGATCGTATTGAAAATAAATGGTGCAACGGTGAGATCGTAGACATACTTCTGCGGACATGTTTTGTTTCGCCTTCCTCTACAACCGTATACGGACGGCAACCATCCATCTATTCTGCGTTTTCCCGGAGTGGCAGACATATTAGTTCCGCATTGCCCACAAGTGAGCAGTCCCGCAAAGATATGGATGTTCTTGTTGTAGCGGAATTGCCGGGTTGAGGTTTTGTTGTTGGAAGACAGCATGTGCTGAACACGGTTGAATTGGATTTTGCGTATGATTGTTGGATGATGGTCTTCTATGGTAATCCATTCGGAATCGTTCTTCAGGGTGTAACCCTGTCCGTATCCATGCACGTTGTAACGATATGCCCCTGTGTAAAAGATGTTCGTAAGGATTGAATGAATCGTTTCAGCCTTCCATGTCTTCCCGTTCTTGGAGGTGAATCCAAGCGAGTTGATAACAGATGCAGTTTTGATCAGTGAGCGTTGCTCCTCGTAGGTGTCAAAGATCAGTTGGACAAGTTCGGCTTGTTGACGGATGATGGAAAAGGTTTTCGATTCGGAATCCCATGAGTAACCGAGCGGAACCCGACCCCCGTTCCATTGCCCGTTGTTTGCTCGTGAGAGCATGACAGAAGTTACACGGTCGGCAGTCATGTTGCGTTCGAGTTCGGCAAACACGAGGATGATTTTCAACATTGCTTCACCGACCGGGGTTGAGGTGTCGAATTGCTCGTTCTTCGAGATGAATGCAACGCCAGACTTTTTGAGTTCTTTGTAGATTTCTGCAAAGTCGAGGAGGTTCCGGGAGAATCGGTCAATCTTCCAGACGAGGATGTGAGAGAATTCCCCTGCACGGATTCGTGCCATCATTGCCTGAAACTCAGGGCGGTCGGTGTTTTTTGCTGAGAATCCGGGGTCTTCAAAAACAACATAGTCCCGTATGTTAAGGATGAGTTCGGAGTAAGCGATTAATTCCCTCCGTTGGACTTGGAGGGAATCTTTATCAATCTGGTATTTCGTGGAGACACGGATGTATATTGCGACTTTCTCGTTCATTCTGATGCCTCTTTCACGGTCTGTACAAAGCTTGCAATAACAGTGCAGAGTTCTGGAAGATTTTCTATGACCTTATGGATGTCCAGATAATAGAAGAAAGAAAGGTTTTCGTATGGTTTTGCCTTCCCTAGATTCTCGTTGATGAATGGACGATACCCTTCCAGAAGTTCGTTGATTTCTTTCGGGAACATATCGTGTGCCGTAATGTATGTTTGAATGCGTTTGGGAGCAAAATACATGACTGCACGGTTAAATTGGATATTCAAGGCAAGCAATGCCGCGTCTGCCCAGATGTCTTGCGAGAAACGGAATGAGATTTCCGCGTTTGTCATTCGGGTTGTGATTCCGGGGATATTGGAAATGGATTGGATAACACGGTTGATATCGTTCGGATTATACTTTCCGATTTCGCAGAATTCATCCACGAATGTTTGCATATCGAGATAATCCTTGTGGATTCCTTCGTATTTGGAAAGGATTGCATCAACAACCATTTTGTCTTGATCGGTTGACAGAGTATAAAGGTCGGCAAATTTGCGAACGTTCGGAGAGTATTTATCGTGCATGCCGTCTGACATGCCAAGCAACCAGTCGATTGATACTCCGTAGTATTTCGCAATTTTGTAAAGGACATTTATGTCCGGGACACGGGTTTTCGCAAGATATCTGCTGATGGTTCCCTGAGACACATTGATGGATCGAGATAAATCGAATGCAGTCTGAGCGTGTGCATCCATCAGTGTGCGGAGTTTTTGAACAAAGATGTCAAGATCGATTTCAAGGTTTTCCATGTTTGTACCGCCTTTCTTATCCATATATTGCAGTAGATTTTTCCGAAAATAAAAATTTTGTCCGTTTGTTAACAATCTCTTATTGATATATTCCGATTGGAAGAATATAATATTCCACGGAGGATATTTATCACGATTCGCGATTGTATCCTGTGCATATAGCATAAATGAGGTAGGCAACGATAAAAATGGGGCGCGGAGCAACAAAAGCGGTGGGCAATGCATGGTATGAAGCCAGAATAGAAGCGTCAAAGTATAATCAGAGTCTTGCATCGAGAGAGGGAGCGGCGGAAGCATTACATATGAGTGTGGATGCCGTAACGGATGCTGAATTGGGATTGTCGAAGGTTATGCCAGTTGATAAGGCGGTTCTCATGGCAGACCTTTACAACAAACCGACATTGCTGAATTACTACTGCTTGCACGAGTGCCCGATTGGGAGGAACCATCCGATTTCGGATGAGGTTTTGGCGTTGGATCGTGTTACGGTTTCGTTGATCGATTCGATGTCGATTTCTCAGGTGACAGAGTTCACGAATAGCCTTTTGCGGATTGCGTCTGATGGAAAAGTAACACCTGATGAAATGGATAGGCTTGAACAGTTGGTTGAGTATTTGCAGACCATTGCGCTAAATGCGAGTCGGTTAAAGAATATTTTGGACAGTCAGAAATGAGTTTCGTTGATGATTTCACATCTATATATGGAAGGGACATATGGGATCAGGTTTGCACTGGAGCTATTCATGCTCCCGGTATTCCGATTGGCTGTTTCTCAAAAGAAAAATATGAAATCATATTGACACAATGTGATACATTTGATATGATTAATGAGGCAGGAGGTAACGGGTATGGTGAGCATTTCGATGCGGTGTTCCCGCGATTCACAAACGAAGAAAACAGAATATCGATTTAACCCTTATTCCATTACTGGTGCAAGTTGTGTGCAAGTTTGGTGCAAGTTTGGGAGGTTGGCATGAATGCGGTTGAGATTCCGGGATTAGTATTCGATGACCAGAATCATCGGTACGCCTATAACGGGGTTGTACTTCCATCTGTCACGCAGATTATGGAGCCTCTGAAGAATCAGGAATATGGGAACATCCCAGAGTACATTCTTGAGACGGCGGCACGGCGTGGGACGAATGTGCATCAGGCCATTGAAATCTGGCTGAATTATGGGTATCAGGATATCCCGGAAGAATATCAGGGTCGGTTCGATGCGTTTCTTGATTGGCAGGAGTATGCGATGCCGCATGTGATTGGTACAGAGCAGATTCTTGTTCACCCGACATTGTTCTATTGCGGCACTGCGGATTTGATCTGTGATATCAATGATCGGAAGGTTCTGGTGGATTATAAAACGACTTCTACGGTTTCTGACATGTTGGTTCGTGTTCAGCTTCAGGCGTATGAATCGGCATTGAAAGAGCATGGGATTGTGGTTGATGAGAAACGGATTATTCAGCTCCGCGATGATGGGTATAAAGAGTATATCTATCCCGCGAATGATACAGAGGCATGGAGAGTGTTTCTGTCTCTGAAAGCAATTCATGATTACATTAAAAAGTACAAATAGAGGAGGTAACGGTATGGAACTAAAAACTGTGGATGCAACCCTTGAGCTTCGGAATGGGATTAAGGCGCTTGTTGATAGCGCGAATGTGCTTCGCATTGAAACGGATGCGGATGTGGAGACGGCGATTGGTTTGACCAGAGCGGTCAAAACCCTGTCGAAAGATGTGAAGGATTATTTCGAGCCTCTTCGACTTCAGACTAAAATTGCGTATGATGCGGTGATTGCGGAAAAAAAGTTGTTCACCGACCCGCTCGATGCGGCGGAGAAGACGCTGAAAAACAAGGTGCTCGCTTATGATGCCGAGAAACAGCGTAAGGCAAGAGAAGCAGAGGAAGCAATGCGGCGAGCGGCGCAGATTGAGGCAGAGAAAAAGCTCGCTGAGGCACAGCGCATGGCGGCAGAGGGTGATGCTCTTGGGGCAGAAATGGCAGAGCTTGATGCAGAGGCATTGAGCGCGACTGCTGAGGCGGTTTCCGTTACGGCAGAGGTTGCTAAGGCGGATGGCATGAGCCGCAGAAAGAGTTGGACGATTAGTTCGATTGACCCAAGCAAGGTTCCTGTCGAGTTTGCGGGAATGGTGCTTCGCCCAGTTGATGAAAAGGCGGTTATGGCGCTGATTAAGGCGAGCAAGGGAATGATTCGGATTCCCGGTGTTGAGTATGTGGAAACCTCGATTTTGAGTGTTCGGTAAGGAGGAACGATATGGAAAAGAAGAGCAATGCAACGATTTTTGAGACGCTTTCTGCAATGAACGTGGGAGACCACATTGAGCAGAGGGATGATGGGAAGGGACATTACCTAAGTTACCTCAGTTGGCCTTGGGCGGTTTCTGAGATGAGCAAGGCATACCCCGATTGGACATACGAGATTGCTAAAAATGCAAATGGTCTTCCGTATGTGTATGACCCTGCAACCGGGTACATGGTCGAGACGAGCGTAACGGCGGGTGGGGAAACCAAGGTGATGTGGCTCCCGGTTATGGATGGAGCAAACAGAGCCATGAAAGCTGAGCCGTACACCTATAAGGTCAAGAACCCCTCGTTCAAGTATGCAAAACTCGATAGAGAGTCTGGATTGTATTTCGATAAGTATGGCAATGAGCAGAAAGAGTTCGATGTAAAAACGGTTCAGGCGGCAACGATGTTCGACATTAATAAGGCCATTATGCGGTGTCTCGTCAAAAACCTTGCCATGTTCGGACTTGGACTGTACATTTATGCGGGAGAAGACCTTCCTGAAGCTCCTGAAGACGATGAAAAGTCGCAGGAACAGAAAGTGGAACTGAAGGTAGAGAAGAAAGTGGAGCAGAAGCAGACCCCGAAGAACGATGCCGCAAAAGAAGTCGCAACGGCGGCGAAGAAGGCTTCTCAGGGAACTATTTCGCAGGAGGAACGGAAAACAATGTTCCAGATTGCGTCTGAGGTTCTTGGAGGAATGCGGGATGAAATGCTGAAGGGTTGGTTCAAGGATATGGGGATTTCTAGCTCTTCAGAGATGACACCAGACCAGTATGTAGAGATTATGCACCGTCTGAATGTTGTTGCTGACGGAAAGATGGATATTGGGGCTACTGCGTAATTAGTGGGGAGGGATTTTCCCTCCCCTGTTTTTGGAGGCTTGTATGGCAACCGGGAAGCGATATTATTGGATCAAGCTAAAAGACACGTTTTTTACATCTGATACAGTTGATTTTTTCATGGGGCAACCAGACGGTGCGAATTATGTTGTACTGTACCAGATGTTATGTCTTATGACTGCTAATACGGATGGGAGATTTTCTAGGCAGATCGGTGAAATGATTATCCCGTATGATGTCAGTAAGATAAAGCGAGATTGCAAGTATTTCAGTGAGGATACAATTCGTGTTGCGCTCGATATGTATAAGCGGTTTGGATTGATTTATGAGGATCAGGATGGAATTCTCGTAATGGCTGATCATGATAATCTTGTTGGGTCTGAAACTGATTATGCGCATCAAAAGCGTCTTCAGAGAGAATCGTTAAAGTTATCACAGGGTGACAAAAATGAAGAAAAAGTCTCAGACACAGGTGTGGACACAGGTGTGGACATTGTCCACAAAAATGTCCATATAGATATAAGAGATAAGAGATTAGATATAAGAGATAAGAATATTAATAATACATATGTGTGTTCTGATGGACCAAAACGCAGGAAAAGAGGAACGTACACACCAGAGTTTGAAGAGTTTTGGAAGGTTTATCCGAGGCAGATCGGGAAGATCGATGCGTTCAAGGCATGGAGCGCGAGATTAAAAGAAGGGTATACGGAACAGCAGATGATCGATGGAGCGATGGTGTATGCTCAGGCGGTCAAGAAAAATCACACTGAAGAGCAGTATAGAAAACATCCCAAAACGTTCCTTGGAGTTGGATTGCATTTCATGGAGTTTCAACCCAAAGAGGAGCCGAATGGTGATGATTTTGAATCTTGGTTCTTATAATTTCTCTCAAAATATTCCGATTGGATAAATGCCATAAATTTCGCTTCTGATGCATTTTTCCGATTGGAATGATAAAAGTATCGATTGGCGGCAATAAAATGGCGTGTACCCCACAAATTTTGACAGGAGAACGGCGATGGAGAGCAACGATATAGAGCGGATTGACATGAAAGAAGTTTTTTCTGTGTTTGCGAATCGTAGCAGACCAGAGGAAGCAGATGGGGATTACCGGGATGAAAATGGGATTTTGGTGTGTGGTATATGCGGAAAACCGAAGGAGCAAGTTCGCACAATGGGGCTTGGTCGTGATGCTGTTACGGTTGTGATGGGCGCAGAGTGCGATTGCATGAGAGCGAAACGGTTGGTTCGAGAGGCAGAGGAAGCGAAAGCGGAGGCGGATCGATTTATTGCGAAGCTTCGGAAGGCTAGTCTCATTGATAAAAGGTTGATGGATGCATCGTTTGATTCGGCACAGATAACGGATGATAACGCAAAAGTTATCAAGATGGCAAAGAGATATGTCGAGAAGTGGGACAAGATGGTTGAATCAAATCAGGGGATCATGTTCTGGGGGAAACCGGGATCGGGCAAATCTTACATTTCTGCGTGTATTGCAAATGCGTTGATAGATAAGGGAGTCCCTGTCGTTATGACCTCCTGCATTCGGTTGACGGATATTATCCAGAGCGGTGATGAGAGCGAAGGAGCGGTTCTCAGAAAATTGAACAAGGCCAAGTTGATGATTCTGGATGATCTTGGAGCAGAGAGGATGACGGATTACAGCATCGAGCGGGTATATAGCATTATAGATGCGAGATATCGTTCGTGCTTGCCTCTGATTGTTACGACCAATCTGGATAAGAATGATTTACGGACGGATGATGTTCGGATGGGGAGGATATATAGTCGGGTATTGGAGATGTGTTATCCGATTCATTGCACGGGATCATTCAGGGTTGCGGCTTCACGGGATCGGTTCTATGAGATGAAGCAAATGTTGGAGGATGATTGATGAAATTTATTGTGTATGGAGAGCCAAAGGGGAAAGCAAGACCTTTTGTACCAAGAAAAGGTCATGCGTTTACACCGCAGAGAACGGTTCTATATGAAAATCTTATTAAAACGGAGTATGAGAGGCAGTGCGGAAGGGAGTTTATTCCGCATCCAAAGCCCGTTTCTCTATATGTCATGGCATATTATTCGATACCGAAAAGTGCGAACAAAAAGAAGCATGAAGCAATGCTTGAAGGAACCATCAGACCGATTAAGAAAAGCGATATCGATAATGTGATCAAGGTTGTTGCGGATTCACTTTGTTCGATTGCGTATGATGATGATATTCAGGTTGTGCAATGCTATGCAGAGAAGTTTTACAGTGATGAGCCAAGGATTGAGGTTGTGGTAACGGAGATTGAATCATGAAAAAGCAATAACAACACCATTAAAGAGGGCAAAATGAAAAGCGCATGCGACATTATTAAAGGTAAGATTGTTGATTATAATGAACGAACGAAAGAATTAACTATTAAAGCATGTTATGAAGATGTCTTTTTAATGACAAAGCGAGAGTATAAGGAATGCCTTGTGCAGATGATCGATTCAAGACCGTTGTCTGATAAACAGCGAAATGCATGTTATGCGATGATGCGGGAGATTTCTGAGTTTACCGGGAACAGCGTGGATTTGACGAAACAGTACATGAAGCTGAAATTCATGGCGGACGATATGCAGGAAACGTATGATAAAATCTTTTCATTATCAAACGCCCCGATGAGTCTGGTGTGTGCGTTTCAGAGGTACATTGTTCGGTTCATCGTTGAATGGGATATTCCGACTAAAAAGCCGATGTTGGAGTATGTGGATGATGTTGGGGATTATTTGTATTCTTGCTTGATCAACAAGAAGTGTGCGATATGTGGGTATCATGCCGATTTGCACCACATGGATGCTGTTGGGGCCGGGAGGGATAGAGAAGAGATCATTCATGAGGGCATGGAGGTTCTTCCGTTGTGCCGGGTGCATCATATAGAAGCACACACGATTGGGAAGATGAGTTTTTTAGAACGGTATCATTTGGACGGCGGCGTTAAATTGGATAAAACGCTTTGCAGAATATACAAATTGAAGGTAACGAAGGAGGAAAAGAAATCGTGTTGAACAAAGTAGTGATTCAGGGACGGATGACAAGGGATGCAGAAGTTCGGGCAATGCCGAACGGGAAATCCACAACGGCATTTAGCATTGCTTGTGACAGGGATTACAAGAATGATGATGGAAGCGCGGTGTGTGATTTTGTAGATTGCGTTGCGTTTGACAGGACGGCGGATTTTATCGGGAAGTATTTCACAAAAGGTCGGATGATCTTGATTGAAGGGAGACTTCAGAGAAGACGGTTTACGGCGAAAGATGGGATGGCAAGAAACGTGACGGAGATATTTGTCGAGAAAGCATTTTTCTGTGATACCAAGAGCGGAGAAAAGAGCGAGGCAAGAAAGGAAGAACCGCAAGTGATAAAGACCCCGGAGTTGGAAAGCTTGGAGTCGATTTCGCCAGATGATATTCCCTTTTAGGAATATTTAAGGTTGGAGGGGGAGGAAACTCCCTCTCTTTTTGAATTTATGTTTCCGTATGGATAAATATTATATTCCAAGTATTGAAATATAAATACACGATGTGGTATGGTTCAATTGAGAGGTGACAAGATATGGGATTTGCACAAAATCTACGGCAGTACAGATTAGATATGGGGATGAAACAGAAGGAGCTTGCTAAGAAAGCAGGGATTCATCAGTCTACGGTTAGCTATTATGAGCGTGGGTTAAAGGTCGTGGATTTGAAGGGTTTGGATCGGATTGCGAATGCGTTGAATTGTACTCCGTCAGAATTGATCGGGGATGATTCCGATGACAGGACGATTGATAAAGCGTCTGATTTTACCGGGCTGAGTTTGGATTCGTGCAGGAAATTGCATGAGATGCGGGAAAAAGATCGGAAGTTCATAGATCAGGTCATTATGGCATATAAGGTTGGATAAGAATGGAACAGCAACAGCAGATGTTGTATGACACACATACAGTAAAGGAGTGGCTGATCACATATAGGGAGACCTCAAGAGAATTGTTCTGCCAGAATGAGAGGCTTGAGCGTTTGGAAGCGAGGATTGTCGGAGTTGGATCGATACAGATTTCAGACATGCCAAGGAACCCAAGCCCGAAGCAGGATCGGATTACAGATTTGATTGCTTTAAAGATGGAATTGGAAGGGGCAATCACGAAAGAGGAAAAAGATCAGAAGATCATGCGAGACAGACTGGAATATGTTCTTGGACAGATTCGGTCGGCTGATGAGAGAACCGTAATTCGGATGCGGTATGTGGATGGAGAAATCTGGGAGAAAATCGCAGAACTGATGTTCCATGACCGTGAAGATTATGATGATAAATTTGAGAGTTATTTGCGAAGGGTGTACCGGGATCATGGGTATGCCCTGTATCATATAGCGCGGTATTTTCAGGATTCTGGAGACCCGGAGGTTTTGTGGTATGGGGAGATGAAGGAAGAGATGAAGAACCGAAAGCGCAGGGGAAGAAAAGTTTATATGAACAAAAAGGTGGTTATATGAAGTACGTTTATCCTGCGATCTTTACACCAATAGAAAAAGGCGGGTATGTTGTCGAGTTTCCAGACATAGAAGGATGCTTTACATCTGGTGAAAGTCTGGATGATGCGATCGAGATGGCAAAGGATGTTCTTCCGCTTATGCTGTGCAGTTTGGAGGATAGAGGAGCGGAGATTCCAAAATCGACTTCTGCGTTAGTGTGGAAGTTGGAAGAGGGGGAATTTACAAGGTTGATCGATTGCGATACGGACGAATATAGGAAAGAAGTCGGTTGGGGATTACAGGGATAAATAGATGATAGTATTGGGCGGATGAACCGCCCTTTTTGTTTATGTTTCAAATAATATATTTTCCAAATGGAGAAAAAACTGTTGCAACAACTAACACATTGTGATACTATGTCAGTGTGAGAGAGGAGGTAACGAGATGAGCAAGGTTCGCGTGATGAAGAGAGCATGGGAGCTGTTCCGCAAGGAAGGCGAGCTTGGGTTTGCCGAGTGCCTCCGCAGGGCGTGGATTTCTGAGAAGGCGATTCCTGTGAATGAGGCAAGGGTAGCGGCGGCGAAAGCGGCGGCGGGCGTGACTGAAGAGACCGAGACTTGGTATGGATGGACGCAGAAGGGTTGAGGTTCTTCATGGGAGCAAATGTCTGTTCGGTGTGGAATTGATTTGGGGAGCGAAGGGAGCGGGAGTGATTTACAAGGCGAGGTTCTTCGGTGCGTCTCAGGTGGTTCCGCTTGGGACTCAGCCCCCGAAGGTTGAGGTTGCGTGAGGAGGTAGTTGATGGAGAAGGTTCTTGCGCATGTGTTTTTGCCTGTCGGTAATGGCAAGTGGGTGAACGAGACCGTGGATTTATACACGCCAGATGAGACAAAAAAGATTCTGGGGTCTCATGAGTGGAGTGTCGGATACGATATTTATGATCCGACAGATGTTAAGAAGAGGATTGGATCGTCCTTTGTTGTGGAGAACGGAATGACTATTTATTGCGGTGTGAGGAGGTAACGATGAATAATTTGAAGTGCAAAGATTGTGCGTATTGTTGGAGTGAGGAGAACGAGAAATACCCGACATGCCACTATTGGGATTGGCGGTTTTTGCCCCCGTGTGAGGAAGAAGAAGAGTCTTCAAATGGCGAGTGGGATGGCTGAAAGAGGAGGTAACGATATGCAATATGTGGATTGGAACATTGAGGAACTAACAGGGTACACGCCGCACACCACGTTTTACATGGATTTCTCGATTGCAGACCGATTCGGAGTTTCTGCCGTAAAAGACACGTTCAAGCGGGCATTCGACAATTGGAAGGATAATTATGTGTACCTGACCGAACTGGTGATGGCTCTGAATTGGAAGATTTGGGAACATTATGAGACGAACGAAAAGCTCGCGAGGATTTACAACGAGCTTTGGGCGAAGGCGGATGAATATGCCACGAGTCATTTGAAGGGAGAAGAACTGAGCTATTTCTACCGCACGACAGATTGAGGAGGCAACGAAATGATTCAGGTAACGTGTTATGGGATTACGGAGTTCTGGACGAGCCGTAAGGAAGCGATTGCGTATTATGGCAAGGGGTTTATGGCAAGCAGTGGAGCAGAGCAGGACAGATATGGAAACATTGTCGCGCAGTTGATGATTGGTGCGATGAATGTTTCTGATGAGGGAAATGCGGCATGAGTGGGCACAAGCCGTTTGGTGTTGTATGGGACAGCATTAATTGCGTAGATGGTTTTGAATGTGATACGTTCGAGGGGGCGAAAAGCGATGCATTGGAGATTCTTTCCAATTGGGTATGGGAGGAAAGAAGAGAGTGGAAAGACCCAATGCACCCGACTGAGGATGAGATAGACAATTATGACCACATGATTGCAGAGTGTTATGTGGAGGTTCGGAAGTATAACGAAGAGAAGGACGAGTATGAGGAGTATTGGGTTCCGTCAGTGGAGGATGAGCACAAAAGCGGTTGGATGTATTGGGACGAAGTAAAAAGGGAATGGGGATTATAAGGAGGTAATGGTATGGATGTTTGGACTTTAAGCAGGAAGTATTACGAGAACAACCCCGGAGGGCATTTCTTTGACCGCGACACGCTGAAGTTTTTCGGCGAGCGAATGAGCGAGATGTATGTTTTTAAGAACAAGGAAAAGGTAAAGGATGGGCAGGGAGTAGAGCACGAGTGCTATGTCCTTTCGAGTCTTCAGAGAGTTCCGTATGTTGGGAAGCGGAGACATTATGCTTGGTTCGATGCGAACACGTTTGAGGAAATTCTTCAGTAAGCTCCTTTAAATTGTGAATAATATTCCAATTGGAGAGATATAATATTGCGATAAGATGCACATTGTGATATGATACAAGAGTCGGGAGGGCTTGGATATGACGAAGACGATGGTAGCGGTTCCGTGCATGAATACTGTTGATACAGATTTTTTCATTTCGATGCTAGGACTAGCTAGAGTGCCAACCACGGATTTCTCATTTTCCAAGTCCTCTCTTGTTTATGATGCACGGAACATTTTGGCGAAGCGGGCGTTGGATGATGGGTTTGATCGGATTCTGTTCGTAGACAGCGATATGAAGTTCAACCCGGATTTGCTTCAGAGGTTGTCTGCGGATATGGATCAGGGATTGGAATATGTTTCGTCTCTGTGTTTCACGAGAAGGTTTCCGATGCAAAGCGTGATTTATCGGGAGTTGAAGTATGAGGACAACGGTTCGGTTTTAAATGTTTCGATTAAGCCATTTGAGGATTATCCGAGAGATCAGATATTCGAGTGTGAGGGTTCTGGGTTCGGAGCGGTTTTGATCAGTATGACGGCAATTCAGAAGGTGATAGATCGGTTTGGTTTGCTCTTTACACCTTTGATCGGATTGGGAGAGGATGTGACATTCTGCCACAGATTCAAGGAGTGTGGGGGGAAGATGTATTGCGACAGCAGGGTTAAGGTCGGGCATATCGGGCAGATGGTTTTTGATGAGGAGACATATTTGAGCAGTAGGAGGTAACGATGTATACGATTCATGAAAAGTTCGAGCTTGTTGCGCTGATTATTCTGTTTTCGATGATTGTGATTGGAGGGGTGTTTTCTGCGAATTGCGTTTCTGCTTGGCTGACAAACAGGCGCGAGGAGAGGAAAGCGGTTGCGGATGAGCGATTTGAGAAAGCGGTGAGACGGGCTGATGAAGCTAGGCAATATTGGATTGGGCTGTTGGATGAAAAGGAGAAAACGAATTCGAGTTTAGTGGCGGAAAACAGGGATTTACAGAGGCGTTTGGCACGGATGGAGGAATTGCTGTCTGCGTCTGAAAATGAACGGAAGCGGCTTATGGAGGATTCCAAATGAAGAGATTTGCGTGTTTTGTTCTGGTTTTATTATTTTGCGCGGTTCCTGTTTTTGCAGAGGTTGAAGAGACTCCGATAGTTTACATAGAGTTGGCACCAACGCCTCCCCCGGAAAGAGCTATGAAGTTTTCGTTCGTTCCGAATCATTATGAGTGGGATGACAAAACGATTGATGCAGTAGCAAGCATTTATTGGGCGGAGACGGGATATGGTTCGATTGCCGCGACTCAAAAACTCGCGATCACGCAATTGATATGGAACCGGGTTGAGTATTACAAGGCGAACGAAGATAGATATGCGGGAACGATATATGAGGTCTGCAAACAGCATGGAGAGTTTAACAGGGGAAAGATAAGCGATAAGAACAGAAAGTTAGCTCAGGAATATTTAGACATGGTTCGTTCTCAGGCAGAGGGAGTTTATTGCGGGATTACAGTTCCGAGAGATGCATTGAAGATGGCGTGGGATGAGCATGGAATGTATTTCATGGATTTGTCGAATAGAGAGGTTTGGAGGTGTCAGTAATGCCTAATTGGGTAATGAGTAGGATTGAGTTTGATGGTAAGCAGGAAGATGTTGATAGGGCATTTGAAGCGTTTAAACCAAAATATAATGAGGCGAAAGGTGTAATAGATTTTAATGAAATCGTGACGATGCCTGATTCTGTGTTTAGAGGGAATTTGAGCATGGAGGATAGGGAGAAGTATCCCGGGGATTTGAATTGGTACGATTGGTGTTGCAACCATTGGGGAACAAAGTGGAATGCTCATGATGGTTATAGAGATGGGAATTTATTGGAGTTTACAACAGCGTGGTCTGCTCCGTTCCCGATTTATAAAGAAATTGCAATGCAAAATCCGGGAGTTAGTTTGCATGTGCTTTATTCTGATGAAGATATTGGGACGAATTGTGGAGAAGTTTATTGCTGTTTAGAGGAAAATGGATATGTGGAACATATATATGAATTTGAAGATTTTTCTGAAGAAGCCAAACAGACGGCGATAGAAGTATGGGGGGTTGAGGAAGATTTTTTTGATGAGTAGTTGTATGGATAAGCAGTCAATTATGGGTCAAGTGAGAGGAGATGAAAAGATAGATTTCCAAATGGAGGAATTAGTAGGATGAGCAGATTGGTCGATATAGATGAGGTGCTAGATTTGTTCGGGAACCAGATGGAGGATTGGGATGCAATCCATACAATCGAAGAAGCGATTTGCAATGGTTCTATTCCGATAACGGATGGCGGGGATCATGTTGTTCACGGGAAGTGGAAGAAGGTTGATGCGAAAGGAATGCTTACACCGGGAGGAACACCGATTGTAACGTGCTCTGTTTGCAAAAGCCCGTATTCTGAGCATTTGAGTGGAGTCGAGTTTCCAGAGAAATGGGATTACTGCCCGGTATGCGGGTCGAAAATGGATATTGATCGAGGGTATTTTAGTAGGAGGATCATCTGATGAGCATGGAAAATTCTCTGAATCTAATGAATGCAAAGAAAGCATATGAGAATGGCGAGTGGGATATGTTCTGTTTGATTACGAGTGTTGATTGGGGGAAGCAGTGTTATTTTGAGCAGGATAATGGAGTGGTTTTCAGCGGGAGAAGCGGGAAGTATCTGAGAGATAGAGAAGAGGCATATAAGGAGTATTTGGACGCGATTAGCGTGTATTAAAAAATAAGAGGAGAGAAAAAATGGATGAGATAAAGAGATGCCCGGTTTGCGGGAAAGAAGTCACATTGGTATATGCAAAAGAAGCGGTCATTGGGGAACCAGTTTTCGTTGATGTGGTGCATGTGGAACAACCGACACTATGCTCTGCCGAAACAACGCATATTAAAGCGAAGTCGATGGAACAGGCTATTGAGCTGTGGAATGAGAGGAGCGGAAAACCGCATGCCAAAGCAGTAGAAGAGGAAGCTTCAGAAGATCAGGAAGAAGCACCGAAACCGAGGAAGAGCAAGGGTAAAAAATCATGAAGATTAGAGTAGTTGAGACTGAGATTGAAGCAGATGCTAGGGAATTACGAGAGAGCAATACATTAGCATCGAATTTTGCAATGATGCTTTCTAGGTGTTTTCAGAGCAGAGAATCGTTTGATGAAGATGTTGCAGGAGAAGAGGAAGCAGAAGTCAATGGGCAGACTGATTGATGCGGATGATGTTCTTGCGAAAATTGATGCTTTACAGGATAAGCGATTTAAAGAGTGCGGGTGTCCTTATGACATAAATGTATATGAGATCGTAGACATTATTAATGCCTGTGAGATGGTTGATGCTGTTCCTGTGGCGCATGGGAAGTGGATCGAAAAAACGGGCACACTAAACGATGCGACATTCTGGTGGTATGAATGTTCGGAATGCGAAGAGCGTCCATTGAAATACTATGGATCGGATTGCCTGTCAAGATTCTGCCCGAATTGCGGAGCGTTAATGGACGAGGTGACAGAAGATGAACTTGTAAATACTGCTTACAAGTATGGAGACGTGACCAATACTTCAACGGATGAGGTGACGGAATGAAAAAATTTTTAGTTTTAAGTCGGTATTATCCAGAATATAACAGAATCGTGGAAGCAGATGACATTAGTGAGGTTGCATACCATTACTATGACTCTTGTTATGGGATTATTGAGATTCCTGAGATTCCTGAGATTCCACAGGATGAGGTGACGGAATGAAACATAAAAATATATGCCCTAAATGCGGTGGAAACATTGTTGCTGAAGCCTTTGGTCAATACGGAACTGTTTATTACATTAGAAAAGATGGTCAAATCGGAAGAAAACTTCGTACTGTGAAGTACGAGCATAACGATGACTGGATATATTACTGCCCTAATTGTGGAAAAGAATTTAAAGAGGATGACTTTTGAAGTTACGGAGAGAAGGTGACGGAATGATACAGATCGAAATCGAAATGCATCCATGCTGTGCGGATTGTCCGTTTTTTGATGACAGATTGGATTACCCGACATGTCGAGTTAATGACCATTCTAAAGGATACACGTTCAATGCCCGTGAAAATCGGATGCCAGATTGCCCATTGCAGAATGTGAATGACTGCAATCCTTGTTCTGAGTGTCAGGAGTTTGATTGTTACGGATGCGAACATGCCAATGAGGTGACGGAATGAGAAGACTAATTGATGCGGATATGCTGAAATCAGCAATAGCAAGATATTCAGAAAAGTTATTATCGC
>Ga0265301_10001420_pt1 | contig 31402 bp, 35 predicted proteins | sample AusTroGonzalo_MG_2_FD_193488 | JGI IMG/M metagenome (GOLD analysis project Ga0265301, IMG submission 193488) | Bovine rumen microbial communities from tropical cattle in Woodstock, Queensland, Australia - Gonzalo_04 | ecosystem: Host-associated > Mammals > Digestive system > Stomach > Rumen ... | reverse complement strand
AAAGACACCTATGAAGTGTTTCGTAGAGTGCGGTTTTCAAATGCCGCTGGTGGGAAATATGGTCGTTATGCGTTACTAACAATTTGAAATGCACTTTTTAAATCTAATGGAAATCAAACAACTAGAACCCAAAGAGAAAATCATCACTTTCTTTGGCGAAATCAAAAACACAACGGTTGAGGCTGCCATCAAGGATGTTGCGAAAATCAACGCAAACGACCTCGACTATTCAGAGAAGTGCCGTCAATGGGCGATTGAAAACCACCAAGAGCCCGCAGCTGTACTTCTAACGCCAATTAGGTTTTACCTTTCCACTGGAGGAGGAACTTGTTATGATGGAATGGCTCTCCACGATGTGATTGAGGCTTCACTAACGCCAATAGAAGTGATTTGCACAGGCAAAATCATGTCGATGGGCATTGTTGTTGCGCTTGGCTCCAAAGTCCGCAAGGCCTACCGCAACACGACCTTTATGATTCATCAGGTACAAGGTATTTCCATTGGCTCGTTACGGGAAATGGAAGACACGGTGGCCGAAGCTTCGCGTATCAACGACATGCTTTTCCGAATCATTAAGGAAAAAACCAGCATCACTGATGCGCAGCTCAACGATGTGGTCCAGAATCGTAAGGATTGGTTTCTTACGGCTGAGGAAGCTTTGAAGTTGGGGATTGTGACGGAGATTATTGATGGGCAATAAGAAAAGAGGAGATGGCAAAGGGAACAATGACTTTATTGAATGGTGCAGTGCTTGACTGCTACCCCTTGAAGCATCCTGAAGCAAAGGTGGATAATGCAATGAAACTTGACACCACTGGCAAGTATTTGACCATTGGAAGGTCTAAGTGCAGGCGTGTTACTGAACCGCAATTTGATGAGGAGAGAGAAAAGGAAAAGAAACTTTTCCTAAATAATGTCTTCTTGTTTCTTCAAAACAAAGACAGAATCATGTCGGACAGCCGAATGTTCCTTTGCCCTGTACCCATCCAGAACGGTTTGGCCTATACAGGAACAGCTGGGTTCAACCATCCGACTTTGGGTGTGTATCTTGAATGGTGGCTTAGCTGTGAAAAAGCCATGATACGCAAAGAGGACAAAACGAAATGGCTCGTGTACCTCATTTCTGGTAGCCCTTTGTCTGGTGCCAACAAATGCGGCATTGTCAACGAAAAGGGTGATATAGACTCAGAATCCCTTTGCCCGTTTTCGCCTATATGGACGAGTTTTACGAACATAAACAAACGTTATGACATGGCTAAGAGTTTGTATCAAGCGTATACCTTGGAAAAAGTTATCAAGATATTAGGACGAAGGCCATGCCACGGTTGATGACAAAGATATTCAGTTCCGATAGATTTGTACTCTGCTGGCTATGATTTTCATAACTAATACAAAAACCCCAGCATCCAAAGAGGCAATTTGGCACCAACGGGTGATTCGATGTCGTCTGCAAAGATATAGGATCGGGCAAATCTGCATTTTGTTGGTTACAGGCAACACTTTTCATCAAAAACTGTTGGTTGCAGGCAACATTTTTCGCTAAGTAAGTGTACAAAACCAAACATCATATTTCATTAGATTCCCCTGCGGGGAATGGAGTTGAGACATAGTTTATTTAGCGGCGGCATGAACAAGTTGACCATTCGTAAGCCCCCAAAGCCGCCGCGTGTTGAAAAACAAACGAACTCCATTCCCTATAAGGGAAACGCTCTGCGTTCGACGGAGTCAATCTCAACATGCCTTTTACAGCTCAGTTGACACGATCGGCAGAATCGGCCGAACAACACTATCTTTTAACAACTTTTCTAAAAACCATCTTTCCATCGGCAAACTGTACCTTCACCAAATACATCCCTGAAAGCAAACCACTCAAATCAAGCTCAAAATCAGAACTTGAAGGCGAGATTTCATGCAAGACATTGCCCATCAAACCAATGATTTGACAACGAATGACATTTTCCGACAAAACAATGTGAGTCTTGCCCGAAGTAGGATTGGGATATATGGCAATATTCTGGTTTTCAGCAAATTTTTTAATCCCCGTCAAATCATCGCCAATGGTCCAGTTCTCGGCGAGGCTGTTGTCGGCGTCGAGGTCCTTGAGTTGGAGGAAAGGTCCGTTGCCGTCGGCCTCAGGGGGCCACGGCAGGCTGTCGGCATACTGCACCTGGTCGATGATGTTGCCCCAAGCGTCAGCCAGCACGAGGTTTTCCGACTTGTTGTCGAGCTTGCGGTTGTATTGCCCGAAGGGCGTCATGCCGTAGTATTCGCTAAACATCAGCGAATCGGAGCAAAGCACAAGGGCTTGTCGGCCAGCCAGATGCGCACCATTCGGGAATTGGTAGGTGAGACCCAACTCACGGAAATAAATGCCTGTCAGGTCGATATCCGCGTCGCCGTTGTTGGTGATTTCGATGAACTCCAGCAGGTTACCGTCGATGCTCCACCAGTCCATAGGATGGTAATGGATTTTGGAGATGACCAAAGGCGGCAAGTCGACATCGGCACAGCCCGAAGAAGAGCCAATGTTTTGGTTCAGCCAATTGATGCGCAATTGGAGCCAGTTTTTCATGTCCTCGACATATTGGGCGTGTTGCGTCATCTGGTTCCAGCGTTGGTTGTCTCGGGCGATGGCTTCGGTAATCCATGCGTCGATTTCGTCCATGCGGCTGCAAACGAAATCGTAGTTCAAGGGCTGTCCAGGCTCGGTCAACTCAAACCAGCGTTTGGCCAGATAGCAACGGAAAAGACTGGTGTCGAACAGGTCTTTCCAGAATTTCGGGCCGTTGTTGTCTTGGTTGTTGAACTGCCACACATCGTACTTGCTGCGGTTGCCGAAGGCATCATAGCCGAAGGCGAGGTTGTAGTCCCAAACGGGGCCGGCCCTCAGCTTGCCTAACCTGTCCTTATGGAAAAAGGTGCTTAACGAGTACACGTCAACATTGGAGCTGAATTCGGCAATCATCATGAAGTCAACGAAGGAAGGAATGTCGATGACCGAAGGGATGCCCGAGGTGGCTGATGTGTTGTGCTGGTTGGCCACGGAAGCCAGGTTGGTGAACACGCCGTGGATGTAGTTGTTCTGCGCGCTGGTGATGTCGTCGGGCTTGGGATAATGATGGATGAAGTCGGTGCTGCTGCCCCAGCCCCAGCCGCCACCGTAGCCTTGCATGGTCCAAGCCACGGGATCGCCGCCGGTGGTTTTGTCGGCCTTGGTGATGTAGCCGCCCGTCACCTCAGGATAGCTGTTGCAGGTTTGGTCCATCTTCTCGATGTTGACGCGATGTTTGTCGGGCTTGATTTTCTCCATGAAGACATAGAGTCCCTTATAGTCGCCGTTGATCACCACCTCGCAATACACGCTGCGCGAGGCGTATTGTCCTAAGCGGTTAGAGAGTTCGTAGGCCAGCACATCGCGCATCCCCGTCTGGTCGAAGGCCAAGGAGTTAAGCACCCAGTCGTTCTCTTCCGGCATCCCTAAGATGCTGACGTTTCGGTTGTTTACGCCATCGTCTTCGCGGGTCTCAAGGGCGTAGGGCTTCTTGTTGAGCATGGTCTGTGAGCTGCTGCCGCGTCGTTCGATGCCGATGCGCCCGTCGTAGTTGAGGAATTCGGGGTTGTCGATGTCGCTCATATAGTTGCGCGAGCCGTCCTGGTGCCAGATAATCTTCATCGTGGCCAATATCTTAGGCTCGTCGGGGATATTGGCGCCTCCGTCGGTCTCAATGACCACGATGGGCAGGTTGCTGTCGGTGAAGGTCTGCGCCGCAACCGTCAGTGAAAACAAGACGAAAAACAGAGTGATGATGTGCTTTCTCATAAGGCTTGCTTATTTCCAGAACTGCCACCATTTTTTCTGTCGGCCTTCCACCACACGAGCGTAGCGGTTGTTCGACTTCCTTATTTTTGAGAAATGGGTCACCGTACCCGCCGAGGGGCCTTTCAGTGTGGTGATGGACGACCTTGAGGCTACAAAGCCGTTCTCGTCGGTGTCGTCAATGCCGCCGTATTTGTTCTTCTTCGACGCGAAGATGATGACATTGTCGATGTACCAGCTGTTGATGTAAGCACCTGTGCCGGAATAATATAGGCAGAACTGCGGCGACTTGGTCGTCCATTCCTCCATGTCGAAGGTGAGCAGATATTGGCTTTGGGTGATGCTACCCGTCACGGTGTCCTCCCAGATGCTCTCCCATTCCTCGCCGTTCTCCGAGATGCCGATGCCGATCCTGGCGTCCAGCTCACCTTGGGTAGCTTCGAGGGCGTGGTTAAACTGGAAGTTGATGAAGTCGTATTTCTCCAGCTCCACGATGGGCGTGACGAGGCATGTGGTGCCGTTGAAGTTGAAATCGGGATACATCTGCATCTCATGTGGCTTGCAGCCTGCGAAGGTCGTGTTGGAGATGTACCATACCACCCAGTCGTCGCCCTTCACGTCCCAGCCCTCTTCGAGCCAGGGGCTGAAAAAGCCCTCACAAAGCACGATGTCGCCCTGCTGGCTAAAAGCCTGCAAAGAGAAGACGACCATAAGCAGTGTGAGTAGACGTATTTTCATTCAACTTCTTGATTTGATGGCAAAATTAGGAAAAAAAGCGAATGTACTGTATTTTTGGCGCTATTTATTATCTTTGCAGCATAATCGGACATGAGACTTCGGGACACGAGACTTCGGGACAAAACAAACACGTCCCACGTCTCGCAGTCCCGTAGTCTCGCGTCAAACAGACAGACTATGGCAAAAGAGAAAACCGCCTTTTTCTGCAAGGAATGCGGCAACGAGTCGCCGAAATGGTTCGGGAAATGTCCCGCCTGCGGTGCGTGGAACACCTGTGTGGAAGAGACCGTCGTCACGGGCAAGGAAGCCAAATCGGTGAAAAAAAGCGTCGGGTTGGAGATGGACAAAGGCCTGCCCACGCCCATCAATGAGATTGGTAACGCCAAGGAACAGCGCATCATCCTGCCTTATGAGGAACTCAACCGCGTCCTCGGTGGCGGCTTGGTGCTTGGCTCTTTGACCCTTGTGGGCGGCGAGCCTGGCATCGGCAAGTCAACCTTGCTTTTGCAGACGGCCTTGCAGTTGGCTGGTCGTAAGATACTTTACATCTCCGGCGAGGAGAGCCAGACCCAAATCAAGATGCGGGCCGAGCGCATCGGCATCCACAACACCGACTGTCTCATCCTCACCGAGACCAACACGCAAGAAATCCTGAAGCACTTTAAGAACGTGCAGCCCGACATCGTGATTGTCGACTCCATACAAACACTTGAATCGCCATACGTGGATGCTACGGCAGGCAGCCTCTCGCAGATCCGTGAGACAGCCGCCGAAATGAACAAGATCGCCAAGGCGTATCAGGTGCCGGTGTTCCTCATCGGCCACATCACCAAGGACGGCAGCATCGCAGGACCGAAGATTTTGGAGCATATCGTCGACACGGTCTTGCAATTTGAGGGCGACCGTCACTATGGTTTCCGCATCTTGCGCACCATCAAGAACCGCTTCGGGTCGGCTTCCGAGTTGGGCATCTTCGAGATGAACGCCACGGGCCTCCGCGAGGTGACCAACCCCAGTGAAATCTTGCTTTCACAACGCGACGAGGAAGTGAGTGGCATCGCCATTGCGGCCACGATGGAAGGCCAACGTCCTATGCTCATCGAGACGCAGGCTTTGGTGAGCAGCGCGGCCTACGGCACCCCACAACGCTCCGCCACGGGCTTCGACCTCCGCCGGATGAATATGCTCTTAGCCGTTTTGGAGAAACGCGCAGGCTTCAAACTTTCCTTAAAAGACGTGTTCCTCAACATCGCGGGCGGCCTCCGCGTCGATGACCCCGCCATTGATTTGGCCGTCATTGCCGCCATATTATCCTCAAATGCCGACATTCCCATTTCTTCGCGCTACGCTTTTGCTGCCGAGGTGGGTCTTTCTGGTGAAATCCGTGCCGTCACCCGCATCGAAGCCCGCATCGCCGAAGCTGATAAGTTAGGGTTTGAGAAGATTTTTGTCTCGAAATACAACGCCAAAGGCTTGGATACGAAGCGGTTTAAGATTCAGGTTGTCCCTGTGGCTTCGGTGTATGAATTGGGGAGTGAGCTGTTTGGGTAAGCTGCAGCTAATTTGTAATTTTATGATTTTTCGTGATTTGCTGGTAAAAATTGGCATAATGATAAAAAATGATTATTTTTGCAAAAAAAATGAGTTATGCCCGAAATAAGCAGTTTTTACGGAATCATCATCTACATGTACTATAAGGAGCATCTGCCGCCCCATTTTCATGTGTGGTACAATGAGTATCAGTGCGAAATCACTATCAAAGATGGTATTATTACAGGACAATTACCGCGTCGTGCAGCTCGATTGGTTTTTGAATGGCTTGATTTGCATTACGACGAACTGATGGAAAACTGGAATCGTTCGGAACGGAAAGAGGCATTGCTGAAAATTGAACCTTTGAAATAATCACACAATGGAAGAAAAGCCATTATTCATAAAAGTCACCAAAGCGGAATACATCAAGGATTATATTCTTCGTCTTACTTTTAATGACGGAACTGTGAAACTTTGTGATTTTCTTCCATTAGCTCAAGAAGGCATCTTTCAGAAACTGAAAAACTTGGATTATTTCAAAAACTTTACGCTTGACCCTTGGACGGTGGATTGGAACAATGAAATCGGTTTTGCTCCCGAGTTTTTGTATGAAGTCGGGATCGCTGCTTAGTGATAATTCCATCATATTACAACAAATGCCCGCCAACAACTGTTGGTGGGCGTTATGTTTAGTCTCTGCTTGATCCTAATAGAACGGGAAGAAGAAGAAATAAGCCGCTACCCACTCGCGGGGGATGCCTGAGGCTTTGCCAATGCTGGAGCCGGAGCTGTTGCGGACGGTGCCGTCGCTCTCAACCTTACCGATGCTGGAACCGCTGCCGTTGCGGACGGTGCCATCGCTCTCCACCTTGCCGATGCTGGAGCCGCTGCTGTTTCGGATGGTGCCGTCGCGGTCGATTTTACCGATGCTGGAGCCGCTGCTATTGCGGACGGTGCCGTCGCTGTCGAAACGACCCACGCTAGAACCGCTGCTGTTGCGGATGGTGCCGTTGCTTTCAATCGTGCCAATGCTGGAGCCAGAGCCGTTGCGTACGGTCTGTGCCATGGCGCCCGAAGCCATCATGAGGACTAGGGACAAGAATAAAACTCGTAATGCTTTCATGTTTTTTTCGTTTTTATGGTTGAACATTTAGCCGCAAAATTAGAAAAAAAGAATTCAAAAACCATTCCAATAAAAATGATTACTTTTGCAAAAAAAAACGGAATGGAGCAGGAAAAAGTCATTTTGGGCATCGACCCGGGCACGATGGTGATGGGCTACGGTGTCATCCGCGAGCAAGGCAAGAATCTGGAACTCATCACGATGGGGGTCATCAATTTGAAGAAACTGGAGAATCAGGCCTTAAAGCTGAAGAAGATCTTCGAGCGTGTGCTGGAGATTGTCAACACCTATCATCCCGATGAGTTGGCCATCGAAGCACCTTTCTTTGGTAAAAACGTGCAGTCGATGCTGAAGCTGGGACGCGCCCAAGGTGTGGCCATGGCCGCCGCGCTTTACCGCGACATCCCCATCTTTGAATATTCGCCTAAGACCATCAAGCAGACCATCACGGGCAACGGCAACGCCTCGAAGGAACAGGTGGCCAAGATGGTGCATTTCATCCTGAAGACAGATGAGAACCCTGAGTTTTTCGACGCCACCGATGCCGTGGGAGCCGCTGTCTGCCATTCCATCTCAAAAGGCAAAGACGTCAACTATACCAAACACACCACCGAGAAAGCCAAAGCGCACCGTCGCCCCGACTGGAGCAAATTCGTGGCCGAGAACCCTGACCGCGTGAAAAAATAGATAGATTGGAACGAGTTTTGTTAAAGAGCTTCGAACCAAAAAACAACACTAAAACCAAAGAAACATGATTATCACCATCATCTGCATCACTATCCTAGCCTATGTCATAGGCGGTAAGGACATCAACGGGCTGTTGGACAAACTGAAAAATGTCGACTGGAAGGCCAAGTCGTCAGAGATCTTCGGGAAAATTGGCGTCTATGCCAAAAAGGCAGGTCGTGTGGCTACCAAGCCTTTGCTCCAGCTTTATTATGTGCTGACCATGGGCGAGACCACCACACTTGAGAAAGCCCTTATCGTGGGTGCCATCCTCTACACCGTCATGCCATTCAGCCTGATACCTTTTAAGGCCCATAGAATCCTAGGTTTGCTTGACGAAGGCCTGGCCGTGCTCTATGTGGTGAAAAAGGTGCAGCACAAGATCACCCCTGAGATCGAAGCCAAAGTGGAAGAGACTTTGAATGCTTGGTTTGGGGCGGAAGAGGCTGCGCAAACTGTTGAGCCTGCTGAGTAACTTATAGGATTAAGAAATGCCTGCCTATGTCATTCCAGCGCCGGATAGTGCGGTAGCATGGAATCTATAGGTAGGCATTTTTGGTTTCTTCTAAAATTGCCCATCCATAGATTCCCCGCCATCACACTTGCCCATGCAGGAATGACATGGATGGGCGATTTTTATTACAGTTCCGAAGACAGATGGTACACCCCGCTGCCGTAGGTCTTCACCTCGTAGCCGTTTGCGGTGGGCAGACAGACCTCAGCCGTGGTATTGGCGGGGATAACGATGTCCCACTCAAAACGATTTCCCTCATGTTTCCAATTGCTTTCGATGCGGCCTGAGACTGACTCGTAAGTACAGTTCACAAAATCCAGTCCTTCAATAGGATAGGGCTTGAGTTGTATCTTGCTGTAGCCGGGCTCCAAGGCACGGATGCCGCCGAGGTATTCGTATTCCCAGAGGATGAGGTCGCCCAAAAGCATCACGTGGTTGCCCGAGTTCATGGCGGGGTCGGCGGTGTTGCCGTTCCATAGTTCCCAGATAGTGGTGGCGTCATTGCGGACCATATAGCCCCAGCTGGGATAGGTGTCGTTGGAGGCAATCTTAAAGGCGAGGTCGCCACGACCGTATTCCGTCAGGCAACGCATCAGCTGCTGGATGCCGACGACGCCTGTTGAGACATGGCCGCCACATTCGTTCTCGGTCTTGTCGACGATGCTTGCAAGCACTTTGTCTTCCAAACCTTTAGGTACCATTCCAAACCACAAGGGCAGGATGTTGGCGGTAACGGTGTTGTTAGCATAAACGCCCGTTACGCGGTTGAAATACTTATCATTAAATGCCACGGTAGCGGTGGTGGTTTCCTGTTGGAAGAAGACCGCGTCTTCCTCAAGACCTAACACTTCGGCGAACTTAGCCATCTTGCCGCAGAGGTAGCAGTAGAACGGCGTGGAGAGCACCGTCGCATCGGTGATGCGGGCAGGGTCGTTGGAGTGGATAAGCTCGAGGCTCTCAGGCGGCATGCACCAGTCACCGTAGGTGTCGCGGGGCATGAGGCCACCGCGCATGTAGTCGTTTTTCATGTGGAGGATCCACTTTTTCAGCGCGTCGTAATGCTGGCGGATGGGTTCCACATCGCCGAAGCGGGTGTAGAGCATATCGGTGGCGGTGACCACAGCACCCGGCCAGGTCATGTTGTCGGTGTAGCCGCGCCAATAAGGCGGGATGACATTGGGCAGCGAGCCGTTGTCCCATTGGCTGTCGTCAGCGTCGGTGAGCCATTTGGCGTAAAGCTGATGGTTGTCGAAGATATACGACTCGCCGTAGTTGCCTGTGGTGCGGTCGCCTGTCCAGCCCATGCGCTCGTCGCGTTGCGGACAGTCGGTGGGCATGGATCGGTAATTGCCACGGATGCCCCAGTAGGCGTTGTGATACACCGCGTTGATGATTTCGTTGGAGGTCTCAAACGAGCCTGTGACGGGCATTTCGTCATAGATGACCCAGCCTTCGAAATCGTCCAGGGCAGGCATTTCGCGCAGACCTGAGATTTCCACGTGGCGGAAACCATGGTAGACGAACATAGGATGCCAGTTGAGTTTAGAGTTTAGAGTTGAGGGTTTAGAGTCGCCCATGTCATTCCTACGTTGGCTTGTGGGGTGGTTGGAATCTATGGGCGATGTGAGTTGAGATTTTTTAGAGTTGTTGGTGACGATGTATTTGTCGGTACATTCTGCACCACGCAAATTGGCCGTGTAAAGCACGCTATCTGGGGTCAATAGTTCGGCAAAACGCAGGGTGATGACATCACCAGGTTGTTGTCCGCGCACATTCATATTGATGAATCCGACCATGTTTTGGCCCATGTCGAGATACCATTTGCCGCCTTTTTGGAAGATATTGACGGGCTTCAGTTTCTCCATCACGGTGATATTGGGGTTGGGTTGGGCACTGAGTTGGCCTTCGGGAGCCTCGACGAGTTCGGCTTGGAGCCAAGTAGAATCATCATAGCCTGTTTTATTCCACTCGCCTAATTCGAAGTTTTCATCGTAAGTCTCACCGTCGTATTCATTGGCGGTGCGGATGAAGCCGCGGTTGGTGATTTTCCATGTCTCGTCGCTGACGATGGTCTCTTTTTGGCCATCTTTATAAGTCACTTCCAATTGCAGCAGCAGTCGGGGTGTGCCGAAGCCAAACGCGTTTTCGGTGCCGTCCCAGTTGGGGTTTTTGACATCGTAGCGGATGGTGGTATAGCGACCGCCTTCTAGGATGACGCCTACTGCGTTGTCGCCTTGCTGGAGCATCTCGGTCACATCGTAGGTGTTAAAATACACGCGCTTCGAGTACCAGGAGAGCGTAGGCTTCAGCAGCTCCTCGGGCGCGACTTCGTTGCCGTTGAGGTAGGCGCTATACACGCCCATGCCACTGACATACAGCCTCGCCTCGGCAACTTCGCCTTTGAGGGCAAAGGCTTTGCGGAGATAACGGGCGGCAACGCGGGTATGACCCACCAGGACATCGTCCTCAAACTCATGGCCAATCCATTTGGCTTGCCAATCCTCTTGGTTCAACAGGCTGATTTCAAACGATTTGACTTCGCTTTCCACTTTGATTTTCTTGCCGCCCTTGGTCGTCACTGTCGTGATGACTTTCCAATAGGCTTTGTCGCGGCTTTGGAGTTCTTTGCCTGTATATGGGATGTAAAGCATTTGGCTGGAAGGAACTACGCCCGAATCCCAAAGGTCGCCGATTTCGTTTTGGGCGTTTCCTTCGGTGGTGGCCACGATAATCCGGTAGCTCTGTTGCACGACTTCGCTTTCGGTGGTCTCATAGTTCCAACTGAAGCGGGGCAGTGCTGTGGCTAAAGCCCGGGAGCCATCTTGTTGTTCGACGGTGAGTTTGGTCAGGTTGGGTTTTTCGGTTGAGTTGCATGCCGTCAACAAAACAACAGTTAGAATCATCAAGGCGAGGCGTTTCATAGGATTTGGCGTTGTCATTTATGCGTCTTTTGTAAGAAAAGCTGTTGTTCCTCTTTGGGAAATTTTTCTATGGCATACCGCAACATCGTGCGCGGCATGGTTGTATATCGTGTTGATAACCAGCCTTTCAACCGTTGTTCGTCGCGTTTGCCGGCTTCGCGAAGGAGCCATCCAACGGCTTTCTGGAGCAGGTTGTGAAGTGGTGCGGGTTTTTCCAAGAAGATTTCGGCGATGGCGTATGTGTCGTCTAATTGCCCGTGGCGGAGGAACTGCATGGTGCTGACCATGCCGATGCGTTGCTCCCAGATTGTTTTGCCGTCGTGGGCGAGGTCATAAAGCAAGGTCCTGTCCTTGTCCAGAAGCCAAGTGCCGAGCAGCTCATAACAGCTGAGGTCGACCAGATCCCAATTGTTTATATATTGTGTGTGTGTGAGATAAAAGTCGATACAGCGCTGCTTCGAGAGTTGGACTTTGTTGTGTTTGAAGATTTGCACCAAACAAAGCAAAGCAGCCAAGCGCATCTCGTGGTATTCGGAACGGATGCAGGTCTCCAACTCCTCGAAAGTGGTGGTTTTCCAGCATTGTTTCACCACCTCGCGAGTTGTTGGTACCTTGATGCCGAGAAACTTGTCGCCTTCACTGTATTCTCCCTTGCCTGTTTTGAAGAAACGGGAGAGACCAGGTACTTGGGTGGGGTCTTGTTTGGAGAGGATTTCGTCGTGAAGTGCCATGGAGTTTTTTGTTTGCTATTGTTTGTGGTTTATAGCGGATTACCAATCTGCGGTTTTGATTCCATCGGATCGTATTTCCGAACATAGTTTGAAATAACTATACGAAGATAAATTTTAAATCTTTCATCAACGAACCATAACGCCTTTGGAATAGGCTTGTTTCCTTTACAAGAGTGGATGCACTATAATTTTGTAGCGCATCGAAATAAGCCATGTCAAGAATTACAGAACGCATGGCATCAACGCTTTTTTGATAGCCACTAACGAGAACAGCACCTGATTCCTCTTTGAAACAATAAGCTGCATTGACATTTTGAAGTGTTTTACAGCTGCTGAAATGAACTAACCTGTCTTCAAAAAAGCCGCGCGATAATTGAGCCAATTCATGCAAATCAACAAGTGGGTCTTTAGGATCTTCTCCTTCTAAAGAAATTGAATGATTCCAACCATGCGTGGAAATGTAAATCAATGGATATTTCTTTTTGAACGACTTCGTATTGAAATAGTCCATGTAATACTTTAAATCATCAATTCTCAAAACATTACGGTAGATATAATCACATCCATAATATTGTTTCAAGCAATGAAGAATGGGTTGGCAATTAAGATTGAAGCGGTTTTCTTTTTTGTGACGATTATAAAGCCATTCGGTTTCAAAACAGATGATATTCATGTTGTTGGATTAGTATTGAAGTATTATTTTTTTACTTCCACAATCGGCTCTCCCAATGCCAATTGGATGAGCGCGATGGTTTTGCAGGTGAAGTTGTGGCCGAACATGAACCATCTTGAAACTTCGGACTCTTTTTTGCCAGTCAGACGAGCCAAATCACGTTTACTCATGCCTTTTTCTTGTAAAATCTGATAAATACGTTCAGAAATACCAAAATTCAGGTCAAACGAAGCTCGCTCCTGCGGAGTGATGCTTGATGCGGCTTTCTCCAAAATGGAAGAATGGTATTGAATATTGTTTACAGTCTTCATAGTTGAAATACTTTACCTTCAATGCCTGTAATGACATTCTTTTCAATCGTAATAGAACCCTCTTTTTGGGCTTCCAAAAGCAGTTTGTCAAAGGCTTGCAAGTCCATGACATAACCGCTCAGCTCTTCACTTTCTTCGTATGTCTTTGTCGTTTTTTCACCACCATTACCCAGTATTAGGATTTGGTCGGATATACGCAAACAATACAACCGAAGTTTGCGGGAATCAATAGCCAAAGCCGCCACTCGGTCGCTCATTTTGCCCTCAGGTCTAAAAAAGCGTTCAAAAGCACCCACGGCCACGATTTTTTCTATGGCTAACAATATGGTTTTATATTCATTATTAAGTTTGGCATCTTCTTTGAACCTTTCCACAAAGGCCTCGTATTCGCTGATGGCATTGCCGTCGAAACAAATGGAATAAAGGCTTACATTGTCAGTCTGTTCGAGTGTTTTGAGTGTTACTGTTTTCATAGTCGTATGGTTTTATCGTTTCACAATGCAAAGATAATACTTTTTTCGATATATTTAACATATATGTGAAATTTTTATTTTCAAATCCACGGACGAACCCAATTAACATAAGTGATTCTTCCGTTTCAATGGATTTGCGAGTCTTAGAACACCATAACGGCTCCACCGCCCTTGGCGAGATGTACCTTCACGATATTGCCCCAGACCTGCGCTTGCTCCGACACATAGTCACGGGCGACACGGTTGGCGTTGGGGCCATCGCGGAAAATGTGTCCCGACTTGGCACCGAAGTTGGGTAGCACCGAGAGGTCGATGACAAGGTCGCGTTCCTCCCAGTTAGTGATGGCGCCCACATACCAATGAAAGTCCTTACGGCGTGCGATGACGAGGTATTCGCCCACTTTGCCGTCCAAGACGATGGTCTCGTCCCAAACAGTGGGCACTTGGGCGATGAATTGGGTGCACTCGTCTTCCTTGAGGTAGTTGCTCGGGCTGTCGCAGAGCATGTTGAACGGCGACTCAAAGATCACATATTCAGCCAGCTGACGGCAGCGTGTGCCTTGGCTCATCGGCTCGGTGTAGATGGCGGCGAAGTTGTTCTTGTTGGCGTTTTTCATCGCGCCTTGGGTATAGTCGAGCGGACCGGCCAACATGCGGATGAAAGGAATGGTGACTTCGTTGGTGACAAGGTCGCTGTTGTTGTCCCACTTGGCTTGCTCCAGTCCATACACGCCCTCGTGGTTGAGCACGTTGGGGTAGGTGCGGTTGAGGCCCGTAGGCTTGTAGGCGCCGTGGAAGTCGATGAAGAGGTGGTGACGGGCGGCGGTCTTAGCCATACGGTAGTAAAAGTCAACGATCATCTGGTCGTCGCCGTCCATGAAGTCGACCTTGAAGCCTTTCACGCCCATGTCGGAGTAGTGCTGGCACACGTGTTCCATGTCCTTGTCGATGGCAGCATAGCCCACCCAAAGCACGATGCCCACATTGCGCTCGGCGCCGTAGTCCACCAGCTCCTTGATGTCAATTTCGGGCACCACTTGGAAGAGGTCGGCCTGCTTGTTGACGGCCCAGCCTTCGTCCAAGATGACGTATTCGATGCCATATTGCGAGGCGAAGTCGATGTAATACTTATAGGTGTCGTTGTTGATGCCCGCAGGGAAGTCGACGCCATAGATGTTCCAAGCGTTCCACCAGTCCCAAGCCACCTTGCCGGGCTGGATCCACGAGACATCGCCAATGCGGTTGGGTGAGGCCAAAAGATAGACCAAGTCGTTGTCGGCCAACTCTTTGTCATTTTCAGAGATGGCGATGATGCGCCAAGGGAAAGCGCGTTTGCCAGCAGTCTTGGCAATGTAGTTTTCGCGTTCCTTCACAATCCATTGCAGGTTGTTATGTCCGCCTTGTTCGCGGGTCTTGGGATAGCCTGCATGAACGGCATGCAGATTTTTTAAACCCAAGGAGTTGCGAAGATACATCCCAGGATAATCTTCCAAGTCCGCTTCGGTGATGACAGCTTTCTTGCCCTCCTTGAGTTCGATGAGCAAAGGTAGGAAAGCCAATCGGTCTTGTTCCATCTTGCTTAATGGCGCGACGGTATAGGTGTTTTCAAAAGAATTGTAAAACTGCTGTTGGATGAAGTTGCCATCGCCTTTGCGGGCGTTGACGTATGGAATCCAAGCAGTGTAGTCCTCGTCAAAGTTGAAATCCGCAGTTTCTCTAATCACTTTGAAAGGCTTTTTGAAATCGGTCTGGAAACGATAGGCGACACCTTCGTTATAGGCGCGGAAAATCACCTTATAATTACCTTTAAAATTGAGCGTCAGTTCGTTGTATTGGTCTCGGATTTCGGCTCTCTTGTAAAAAGGTGCTTCAACGGTTTGGTTCACGGATTTGGTCTTAACAGAAGTGATGGATGGCTTGGAAGAAATACCAAGCGTTTTGCCGTTATCAATTTGCATGGCTATTTCCGACATGTCCAAGACGACGGTTTCCTCATGTTTTATGGAATAGTATAACCAGTACTCAGATCGTTCGGTATCCCCCTCAACTATCTCTTCCTCCGAGACAGTCACGGTGATTTTTCCGTCGGGCGATTGCAGGGTGTATTGCTTTTGGGCAAAGGCGCTCACGGAAAGCATAAGGAGCGCATAGAGAAGGAATTTTTTCATGATGGTGAAGTTTTATGCAGGCAAAATTAAAGATTTTTGTCGCACTTCACAAAAAAAGCCACCGAAATCACTTTCGATGGCTGTGATAAGGCTGGAATTTCTATGTTACTCCACTATTTTCTCCCAAACAACATTATGTTCTTGCACGGCTTCCCATTTCGTAACAGAGTAGTTGTGGTAATACAGGTGATCGTCTATCAGGCTTTGGAAGTTCAATCTGTAAGTATGGTCTTTGTCAGGCTTGAATTCAACCTCGTAATAGCCGAGCTCATCGGTATAAATAGTTTCGCCGAGGGGAATGCTCGGACCCATAAAGGTGCTTGAAGACAACGAAACATGAACGTCCTCGAAGGGTTGTCCGTCTTCGTAGGTCACATAGCCGCTGACGGTGACTGTTTCAGGAAGTTGCTTCGGCTCATCCTTTTTGCATGAACTAAAGGTCATTATGCCTGCCGCTACCAGCAACATTAACAGGATTTTCATCGTAGTTTTCATAACTGTCTAATTTTGAAGTTACAAGGCGATTTTATTGCAAAAATCGAGCCAAAGCAAATCAAAGTTTAATCTCGATGCCAAAACTCCTGATCTTTTCTGTTGTATAATCGGGTTTGTATTCAGGAAGGAGGTTGGTGAAGACCCTGATGCCGTGGATAAAGCCCAGATGTTGGGTATTGAAACTGAGACCCACTTCCAATTTCCAAGGGTTGAAGACATTGTCGACTTTTTCACCTTTCCCTATCCATTTAAAGAGTTTAGTAGGGTCTGTGGTGGTATGTAGCCGCTCTCCCAAAAGATGGGCACAGTAGAAATCCAGAGAGACACTCTCGGTTTGGCTTTTTCCAAGGTAATAATAGAACGTGATAGGAATCCCTATATAATGATTCGAAAGCCTGTTACGTTGGAAATCCTCTTGGCCGTCAATGACCACCAGTTCGTTGTCTTCGTACTTTACCTGATGGCACAACGACTTACTATTGAAATTCCACATGATCCCGGTGCTTAATCCAAAATGTTTGCTGAAATTGAAATAGATATTTAAGCCTAGTTTGGATGACCAGGTGCTGTTCTGCAAGAGAGGGCTATTGGGGTCTTTCGGGGTGTTGCCGTAAAGCTCACCGAATACTACATCAACTTGAAGATTCTTATCCCAAATTATTCGGTGGTTGGTTGTGACCCATTCTCCGTCGACTTTTTTTGTCTTTATTTCTCTTTTATCCTTTTGCCGATAACGCCTATTAAAAGCTCTCTCATATTCAATTAATGTGATTTTACCTTGTAGTGTGTTGATGCCATATTGAAAATCAGTGCCTTCATAAACTTCTACCAATGCATCACCTTCGCCTGAAATGGTGTCAATAGTCAGTTTGGCACAATCCGAAACATCTATGTTGGGTGAACTGTCTTTGTCGGGGATTCGAAATTGTTGGATATGAAGGTTTGCATTATTTCCGAGAAAGAGGTAAGCCGATTCCTCTTTTCTGGATGTGGCGACATAATTTGCTACTGCCGTTGCTTTGCTCGACAGTATAATTTCCCCGAATGTCATAGGACCTTCAATTTCTATCACAGTGCCTTGGGGCAGTTGGGTGTTCTCAAGGATGGTCAGGGCTTGGTCTTTGACATTGCAAAGCTGCACGTTGAAAGCAAAAGGTGCATAATCCTCATTGGTAATGATGGCCACACGATAGCCGCTATCAGCCTCTTGGTGAATCAAGTGCACGTCCCATCCGGGATTGATTACCAGCTTCTTGATACATTGGTTGATGTTTTGCTCAATGGAGACTTCTTCTTGTGCAAAGGCGATTTGCGTTGCGAACAGAATGGTTAATAATAATGTGATGTGTTTCATTGTTCCAAAGTTTTGTTACGTTTGATTTCAAAGGCCAACGAACCGTTTTTCATGTGTGGGTCTTGCGGGTGGCCAAATATAGTTCTGTCTTCCATGACTGGTTTGGTGATGAATTCGGGGTTCTTCTGACAATCATAGCACACCAGGTTGAGACTCCGGATGACTCTCCGTTGCGGCTTTTGAACGGCTGAAGGCGTTTCGCTTTCGATGGGTGTATGGTTGGATCCAATGTTTGCGGTATCAGTGGGCTTGGGGGATTCCAAAGGCTCTGTTGTGGTGTTTTCTGCTAACAGTTGCTCTTGAATGGTTTCATTTTTGTGTTTTTCTTGTACGTCATTGCGAGGGAGGGACGACCGAAGCAATCCAGATTCGGACTTTTCCGTTTCATTTGTAGTTTCCGCTGCCAAAAGTTCCTCTTCAGCAACAGGCGCTTCCAGAATCACTTCTGGCACCTCGGTCTTGACGGAATCAACGGCTTTCGTTGTTTCAACAAGGATTTCCTGTTCCATCTCGGGTTGCTGTTTCGCGTTCGGTTTGACGAGCAGCCAAAGCAGAAGGCATGCGGCTGCCGCGCCCATGGCCCACCAAAGCGGGGTGAGTTTTCTATGCTTGCGCGGCATGGCAACCGTCTTTTCCTCTTCGGCAAGACGGTCAATCAGATCGCTAAGTTCTTGTTGCCGGCGGACGTTCTTTCCGTGCTCCTCCAGGCTGTCGAGCAGTTGGCGGACTTCCTCGTTCATTTCATTTTCCGTATTCATCCTTGTTCCTCCTTTATATATTGTTTTATGGCTTCTCTTAACGACTTGTAGGCGCGCGACAGCGTTGCATACACATGGGTGCTGCTCATCCCCGTCGCCTTCTCGATTTCCTCCACGCTGAGACCGTCCTCATATTTCATCAGGATGGCATTGCGTTGGCGCTGGGGCAGTTGGTCGACGAGTTTTCGTGCCAGTCGGTAGCGTTCTTCCAAGTCGTCCTGCGGCGGTTCGGCAAGCATCAGGCTTTCTGTGTCGATAGGTATTGTGGGTTTCTGTTTCCTGAGTAGGTCGATGCTGCGCCGTTTCACGATGGTCAGGCTGAGCTTTTCCATGCCCTGGCTTTTTATTGTCGCGCGTTGTTCCCAGAGTGTGATGACGGTTTCTTGGACGGCATCTGCTGCGCTGTCGGGGTCTCCGATGATGCTTTCAGCAGTCCGCTGCAATCGGGCTTGCAGTCGCAGGATGTCACGTTTGAACTCTTCGGTCGTCATTCCATTCGGTCGTTTGCTATTATATCGTGGAAACTTTCGAAATCTTACATTTTTGAAAAATTAAAAGCCGTCTAACGGTAACATTAGACGGCCTGATGATAATTAAAGAATTACACTCAGATCAGTTGCTGTTGACGGGAGAGCCGTTTCCGAAGTCGCTCTTCTTCTCGGGCAGGGCTTCGGTGGGTTGGTCAAGCACGCGACCTTTGATGCGAAGCACCACCGTAGGGTTTTGCACCGCATTGGATGTCACAGTGACTTTTTTATCGAAGTTGCCTACCCGGTTGGTCCTGTAAGTTACCTCGATTGTTTCCGACTTGCCAGGAAGGATGGGATCCTTAGGCCAGGAGGGAACGGTGCATCCGCAACTCGACTTCGGTTTCTGGATGATAAGGGGTTCGGTACCCGTGTTGGTGAAGCGAAACTCACATTCGCCGTTGCCGTTGTAAGGCACGTCGCCGTAATCATGAACGACTTTTTCAAATTCGATTTCAGCGCCCACTTGGGCTTTTCCGTCTTGAGCCTTGGCTGCTCCTGCCATAAAGAGCATGATACCAAGCAGATAAATGACTTTTTTCATTGCTTATGATTTTAAAATGGTGAATAATTTGGTTTTGAGTGATACATTATTTTATGTCCTAATACGTTGCTGAAATGATGCTGCGAAACTACCGCCTTTGTCAAGCGGTTGAACAGGCATTCCAAACAATTCCGATACCAAAATAATGTATTACTCTGAAAATAAATGAGATAAATTAAGGACGATTCCATACAATTATTGGAAATAGTCCAAACTATTTTACCCTTCCTCCATCTTTTTTCTACGTCTTCCACGCAGTTTGTCAATCATATTGACAGTAGTGCCGAGATAGTCGGCCTCCTCTTGGCGCGAAAGTTTGAAATAGGAGAGGATGTAGGATTTTTTTTCGTCTTCGTCCAAGTCGGGGTATTTCTGCAGGAGGGTTTCCATCAGGTCGGGATAGAGTTGGTCAATAACCTCCATCATCGCCTCCCAATGGTCCTTGTCGCCGTAAACAAACACTTCCAAGTCTTTTAGGAGATTGGCTTTTTTGTTGCTATTCAAATAATTGTCCAGTAAAAGCATGATGCGTTGTTCCTTCATCAAGGCATCCGAAAGACGGTCGGCATAGTCCTGCTGAATTTGCTCATGCTCGGCGTGTTTTTGCGCCAAATCCTTGTTCTGCTGCTTGAAGTGGAACAGCTCGGCATTGATTTCAGCCTCAAGCTTGCGCCGTCTTGCCAAGCGGATTTGCGAAACCAACAACGCAGCCAAGACCAAAGTCGCTACCAAACTGACGATGACGATAATACGTTGCTTGGCAATGATTTTCTGGTTCAATTCATTTCGCATCACCTCGCTGTCATATTTATGGCTGATGAGCGCAAGATTGTTCTCCTGTTGCTCTATTTCTCTTAGCTTGCTGCCTTCTTCATACAGACAGCCGTATTTGCAGGCAGTTTCATAATCGCCGCGCTCTTCGGCAAAATCAGATAGGACACCATAATAAAACCAAGTATCCTCGTCAGGCTCCGCATGAGTGACAAGTTCCTCCAAGCGACCGTAATAATAGTCTGCCGAATCCAATTCTCCACACGCATAGAAGAGGTTTGCCATGTCGTGATAGTAATACATTAGCATATTGTCGTTCGTATCCGAAATCGAGGCTTTCCAATACTGGCTGAGGTAGTCGGCGGACTTTTCGTAATCCCCTGCATTGAAATACATGGCATGCAAAGCGGACAAGACATCGCGTTTTACTTCTATCGATTCACTTTGCTCAGCATAGGTAGTGGCTTGATTCAAATAATATGCTGCGCTATCAAATTGCTTGTGGAACTGATAGAAATCGCCCAACTCCCTAAGTGCTTCCGACCGGTTGGCGTAATCATCTCCAAAACCTTCTGCAGCGGATCTCAGTAACGAAACGGTTTCTTCTTTGTCGGCATAATAGCCCAAACATCTTGCAATATTATATCGTGCATGGGCCACCGTCAAGTTATCGTTCTCCAACAGGCCATCATGCTCCGCTTCTTTGAACAATTGCAACGCTTCCGCCTTATTGCCAGAATCTAACTGAATGCGGGCATTTTCCAAAGCATCGCGGCCGGCTTGCCTTACATCACGGGGCTTGGGATGGCAAGCAACCACCAAAAAGCTCACCAACAATGCGAGAAACCATTCCTTGTTCGTGTTGTATTGTGTTTTGCAAGAGCAAAGCGAAATAGAGTTTGTATGCAAGGTGTCGTGTTTTGAAATTGCATGACAAAGATATTTCATTTATCAAGCAGTCAAAAGGAAAGTCCAAACTTTTTTATAGTTTTTGAAATGTAATAATATGTGAATGAATTAGTTATAAATTTAGTCATTCCAAACTTTTTGTTGGGGAAGTCTAAAGATTATCGCCGGAAAAGAATAATTTCATATTTTTACACCCTGAACAACTGTCTCTTAAGCAGTCATAATAAACAAATGCCATGAAAAAAAACGTGATACTAAAACTTGTGGATTCTTCCTCAAAAGAATGTGAAGTGACTGGAAGAATGATGGGCGGGGACGACACATATGAAATCCCTGTTTCCTTATTGGATGTCGGCCTGGTGAAATGGCCTCAAAAAGGAAAGCCCGACCATAGCGTTGTCGTGAAGGAGATAGGGGAAGATTCCATCGAAATCGACGTGCGCAACGTGTCGGGAACCTACGAGCCTTATACGCTTCGCCTTGGCGAAAAAGTAACTTCGGGCTATGCGTTTGGAGAATGGTGTTACGGCTATACTGTTACTCTTGAGGAAGTTTCGGAGGAGAAAATGAAGAGTTTGGTCGCGCTCTGTTAGTTTCTCCAGAAACTGCGCGAAAGCAGTGTAATCAGCGAGAAAAGCTCTACCCTGCCAAGGAGCATGAAGAGCATCAGCAACCACTTGGCGGTCAAAGGGAAGAGAACATAGGAACCGCCCGCCCCCACTTCTCCGAGACCTGTGCCAACATTGCTCAAAGTGGCTATCGAAGCCCCTAAGGCGGTCTCGATGTCGAAGCCCATGGCCAACAAGATGACTGCACCGAGAAGGAATACAAGGAAATAGACGAAGATGAAGGTGATGTGTTTGTAGACGCCGCTGGTGGAGATAGCCTTCCCATTCACCTTCACGGGCAAAACGGCGTTGGGGTGGATGATGCGCCTTAGCTCGAGCAGCGAGTTTTTGGTGAAGATGAGATGGCGAAAGATCTTCACGCCGCCTGTGGTGGAACCCGAACAGCCGCCGATGAACATCAGCAGGAAGAGAATGACCCAAAGGAAGACAGGCCAAGCCGTGTAGTCGCTGACGAAGAAGCCCGTTGTGGTGAAGGCCGAGATGACGCTGAAAAACGACTCACGGAAAGAGGTGCCGAAGCTCTTGTGGCAGCCGAAGAACAGCACCAGGCCGATGGCGATGCCTAAGAAAACGGTGTAGAGCAGGAAAGTCCTGAACTCCTGGTTTTTCAAGATGGTGAACGAACGCCAGGTCAAAGAGAGCAGGAGCAGGGAGAAGTTGCAGCCCGAAAGCACCATGAATACGGTAATCACGACTTGGGAATAATTGGAAAACGCCCCGATGTTGGCTGTCCGCGTCGAGAAGCCACCCGAGCTGATGGTGCTCAACGAGTGGCAGAGCGCATCGTAGATGCCCATGTCGCCCCAATAGAGCAAGAGGGTCTCCAATAGGGTGAAAAACAGATAAATAAACCAAATGCGTTTCACGGTATGCATGACACGTGGGTGCAGTTTGTCGTAGGTGATGCCGTTGATCTCGGAGACAAAAAGCTGCATGCCGCTCATGCCGAGATAGGGCAGAATGGCCAGTGAAAAAACAATGATGGCCAAGCCGCCAATCCATTGCGTCATGCTGCGCCAGAGGAGGATGTCTTTCGGTACGGCCTCGATGTTGGTGAGGATGGTAGCGCCGGTGGTGGTGAAGCCCGACAAGGCCTCAAAGAAGCCGTCGGTGAAGTTGGGCACGCTCTTGCTGAGCAGGAAGGGCATGGCACCGAACAGCGAGAGGACGAGCCACGAGATGCAGACGACATAGACGCCGTCGCGTGAGGTGGTCTTGTCGTCTTTATGGTTACTGGTGGCGATGAGCAGGATGATACCGGTCAGCAGGGTGATGAGGGCCGAGAAAGGCATACTGAAGGCGTTGAGCCCGTGGTGGAGATAGGTCACGGGGAGCACCATCAGCATGAAGATGCCTTCGATGAGCAAGAGTTGGCCTTCGATGCGGAGGACTAAAGGGTGGTTTATTTTAGTTTTCCACTTCATCGTATTATTGACGTGGGACTGCGGGACACGGGACTGCGGGACAAAATCCGTCTCGTGTCTTGCGTCTCGAAGTCTCGTGTCTATGCATATTATTAGTCATCACGGAATATCAATGGAACAAACGCTCAACAGCGGGGATGCCGGCAGGCAAGGCCAGCACCACCACTTGGTCGTCGGTCTCGATTTGGAAATCGTCGGTGGCGATGAAGCTCTCGCCGTCGCGGGTGATGCCGCAGATGACGGCGTCGTGAGGCATGGCCAGCTGACCGATGGGCTTGCGCGTGACCGCCGAGCCTGCCCTCACCTCAAACTCCACGATGTCGGCGTCGATGCCGCTGAGGCTCTTCAGCGTGGAGACCTTGGCGCCGAGGGTGTATTTCACCATATAGCTGGCCGCGATGAGTTTCTTGTTGATGATGGAGTCGATGCCGATGTTCTGGGAGATGTCGATATAGTCAAGGTTTTCGACGAGGGCGATGGTCTTTTTCACGCCGAACGACTTGGCCTGGAGGCAGGTCAGGATATTGGTCTCGGTGTTGTCGCTCACGGCGATGAAGGCATCCATATCCCTGATGCCCTCGTCCTCAAGCAGGTCGAGGTTACGGGCATCGGCGTTGACGACCAAGGCCTCGGAGAGGTAGTTGGTCAAATCCATGCAGCGTTCCTTGTTGATTTCCAAGATCTTGATGTTGAGGTCGTGTTCGAGGCGTTTGGCGGTGATACGTCCCACACGACCGCCGCCAACAATCATCACATTGTGGACATTGATCTGCTTCTTGCCGCTCAGCTTGATGATGTCCTTGATGGCGTGCGGCTTGGTGACCACATACACCATGTCGGCCACTTGGAAGACCTCGTCGCCTTGTGGGATGAAGGTGTTTTGGAGGCGGTGGATGGCGGCCACGCGGAACTCGATATGCTCATATTGGTCGATGACCTGGTCGACGGTCTTGCCGAGAATTTCTGCCTCGGGTTCCAGCTTCACCATGAAGAGTTGCAGGTTGCCGCCTGCAAAGTCGTAGGTCTCCGACGAGGCGTTTTTCTTCAGCAACGAGATAATCTCTTGTGCGGCGATGTCTTCGGGCGAGAGCAGTCCGTCGATGCCGAGGTCCTGATACATACGCCACACCTCAGGACTCAGGTTCTCCATCGTGTTGACACGTGCGATGACTTGCTTAGCACCGAGTTTCTTGGCGATGATGCCTGTCAGCAGGTTGATATGTTCGTCGTGGAGCACGGCAATCATGAGGTCGGCTTTCTTTACGTTGGCGCGTTGCAGCACCGCGGTCGAGGTGGAGTCGCCCGTGACCGTCATCAGGTCGCTGTGCGATTCCATCATCTTCAGCAGTTCCTCGTGCGGGTCCACGATGGTGATGTTATGGTTGCTGCGCACCAAGGCCTCCGCCAAGTGCATGCCTACTTCTCCGTCTCCGGCTATTACGATGTTCATTTCAGTTCTTTTTGGTTGTCGTTCCAGTCAAATCAATCAAGTCAAAATACATGTATCTGGTTTTCAATGGAACAGACAAGTGCGAATTTTCAGCTTCCTGCTCCTCTGTGGAAAACAAATAATGAAAACCGTTTTTTGAATAATAATTTAACGTTTGTTCCAAATTATAGGAATCCACGGCGAGATAACGGCATCCAGTTTTGTTATCGGGCTGTATAAACCACCGTTTGATGATACTCAATAGTTCGGAGCCGATACCTTTATTGGCATATTTCACGTTTACTCCCAATCGACCAATCAAAACAGCCGGATAACGTCGCATTTGTTTTTCGTGTGGGATAGCTTCATTGATTCTTTTCTTTCTGCTATTGGGTAAATGGTCAACGCGGACACTATCATTTGACACCGTAAACGCACAAACGATTTCTGAAGGGTCATCGTCGAGAAGATAACAGTAAGATTTACCTAATAGTTTTTCTGAATAGAGAGGCGAGTCATTCAAAAAGAAGTCATCGAGATCAGGATTACCACAAGAAAAGGTGTTACACGAAGAAATAATATCTCGTGTTAGTAGATGAAAAGAACAATGTTCGATAAGAAACCCCATATTGCAAAATCATGCCAGGATGGCTTTTGCCATCATCTTTTCAAAGTCTTCTTGGGAAATCTCTAAATCAACGGTATGCGGATTCTCTTCCGCAGCTTCGGCAGCCTCAATGAAGCGCTCTGCATCGGCACCTGTTAGTACTGGAATGGGTCTAATTGCTAATGCCATAATCTTATTCCTTTCTCGTTTTGTTTCAAGCGCAAAATTAGACAAATAATTTTGAAAATACCGTTTTTTTCTTATTTTCCCTTTCACAATCCCAAATTTTCTGTATTTTTGCACTTGTCAATCCGAGAGAAAACGGGTTGATGAAGAAAGCGCGTTTTCGCTTTATTCCAAAAGGTGAACTTGGACACTCACTTCGTGAATGGGAATAAAGGTGAAAGATAGTGCTTCCATTGGTTTGTATTCGTTTTTACGCGATACCTTCCTGTGGAGCAATAATCTAACCTTATTTCATTCACTGGGAGTCCAAGCCCAACCTTTTGAATAGGGCAAAGATGAACGGCTCCACTTTCTCCAATATAAAAGTATTATCCCGTTTGAGCTGTTTTGGGAACAAAAGTTGCGCCCGACACGAATTTAGGGGAAAAATCATGGAAAAATTGAGAGAAGCATTAGAATGGGTAACAAAAATGCCAGACACGTATTTAACCGTTGATGACATTGATGATACGTTGTTGTCTTCGATGGAAGAAAAACAAAAACTAATCAAAAGCCTTGAAGATGCAAAAGCATTTAAATACTGGCTGAAAGTTATAGATTTTATGAATCGTTTAGATAATGTCAAAAAGTAAAGTAATGTCAAAAAGCAACAATATGAAAAAAGCAATTAGACTTATAATGATGCTGCTGTTTGCGGCAATCATAATAACGGTAGTTTCATGTGAAACTGCTTCTAAAAAAGAGCAATCGAAAGCCAAAAGTTCAACACAAGAAACAAATAAAACAAGTTTTACCACTGCTTTAGGAACATTTGATACTGAAAAAGTAATTATGGAATTTTATGAAGATGGGCTTAGGGCAGGAGCCATAGACAAAGAATACAATGAACCATATCGTCATGGAGATGAAAAGTATTTCAAACAGGATTGGGTTAGTCTCATAGGTGTTCCCAATAACTCAGAGGCACAGGCTGTTTATGATGAAGCACTCAGGCAATACAAAAAAGGATACGAAGAAGGATTGAATTTTTAATGAAATACTTCCAACTTAATCCTTTAAACATTTGAAAGGGTGTAAGGGTTATTTCATAGGGGCGGCAATTTGTTGCCCCTTGTTCGTTTCTTCACCCACTGTTGGTTTTGGCTTGTATGGATTCCGATTAATGGATGTAAACGTTTACCAAATATCCGACCAAGTGACGGAAATCACGTGGTTGGTTGACTTTCCGCCTTCCTTGAAAACATTGGCCATGCCGAAGGTGTAGCGCACTTCGATGAACCAATAGCTCAATGCCGCTGTAATACCATAGTCGATACGATTGAAACTGCCTCTCTCCCAAGGGGTAATGATTTGTTGCTTCTTCTTTTTGCTTTGCACATTGATCACCTCGTTGCCTCCCACGCAGAAGCCGATTTGTGGCCCGATGCGCAGTCGCGGGATCTTGGATTCGTCCTCGTCGTCTTCGTTCCATTTGCGAAGGTAGATATTGAGCAACAGCGGCACATTGATATAATGGGACTTTTGCAGATAACGAACGGAATTGAGGACCTCATCAAGTCCTTTCTTCGAACTCGTTCCCTGCCGTGAATACAGCACGTCGATTTCGGCGCCGAAGATGGAATGCTCAGGAATCAGCGCGATGCGCACGCCACCCGTGAAGTCGGCACGGAAGAGCGTGCTGTCGTTGCCGCTGATGTTCATGGTGCTCAAGACCGGACCGAGTATCAAGCCGCCACCGATGTGTTGGGCCGTCAACGAACCCGTGCCGATGAGCAAAAAGAGAAGTAGTATGAGCAGTTTTTTGTCTTTCATGGATTGCAAAAGTACGTCTTTTTCGCAAAAGATGGCAGGAAAAGCCTATTTTTGCGACAAAATTCAAACCTCATCGTCATGAACAGAAAGACTTTTTTCGGAATCCTTCTCGCCGTGGTTTTTGCCGCGGTTCAGGTAAATGCACAGGATTTAGACCATTACAAAATGATTGTCAAGGAGTTAAGCTCCTCGAAATACCAAGGGCGCGGCTATGCCAAGGGCGGAGCCAACAAGGCCGGGAAATTCCTTGAAAAAGAGTTTGCCAAGGCAGGCGTTGATGAAGTCATTTGTCAGCTTTTTACCTTGGATATCAACACCTTCCCAGGAAAGATGAAGATGTGGGTCGACGGCAAGAAGCAGACCCCCGGCGTGGACTTCACCGTGCGCGAATTCAACCCGAGCATCAAGGGCGAGTTTGGGCTGTATTACATCGACACAGCCAACTACAACTCTGAGAAGATTTTTGCCGACTTGGAAAAACCCGAAAACCAAAACGTCTTTGTGGTCTGCGACTTCATGTTCAGCTACAAGCATGGGAAAGACTTCAAGCGGATGCAAAGCAAGGACTTCGCTCCTGTGGCGGGCATCCTCTTCACTTGGGAGGAGCCGATGAAGTTCTACAAGGCCTACGGCGAAAAGGTCTACCCCAAGCCCGTCATCTGGGTGCCTTATCGCTTCCCCAAGGATGCCAAGACCATCAAGCTGGACATGGAGAACAAGTTCCTAAAGGACTACGAGTGCTTCAATGTCATCGCCAAGGTGGAAGGACGCCGCCACGACAGCTGCTATGTCTTCACGGCACATTATGACCATTTGGGCAACCTCGGTCGTTGTGTTTATTATGCGGGCGCCAACGACAACGCTTCAGGTACGGCTGCTGTTGTCACTTTGGCTGCCTATTATGCCAAGAACAAGCCCGAATACGACATGTATTTCATCACTTTCTCGGGCGAGGATGCCAATTTGAGAGGCTCGGAGTATTATGCCCAACACCCCCTCGTGCCGTTGACGCAGATTAAGTATCTCTTCAATCTCGATATGATTGGCGACAACAACCCCGTGCAGTACTGTGAGGCTAGCGATGAGGGCTTGCGTGGCTTTGCCTTGTTTGAGCAAATCAATAAAGAAATGCATTATTTCGAGGCCTTGAACCGTGGCGAGCTGGCCGCTAACAGCGACCATTACCCTTTTGCCAGCCGTCATGTGCCGTGCATCTTCTTCGAGAACGAGGAAGGCGATGCGTTCAAGTATTACCACACCATTTACGACACCTACGAGAACGCGATTTTCAGCACTTACGAACCTGTTTTCAAGATAGTTACGGACTTTATTGAGAGATATTGAAATGACTGAATTTGATACATTGAAAGGACTTCGCCACAACGAACAGCTTGTGGTGGAGCATAAGGACACTGCCGCTGTGTATGGCTCTGGCGCATTGGAGGTCTTTGCCACCCCCGCCATGATTGCATTGATGGAAAAGACCTGCCTGATGGGTGTTTGTGATAAAATTGGTGAAGGCAACACTACCGTCGGCATTGCCGTGAACATCAAGCACTTGAAAGCCAGTCCGGTGGGAGTCACCATCCGCTGTGAGGCCGAACTCATCGAGGTGGACCGCCGCCGTATGGTGTTCGAAGTGAAGTGTTTTGAAGGCGAAACGCTTGTCGGTGAAGGCATCCATGAGCGGTTTGTCGTGGAGAGCGAAAAGTTTATGTCGAAGTTCCAATGATAAAACTCGAAAAGATACTAACCCTATTCATCGGCATTGGCGCTGTGGCTGGTGCCGTGATGATGTGGATGGACCCCACTGGCGCGACATGGGGCGGTGAACCACTTTTGGAGATGCTGCGAGCAAAGATGCCTTGGCCGGATGTGTTTTTCAAGAATTTCGTCCCATCGGGTTTCGTACTGCTTGGCTTGAATGGCATCACCCAGTTTGTGGCGGCCTACTTGTTGTTCAAAAACCATCGTTTGGCACAGCACACCGTCCTTGCCTGCGGCATCATCTTGATGCTTTGGATTGTCTTGGAATGGTGGGTGTGGGGCTTCAACGCCTTGAGCAACATCTTTTTCGTGCTTGGATTGGTGGAGACGATTACTGCTGTGGTTGTTATGAGAAAATTTTCAAAGCAATAGGAATATAAACCATGAAAGACAAGAAAACAAAAACACACATTGTGCGCTGGATATTGCTTGCGATGTTTGTAGTAGTGCTTGTGATGGCATGTATTTTCTCGCATTTCGGAGGTTTCGGTACGGGGAAATGCGCTGACACCGAAGAGTTTGCGAAATATGCTGGAAAGATTTCGGACATATCCATCCCCGCACAGGCACGTGTCATCGGATTGGGAGAGGCCACACACGGCAACGTCGAGTTTCAGCAACTCAAATTGGAGGTTTTCAAGGTGATGGTCGAAAAATACGGCGTGCGTGCCTTTGCCCTTGAAGGCGACTACGGTGGTTGCGAGGCAGTGAACCGGTATATCCATGGTGGAAGTGGAACGGCACAGGAAGCGGCGGCGGCCATAGGTTTTCCCATCTACCAGACTGAGCAAATGGAACAACTGATTTCATGGATGCGTGAGTACAACACAATGGCAAGCGCGGACAACCAGCTTTGCTTCTACGGCTTTGATATGCAGCGCTATGAAAAAAACTGCCATTTTTTGCTTGAAGTCGCAAAAGAACTTGGCGTGTCCGTTTCTGAATTGGAGCAAATCTGGGACGATGAAAAGGGGTGTTTTTCCGAAACATACAATCCTGAGCAGCGGACAAAAGTCATTGAGGATGTAAAACGTGAATTGCAGCAATGCGACGATCCCCAATCCGTTCAGGCCGTGCATTTTGCCGACATCCTGCTCCAAAACCGTGAAATCGGCAAGGTGATGGATTCCATGGCTAATGGCATTGTGCTGCGCGACAGGTACATGGCCGACAATGTGTATTGGATTCTCGACCAGGAAGCGGTGCGCGGCAATCATCGCATTTTTGTTTCCGCCCACAACGGCCATATTGAGAAGCGTCACGAATACGGGACCTCTGGGAAAGCCATGGGAAACCTGTTTGCCAACGAACTTGGCGAGGGCTACTTTGCCATCGGCACCGATTTCTTCAAAGCACGAGTGAGTTTGCCCAAAGGTGAAAGTCATACTAACAGAAGCAATCATACCTTTTATTCCTACAATCCGTTGGCCAAGGCCTCAAAAAAATGCGGTTACGGGATGAGCTGGCTCGATTTCTCGAGAATTCCCAGCGATTCCCCACTTAAACAAAATGTCACAGATTACATTTGGATGGGATCTGTGGGCGAAGGTTACTCTCCGCTCATGGCCATCATGCCGATGGCTTACCGTGTTTGGGATTCGCCTACGGAGCTTTACGATGGGATGATATTCGTTTCAAAAGCTCAGCCGATAGAGGTACGCAAAGCATATTAAGAGTAAACAGCATATCTAAAATGAAACAAGAAATCAACCCACAGGAGACAAAACGGGCTCAGGCATTCGAGCTGTGGATGAAGTCGCCCATGCCAATGGTGACCCTCACCAAGACCTTCGACGTAACGCGGCTTTATCATGCAAGCCGACGAAAGGGGTTGAAATTCAATGCGATTTTGTGCTGGTGCATCGGAAAGACAGCAAGCCAGATGGAGGAATTCTACTTGCTTCCCGAACATGGGAGATTGTTCAAGTACGATTGTTTGGCCATCAACGTGATAGTAAACAATAAGGATGGCGGCATCAACTCATGCGATATCTCGTATACAGACGATTTGGAGCAGTTTTGTTCTGACTACCTGACCCTGACACAGGCGACCCGCACATCCTGCCAGAGTTCCTTCGTAGATGATGCAATGGTGATTGGCACATCGGCGATGGTTACGACGGAGCTTGACTCGATTGTCAACCAATACACCGACCAATTCTGCAATCCGATGGTGATGTGGGGTCGCTACCGCAAAGGCTGGCTGAAAACGACCTTGCCTATATCATTTCAGTTTCACCATGTGCAGATGGATGGTGGACACGCCGCCCGATTCTTAGAAGAACTGCAAAAGACAATAAACACTATATGAATAAAATGATTGCATGCTATAGAGAAGAAGCCATCGAATGTGTAAAAGATCATGTTCTCCAAGTACATAAGCAAATATATGCCAAGTATAATGGTGATTTTGACAGGATCTATACGGAAGGGTACAACAGCAAGTCCTATACGGGTAGGGT
>Ga0265301_10001419_pt1 | contig 31409 bp, 47 predicted proteins | sample AusTroGonzalo_MG_2_FD_193488 | JGI IMG/M metagenome (GOLD analysis project Ga0265301, IMG submission 193488) | Bovine rumen microbial communities from tropical cattle in Woodstock, Queensland, Australia - Gonzalo_04 | ecosystem: Host-associated > Mammals > Digestive system > Stomach > Rumen ... | reverse complement strand
GTAGGCTTCACTCTCAGCGTTACACACTCAGGGTGGTATCACCCGGATAGCTCGACGGAGCGAAAGCAGTGAACCTTGACTGTTTCCGGGTGTTTCACATACAAGGTGAATACGAAAAGGTGGTATTCCATGAACAGTAGAAAAAAACAGGCGACGATTCGCTATCGTCAGAAACTTCATGATCTCGGACTCGATGATCTCTTTGAGTATGTTGAGTTTATAAAGAAGGGCAGTCATCAACTGAGGTGTAAAAAGTGTGGCGAGTCGATGACACGCTGTGATGACATCTTTAAAGGAAAGACCCAAAGGATAAAGTGCCGGAATTGCGGAAACGGATCGGTGCTCTATTCTAAAGAGGTCGATGAAGTTTTGAATTATTATGCCGAAGGTCACTCATTGAATGAAACTGCTGAAAAGTTCGGGATCAAAAAGACCCAAGTGGCGAACTGGGCTAAACATAGACGTGTGTCAAACGGGCGCGATGCTTCGGAGATTCTTAGAGAGTGCAATCGAAAGAGATCTACTGGTGAACTCCCGATGCCAACAACGGCTCACAAAGCAAAAATCCGTCAAACTGCTCGTTTGAAAGAATTAGGCTTTGAGTATATAGGCAAAACAGAGGATAAACTTACAATTCGTTGTAATATTTGCGGATGTGTATTTTCTCGTAGTTACCACAATACATATAGGAGGATAATCAACTGCCCTGAATGTTCAAAGCAAAAGAGACAAAAACTTAGGCAGAAGAAGACCGAGGAACGTCGAGCCGAGCTGCAGCTAAGAAAAGACGAGCGCAGAGCTCGAATCGAAAAGAGGAAGCAGGAAGAGATTGATCGTCTTAACGCCCCTCATATATGCACAGTCTGTGGTCAAACATATACGATCAACGATTATATGAAGAGCACAGGTTATAAATACAGGCGCAACAGTGGATTTTGCTCTACGAAGTGTAGAGATGAACGCAAAAAACAAAACGCATATGCAGCTCGAGCAAAACGGGGATCGCATAGCTATAGTCATTACACTCGAGCTCGCAAGCTCGGATTGCCGAAAGAAAGGGGCATTACGTTAAAGAATCTTGTAAAAAGAGATGGTTTAACGTGTGCAATATGCGGATTCCCGTGCTACTACTACGGCACGGGTAAAGAAGACCTGTACCCGAGTATTGACCACATAGTGCCGATGCACAAAGTTGGTGGTCATACCTGGGACAATGTTCAGATTGCTCATAGGATATGCAACTCGAACAAGAGAGATTATATAGGGGAGGAGTGGAACAACACCAAAGGAGGTGAGCAAGCGTGAAGAAGTCAGAAGAATTATGCGCAGGCGTAAAGGTTCTGCACAATGAGGCTGTCGAGCTTGCTGAGTCCGTCCTTTTTATGGCCAAGAAGCTGAAGGGAGCCAGGAAACTCATGAAAGACGAGGAACTGGTCATACCTTATGACAATGGAGGCGGTCAGTCCGGTATTCGTGAGAATCCACACTTCACAGCCTACGAGAAATTGATGGCTACATATACAAAATCGCTTCATCAACTTGAAGGGATGATCGAGAAGGGAACACCTTCGAAGCAGGCATCCTCGATTATGGCTGAGTTGTCGACTATAGCAGGGAGGAAGATAGGATGATACAAGGCAAGACAGAGCCGCGTGTCTGGACTCCACCCTTGCGCGAACTGACCCGAGAGACTTCTCTCGGGTTTGCTTTTTGTGATTTCTGCGAAGCGCTAGGTATTGCCCTGGTGCCGTGGCAGAGGTGGCTCGCTATACACGCACTGGAGATCGTTGCCGAAGGCGAACAGTGGCGTTTTAGGTATAGATATGTGCTGATTCTGATCAGCAGGCAGAATGGAAAGACCTTTTTCGAGGTCCTTCTCAATATTTTCTTCCTGTATGGTCTGAAGTCGCACTTGGTTCTGGGAACAGCTCAGAACTTGGACACGGCAGTCGAGACCTTCGAGGACACTGTGTCCCAGATAGAGAGTACTCCGGAACTGAATGAACTGCTCGAAAAGGTTTACCGTGGCGCTGGAAGGCGTGAGTTGAAACTTGATACGGGTGACCGATACAAGGTCATAGCAGCAACGAGGAAGGCCAGAGGTCTTTCGAGTGACCTGATCATGATGGACGAGCTGCGCGAGCAGACGAACTGGGACGCATGGGGAGCCATCTCTAAGACGATGATGGCAAGACCTACCGCGATCTTGTTCGGTTTGAGTAACGCTGGTGATGTTACAAGTGTCGTTTTGAGACACTTGAGACTCCAGGCTCATGCGCAACTCGGAGATCCTGATGGAATAGCTGACAGTCGCGCGTCGCTTGGAGCTGACGATATGGCTGATGCTATCGGACTGTTTGAATGGTCGGCATCTCCTGACTGTGAGATTGACGATCCGGAGCAGTGGGCACAGGCGAATCCTTCTCTTGGATATGGGTTTCTTACAGAACGTGCGCTCCGATCGGCTATGAATACAGACCCCGAACAGATATTCCGAACGGAATGTCTGTGCCAGTGGGTAGAATCAAGGCTTGCAGAGCCTTTTCCTACAGGTTCATGGGAAGGCGGCAAGGATGAGGAGTCGTTCATTATTGCTGAGTCTCCACTGTGGTTCGGTATAGATATGAGCCAGGACAGGAAGTACACGGTGATCTCCGTGTGCGGAATGAGAGAGGATGGCAACTATCACGTCGAGATCGTGGACAGACGAATCGGATCCGAGTGGGCCGTCGACTGGTTCCGCGCCCGTGTAGGCAAGTATGGCGGCATGAAGTTGTCATTCCAAGGCAGAGGAGCTCCCGTGAGTGGACTCGCGGAACAAATCTGCACCATTGAAGGAATAGAGAGATGCGCCCAGGAAGGACCTGCATTGAGCGCAGGCTGGAATAGGTTCTGGGATGCAGTAGCGGCATGCGCTCCTGATAATCGGGGCGGTGTCAGAGTTTACCATCTGCCACAGCCTGTACTTGATGCACCTGGCAGAACGTGTCAGATGAGAAATTTAGGCGGTGGTGTAATGCTTCCGGACAGAGTAAAGAGTCCGGACGATATCGCGCCACTGATGGCCTGTGCGATGGCTTTCGCAGCGGCCACGGCAATAGTTAAGACTGAAAAGAAGGTTTACGAATCAGCATACGCAAATGACGGAGCATCCCTTCTTTTCATCTGAAAGATAAAAGAATGGAGGTATCGAAGGGATGCCCAGTATAGTAGAGCGCTGGAGAATGTTTAAACGTCCGGCAGTAGTGAACGTGACGATTTCAGGCGATGCCTCGACTCAGGTTCTGAACTTTACGGCTAAACAGTTGTACCAAACACAGGACAACCTGCAGGCCGTTGTTAATTTCCTGTCCAACAGCATCGCGCAGCTTCCCTTGAAGGTGTACGTCAGGGATGGCGAGAATGAGAGAAGACGGGATCGTGACAGTGTGGCTGCAGAGCTCCTGTGGAGACCTAACGCAGATCAGACGGAGTTCGAGTTCATTCGTGCTCTGGCCATCGAGTACTTTGTGTTCGGTAACGTTTACGTTTGGCTTCTGCCCGATCCCGACAGCGAGAGTGGCTACCAGCTCAGGATCGTTCCGTCGGAATGGATAATCAGTTCCGAGTCCGAGACGGCTTACAGTCCCGACAAGCTCAGGATCTGCAACAGGAATGGTGGACAGGCTGTTGACGTTCCACGTGAAGAGTTCATCCAGTTCAAGACGTATAGTGCAGGAAACCCAGGAGGATTCCTGTCACCTATCAGTGCGCTCAGGCAGACGATGAACGAGCAGATAAGTTCAAGCAAGTTCAGGAGCCAGCTCTGGAAGAACTCGGGTGTGCTCAATGCTCAGATTATCAGACCGAAGGACGTGGCTCCCTGGGACGATGAACAGAGGAAGAAGTGGGCGACGGCTTTCCGAGAGGCATGGTCGAATGGCGGTTCCAAGGCAGGCCGTATCCCGATAATGGAAGACGGCATGGAGATCAAGCCGTTCTCCACATCGTTCAAGGAAGCAGAGTGGGCCGAGTCCGTGAAACTCTCTCGTGAGAGTGTGGCGGCTGCCTACGGTGTCAATCCCTCGCTGATCTGGCACAGTTCCACACAGACCTATGCGAGCGCCAAGGATAATGCCAGAGCGCTTTATGCAGAATGTCTGGGACCTGTTATCCAGATGATCCAGCAGAGGATAAACGCTTTCCTGCTGCCTATGATCGGAGCAAATAAGAACACATACGTTGAGTTCGATCTTCAGGAGAAGCTCAAGGGTTCGTTCGAGGAACGCGCTTCCATCCTGCAGACGGCAACAGGCCGCCCCTGGATGACCGTAGACGAGGCAAGGGCAGACATGAACCTTCCTGTGCTTCCTGACGGACAGGGCGAAGGACTGGTCATTCCGCTCAATGTGGAAGTCAGCGGCCAGGCTAACCCGGGGAACGATTATTCCTATCCGGGCGTAGATAACCAGAGTAAGAAGCTGGAGCCGCGCGCATGTAAGACATGCAAGGAAGTCGAGGAGATAAGGATAAAAGGACGGAGCAAGACCTCTGATGACGAGAGGGTACAGAAAGTCCTGACGGCCTTTTTCGAGAGACAGGCGCGGTCCGTTCAGCCCAAGATCGGAGCCACCGATGACTGGTGGGACGCTGAGAGATGGGATAAGGAACTGGCAAAGGACCTCAAGCCTATCCTGCAGGAGATCTCCGATGAGCACGGCCGTGAAGCGGCTGATGCGCTTGACTGGGAATATGTAACGGAAGTGACTGAGGCTTACATCGAGAAGGCTTCACAGGTCAGAGCATCGAACATCAACGAGCAGACAAGGCGCAGGCTCCTGAGAGAGCTTGAGGCTGAGGAGCCTGATATCGCGCATGTATTTGAGGTCCGCGAGAACACTTCCGATGTACTGGCCAGAGCGGCCGCAACGGCTATCGCATCATTCGCGGTTCGTGAGGCTGCACACCAGGCTATTTCAGACGGAGCTCCGCGTGTAGTCGGACGCATCGTTGAGAAGGAATGGGTAACGGGTATAAATGCTCGACCTTCACATGCCGCCATGAACGGTGAGCGTGTACCTATAGATGCAGACTTCTCTAACGGCCAGCACTGGCCCGGAGAGGACACTGGAGATCCGGACGAGAGTTGCGGCTGCAACTGCTCTACCGAAGTAGTTATCACAGGAGGCTAATATGAACTACAAGACATTTACCGCGAAAGTGGACGAAGAGACCGGCAAGATAGCCGGTTTTTTTAGTACCTACGACAAGACACCTGATTCGTATGGCGACATTATCGAGCCTGGTGCATTTACGAAGACCATCGCAGACCGTGAGGCCACTGGTCATCCTTTTCCTCTTTGTTTCAATCATGACTTCAGTTCCGTTATCGGAGCAGTCAACACGATCGAGGATACGGAGAAGGGTCCCTACATCGAGGCAGATTTCCTTGATACCCAGCTCGCACAGGATGTTCGCAAGATGGTCAAGTCCGGAGCTATCTGGCAGTTCTCATTCGCTTATGACGTAACGGGATACAGAGAGCCTACAGAGGACGAGAAGAAGGCGGGCATCACGAGCGTGCTCACTGGTGTGGATGTATTCGAGATCAGCGTGGTCACGGTTCCTGCTAACCAGAACGCAGTCATGACCGATGTAAAGGCGGCCATCGAAGCAGAGATCAAATCGGGCAGACGGAACAGCAAGTCTGACGAGGAGATCATCAATCAGATCATCGACCTTGCGAAGTCTCTACTGACCAAGGCTGACGATACAGAGAAGACCGAGGAAGTACCCGAAGAGGCACAGCCTGAGACCAACGAGGCATCGGAGGAGTCGAAGGACAACGGTAATTCGGAGAGAGCCAAGTCACTTCTCGAAACAATCAATAAATACAAGGAGGTTCCTGAATCATGACACTCAAGGAACAGCTTACAGAAAAGAAGGCTGCTCTCGTAGAGCTTGAGCCTCAGCTCAAGTCCGAGGAAGTCACAGATGAGATGATCGCCCAGGGTGAGGCTCTCGTATCTGAGATCACTTCCCTCGAGGAGCAGATTGAAAAAGCCGAGAAGGCCGCAGAGGTTCTTAAGGCTATCGGAACAAAGTCCGAAGACACAAACAACGACATTACGGAGGTAAAATCTATGTCTACAATGGATGAATTTACAAAGAAGTGCGCAGAGATGACCGACAGGAAGACTGGCGCAAGCGTTCACTTTGAGAAGGCTTACAACACAACAGTAACAGCTCCCACGATCGCTGACGTTGACAGAAGCATCGCTCCCCAGCCCGACAGAGTAGCTGCAGCTTCGTTCTTCACAAACGCTCAGATCAGCGGAAATGCTATCACATACTTCAAGCAGGGTGCTTTTGAGACCAATAGCGGCATCGAGCCCACAGCACAGGGAAATAAGAAGCCCCAGGCATCTACTTCCTTCACAGGCACGACTCTTGCCCTCAGCAAGATCGCTGCTTACATCAAGGAGACAGAGGAGATCATCAACGACGCTCCCTTCCTTGCTTCCGAAGTACAGAACACACTTATCTACCAGCTTGGAACAGTTGAGGATGCTTTCATCGTTAACGCTATCGCTGGCACATCCGGTATCGGTGCTGCTGAGTACGATGGATCCACAGTAACATTCGCAGACGGTATCCTTTCCGCTATCCTCAAGGTAAAGGCTGATTCCGCTTACGATGCTTCTGTTGTTATCCTCAATCCTGCAGATGTATTCACACTTCTGACAGCTAAGGATCAGAACAAGCAGTATTACGGTGGTGGTTATTTCACAGGTGCTTACGGTAATGGTTCTCTTTCCATTCCTGCTGCTATCTGGGGTGTACAGATCTTCACATCTTCTGCAGTATCTCAGGGTTCTGCTATCGTTGCAGCTCGCCAGGCTGTCAAGATCTGGAGAAAGGGCGGCTTCGACGTTCGTCTTTACGATCAGAACGAGGACGATGCTCTGTATAACAAGGTTACACTCCTTGGAGAAGAGAGACTTGCATGCGCAGTTGTTGATCTCAAGGGTGTTGTAGCTCTCGAGCAGGGTTCCTGATAACGGCTAACAGAGGAAGGTCCTTCGGGGCCTTCCCTTTTTACTCTTGAAGAAAGGAGGCTCGCGAAGATGAAAATCTACAACATCAATGGAGATCTGAGATGGTTCGCTGACGGTGAAGCACCGGAAGGAGCTGTTCTCCACTCCAAAGAGAAAAAGGCTGCCGAGCCCGTTAAGGTTCCCAAGCCTGAAACAAAGGCGAAAAAGGCACCTGCAAATAAGTCGAGAAAGGCAGGATCTAATAAATGAGTATGTTGACACCTTGGGGCTATACGCTCACAACGGCCACGGCTCTGACGGACTTCCTGACTACGACTGAGTTTGACTCCTTCACGAATAGCAAGTTCACGGGAGACCAGAGGATCGCTGCGAATATTCCATCCGCTACACGTTCCATTCAGAACTATTGTGGATGGCACATCTATCCCGCTCTTGACTGCGAGATGGTGTACAACATGCGCGATCTGAGGGACGCTTTCGTCGGTAATGATCTTCTGATTCAGTTGCCCGCTACACTGGTCAACTCGATCACGAGCATCCTGCTGGATGCCGAGAAGGTAGACGGAGAGTGGACAGGCGTGGAGACAACAGACTTCGATCTTGACGCGAGCGGCCTGCTTCGAGTCTTTGATGTAGGTTATCACGACCGCAGGTCCCGTATCCGCATCGTGTATAACGCAGGACTGGCATCGAATCAGATGGATGTCCTGAAGGAGCTGACGGCTCACAGAGTCGTTCATGCAGTGTCCAGTTCTTACGGTATCACTTCCGAGGCGGCTGGTGGCGTGTCCGTCACCTACAACGCATCGTGGGCAGGTAACACGAGATCGACGGCACTGCCGGATGACAATAAAGAGATCCTCGCGGCTTACAAGGTGAAGGGGGTGTTCTAAATGCTCCCTTCATGGTGTTCGCAGTCCATTACACGGGTCAGACCCGCAACAAAGACGGTCCGTGGTTCCACGGTACCTGATTGGGATCCCCAGAAGGTCAACTCGAAGACCATCGCAGGATGTTCCATTCAGCCTGCATCAACCTCGCTCTCACAGGATGGTAGAGTTCTCGGCATCTCTGACGGGATGACGGTCTACTGCCCTGAAGGATCTGATGTCCAGGCTGGAGATCACATCGTGGCGAATGGTCAGACCTACGAGATACAAGGAGAGCCTAGAGTGTGGACGGCCCCGTTCACGAGGTCCCACATTCAGCTCAACCTTATCAGATGGGAGGGTTGACCTATGGCAAATGCAAGGATCGTATTTAACTCGGAAGGGTTCAAGGAACTTCTTAACTCACCCGAGGTGGAAGCTCTCGTTCTCTCGGAAGCTCAGAAGATAGCCGATGCGGCATCGGAAGGACTCGAGGGAGAAGGGTTCAGAGCTCACAGCCGTAAAGCCGGCACAAGATATATTGCTTTCGCAGGCACGACAGACGAAGAGTCCGTCAGAGCGGAAGCAGAAGACAAAGTACTTTCGAGGGCGGTGATGTCACATGGCTGATCTTGAGATAATCAGAAGTATAGACATAGAGGATGTCATCAGGACTGCATTGAGTGGTAAGTTCACCATTTACTGCAGACCACTCCCTTCGAATTTCACTGTACCGTCGCTGGAGATCTCTTCGGTGGGTGGTACGGAAGAGAACACAGTCGACACGTTCGATGTTGTTCTCGATGCCAGAGCGCAGGAAGACGCTGTCGCCAATGAGCTCTTGAGGAACGCCATAGGCGCTCTCAAGGCTATAGCTGCAGCGCAGACCACAGCGATCAGGCATGTAACGGTCAACGCATCAGGCTCCTGGGGATCTGATCCTGTCAGACCTGACCTGGCTATGTATTCAGCGCGGTTGAGAATCACAGCGCATCAAGAAAAAATCACCATATAACGGAGGATAAAGCATATGGCAGTTAACGAAGTAATGCTCGGAGCTGGTCTGGCAACGGGTATGTTCTATCACGCTCCCGAAGGCACAACTCTCCCCGCTACACCCAGTGATTCACTCACTGCGTGGACGAAGGTCGGAGATGTTACAGAGGATGGTATCACCTGGGGCGCTTCCAGAGATTTCACACCACTCAAGAACTGGGCAGGCAAGATCAAGAGACAGCTCCCTGGCACAGATCCGCAGACCATCAAGGTTCCTATCATGGACACCACAGAGGAAGTTTTCAAGACTCTCTTTGGCGCTTCCAAGGTTACAGTATCCGGTGATTATATCACTGTTGATACATCTAACCTCGAGGCTCCCGGAGCTGAGGCTTTCCTGTTCATCATGAAGGATGGCGACAGGCTTTCCATGTTCGGTACATCTTCCGGATTCATCTCCGGACTTGATGATGTCACATTCAAGCCTGACGAAGCAGTAACTTGGACCGCTACGATCTCCACCGATAAGTGGACATTCGTAACGACAGAATCAGACGAGTCTTAATAACGAAAGGAGACACAAAAATGGCTGAGGTAACTTTGAAGAAGAGAGAAACAGAAGTTTTAAAGATCAATATAGGCGACAAAGCCTACTCTCTCCCGCTTGGAGGTTCAATTCCTTATAAGCAGTTGAAAAAACTTAAGACAGAAGATGGTATCTTCGACTTTCTTTCGGCGCATTTGCCCGAAGAAGTGATGGACATCCTGTCCACTGAAGATATCAAGGCGATTTTCACAGCATGGGGAGAGGCTACTAAGAAGCAGTCCGGACTCAAGCTGGGGGAATCATAAGCCTCAAGGAGTTCATTGAGAACCACCGCGAGGCTGTTGAATCAGACTTGATCACCTCAGCCGGTGTCGAGTTGAATGATGTCGGAGGCTCCCTGTCATGGGGAGCCTTCGCTTCGTTCATAAAAAATCTCGGGTATGACAGCGCAGTATTCCGCGCAGAGCATCCCGATCTGGCTGAGTGGGGATCACGTTTAAAGACGAATATCATCCTGGCTGACATCTTTGATGTCTTATGCCAGATTAACGCGAATATGGTCGCAGGCATGTCCAAGAAAAGACCACAGCGACCGAAGCCTTACCCGAGGCCGTGGGTTGATAAGAAACGGAAGACGGGCAAGGGCGCTCTACCTATCTCCGATCTTGAGAAGTGGATAGAGCAAAAGAGAAAAGAACCAAGGAGGCGCAGAGATGGCTAATATAGAACTCGCAAAAGCGTATGTGACTATAGTACCGTCAATGCAGGGCTCGCAAGAGGCGATCACAGAGGCGCTGACAGGCGCGTCTGTAGAGGCTGGATCGTCTGCTGGCTCTCAGGCAGGTAATTCCTTCGGATCTACATTCCGAAGCGTACTGGGAACAACAGGCGCAGTTGTAGCAGGCGTGACAGGCGCGATGGCTTCAGGCATCGCTGCAGGTACGGGAGCTCTTGTTTCATTCACGAGACAGGGCGCAGCATACGCTGACGAAGTTCTCACTATGAGTACTAATACTCATATAGCCACAGATCAGCTCCAGGCATACATGTACGCGGCCGAGCTCGTTGATGTCTCTACAGAGACAATGACGAGTTCAATGGCTCGTAATATCCGGAGCATGAACAGTGCCGCAGAGGGCACAGGAGCGGCGGCAGAAGCTTATGCTGCTCTCGGCGTTTCCGTAACGGATGCAGATGGCAACCTTCGAGACTCACAGGAAGTTTACTGGGAGCTCATCGACGCACTCGGAGAGGTAGATGACTACACTCAGAGAGATGCGCTTGCTATGAACATCTTCGGACGTTCCGCACAGGACCTCAACAGCTTGATTGAGGTAGGTTCCGAAGGTATGGCCGAGTATGCCGCCCAGGCAGAGGAAGCTGGAGCCATACTAAGTGAGGATACCCTTGAGCAGTTTGGTCAGTTCGATGATGTAATGCAGCAGGTCAGCAGTGGCGTAGACGCGGCACAGAACGCTCTCGGCACGGTATTGCTTCCTGTTCTTACTGAGCTCGGAGGAGAAGGCACGGGCCTGCTCGGAGAGTTCACCACGGGCATACTTGAAGCGAATGGTGATATGGACCTTATCGCGGAGACTATTGAGGGCCTGCTTCCGAGGGTAGCGGGACTGCTTAACCAGTTCCTTCCGACCATCATCACACTGGGTGGTTCTATTATCACCACTCTGATCAATGTAATAATTGCCAATCTCGGCCAGATATTGAGCACAGCGGGCGAGATACTCATGACTCTATGTACGGGCATCCTTCAGCAGATCCCTACACTGGTCCCCGTAGCAGTCGACCTTATCATGGATCTGGTCACATTCATGCTCGATAATCTCGGCCTTATCCTCGATGCGGCGATACAGATAGTCATCGCTGTGGCGAACGGTATAGCCGACAATCTGGACACTCTGATCCCATCAGTGGTATCCGCTATCTTGACCATCTGTGAGACACTCACGAACCCCGACATGATCATGCAGCTCATCGACGCATCGTTGAGAATCATGATCGCTCTGGGTCAAGGTTTGATTGCAGCCATACCCGAGGTCGTATCCCGTATCCCCGAGATTATTGCCAACATCATTGAGGCCCTGTCCGATCTCGACACACGTCTGACCACAGCAGCAGGCGAATGGGCGACTGACATGATCGACAACCTCATAAACGGTATCAGGAATGGTATATCCCGTGTTCAGGATGCAGTCGCAAGCGTAGCGCAGGGAATCCGTGACTTTATCGGATTCTCGGAGCCGAAGGAAGGACCGCTCTCGAATTTCCATACCTACATGCCGGATATGTTCGACTTGCTCGAGGAAGGCATTGAGGAAGGCGCTCCCGAACTTGAGGCAACTCTCAATAGTGCACTGGCTATGCCCGCGATAGGATCGCCTGCAGCACTCGCTGAGGGCTACGGTTCGTTCGGTGGTGGTGCGGAGACGGTTACTCCGGTCAACATCTATATCGGACAGGATAAGCTCGACACGATCATGCTCAGAACTGCTCAGAACGCAACATACAGAAGAGGTGGCTAAATGGATAAGATCGTTTTGGAAATTAACGGAGCGGCTCTGGACCTTACCGATGATAAGTACACAGAGAGTTATTCCGCTGTGGATAACGTGAACGTGTCCGAGGCAGGCACCAATTTGAGGGCCGTGGTGAGAACGCACATTCCGACGTTATCGGTCTCATATAAATGCACGGCAGGCCAGAAGGCCTTATTGGACGGGTTCAATAGGGCCTCTAGTTTGTCGTGTACAAAATGGTGCGAAGAGGACAGCGGGGAGGCTATCTCGTGGGCCTGCTACATGAGCAACTACTCGGCAGACCTCATTGTCGAGACACCCACCACGAGATTTTACAAGGTAAGTTTTAAACTCATAGATTTGGAGAGTTGACATGTATAGTGTATCAGCAGACTATTTGACCGCCATAGCGAAAAATGCCAGGGCACATAAACTCAAGGGTGTAGTCGGGCTGAATCGCAATTTTGACGGGAATGATGTCATCAAGGGCTCGTTTCAGATCCGGAATCAGTTATGCCCTGCTACAGAGATCATCCTGGGCGGTGTGTACATCGGAGAGCTCACGATGGTGTTCTCGACAGACTTCGCTCAGTCGATGAACATCAGAGGAGCCTGGAAGGGTGTCACCGTCACACCTCAGATCGGTGTCGAGCTCGCGGATGGTACATTCGAGTATATACCTATGGGCGTGTTCACCATCGAGGATGCCAAGTGGACTAATGCCGGACTACAGGTCACGGCATACGACAATATGTCCAAGTTTGACAAGCCTTACGGAAATGTCCAGAGCTCCGGAACCATTCACGACTTCCTGAATCTGGCATGTCTGAAGTGCGGAGTCAACCTGGGCATGAACGCGATGGAGTGTAACGCTCTCACGAACGGTACCGAGATCCTTGGCGTATATCCTGACGACTCGATGGAGACCTGGCGAGACATGATCAGCAAGATCGCACAGGTAGCCTGCTGTTTTGCCACGATGGACAGGAACGGAGCGCTCGTACTGAGGCCGCTTCCGGTCAGGACATCCGTCACAGATACCATCGGAGCGAATATGAGGTATTCAACCTCGTTCTGTGATTATACGTCGTTCTATGACACCATCTCCGTGGTGGATATGAAGGACGAGGCTACCAGAACGTACACGAATGATAATTCTGGCGGTCTGACAATGAACCTGGGCTCGAACCCGTTCCTGCAGTATGGTACGGCCGAGACGGTATCCAGGATCAGACAGGCCATCGCTGATGGTCTGGAAGACTTCGCGGCAGTTCCATATTCCGTGTCGATATTACCGAACCCTGCATACGATCTGGGAGACCTGATCGAGTTCACGGGCGGCATCGGACTGGGATCTCTCGGAGCAGTCATGGCCTTTACGCAGAAGGTCGATAGTACCACACTCGAGGGTTATGGTGAAAATCCCGCCCTGGCTGATGCCAGATCTAAGACAGACAAAGAGATCTCCGGACTTCTGGGCAAGACTCAGGAGAACGAGGTCATCATCTATACATACGAGAACGCTCAGGCATATAGCCTGGCTGACGAGACAGAGACAGACATCATCGAGATCAAGTTCGCCACGGTCACACCTAAGATCGTGCAGCTCTTCCATGAGGTCAAGTTAGATGTCGAGGCGGTGGATCCATCAGAGCCGGTGGAGTGTATCGTTCACTACTACCTGGATGGAGACGAAATCTCGTACCACCCGATAACCTCGTGGGATAACGACGGATACCATCTTTTGAACCTGATGTACTTCCTGGAGACGCTCGAGGATGGCAAGGCGTATGACTGGAAGGTGGCTCTTGAAATGAGCAACGGTACGGCCACGATTGCTGTGGACGATGCCAGGGCGACACTGTTCGGTCAAGGTCTCGTTGCTACCGACACATGGGACGGTGAGATCACTTGCGAAGACACCTTCTCACTCGCCATGTGGGGCGAGGCAGAGTTCGCCCTCACCGATGCAGTCACCGAACCTGTCCCGACGGATATTCCTGCATCTCGAACCTGTTCAGATACATTCTCTCTGGCTATGGAGGGAACGGCAGGATTCAGGCTGTCCGATAGTCTTAACCTTCTTGTCGAGCAGGGTATCTACGAGAGAGAGACCGAGGAAGGTGACATCAGAGAGACCGAGAGTGGAGACACCAGAATAACCGAAGGTAACGAATAGGAGGAAACTTAAATGTCAGACGGAAGAAAGAAAATCACAGACCTGTCAACAGTCAGCGACAGTCTAGTTGACGGAAATACTCTGATGGAGATTGCGGCAGAGAATGGCGGCAGTTGGTCGTCGTTCAAGTCTACACTTTCGGCAATCTTCGACAAGATTCTCCGTTCCGTGGCTTTCACGCAGAGACTCAACACCAACAACAAGACCGTGTTCGGAGCGATAAACGAGCTGCAAGCCGGAGGCGGTGGTTCGTCCACCCTCGAAGGTCTGTCGGACGTAACCGTTACAAGTCCACAGGGCGGTCAGTCTATTATCTACGATATTGCTAACAATATATGGAAAAACGGTCTTCCTGCTGTTCGTATGGACTTCACCATTCAGGGCGATGTTGGGGATGGCGGATGCTATCTCATAGGCGACATTGACGACTGGCTGATGGTCAATAACCAGACAAAAGAGATGCTTTTGCTAGGTTCTGACACGGACGGCAATGTTTATACATTTCCATGGTTCGGCAATTATAAAGACCTTTCAGACACAACCCTGAACTGTATGATGTTCGGACGTATCCATATCAATTCCGCAGGACAGACAGTGGTGCAGACGGCAAAGGTCACGGATTCTGCTTTATATCCAAATACGAGAATGGATATCGAGTGGGAAGAACATATCGTCCCGATGTCAAAGGAAGTCAGCGGCACTCTGACCGCAGGAAGTACGAGCATCACTTTGTCCGATGCGGCAATCACTACAAGTTCGACAATAGACATTTACACCGATACCTACGGAGTAAACCCGACAGCGGTGACCGTTTCAACGGGTTCGGTGGCTATGACTTTTGAATCGCAAGCAAGTAACGTTTCCGTGAAAGTGAGGGTTTCCTAATGGCTTATATTCATTGTGTAACGGGCGGTTCGGGTGGTATTCCACCCCAACTTCAGACCGATATGGATTCTGTGCTTAACAAGAAGTTAGGCACTTCCACAACCTACCCTTCGACCGTGTGGGCTGACAAAGTCAACATCATGGGACTTTTGCCCGAAAAGACCGTTTCGGGTTCTGTTGCGTCCTTCTCTGACGGTGCGGATTCTGTACCTATAAAGGCGGCAACTTTCGCAATCGCCCCTACATTGGACGGTGTGACGGAAGTTAATGTGGTGAGGTCGGGGACAAACATTTGGGACGAGGAAACAGAGCCTGGAAGTATAGATACAACAACTGGAAAAAGCGTTGATTATGGTACAAATCGTATAAGGTCAAAGAATTATATACCCGTTGTACCAAATACAAATATTTGTGTATTAAACGCTAATAATAACGTTTCGATATTCCTTTACTGTTATGCAAAAGATAAAACTTATAATGGTATTTATTCAATGAACGGTATTATAGGGACTTTAGTTATAACGATCCCGAACGATTGTTATTTTTTACGTTTGAGAACAAATGATAATTACGGGAGTGTTGAGGGTAAAATCTCTTTAAACTATCCCTCGACGGAAACAGATTATCACGCCTACAGTGGCACCACCCGAACCATCGACCTTGACACGACCTGTTACGGGGGAAGTGTGACGGTTGATGAGGACGGGGAGTGTGAGTTGACGGACGGGTATGAGAGGGTCGATATGGGCACGCTCACTTATACTTATGTGTCCGCCTATCAGTATTTTTATGCTGAAATATCGGACAAAAAAGAAGGTATGACTAATTTAAAAGCATACGGGTACACGACAACATCAGCACCATTTGACGGAACACAGCCCGATTTGACTATTAAAGGCGGTGCAAGCAATCAACGTGTATTCTTAACGAATCGCACTTATACAGACCCTAGCACCTTAAAAACGGCATTATCGGGTGTGTACCTTGTATTTGAAAAAGCCACCCCGACAGAATCCACCCTTGACCCCGTGACACCGATTCAAACCAAACTTGGCGTGAATAACATTTGGTGCGATACGGGGGATACTTCTGTAACCTATAGACAGATGGGCAGGACTATTTGGGAGGGTAAAAAGTCAACAACAGCATGGTCTACACCAATTACATTCAATGAATTTGATGCAAGTGACTATGAATACATCATGCTTACATTCCACGCATGGAAGGGTAGTACAGAATATCAGTATGTTGATTTACCGATAAAAGTATCTGATATTAAGAAAAATGCAGAATACCAAACGACAGATGATATTACTATGGTAGTGTATGAAGGTTCGGGCAGTACATTATATTCACTGTATGTAAGGCGTGATTTAAACGAAGTATTCTATATGTATGCAGGTACAGGCTGGGCAACATCAATTCAGATGATAAAAGGTGCATAAAGGAGGTATAACAGATGCTTAAAGGTTCGGTAACAATTCAGTTGTTCGATAAGGACACGGGCGAGAAGATAAAAGAGGTCAAGGGGGAGAACGCATTTACGGATGCCCTCAATTCCTTAGTCAATGACTGCTCATTTGGTCTCGGGAATATGGCTTGGGGCAATAATCAGGTTTCTGGTTCTGGCATAACCAACAACTCGCCCCTGATGGATGTCGCCCTTGGCGGTATTCAGCTCTTTGGTGCTTTCGACGACGATTCAGACCTTTACGACCTTTACGAAGACCTCGCCAACGAGCCGATCGCATACGCGAGCAGGGAAAACCTCTCAATGGTCGGAGACACGAAAATTGGAACATTCAACCCGAACGACTCCTCGATAAGCCTTGACGGCAAGACTGTAACCTTCGTGTATGACTGGTTACCTTCGCAGGGTAATTCCGAGACACCGATCGAGGCTGTCGGTCTGTCGCACCTGAAGTGCGCGAAACAGTACAGAGATGCAAACTACATGACAGCCATCGGAGGCGGTATCGGGTATTATAGACAGTTATACTCTGGAACATCCGAGCAGATAATCGGTATCGGTAACGGTGGAATTTTCACCCGTTCCTCGAACCCCTCAAACACGGTCAAGTTCTATGTTCTCGATATGAAATTCATCGACCTCGTATGCGGCAGAGGCGCACTTCGCGCGGATATGGTCAACCTGCTCACGCCTGCATGGTCAAAGACCTACTCGGACAACACACAACCGTCGGTTTGCTATGATCCTACAACAAACAAGTTGTATGTCATTTACTGCGCAGGCGGCACATCGGCAACGGTGACGGTCATCGACCCTGCCGATGATTTCTCGGAGACGACCTCGACGATCACGATTTCCGATTCGATGCTCTCGACGACCTTCTCGACTTACTCGTGGGGAAGGAGCAAGGGCGACGTGTTCGCGGCTTACGGTGGTTATCTGTACGCGATCAAGTCAGACTATACCAAACTGCTCAAGATCAACCTGTCGAACCTGTCGGACGTGACCGACATCGCTTTTACAAGCACACTCGAAACAATAAACATCGCATGGAATGTCTCCAACGATGGCGAGTGCATATACGTTCATCTGTACGGTGCATCCGGCTCGCAGAATCCGAGTACCTACCTGATAGACCCGACCAACGACACGATTATCGAGCAGACGACCGGAAGGACAGCGGCAAACGGCAGACCTCTACTTCGAAAGGGTGTCTGGCTGATCTCGTCCGGCATGACCGCAGGAAACATCGGCAAGAATATCGTTACGACCTACAATGCGACTAAGTATGTCCTCAATAATCCCGTTCAGAAAGACGCAACAATGAGCATGAGGGTCATATACACGGTCACAGAGGATAATTCGGAAAGTTGAGGTGATAGAAAATGACACAGGATATTATGACAGCGATTTCAACCCTGGGATTTCCGATCGTGGCGTGTGTCGCCCTTTTCCTTGGGTGCAAGTTCATGCTCACGCAACAGCAACAGAACACGGACAGGATGTTCGACATGTACGATAAAGCCAACAGCGAGAACAGGCAGGCGATACAAGCCTGCACCGAAGCGATCAACAAGCTCTGCGATAAGCTCGATGATATAGAGAGGAAGTGATCACGATGCCGAGAATAGAGACTGCAGTGTCCTGGGCTGAACAGATAGCCAGGAACGACACACACGGATATTCCCAGGTAAACAGATGGGGACCTGATTACGACTGCAGCTCACTCGTGATCAGCGCTCTCGAACAGGCAGGGATCCCAGCCAAGACAAAAGGAGCCACATATACAGGCAACATGCCAAGCGTCCTGACCTCGATCGGATTCCGTGACGTGATCAAGAACGTGAACCTGAGCACAGGATCAGGACTCCAGCGCGGAGACATTCTCTGGTCCCAGAGCCACACGGCTATCTTCTGTGGTGGTGCTCAGCTCGTTCATGCTTCCATTGACGAGAATGGATCCACCGTAGGCAAGATCCAGGGCGATCAGACCGGGCGAGAGATCTGCATCAGGACATACTACAACAAACCTTGGACTGCAGTGTACCGTCTGACTGACGAGAGCACGTCATCAACGCTGTGCACGCTCCAGTTGCCAATGTTACGCACCGGCAATAAGGGAGCGGCCGTATGGACGCTCCAGACGCTTCTCAACGCGAAGGGGTTCGACTGCGGATCCGCTGACTCGGACTTCGGCAGCAGGACAGCTCATGCGGTTTCCAGCTTCCAGAGCGTGAAGGGACTCGAGGTCGACTCCATAGTGGGCCGAGATACCTGGACCGCACTTCTGACTTGATATACCAGGTGGAGCGGCACCTGTTTACCGTTGAACCGTTTATCTTCCAAATAAATAAAACTCCCACTGATAAAAAGTACCAATACCACCCCCAGGCTCCGCTCGGCCTGGGGGCTTTTTTTAGTGCACCAGTTAGTGCACTAGTTTTGTCAAAAATCTACAGTCTACGCATAGACTGTAAAAATGAAAAAGTCCTGTTTTCAGGCGTTTTCGGTCTACCTGTGGACCCTAGAGCGCTTGTTCAAGTCCAGTACTACCCACCAACAAAGAACCCCGTAGGCGTAAGGCTTACGGGGTTTTTCTTATTTTAGGTGCACTATATAGGTGCACTAGGTTTATAAAATCTCTTCTCCGATCTGGTACAACGGAGTCACCTTCAGGCGTTCCGTGATACCTACGAGCTCACCATCGACGGTGTGGCTGCCGTAGAGGGCATGCGTGTCAGTCGCGTCAGAATGGCCAAATACGGCTTTCATGGCTCTCTGGGGTAGATAACCCTCAACGAGTGACAGGAACGTGTGACGGAGGCAATACGGGCTGATTTTGGGTAAGTCTCGCGCTGTGGCGATCTTCTGCATCGTTTGATAGTATTTCTGCGGTGATGGCTTCTGTCCGAACTTACCACAGAATATCCATTCAGTATTGAGGTCCTTGGTGATCTCGAGCTGTTCTTCCAGGAGCCGGAGCGCGATCCCGTCGACAAGGATAGACCTATGAGCGTTCTTGTTCTTGCCCGGAGTGATCTCACCATGGTTATTGATGGCACGGTTCACTGTGATGATATGTTTTTTATGATCATAATCAGAGCGCTGCAGACCGAGGACCTCACCAGGTCGGAAGCCTACCATCAACTGAAACATCAAGGCGCGTTCATACCAGAGTCCAGTCGGATCAGAGAACCACCGTTTGATATCATCTATCTGCAGGATCTCTTTGCCCTTGATCTCTGCAGCTTTAGGTATGAAGAGTTCGGAACTGAAGTCCTCTGCTATGTACTTACGAGGACGGGCCCACTTCATGAAGGCGGTCAGGGTTTCTTTGATAGCTCCGAGGGTTTTCTTCGAGAGCTCGGCAGTTCTGCCGTCTTTAGGTGACGCTTTCGAGATGCAGGCTTGCCACTGATCGAGCGTGATGGATCCGACAGGCCGAGTGCCAAGACGGGGCATGATGTGGTTATTTCCGAAAGATACATATCTGCGATATGAGGTATTATTTCCGCTTTTTTCGGCATAAAATTGCAAAAAACGGGCATAAACATCACTAAATGGCAATTCATCATCAGCTTCATCATTCTGCAGCCAGTTCAAGGCTTTTTGTCTTACGAGGCGCTTACCTTCATTACGAGGTACGGCAGAGCAGAAGCTCTTTTTCACACCATCCTTCTGAACGACCACTCTCCACATCTTCCGAGATTCTATCCAATATGGTGATATTTTCGCGGCATACATTGATTTCGGCTCCTTTCTGGTATAATTGAGGTAACGGACAGAGCTGTTCGTTTAGTGCATAGATCTTCCATGCATTTGACCTTTCGACAGGCAGTCAACCTTCTGACTGCCTGTTTTCATTTTTGAGAAGTTCCATATATTTAGCGAGGCGCTGGAATTGTTCTTCCGGCATGCTTATGATCTCGTCGATCATCGTCACACGGTCCAGGCTATATTGATTTCTAATCATAATCTTGGGTTCATCCAATAGGAGATCCTCTGCTGTGCAGCCGAACGTCTGGCAGAGTGCTCTGAGGTTCCCTGCGTTTGGTTCGAACTTGTCATTTTCCCACATTGTTATTGAGTAAACGTTGACATTCAAGGCTTTAGCTAAGTCTGTTTGTGTCATGTTTTTGGATTTCCTATAAGAACGAATATTACTTCCAAGAGTCATAATATGCACCTACCTTTCTGCCCTACATTAACACCTTGACACAATTTTGTAAAGGAAAAACCCAAAAATTCTTATTGACAACTAAAGTAACTTTGTATAATCTCAAAATAGATATTGGGTTTACCCAATAAATCACCCAAGGAAGGAGGCAAAATAATGGGAAACAGGATCAAGGCAGAGCGAGCACTTGTCAACATGACACAGAAGCAGTTGGCCGAGAAGATCGGGGTATCTGAGCCGACAATGGCTAAATGGGAGAACAGCATCGACGATGCACCCGTATCGAAGGTCAGAGCCATCGCTGAAGTGTTCGGATGTTCGGTCTCTTACATTCTGGGATTGACGGAGGTAAGGACATGAAGATCTGCACTAACGGAAGGTATGTCCGGCTCCGTGAGAAGGTGAAGAACTCGTCAGAGCTCGCGCTATCCATCAATAGAAGCAGAGCCTACGTGATGAAGATCTTCAAGGATGGAGAGTTCACGGACACAGAACAGTTCCTCATTCTTCGCTTTTACGGGATTGAGGACACAGCAGAAAACAGGAAGGAGCTGTTTACACCATGACTGAACGAATGGTCTTTTTACTGGAAATTATCGACATGGTGCTCATAATGGTCGCCGTCATCGGAAGTCTGTACATCAAGATGATCCTCATTCCGGACATTGAGTCCCATCACAATCAGCTCAGGAAGCTCACTGCAGACTGCGCACATCTGGAGTCCCGTATCAGGATACTCGAGAAGAGAGCCATGACTGCAGCTCCCGAGAAGCTGGTGATAGCTCATGAGTATGCACCCGACAAGGATGCTCCGAAGTTTGGGAGGTTCTAATGGATTTGATTTGTAACAATTGCGGCGCGATCTTCGACATCAACGAAGCTGAAGTCGAGGAGTACGACATCGAGGAAGATCTGGGAGTCGGTGACATGTTCCCTGATCACCACACTGGCCACTGCTTCGTATGCCCTGAGTGCAGGTCTGACGAAGTTGAGGAATATCACGAAAAGGAGGCTGAGGAAGACGAAGAGGAAGAATAAAAAAGAGACCGTGACTGGCATCACGATCTCGTGTATTGCAAACATCGGACGAGGGCTTAAGTCGTGCGATATCCATCACTTTCATTTTAACACAGGAGGGCTTTATGGCAAACATTTATGAACTGACGGAATCCATCAAGCTGCTCTGGGAGCTCATGGATCAGGGAGAGCTCGACGATGATGCTCTGATCGACGCTATGGAGAACTCCCAGGAAGATCTCAAAGACAAACTTGAGAACTACTGCAAGTTCATAAGGCAGATGGAATCCGATATTGAAGGTATCTCATTCGAGATCAAGAGACTGCAGGACAGGAAGAAGGTTCTCGAGAACACGATCGACCGCTCCAAGAAGGTAATGCAGCAGGCTATGGAGACAGCCGGAGAGCGCAACGTAAAGGGTGCCATCTTCACCATCTCCATCCAGGCTAATCCTGAAAAGGTCGTTATGGACGAGCAGTACATCGAGAACATCCCGAAGTGCTATTTGAAGTATAAAGACCCCGAGATAGACAGGACCAAGATCAAGGAAGCTCTGAAGAAGGGTGTCACCCTGGACGGCATCGCTCATCTCGAGAGGTCAGAAGGTTTACGCATTAGATAAGGAGTTTTTATATGAAAATCAGAATTTTCAAGACAGAAACAAAGAAGCCGAAGACGTTTCTCGTTGTAAATCCTGAACACATGGATCTTGACGGGTATGACGAATTGGTTCGGTATGCCAAGAGATATTTCAAGTGTTCAAGGAAGCATCTCGTGTATGCGCCTGGATTCCTCTATAACGGATATCTTTATCCTTACGCGGATCCAGACGAAAAGAAGTCCAAGCTCGTAGGCGTTATGTACTACATATCAAAGGGGTGGGAGTAATGAACATACCAATACAGACAGGCAAGATTGAGACCGCGAAGAAGGTGGTCATCTATGGTCCCGAGGGCATCGGCAAGAGTACACTTGCATCGAAGTTCCCAAGGGCGGTATTCATCGACTGTGAGGGCTCCACGAAGGCTCTGGATGTAGCCAGGTATCCTGCACCGCTTACATGGGAGGAGATCACAGCATACATCAACGACGCAGTTGTGAACCATACATGCGACACTCTCGTAATTGACACGGCTGACTGGTGCGAGACATTCTGCGCGAAGTACACCTGCGAGAAGCTCAATATCAAGAACATAGAGGATATGGGATATGGCAAGGGCTATACCTACCTTACGCAGAACTTCGCGGAGCTCCTGAAGCAGTGTGACGTTCTTATCGCAAACGGCATCAATGTGGTCTTTACAGCTCACGCCATCATGAGGAAGATCGAGCAACCCGACGAGATGGGTGCATATGACCACTACGAGATGAAGTTGTCCAAGAGGACAGCGCCACTGCTCAAAGAGTGGGCTGATATGGTCCTTTTCTGCAACTACAAGACCAACATCATCACGGATTCCAAAACGAACAGCAAGAAGGCCACAGGCGGCACTCGTGTCATGTACACGACTCACCATCCGTGCTGGGATGCCAAGAACCGCTACGGACTGCCCGAGATGATGGATATGGACTTCTCAGGTATCGCTCACCTTTTCAAGAAGCCGGCAGTTAATTGCCCTGCTCCGGAGCAGAAGGACCTCGACTGGGAAGACGGGATCACCAAAAAGAAGAAGCAGCCGAAACTGAAGACCACATCTTCAGACCCCTTCGAGCTGGCGATGGTAACGAACGGCATCACCTTGGCTCAGGTGAAGCAGTTCTCGGAATGGAAGGGAAATTTCCCCGGACTGGAGCCACTGGAGTATCCCCAGGAGTACAAGGATGCACTGATGAAGATCGAGAATATCGAGAAAATAAAAAATTATTTAAAGGAGAACAACTGACATGGCTAAAGAAAAGATCAACCCCGAGGTAGAACAGGATCTGGATTGGGACAGCGGCATTGGAGCTGATGTCCAGACATTATCGTTTGAACTTCCACCCGTAGGCGACTATGACTTCACAGTCACCAACTTCGAGAGGATGTTCTCAAAGACAGGCAAGAAGATGGCGAAGCTCACACTGGCTCTCGACGTAAACGGACAGGTTTATCCCCGTGATGTTTACCTTGTACTCACCACAAGCACACTCTGGAAGCTCGCTACGTTCTTCGAGTGCGTAGGTCTGAAGAAGAAGGGCGAGGATCTCGTTAAGATGCCCTGGGACAAGGTTCTGGGTGCACAGGGCCGCTGCTCGCTCATCCATGAAGAGTACAACGGCAATCAGGTGGGCCGTGTTGACAAGTTCCTTGAGAGAAAACCCACTGCAGCATCACAGGCTCCCATAGCTCCCACAGTAGATGAGAGCATGCCCTTCGAGCTCTGATGACCTATGGACGATCTGAAAACATTACAAGATGCTTTATATTCGATAAGTCCTTCAGATCTGAGTTATGAGGAATGGCTGAACGTAGGCATGGCCCTCAAGGACGAGGGCCTGCCCTGCGACCTTTGGGATGACTGGTCGAGATCAGATACCAGGTACGAAAACGGTGTCTGCGCTCGGAAATGGGATTCATTCGCAGGCTCCGGTGTTGGTGTGGGGACCATCTTCCATTATGCAGAGACTTACGGACACTGGACACGGAGTCGCGATCTGGACTGGGATGATGGTATCGCTGAAAGTGACTACTATCACGACGTACTGGATACCGAGAAGAAGCCTGACGAGCAACCGTGGGAGATGGCGCTCAGGTATATGGAGATCATGTACCAGCCTGACGAGCCTGTGAACTTTGTCGTTGCATCCGAGTATCAGGAAAAGAGGCAGAAGTGGACTCCGATCGGAAACGGATCCGTTCGTAAAGCGAAGGACATCTGCAAGGACCTCAAGAAGTTTAAGGACCCCGGCTTCGCGTTCGGTTCCATGAATGACAGATCCGGTGCCTGGGTACGACACAATCCTGCGACTGGATCCCGTGACAAGGATGTCGTTCGTTTCGATCACGTTCTCGTGGAGTCTGACAACCTGCCGATTGAGGACCAGAAGAAGCTTCTCATCAATCTGAAGCTCCCCATCACGGCACTGGTGGAGTCCGGTGGTAAATCTGTACACGCTATCGTGAAGGTTCAGGCCAAGGACGAGATCGAGTATGACCAGAGGGCACGGTTCCTTTTTGACTATCTGTCTAAACATCAGTTTATTGTCGACGAGGCCAACAGGAATCCGTCGAGGCTTTCAAGGCTTCCAGGAGCCATGCGTAATGGCAAGCTGCAGAAGTTACTCGCTACGAATATTGGATGCGCGTCGTGGGATGAATGGGTGGATCACATAAACGGTGTTGATGATAACCTTCCTGAGATCCGATCCGCGCGTGACATGTTCGACAATCCGACACCAGAGCCGCCAGCTATCATTGATGGAGTGCTCCGGAAGGGCGCGAAGATGATCTGCACAGGTGACAGTAAGTCAGGTAAGACGTGCCTGCTCACCAATCTGGCAATCTGCATCTCTGAAGGTTGGGACTGGCTTGAGCACAAGTGTATGCAGGGCAAGGTGTTGTATATCAACATGGAAGTCATGCAGTCAGACTTTGAGGTCAGATATAGGTCCGTATATAAAGCATATGGAAAACCTGCCACAGACAAGGGCAAGGATAACTTCGAATACTGGAACCTTCGAGGTAAGGCAGAGACCCTTGAGAAGCTCGCTCCGAAGATCATCAGGCGATGCCGTAACAAGAATTACCTGGCGATCATTGTTGACCCGATCTACAAGGTACAAGGCGGCGATGAGAACAGTGCCGAGGCTATAGGTAAGTTCTGCGCACTCTTCGACAAGATCGCAGAGGAGACAGGTGCTTCGATGATATACGTGCATCATCACGCGAAGGGTGCATCCGGCGCGAAGAAGGCTATGGACCGTGGCTCTGGTTCCGGAGTATTTTCCCGTGATGCTGATGCCATTATTGACTTCTCCGGACTCGTGCTGGATCCGAACGCCAAAGAGCTGATCCGTGTCATGTCAGAGAGCGAAGATGAACCGATACCGCTCCGGATGGAGATGGTGTTGAGGTCATTCCGCTCACCTGCTCCCGTGAACATGTTCTTTGAATTTCCGCTTCACGTCATAGACAGCACAGGGCTCCTGGCTAACGCGGCGATCGAAGGTTCAGGTGAAGCTAATAGGATGCAGTCTCCGAACAATCAGAAGTCCGATCTGGAGAAAAAGAGTATTGTGGATGCCTGTTTTGATGCAGTCACACGATCCGACGGAACGGCGAAAATATCAGATATGTATAACAGTCCCGTATGTGATGTCGGACGTGACACATTGAAGAGATATATCCTCAAATTTCCTGAATATTATGCCCTCGAAGGAAGCATTGTTCGGAAACTCTAAAAACTGCTGCTTAACGGGAAATCCCCGTTGCGCAAAAATTGCTGCTTAACGGCTTATATATATGTTGCGCACTTACGTGCTCACCTTCGCGATTATATGCGCGGCTTCGAGAAGCCGCCGCGCAATAATCACTCAGCGAATACCCCGTCGAGCAATTTTGACAGGAGGCATCATGCCAACGATTAAAGAATACACAGACAACTATGTCAGATGGAGCGAGATGCTCCGCGTCAACGCGGACCGCATCATCCGGTCCTCGGAGACCAGGAAGCAGATCATGAGACATGCTTCCTCTGCTCCTCTGGATGAACTTCTCAAAGAGGCGGTTGACTGCATCGCGGATCTGACTGGTGATACACTCTTCCGCGATCAGGTCATCACCAGTCTGGAAAGGAGAGCCCATGATACACATCAGAATTGACGGTCAGCCTTCCAAGACTACCCAGCAGCAGAAAGGGGAGACCATCATCAATGGCCACATCCATCACTACGAGAAGGCGAAAGTCCGGGACGCGAAGAACGTACTACGCTGGCAGCTTAAACCATACGTTCCCGAGAAGCCTATCGAGGGGCCTATCTTCCTGAAGATAGAATGGCGGTTCGAGCTGAAGAGGTGCAAGAGGCGCTTCTGGAAGACCACACGTCCCGACCTGGACAACCTGGAAAAAGGTCTGCTGGATGTACTCACGGACATGCGCTTCTGGAACGATGATGCACAGGTTTGCATAAAGCAGACATGCAAGAAGGAGGTACCCGTGGGTGAAGGGTTCCTCGAGATCACGATCACAGAGATCGGAGGTGGTGAGAATTGACGGATAAACAGTACAGTGCGCACGAGTGGTTGAACGAGGCGCTCTGGATAGAGAAGACGGAGCTCAAGATCAAGCGTGAGTATGCCGAGAAAATCAAGCCCGATGACGGAGCGATTGATTATTCCAAAGACCGCATACAGAACAGTAGCTCCGGTGCACAGGAAGACAGGCTGCTCACTTACACGATGGCGTGCCAGGCGGTCGAGGCGATCGAGAAGAAGATCGAGGACATCAAGCGGATCCGTCAGGCCATGATCGACTCGCTGGAGTCATCGGAGTATCGCTCCATACTGACTGCGAGATACCTGCTCCGAATGAAGCCCGAAGAGATAGCCCGTGAGATGAACTACTCAGAGAGGCAGTTTTACAGAAAACGTAACAAGGCACTTGACCTGGTGTTCGAGAAGATCAAGGAGGTGGATGATGGATAATCTGACTTTCGACGATCTTCTGGCTCAGGAGCAGAGCGACGAGGTATATGGATCCACCTGGTTGAGACGGAGCAACGTGAGGAAAGGTGTCAAGGTACCCTTGAATGATCACATGTACCTGTACGACGAGAGATGTGAGACCTGCATGCACTGGACACTGGATGTTGCTGATAGTCAGCCGCCTGATGGATGGGGAGTGTATGGATTCTGCAGTGCGCTGACTGCGGTCAACCATAAGGAACACAGGACGATGCACTCCAGTTATTGCGAATACTATCAGCCCATATGCGAGAAACTTGGCAAATACGCTATATCGAGATTGGAGGATTGAATCATGAACTACACAGCAGTATGTATAACCGCGATCATCTGCATCACGCTGATGGTCATCAGCATCGCAGGAGGGAGGAAGAAGACATGAGAGCGAAAATTGATTTAAGAGTAGAACTTTTGGACGGACAGGATGCAGGATATGTATTGTCGGAAGAAAATCGAATTGTCGAATTAGATGATATTCGTAATATCCATTTTCCCGATATCATAAAGCCTTATCGAGTAACAGTTGAATTTGTTACCCCTAATTTGTTGAGAGAAATAAGGGAAGCACAGGAAAGGCGGTGAAGCATGATTACTTATAAAGTCCATTTTGTAGACGGTTCTGTTCTTACTTTTAAGGCTGAAGATATGGACTTCCATAAAGTCAGAGGTGGGTTGTTTTGTTGGTGTGATTTGATTTTCAATATGGACAATGTTCTGTATTTCGAGAAGATGAAAGGCGGTGAAGGGGAATGATTAAACTAGAAAAATGCCCATTTTGTGACGGTGAGGCTATATTTTATATCACCAGTACATATACAAAAGTCCGTGAACATGGATTTGGTTTCAAGATTAAATGTACGAGATGTGGTATAGACTATCCTCGCGCGGGTAATGTATCGGTTACATTAGAAGAAAGTGGAACGCTTAGATATATCGAAGATAATAGGCTCGAATTAGCGACTAAGTGGAATACTAGAAAAGGCGGTGACGGTGAATGAATATTTTGCTTTTGTTGTCAGGTCTGCTAAATGTTTTTCTTTGCGGCTGTTGCATTTACTTATCGAACGAACTAAAAACGGAAAAGATTATTGAAGAGGCAATCGGGCGTATTATCCAAAAGGGTTGTGAAGGTTGTAGATACAAGAAAGGCGGTGATGAATAATGGCATATGATCTGAAAAAGAATATACTCGAAAAGGCTGGTTTTTTGACAGAACATATTGGGTATGTAACCAGCATAGAGGCAAAAGCACAGGCGGCAAAGGCTGTGGAGAGCTTGGCGAATGCATACTATCTTCTGAATCTGGCGGAAGAGAAAAGGATCAGGAATACCTTGTGCTTGAAGGAGGCGGTGAATAATGAGCAGCATAGACGTAGGTAAGAAGGAAGCGGTTAACTGGATCCTGGAAAACATTCCACTGGATGCCACATGTTTGGACGTAGGTGCTTGTGATGGTAAGTGGGCGCAGCTCGTAGGTATGCACCTTGAGATGGATGCGATAGAGATATTCCCCAAGTACGTCCGCAGGTACAAGTTGGAGAACAAGTACAGACGGGTCTACCTGGCAGACATCAGGCGCTTTAAGTATGACCATTATGACTTTATCATCTTTGGTGATGTACTTGAGCACATGACGGTCGAGCAGGCTCAGGAGGTCCTCGCCTACGCAAAGGACCACTGTGATCAGATCTTGATAGCTATCCCGTTCCTCTGGGAGCAGGGGCCCATCAGAGGCAATCCCAATGAGGTACACGTTCAGGATGATCTCACTCCGGAGCTGTTCAATGAGCGCTATCCGGGATTTAAACCGATATTCATGTCAGCACAGTATGCGTACTATGTGAGGGATGACTTATGAAAATCTTAGAGATAAACGACCCGAAGTCCATCGGTCAGACAATGAAGGCAATACGACTGGAGCAGGATATCCATCAGGCTGATGCAGCCAGGGCGATGAACATGCTCCCTGAGACACTCTCACGTATTGAGCGTGGTATTAAGGCTCCATCGTTCTCATTCATGTATAAGGCCGCAAAGTATTATGGCATAGATGAAGTGAGGTTAGAGATATGATGATCAGTGTTATCATTCCCATCTATAATGCAGAGCCGTGGCTCAGACGCTGCCTGGATTCCTGCGAGGCTATCGTATCAGATGATATTGAGTTCATCATGGTGAACGATCACTCCAAGGACAACAGTCGTGACATAGCTCTTGAGTACGTTAAAAGGGACAGTCACTTTCAACTGGTCGACAACGATGTTTATTCCAAGGGTGTGAGCTCTGCCAGGAACAAGGGCATTGACCTTGCCACTGGTGAATGGATAACATTCCTGGACGCGGATGACTATCTGGACAAGGATGCTCACAGTGCGTTTATCAGATCTATCTTGTCAGTCAGGGCACACTCTGATGCGAATATCATCCAGCTCGACCACAAGCGATGGTTCACCGAGAAGAACATCATGAAGCTCAAGTGGAGAAACCCGACAGGCATTTACACTCCGCTCAACTTACCTCAAGCATGGGTGTTCTGTTGGAATAAACTCTTCCGTCGTGACTTTATCCTGGACAACAATATCAGATTCAGTTACGGCATGCAGTTCGGTGAGGACACCCTTTTCGTCATGGACTGCCTGACGCATGACAAGCGCATAGCCTGTTCGGGTGAGATAGCAGTCGTTCATTGTTTCGACAACAAAGAGAGCCTGTCACACAGTAAGACAGCCAAGCTGCTCGTTGATCAGGCGAAGATCTACACTGATTTCCTGATGAAGCAGGAAGATCCCGAGATCCGCGAGATGGTCCGTGCATTGATAGCAGGTATGTGGGACTCGAAGTCTTTCAAGCAGATTTTTGGGCCAGATGGAAAAGATGTCAGTAAATGTCAGTAAACTTAGTGATATAATGGTATCGTAAAAAGTGAGGAAGAGATCAGAGCGGTCTCTTCCTTTTTTATTGCAAACAACACGGCTGAGGTATTAGATCATGAAGAACCTTGATATTGTTTACATTCTCAAAGAACACATGGATCCGTCCGAGCTGGTCTACTCCCTCAGATCCGTAGAACAGAACTTCCCGCACCGCAAGGTGTGGTTCGTATGCGGTCAGCCGAAGGTACTGGTACCTGACGGGCGCATCGTACACAGGCAGGTCGGAGCGACGAAGTGGGAGCGGGTCAGATCGTCCTGGATGGAGATCTGCAGGAACTCTGACATCACGGATGACTTCTTCCTGTTCAATGATGACTTCTTTGTACTGAAGCCCGTCGATTCATTCATCAACATGACTGATGGAACTATCGGACGCAGGGTACGCGAGCTCAGGGAGCGCAGAGGTGACAGTAACTACTGTCGTAACCTGGCAGAGTCAGAGAAACTCCTGATAGAGCGGAAGTGTGACACGATCTCATTCGCGCTGCATGTTCCCTTCCTGGTCAACAAGCAGAACGTTCTTGAAACCCTTGAGGCTTTCGACTTCCCGATGTTCCGCAATCTGTACGGGAATTACAACTACATCCCGTACATTTACCATCCGGATGTGAAGATATGGGAAGCGGGACTTGCACCGACTGATGACTGGGACTACTGCTCAACTACAGAAGATACATTCCGCTATGGAGCTGTGGGGCAGTGGATACGGAAGAAGTTCCCCACCCCCTCACGTTTTGAAAGGGGGAACCCCTATGCCGACACATAGATCCCCTAGATGGCCCTATGTCCGCAAGTTGGCATGGGACCGGGATAGGAGGGCCCGTGCTGTATGTCACATATGTGGGGAGAGGATAGACTATTCGATACCTGCATCGACCGCACCGCTGTCGTGGGAACCTGACCACATTGTTCCGTGGTCCCGCGCACCTGAACTTGAGCTTGATCTCAATAATATTGCCGCCGCCCATATGCGGTGCAATCGTCAGCGCGGAAATGGTTCGAACAGTGATGTTGGCAGGCGGTCGCGTATCTGGTGAGAAGACAGGGGAACCCCTGAAGGGTAACGCCTCAGCGCCTTAAAAAAATCTCATTTGTGCGGAC